>JAEAMG010000175.1_pt1 | contig 105656 bp, 95 predicted proteins | sample 8958741 | NCBI WGS metagenome assembly JAEAMG01 (sample SAMN16933256, study PRJNA681125) | bioreactor sludge metagenome | isolation source: anaerobic bioreactor treating anionic surfactant - SDBS | place: India: Bengaluru | collected 2019-02-28
CTGTCACAGGGGTTACTGGCCCGAAACAAACGTAGGAGCGAGCGCAGCTCGCGATGCGCCGCGCGGGCGGCGCTCGATCTCACAGGCGCTGAAGATGCTGCGGCTACCCTTGCCAGAAACCATAGAATCTCCCACAGGTGAATCGCGCAGGCTTTTCAAATTTGCAGTAAAAACAGTTGCTCCTACCGGGGTAGGTGAGATACCTGTTGCTGCAAGGCAGCCCCAGCGCTTTATTTGACCTGGCCCAGGTTCGCCTCACTCATGTCCAGCTCGCCCAGCACCTGCCGTACCACTTCATCGCCCACCTCGTGCTGACGATGCAGGTTGTACAGCTCCAGCCGCTGCGCCCTTAGCGCCCGCAGGCGCAAGCGGCGCTCCAGCAAATCCATCTGCTCGGCCAGTGCCTTGGCTTCGGCCGTGTCGTTATAACTGTCCAGCTCAGCCCGGTACTCCGCCATCAGGCGCGCCTTCAGTTCCGTGGCCATGGTTGCCTGGTCTGCATCCTGCGGCGCATTGCTGTCGATCACTTCCTCCGCCTCCAGGGCATGGATCGCCGCTTCTGCCGTGCGCCGCCAGGCTTCCTGCACCTCCTGTTGCAAGCGCTCGTCGGCGCTTTTGGTCACCCCGCGCAGCAATAGCGGCAAGGCGATACAGGCGCTGACCAGCGATAGCAGGATCACCCCTGCCGCGATGAAAATCAGCAGGTCCCGTTCCGGGAACGCCTTGCCTGCCCCCATCAGCAATGGCACCGACATCACACCCGCCAGGGTCACTGCACCCCGCACGCCGCCGAAGGTCAGCAGCCAGCAGGAGCGCGCCGTAGGCACCAGCACCAGCGCCGGCTTACCGCGCCAGCGGCGCAGCACGCCGATCGCGCGCCAGATACTCTGCACCCAGATGAAACGCAGCAGGATCAGCGCGGCAAAAATCGCCAGCACATCCAGGCAGCGGTAGGCCAGGGTCGGCCACACGGTGGTTTCGTGGCTGACCACAGCCTTGATGATGTCCGGTAACTGCAGGCCCAGTAGCAGGAAAATCAGGCCATTGAAGGCGAACTCCAGCAGCGACCAGACGCTGCGGTTGAGCAGGCGGGTGCTGGTCTGGCGTGGCAGCAGGTCGAGCCAGCTCTGCATCATGCCGGCGGCCACTGCCGACAAAATGCCCGACACGCCCAGGCGCTCGGCCAGTACATAAGCCGCGAACGGCAACAGCAGCATGAACACGACATGGGTCGCAGGGTCGTCCCAGCCCCGGGTGATCATCCACATGCGCAGGCGGCCGATCAGCCAGCTCAGGGCCACGCCCACTGCCAGGCCCCCCAGTGCTACCAGCACGAAGCTGAAGCTGGCGTCGGCCAGCGAGAAGGCCCCGGTGATTGCCGCCGCCAGGGCGAACTTGAAGGTCACCAGGCCAGAGGCGTCGTTCATCAGCGCCTCGCCCTGCAGCATATGCATCAGCGGGGTGGGCAGGCGGTCTTGGGTAATGGCCGATACGGCGACGGCGTCGGTCGGCGACAACACGGCGGCCAAGGCGAAGGCCACCGGCAGCGGGATGCTGGGCATCAGCCAGTGAATGAAGTAACCGGCTCCGACCACAGTGAACAGCACCAGCCCTACCGCCAGCGCTACCACCGGCCCTCGAAGGCGCCACAGTTCGCGCTTGGGAATCCGCCAGCCATCGGCGAACAGCAGTGGCGGCAGGAACAGAAACAGGAATAGCTCGGGGTCCAGCGCCACATGCAGGCCCAGGGTCGGCCACGCCAGCAAGGCGCCAGCGGCGATCTGCACCAGCGGCAAGGGCAGCGGAATCAGGCGACCGACCAGTTTCGACAGGCTGACCAAGGTCAACAGGATGAGGACGGTGTAGGCGGACTGCATCCGGTAAGGCTTCCTTTGTGAACCAGAAACGACAACAGGGCGAAACATCGCCATTGAAACAATATGTTAGCGGCGATCGGCGAACCAGGGCCGCTGCACGATAGTCGCAGGTGGCGGATGAATATGTAACATGATGATACCCAGCAATCATGGCCGGCGTTACCCGAGCAACGTGCAGCGAAGCCCTTGAACTACCGCGATGAAGTCGTATAATCAAGCGTAACGAATAACGTTATGCATTCAATCTCATGATTCAAAGCTTCAGCTGTGCCGACACGGAAGCACTATTTGTTACTGGAAAAACGCGACGTTGGTCAGATATCAAATCAGTCGCGGAGCGCAAACTGGCCATGCTCGATGCCGCAACAGAGCTGCGAGACCTGCGATCGCCACCTGGCAACCGCCTCGAGGCGTTGAGCGGCAACCGTGCCGGTCAGCACAGCATTCGCGTCAATGACCAATGGCGCTTGTGCTTCACCTGGACCGACAACGGGCCGGCCAACGTTGAAATTATCGATTACCACTGAGGTGCATCATGCTCAAGAACGGTATGCGTCCAATCCATCCCGGTGAAGTCCTGCGTGAGGACTTCCAGAAAGAAATGGGCTTCAGTGCTGCGGCATTGGCCAGGGCGCTGGGCGTCGCCACTCCAACCGTCAACAATATCCTGCGCGAACGGGGCGGTGTTTCCGCCGATATGGCGCTGCGTCTGTCCATTTGCCTGGATACTACCCCCGAGTTCTGGCTCAACCTGCAGACCGCCTTCGATCTGCGCACCGCCGAACAGCGACACGGTGAAGAGATCATCGGGGCGGTACAGCGCCTGGTCGCCTGAACACGCCTTGATCAATAGACATGGACGTCTCAGGCGTGGCGCCGCGAGGTTGCTTCCCGCATAATCCCGCGACTGAAATCGAAAAACGGAGAGGTTGGGGCAACCTGTGATCCCCAATGCACACAATGACCTACACGCTCTACGGCATCAAAGCCTGCGACACCATGAAAAAAGCGCGTACCTGGCTAGAAGACCAGTCCATCGCCTACGAATTCCACGACTACAAGACCCAAGGCATCGACCGTGACAGCCTGAACCGCTGGTGCGACGAACACGGCTGGGAAGTCATCCTCAACCGTGCCGGCACCACGTTCCGCAAGCTGGACGACGCCAGCAAGGCAGACCTCGACCAGGCCAAGGCCGTCGAGCTGATGCTGGCCCAGCCGTCGATGATCAAGCGCCCGGTGCTCGACCTTGGCGCGCGCACGTTGGTCGGCTTCAAGCCTGACCTGTACGCCGCAGCCTTCGCCTGAGCCCCTACCCTATTTCGCACGAGGTAATCACATGTCCAATACCCTGTTCAGCCTGGCCTTCGGTGTCGGCTCCCAGAACCGCCAGGGCGCCTGGCTGGAAGTGTTCTACGCACAACCCCTGCTCAACCCAAGCGCCGAACTGGTCGCCGCAGTCGCGCCTGTTCTTGGTTACCAGGGTGGCAACCAGGCCATCGCCTTCAGCAACGCTCAGGCCGCCCAACTGGCCGAAGCGGTGAAAGGCGTGGATGCCGCCCAGGCCGCGCTGCTGACCCGCCTGGCCGAAAGCCACAAGCCGCTGGTCGCCACCCTGCTGGCCGAAGACGCTGCGCTGGCTTCGACCCCGGAGGCCTACCTCAAGCTGCACCTGCTGTCGCACCGCCTGGTCAAGCCACACGGCGTGAGCCTGGCCGGCATCTTCCCGCTGCTGCCGAACGTGGCGTGGACCAACCAAGGCGCGGTCGACCTGAGCGAACTGGCCGAACTGCAACTCGAAGCACGCCTCAAAGGCGAGTTGCTGGAAGTGTTCTCGGTGGACAAGTTCCCGAAAATGACCGACTACGTGGTCCCCGCCGGCGTGCGTATCGCCGACACCGCCCGTGTGCGCCTGGGCGCCTACATTGGCGAAGGCACCACCATCATGCACGAAGGCTTCGTCAACTTTAACGCTGGCACCGAAGGTCCGGGCATGATCGAAGGCCGGGTTTCCGCTGGCGTATTCGTCGGCAAGGGCTCGGACCTGGGCGGCGGCTGCTCGACCATGGGCACCCTGTCCGGTGGCGGCAACATCGTCATCAAGGTCGGCGAAGGCTGCCTGATCGGCGCCAACGCCGGTATCGGTATCCCGCTGGGTGACCGCAACACTGTCGAAGCGGGCCTGTACATCACTGCCGGCACCAAGGTGAACCTGCTGGACGAGAACAACGAACTGGTCAAGGTGGTCAAGGCGCGTGACCTGGCAGGCCAGACCGACCTGCTGTTCCGCCGCAACTCGCTGAACGGCGCAGTGGAATGCAAGACCCACAAGTCGGCCATCGAGCTGAACGAAGCATTGCACGCCCACAACTGAGAACCTTGCACGGTTTGAGGTGTTAACATCGGGTCTGGCGCCAACACGCCAGACCCGTTTTTCATTCCAGGCCCCGCGATCATGTTCCAGCCCTCCCCCTGGCGTGCCGATTTCCCCGCCATCGACGCCCTGCAACGGCAGCACCAGACCTACCTGGACAGCGCCGCCACTACCCAGAAGCCGCAAGCCTTGCTGGATGCCCTGGGCCATTACTACGCCCATGGCGCGGCCAACGTGCACCGCGCCCAGCACTTGCCCGGCGCACTGGCGACCCAGGCTTTCGAAACCAGCCGCAACAAGGTGGCCGCCTGGCTCAACGCCGCCGATGCCCAGCAAATCGTGTTCACCCATGGCGCCACTTCGGCGTTGAACCTGCTGGCCTATGGCCTGGAGCACCGCTTCGAGGCGGGCGACGAAATTGCCGTCAGCGCGCTGGAGCACCATGCCAACCTGCTGCCCTGGCAGCAACTGGCGCAGCGGCACGACCTGCGCCTGGTGGTACTGCCGCTGGACATTCACGGCCACATCGACCTGGACCAGGCCCTGCAGTTGGTAGGCCCACGCACCCGGGTACTGGCCGTCAGCCAGTTGTCCAACGTGCTGGGCACCTGGCAGCCCTTGCCTGCCCTGCTGGCCCATGCCCGTGCGCAAGGTGCCGTGACCGTGGTCGACGGCGCCCAGGGCGTGGTCCATGGGCGCCATGATGTGCAGCAGCTGGGCTGCGACTTCTATGTGTTTTCCAGCCACAAGCTGTATGGCCCGGACGGTGTCGGCGTGCTCTACGGCCGCAGCCAGGCTTTCGAGCTGCTGCGCCATTGGCAGTTTGGCGGTGAGATGGTGCAACTGGCCGACTACCATAGCGCCAGCTTCCGCCCGGCGCCGTTGGGTTTCGAGGCGGGCACCCCGCCCATTGCCGGGGTGATCGGCCTGGGCGCGACCCTTGCCTACCTGGCCAGCCTCGATGGCCACGCGGTCGCCGCCCACGAAAACAGCCTGCATCAGCAACTGCTGCGCGGCCTGGCCGACCGCGAGGGTATCCGGGTGCTGGGCACGCCACAGGCGGCGCTGGCCAGTTTCGTCATCGAGGGCGTGCACAATGCCGATATCGCCCACCTGCTCACCGAGCAGGGCATTGCCGTGCGTGCCGGGCACCACTGCGCCATGCCGCTGCTGAAGGGGCTGGGCCTGGAGGGTGCGATCCGTGTGTCGTTGGGCTTGTACAACGACAGCAGCGACCTGCAGCGCTTCTTCGACGCGCTGGACCAAGGCCTGGAGTTGTTGCGATGAGCCTGCCGGAACAGGCGCTACAGGCGCTGGCCGCGTTCGAACAGGGCAAGGGCTGGGAACAGCGTGCTCGCTTGCTGATGCAATGGGGCGACCGGCTGGAGCCGCTGGCTGCCAACGAAAAAACCGAGGCCAACCGGGTGCACGGTTGCGAAAGCCTGGTGTGGCTGGTGGCCGAGCAGGCCGATGGCGCATGGCGGTTCAAGGCCGGTAGCGATGCCCGTTTGTTACGCGGGCTGCTGGCCTTGTTGCTGGTGCGGGTGCAGGGTTTGACCAGCGGTGAACTGCTGGCGCTTGACCTGCGGGGGTGGTTCAGCCAGCTGGGGCTGGAGCGCCAGCTGTCGCCGTCGCGCAGCAACGGGCTGCATGCGGTGTTGCAGCGCATGGCAGAGCTGGTGGTCAAACGTTAACTGGGGTGGGGGCCAACATCGTTGGGGGCGCTGCGCGCCCCATCGCGACACGAGGCCGCTCCTACAGGGATTTACACGGGCTTGACCCGCTCCGATGGCCGTCGCGCACCGGCCACCAGTTTCTCTATCGCCTTGCTCGCTGCCACCATGCCAAAGGTGGCGGTCACCATCATCACCGCGCCAAAGCCGCCGGCACAATCCAGCCGCACGCCTTCGCCAACGAAGCTTTTCTGCAGGCACACGCTGCCATCGCCCTTGGGGTAACGCAGCTGCTCACTGGAAAACACACATGGCACGCCATAGTTGCGGCTGACATTGCGCGAAAAGTTGTAGTCACGCCGCAACGTGGAGCGGACCCGCGAGGCCAGCGGATCGTTGAAGGTCTTGTTGAGGTCGGCGATCTGGATCTGCGTGGGGTCGATCTGCCCGCCGGCCCCCCCGGTGGTGACGATGGCGATCTTGCGCCGGCGGCACCAGGCGATCAGCGCGGCCTTGGCCATGACGCTGTCGATGCAGTCGATCACGCAGTCCAGGTGTTCGGTGATGTACTCGACCATGGTGTCGCGGGTGACGAAATCGGCGACTGCATGCACCGTGCAGGCCGGGTTGATCGCCCGCAGGCGCTCGGCCATGACCTCGACCTTGGGGCGCCCCACCTGCCCTTCCAGGGCGTGGGCCTGGCGGTTGGTGTTGCTGACGCAGACATCGTCCAGGTCGAACAGGGTGATTTCGCCCACGCCACTGCGCGCCAGCGCTTCGGCCACCCACGAACCCACCCCGCCAATCCCGACCACCGCCACATGGGCCTGGCCCAGGCGTTGCAGGCCTTGGTCGCCGTACAGCCGGGCAACGCCGGCGAAGCGTGGATCTTCTGTACTCATGTTCATACCCCAAAAAACCGGCGCGCATTATATGCCAGCGAGCCCAAGGCCTGCACCGTTAGGAAATGGACTACTAACCCTGCTTTAATGTCCTATCACTTCGACAGAAATGGACGACAATGTCTTCACGTAAATTCGGCCTGAACCTGGTTGTGGTGCTGGCCATCGCTGCGTTGTTCACCGGCTTCTGGGCGCTGATCAATCGCCCGGTTTCCGCGCCCGCCTGGCCAGAACAAATCTCTGGCTTCTCGTATTCGCCGTTCCGCCTGGGTGAAAGCCCGCAAAAGGGCCAGTACCCCAGTGACGAAGAAATGCGTCAGGACCTGGAACAACTCAGCAAACTGACCGACAGCATCCGCATTTACACCGTGGAAGGCACCCAGGCAGACATCCCACGGCTGGCCGAGGAGTTCGGCCTGCGGGTGACACTGGGCATCTGGATCAGCCCCGACCTCGAACGCAACGAGCGGGAAATTGCCACCGCCATCGAGTTGGCCAATACCTCGCGCAGCGTGGTGCGCGTAGTGGTGGGTAACGAGGCGCTGTTCCGCGAAGAAGTGACACCGGAAAACCTCATCAAGTACCTGGACAGGGTACGTGCCGCGGTCAAGGTCCCGGTAACCACCAGTGAGCAATGGCATATCTGGAAGGAACACCCGGAGCTGGCCAGGCACGTCGACCTGATTGCCGCGCACATCCTGCCCTATTGGGAATTCGTGCCGATGAAAGACTCGGTGGAGTTTGTGCTCGACCGTGCCCGCGAGCTGAAGCAGCAGTTCCCGCGAAAGCCGCTGCTGCTGTCGGAGGTCGGCTGGCCGAGCAATGGCCGCATGCGCGGGGGCGCCGATGCCACCCAGGCCGATCAGGCCATCTACCTGCGCACCTTGGTCAACACGCTCAACCGCCGTGGCTACAACTATTTCGTCATCGAAGCCTATGACCAGCCCTGGAAGGCCAGTGACGAAGGCTCGGTAGGCGCTTACTGGGGCGTTTACAACGCCGAGCGCCAGCAGAAGTTCAACTTCGAGGGGCCCGTGGTGGCGATTCCGCAGTGGCGCGCCCTGGCGGTCGCGTCGGTGGTGCTGGCCATGATCGCGCTGATGGTGCTGTTCATCGACGGCTCGGCCTTGCGCCAACGCGGCCGGACCTTCCTGACGTTCATCACCTTCCTGTGCGGGTCGGTGCTGGTGTGGATCGCCTACGACTACAGCCAGCAATACAGCACCTGGTTCAGCCTGACCGTCGGCGTGTTGCTGGCGCTCGGCGCATTGGGGGTGTTCATCGTGCTGCTCACCGAGGCGCATGAACTGGCCGAGGCGGTGTGGATCCACAAGCGCCGCCGCGAGTTCCTGCCGGTACAGGCCGACAGCGCCTACCGGCCCAAGGTGTCGGTGCATGTACCGTGCTACAACGAGCCGCCAGAAATGGTCAAGCAGACCCTCGACGCCCTGGCCGCGCTGGATTACCCCGATTATGAAGTGCTGGTGATCGACAACAACACCAAGGACCCGGCCGTGTGGGAACCGCTCAAGGCCCATTGCGAGAAACTGGGCGAGCGGTTCAAGTTCTTCCACGTCGCGCCCTTGGCTGGCTTCAAGGGCGGCGCGCTGAACTACCTGATCCCGCACACCGCGCCAGACGCCGAAGTGATCGCGGTGATCGACTCGGACTACTGCGTCGACCGCAACTGGCTCAAGCACATGGTGCCGCACTTCGCCGACCCGAAAATTGCTGTGGTGCAGTCGCCGCAGGACTACCGCGACCAACACGAAAGTGCATTCAAGAAGCTGTGCTACAGCGAATACAAGGGCTTCTTCCACATCGGCATGGTCACCCGCAACGACCGTGACGCGATCATCCAGCATGGCACCATGACCATGACCCGGCGCAGCGTGCTGCAAGAACTGGGCTGGGCCGAGTGGTGTATCTGCGAGGACGCCGAACTGGGCCTGCGCGTGTTCGAAAAGGGCCTGTCGGCCGCTTATGCCCACAACAGTTATGGCCAGGGCTTGATGCCCGACACGTTCATCGATTTCAAGAAACAGCGCTTCCGCTGGGCATACGGTGCCATCCAGATCATCAAGCACCACGCCGGCGCCCTGCTGCGCGGCACGGGTAGCCAGCTGACGCGCGGCCAGCGCTACCACTTTCTGGCCGGCTGGCTGCCCTGGATCGCCGATGGCATGAACATTTTCTTCACCATCGGCGCGCTGCTGTGGTCGGCCGCGATGATCATCGTGCCGCACCGGGTCGACCCGCCACTGATGATTTTCGCCATCCCGCCGCTGGCGCTGTTCTTCTTCAAGGTCGGCAAGATCCTGTTCCTCTACCGGCGTGCGGTGGGGGTGAACATGAAGGATGCCTTCGCGGCGGCGCTGGCAGGGCTGGCGCTGTCGCATACCATCGCCAAAGCGGTGCTGTACGGGTTCTTCACCAGCAGCATGCCGTTCATCCGCACGCCAAAGCATGCCGACAGCCATGGCTTGCTGGTGGCGATTGCCGAGGCGCGCGAGGAACTGTTCATCATGCTGCTGTTGTGGGGCGCAGCGCTGGGTATCTACCTGGTGCAGGGGCTGCCGAGTTCGGACATGCGCTTCTGGATGGCCATGCTGCTGGTGCAGTCGTTGCCGTACGTGGCGGCACTGGTGATGGCGCTGCTGTCGTCGCTGCCCAAGCCTGCGCACAAGGCTGCCGAGGCGCAGCAGGCTTGAGATGTTGGGGGCGCTTGGCGCCCCTTTCGCGACTGGTTTGCTATAAGATAACGCCCCTCAGATTTCCCCGCCTTGCCTTGCCCCGGAGTTCCCCATGACGGCCCCTGCCGAGCTCTCGCCTACCCTTCAACTGGCCTGCGACCTGATCCGTCGCCCCTCCGTCACCCCCGTCGACGCCGATTGCCAGGCGCAAATGATGAACCGCCTCGGCGCCGTGGGCTTCCAGCTCGAGCCGATGCGCATCGAAGACGTCGACAATTTCTGGGCGACCCATGGCCAGCAGGAAGGCCCGGTACTGTGCTTCGCCGGCCACACCGACGTGGTGCCCACCGGCCCGGTGCAGCAATGGCAGCATGAACCGTTCGAAGCGCTGATCGACGCCGACGGCATGCTCTGCGGCCGCGGCGCAGCCGACATGAAAGGCAGCCTGGCCTGCATGGTGGTTGCCAGCGAACGCTTCGTGCAGGATTACCCCGACCACCGCGGCAAGGTCGCGTTCCTGATCACCAGCGACGAGGAAGGCCCGGCCCACCACGGCACCAAGGCTGTGGTCGAACGCCTCAAAGCACGTAACCAGCGCCTGGACTGGTGCATCGTCGGCGAACCGTCCAGCACCACCCTGCTGGGTGACGTGGTCAAGAACGGCCGCCGTGGCTCGCTGGGCGCCAAGCTGACCGTGCGCGGCAAACAGGGCCATGTGGCCTACCCTCACCTGGCGCGCAACCCCATTCACCTGGCCGCACCGGCCCTGGCGGAGCTGGCAGCCGAGCACTGGGACGAAGGCAATGCATTCTTCCCGCCGACCAGCTTCCAGATCTCCAACCTCAACTCCGGCACCGGTGCCACCAACGTGGTCCCGGGCGAGCTGACTGCGCTGTTCAATTTCCGGTTCTCCACCGAGTCCACCGTCGAAGGCCTGCAGGCGCGGGTGTCGGCGATCCTCGACAAGCACGAACTGGACTGGTCGATCGACTGGGCGCTGTCAGGCCTGCCGTTCCTCACCGAGCCGGGCGAGCTGCTGGGTGCCGTTTCGGCCAGCATCAAAAGTGTCACCGGCCGCGACACCCAACCGTCGACCAGCGGCGGCACGTCCGATGGCCGCTTCATCGCCACCCTGGGCACCCAGGTGGTCGAGCTGGGCCCGGTCAACGCCACCATCCACCAGGTGGACGAGCGGATTCTGGCCAGCGACCTCGACCTGCTGACCGAAATCTACTACCAGACCCTGGTCCGGTTGCTCGCCTGATGCTTGCCTGCCCCCTTTGCCAGGCGCCGCTGGCGCAAGTCGACAACGGCGTTGCCTGCCCGGCAGGCCACCGCTTCGACCGGGCCCGCCAGGGCTACCTGAACCTGCTGCCGGTGCAGCACAAGAACAGCCGTGACCCGGGTGACAACCAGGCCATGGTCGAGGCGCGTCGCGACTTTCTCGACGGTGGCCACTACGCGCCGGTGGCCCAGCGCCTGGCCGAACTGGCCGCCGAGCGCCAGCCCGGTTCGTGGCTGGACATTGGCTGCGGCGAGGGTTACTACACCGCGCAGTTGGCCCAGGCCCTGCCCGCAGCCGACGGTTACGCCCTGGATATCTCCCGCGAGGCGGTCAAGCGTGCCTGCCGCCGCGCACCGGCTGTCACCTGGATGGTCGCCAGCATGGCCCGGGTGCCGCTGGCCGATGCCAGCTGCCAGTTCATCGCCAGCGTATTCAGCCCGCTGGACTGGGCCGAAGCCAAACGCCTGCTCAGCCCCGGCGGTGGCCTGATGCGGGTAGGCCCGACCAGCGGCCACCTGATGGAACTGCGCGAAGTGCTCTACGATGAAGTACGCCCTTACGCCGACGACAAGCACCTGGCCCTGGTCCCCGAGGGCATGGTCCATGCCCACAGCGAAACCCTGGCGTTGCGCCTGAGCCTGGCAGCCCCCAAAGCCCGCGCCGACCTGCTGGCCATGACCCCACACGGCTGGCGCGCCAGCGCCGAAAAACGTGCACGGGTAATCGACCAGCCCGAGCCGTTCGAGGTAACGGTTTCCATGCGTTATGACTATTTTGTGCGCCAAGACTGAGCACACCCGGAGCCCTTATGCGCCAACCTGATATCGAGATCTACCTGAAGGACGCCGACGTCGACCACAAACAGATTGCCGGGTGGCTTGCCCAGGCGATCGGCCCGTGCAGCGAATGGAAGCAGAAAGGCCAGACCTTCAAATGCCAGGCCGGTAACATTCCGGTCACTTGGTTACCGAAGGCTGTAGGGAAATGGAACAGCCTGTACCTGGAAAGCGACCAGACCCCCTGGGCCGACGATATTGCCTGCGCCCGCGCTGCATTCGCCGCACTGGGGGTGGAAGTACGCTGCGCACCGGGTGGCTGGGTCGAGGAAGACGGCGAGGAAGATGCCGACCGCTGGGTCCGCATCAGCGCCGACGGTGAAGAGGAAATCACCTGGCGTACGTCTTGAGCTTGAAGCTTCAAGCTGCAAGTTTCAAGAAGGCTCGCATCAGGCTGCAAGTACACGGTCACTTGCAGCTTGAAGCTTATAGCTTAAGGCTCAGAGGCCTACCACGTCTTCGGCTTGCAGGCCTTTCTGGCCCTGCACGCAAGCGTATTCAACCCGCTGCCCTTCGACCAGGGTACGATGCCCCTCACCGCGAATCGCCCGATAGTGGACGAATACATCCGCACCACCTTCGCGCTGAATGAAGCCATAACCCTTGGCATCGTTGAACCACTTTACATTCCCAGTCTCACGAGACGACATCTGAACTACTCCGGTTTTTTATTGTGAAGATCGCCGTGCAGGCATGGGCTTACCTGCCCCGTGCCAACGCCGCTTGCCGAAATAACCTGCAAGTGGCAGGCCGAGTATATGCCACAGCACAAAAAAAATTGATGACGGTCCCGCTGTTGGCCGATTTTTGCTGAACTTACGCACATACGGCAGACTAATTAACTGGATACTCACCTGAACATCACACCCAGGGCACACACCCCATGACCCGTTCCCCCCTGCGCCGCCTGATTTTCGGCGCCCTGCGTCGCCTGTTGTACCTGTGGGTGCGCTCCGAAACCATCAACCAGTCGGCCATGTCGTTGAACCTGGACCGCAGCCGGCCAGTGATCTACGCCTTGCCTACGCCGGCGCTCACCGACCTGGTCGTACTCGACCACGAGTGCACCAAGGCAGGGCTGCCGCGCCCGGTGCTGCCGGTAACGGTCGGTCCGCTGCAGGAACCCGCCGCGTTCTTCTACCTGACCCCCGACCCCGACTGGCTGGGCCGCCAGGACAAGCGTGGCGCCCCGCCCACCCTCGAGCGCCTGGTAGCTGCCGTTACCCGGCATGCCGAGGAAGATGCGCAGATCATTCCAGTCAGCGTGTTCTGGGGCCAGACCCCGGCCAGCGAGTCCAGCCCGTGGAAACTGCTGTTTGCCGACAGTTGGGCAGTGACCGGGCGTTTGCGGCGGCTGCTGACCGTACTGATACTCGGGCGCAAGACCCGCGTGCAGTTCTCTGCCCCCATCCACCTGCGCGAACTGGTGCAGCACAACAAAGGCCACGAACGCACTGTGCGCATGGCCCAGCGCCTGATGCGCGTGCATTTTCGCAACCTCAAGACCGCGGTCATCGGCCCCGACCTTTCGCACCGCCGCAACCTGGTCAAGGGGCTGGTTCATGCACCGCTGGTGCGCCAGGCCATCGCCGAGGAGGCGCAGCGCGAAAACCTGCCGCTGGCCAAGGCCGAAGCCCAGGCCTTGCGCTACGGCAACGAGATTGCCTCTGACTACACCTACACTGCCATCCGCTTCCTGGAAGTGGTGCTCAGCTGGTTCTGGAACAAGATCTACGACGGCATCAAGGTCAACCACATCGAGCAGGTGCAGGGCATCGCGCCCGGCCACGAAGTGATCTACGTGCCCTGCCACCGCAGCCATATCGACTACCTGCTGCTGTCGTACCTGCTGTTCCGCAACGGCCTCACGCCACCGCACGTGGCCGCGGGCATCAACCTCAACATGCCGGTGGTCGGCAACCTGCTGCGCCGTGGCGGGGCGTTCTTCATGCGCCGCACCTTCAAGGGCAACCCACTCTATACCGCGGTGTTCAACGAATACCTGCACACCCTGTTCACCAAGGGGTTCCCGGTGGAGTACTTCGTCGAAGGCGGCCGTTCCCGTACCGGGCGCATGCTGCAACCGCGCACCGGGATGCTGGCCATTACCCTGCGCAGCTTCCTGCGTTCGTCGCGCACGCCTATCGTGTTCGTGCCGGTCTACATCGGCTATGAGCGCGTGCTCGAAGGCCGCACCTACCTGGGCGAGCTGCGCGGTGCCAGCAAGAAGAAAGAGTCGATATTCGATATCTTCAAGGTGTTCGGCGCGCTGAGGCAGCGCTTTGGCCAGGTGTCGGTCAACTTTGGCGAGCCGATCCGCCTGGCCGGCTTCCTCGACGACCAACAACCCGGCTGGCGTGAGCAGGAGCATGGCCCGCAATACCGCCCGGATTGGCTTAACGCCACTACCCATCGCCTGGGTGAGACCGTGGCCCGCCACCTCAACGAGGCGGCGGCCATCAACCCGGTCAACCTGGTGGCCATGGCATTGCTGTCCACCAGCCGCCTGGCCCTGGATGAACGCGCCCTGGTCCGCGTGCTCGACCTGTACCTGGCCCTGCTGCGCCAGGTGCCCTACTCGCCGCACATCACCCTGCCCGAGGGTGACGGCCAGGCCCTGATCGAACACGTGCGCGGCATGAACCTGGTCGCCGAGCAGAAGGACGCCCTGGGCCGCATCCTGTACCTGGACGAAGGCAATGCGGTGCTGATGACCTACTACCGCAACAACGTGCTGCACATCTTCGCCCTGCCGGCGCTGCTGGCCAGCTTCTTCCTCAGCAGCTCGCGCATGAGCCGCGAACTGTTGGGGCAGTATGTGCACGCGCTGTACCCGTATTTGCAGGCCGAACTGTTCCTGCGCTGGGCGCCGCAGCAATTGGACGACGTCATCGACCAGTGGCTGGCGGCGCTGGTCGAGCAAGGCCTGCTGCGCCAGGACAACGACATCTATGTGCGCCCGCCGCCGAGCTCGCGGCAGTTCGTGCTGCTGACCCTGCTGGCCCGCACCATCACCCAGACGCTGCAGCGTTTCTACATGGCCACATCCCTGCTGCTCAACAGCGGGCAGAACAGCCTCAGCGCCGAAGCGCTGGAAGACCTGTGTGTGATAATGGCCCAGCGCCTGTCGATCCTGCATGGCCTGAACGCCCCGGAGTTCTTCGACAAGACGCTGTTCCGCCACTTCATCCAGACCTTGCTCCAGCAAGGCGTGCTGCATGCCGATGCCCAAGGCAAGCTGGGTTACCACGACAAGCTCGGCGAACTGGCCGAGGGCGTGGCCAAGCGCGTGCTGTCGGCCGAGCTGCGCCTGTCCATCCGCCAGGTGGCGCTGCATCGCGACGAGCCTTCAGACGTGGTGCAAGGGTAGCTTTTCTGTCTGCCGCCAGGCCTTGAGAGGGGACAGCATCGCCGTGCTTTCCCCCTCTCAAGGAGCACCACCATGAACCAGATCAAATCGATCGACGTCGAAATCGTTTCTTCCAGCGACAACTACCTGCCAGCCTCCGCCCAGGTGCTACTGAGCCTGCTCGACGTGTCCCGTGCCGACGCGCCGGCCGTCAGCCAGGCCGAGCTGCGCCTTCAGTGCGCCGGTGTACTGCCGATCAAGCTGCAACTGGCCTGCGACCTCAGCCAGCTCGACCCGCGCGGCAGCTACGTGCTGGCCGTGCGCATCGAGCAGAACGGGCAACTGCAGTTCATCAACAACGCCCATCACGCCGTAAACCCTCACACCTTGTCTGGCACCGAACGCGTGGTGGTCGATAACGTGGCGACGCCCCCGGTCGTGCTCCATGATTGATTAGGGAAAATCCGCTAAAGTCCCTGGGGTTGGCCACAAGCCGGCTCCAAGGACAACGGAGATTCCATGAAAAAGCTCTTTATGCTGTGTTGCGCATCCCTGCTCGCAGCCTGCTCCAGCCAAACCCCGCCCGCCCAGGCCAGCCTGGATGGCGAAGTCTTCTACCTGCAGCGCATTGCCCTGCCCCCGGCCGCCACCCTGAGCGTCGAACTGCAGGACGTGTCGTTGCTGGACGCCCCGGCAGTGACCCTGGCCCGCCAGGCCGGCCCGGTCAAAGGCAACGTGCCGCTGCCGTTCCACCTCACCTACGATCCGCGCCAGGTCAAACCCGGCCACCGCTATGCGCTGAGCGCGCGCATCGAGCTGGGCGGCAAACTGCTGTTCATCAATACCGAACACCATGGCGTGCTGCTCGACGGCTCCGACCCGCAACCCGTGCGCGTCAAGCTCGACCAGGTTCGCTGATACCCGTATTCATCTGTTTACAAGGAACGCTTCATGATCCGCACTTCCCTGCGCTTCACCACCCTGTGCGCCGGCCTGCTGCTGTCGGCCAGCGCGCTGGCCCTGTCGCTGGGCGACCTGAGCCAGAAGGACGCCACCGGCGGCCTGAAAGATGCCCTCACCCAAGGTGCGCAACTGGCGGTCAAGCAGCTCAGCACCCCAGGCGGCTTCAGCAACAACCCGGACGTGCGTATCGAACTGCCGGGCAACCTGGGCAAGGCCGCCAAAGCGATGAAGATGTTCGGCAAGGGCGAACAGGTCGAAGCCCTGGAAGCCAGCATGAACAAGGCCGCCGAAAAGGCCGTGCCGCAGGCTCAGGCGATTCTGGTAGACGCCGTGAAGAACATGAGCGTGACCGACGCCAAGGGCATTCTCAGCGGCGGTGACGACTCCGCCACCCAGTACCTGAACAAGAGCAGCCGCGAGCAGATTCGGGCCAAGTTCCTGCCGGTCGTCAAGCAGGCCACCGACCAGGTTGGTGTGGCTCAGCAGTACAACGCCTTCGCCGCGCAGGCCAAAGGCCTGGGGCTGGTCAAGGATGACGCCAACATCGAGAACTACGTGACCGAGAAGGCGCTGGACGGCCTGTTCGAGATGATCGGCAAGCAAGAGCAGAACATTCGCCAGAACCCGGCCGCCGCAGCTACCAGCCTGGCCAAGAAGGTTTTCGGCACGCTCTGATAACGCGTGGTGCCACAGCAGCGGTCTGCGTGAACCCGCGCGGCCGCTGCCTCTGCGTCGTTTTGGCTGTACCGCCTTTCCCCGCTCCCTCGGCCAACAGCAAGGTGCAGGATGGCGGCTCTTTTCGACGAGGAGTTTCCGTTATGCCCTCCACCCCACATTTCCAGATCTTCATCGACTGCGAAAGCCAAGACCGGATAACACCGGACGCTTCGGCGAGTTACGTATTGGTCCTGAGTGAAAAACTGGAGGGCTTCGGCGCTGCCAAAGGCAGCTCCGTCCTGCAGCCCGTGCTTACCCTCGAGCAGCAAGGCGAACTGGCGCTGCCCCAGACCTTCAGTTTCATGATCGATGGGGCAACGCTCAAGGAAGGCCATGCTTACCAGGTGAGCCTGCGCTACCAGGCCACCAACGGTAACCCGCACGGCAAGCGCCTGGCCTGGAAAGAGACTTTCGTCGCTCAGGACCAGGCCCGCATTGCACCTGCCGCCGTCAGCGGCCATGGCCCGTGCAAAGGCCGCACCAACAGCTGCCTGAGCTGGTAAGGGCCGGCGCCTTCAACACCCAGGGCGCAAGCTGCCTGCACGCTCGCGCCTGGGTCTTCAACGCTGCTTTACCCTGAACCAGGCCGCGTACAACGCCGGCAGGAACAACAACGTCAGCACCGTGGCCACGATCAGGCCACCCATGATCGCGACCGCCATCGGCCCGTAGAACACGCTACGCGACAGCGGGATCATGGCCAGCACCGCGGCCAGCGCGGTCAGCACGATCGGCCGGAAGCGCCGCACCGTGGCCTCGATGATCGCTTGCCAGCGGTCCATCCCTGCCGCAATGTCCTGCTCGATCTGGTCAACCAGAATCACCGAATTGCGCATGATCATCCCCGCCAGGGCAATGGTGCCGAGCATGGCGACAAAGCCGAACGGCTGGCGGAACACCAGCAGGAACAGGGTCACGCCGATCAACCCCAACGGCGCGGTCAGGAACACCATCAGCGTGCGTGAGAAGCTGCGCAGCTGGATCATCAGCAAGCTCAACACCACCACGATGAACAGCGGCATGCCAGCGTTCACCGATTTCTGCCCGCGCTCGGCATCTTCCACCGTGCCGCCCACTTCCAGCAGGTAACCGTCGGGCAGCTTGGCGCGGATGCCCTGCAAAGATGGCAGAATCTGCTTCACCAGTGTCGCAGGTTGCGCCTTGTCGTAGATGTCTGCCCGCACGGTCACCGTCGGCAGGCGGTTACGGTGCCAGATGATGCCCTCCTCGAAGCCATACTCCAGGGTCGCGACCTGCGACAGCGCCACGCTCTGGCCGTTGTCGGTCGGCAACGCCAGGCTGCCCAGGTTGCCCAGCTCGCTGCGCTCCTGCAGCGTACCGCGCAGCAGTATCTCGATCAGCTCGTTGTCTTCGCGGTACTGGCTGGCGGTGGTGCCGGTCAGCGAACTTTGCAGGAAACTCGCCAGGTGCGCGGTGCTCACGCCCAGCGCACGGGCACGGTCCTGGTCGATGCTCAGAAACACCGCCTTGCTCGGTTCCTCCCAGTCCAGGTGCACATTCACCACATGCGGGTTCTCGCGTACCTTGGCCGCCACCTCACGGGCCAGTGCCCGCGCCTTCTCGATATGCTCGCCCGTGACGCGGAACTGCACCGGGTAACCCACGGGCGGGCCGTTTTCCAGGCGGGTGACCCGGGCGCGCAACTCGGGGAACTGCTGGTCCACCGTGGCGATCAGCCAGCTGCGCAGGCGCTCGCGGTCGTCCATCGACTTGGCCAGTACCACGAACTGGGCGAAGCTGGCGGCCGGCAGTTGCTGGTCCAGCGGCAGGTAGAAGCGCGGCGAACCGGTGCCCACGTAGGCCACATAGTTGTCGATGCCATCCTGCTGCGCGAGCAGCGCCTCCAATTGCTTGACGCGCTCGGCGGTATTGGCCAGCGATGCACCTTCGGCCAGCTTCAGGTCGACCATCAGTTCCGGGCGCCCGGACGCCGGGAAGAACTGCTGGGGCACGAAGCGGAACAGCAGGAGGCTGCCGATGAAGGCCGCGAGGGTCAGCAGGATCACCGTTTTGCGGCGCCGTACACACCACGCCACAACTCGCCGCACACGCTGGTAGAACGGCGTGGCATAAGGGTCTGGCGCCTGGCCATGACGGGCGGCGTGCAGCCGGGCCAGGTCGGGCAACAGGCGCTCGCCCAGGTAAGGCACGAACACCACGGCGACCAGCCACGATGCCAGCAAGGCAATGGTCACCACCTGGAAGATCGAGCGGGTGTATTCGCCGGTGCTGGAGGCCGCCGTAGCGATGGGCAAGAAGCCCGCTGCGGTGATCAGGGTGCCGGTGAGCATCGGGAAGGCCGTGCTGCTCCAGGCGTAACTGGCCGCCTTGAGGCGGTCGTAGCCCTGCTCCATCTTGATCGCCATCATTTCCACGGCAATGATCGCATCGTCTACCAGCAAGCCCAGGGCCAGTACCAGCGCCCCCAGCGAAATCTTGTGCAGGCCGATGCCAAAGTAATGCATGGCCGCGAAGCTCATGGCCAGCACCAGGGGGATGGCCAGCGCCACCACCAGGCCGGTCCGCAGGCCCAGGGAGAAGAAGCTGACCAGCAGCACGATGACCAGCGCCTCGGCCAGCACCTGCACGAACTCGCCGACACCGGCCTTGACCGCCGCGGGCTGGTCCGAGACCTTGCGCAACTCCATGCCGGCCGGCAGGTTGTGCGCCAGGCGTTCGAACTCGCTTTCCAGCGCCTTGCCCAGCACCAGGATATCGCCGCCATCCTTCATCGACACCGCCAGGCCAATGGCCTCTTCGCCCATGAAGCGCATGCGCGGTGCGGGTGGGTCATTGAAGCCACGGTACACTTCAGCGACATCGCCAATGCGGAAGGTGCGGTCGCCCACCCGAATCGGGAACTGGCGAATCTGCTCGACGCTGTCGAAGCGACCGCTTACCCGCAGTTGCAGGCGCTCGCTGGGGGTTTCGAAGAAGCCGGCGGTGCTGACTGCATTCTGTTCGCGCAGGGCGTTCTGCACCGCTTGCAGCGGCACCCCCAGGGTGGCCAGCTTGAGGTTGGACAGTTCGATCCAGACTTTCTCGTCCTGCAAGCCGATCAGCTCGACCTTGCCCACGTCCTTGACCCGCTGCAGCTGGATCTGGATCCGGTCGGCATAGTCCTTGAGCACGGCGTAATCGAAGCCCTTGCCGGTCAGTGCATAGATATTGCCGAAGGTAGTGCCGAATTCGTCGTTGAAGAAGGGGCCCTGGATTTCCGGCGGCAAGGTATGGCGAATGTCCGCGACCTTCTTGCGGATCTGATACCACAGCTCGGGAATGTCCTTGGAGTGCAACGAGTCGCGGGCCATGAACGTGACCTGCGATTCGCCAGGCCGGGAAAACGAGACAATCCGCTCGTACTCACCGGTTTCCATCAACTTTTTCTCGATGCGCTCGGTCACCTGCCGCGACACTTCCTCGGCCGTGGCACCGGGCCACAGGGTACGAATGACCATGGCCTTGAAGGTGAACGGCGGGTCTTCGCTTTGGCCCAGCTTGGTGTAGGACATGGCGCCAATGGCCGCCAGCAGGATCATCAGGAACAGGACGATCTGGCGGTTGCGCAGCGCCCAGGCAGAAAGGTTGAAACCCATCGGGACTTACTCCTTGGCCGTCAGGTTCACTACGCGGTTGCTGCGGTCGACGGGGCGTACCTGCTGCCCCTCACGCAATACATGGCCACCGGCGGCCACCACCCAGTCATCGGCGGCCAGCCCATCGAGCACGGGCACGCTATCGTTGCCGTACGCACCCAGGCGCACCACGGCCCGCTCCAGGCGGCTGTCCTTGTTCACCCGCCAGACATAGGCCTGGCCGTCTTCGGCGGTGACCGCCGACAGCGGTACAGACAATGGGATCAGGCCTTCGGTAGCAATGAATACCCGGGCGCTCTGGCCCAGTTCGGCCGGGGCAGCCGACGTGGTGAAGGCGATGCGGGCGGCGAAGGTGCGCGAGCGCGGATCGGCCGCGGGTGACAGCTCGCGGATGCGCCCCTGGAAGCGCGCCTGCGGGTGCGACCACAGCTCCACACTCACCGGTTGGCCGATGGCGACCCGGGCGAACTGCTGTTCTGGCAGGGCGATGGCCACCTCGCGCTCACCATCGGCGGCGAGGGTGAAGGCGGTTTGCCCAGCGGCAACCACCTGGCCCACTTCCACCTGGCGCTTGGCAATCACCCCGGCCTGGGGCGCACGCAATACGGCATAGGCTGCCTGGTTCCCGGCCACGTCGAACTGCGCCTTGGCCTGCTTCAGGCGGGCCAGGCCGGCACGGTAGAGGTTTTCGGCATTGTCATATTGAGAATGGCTGACCATTTGCCGGTCCAGCAGCTTCTGGTAGCGATCACGCTCGGTGCGCACCAGTGCCAGGTTGGCTTCGGCGGCGGCCAGTTGTGCGCGGTTAGCTTCCAGTTGCAGGCGTACGTCCTGCGGGTCCAGCTCGGCCAGCGGCTGCTCGGCCTTGACCCGCTGCCCTTCTTCGACCAGCCGCTTGCTGACCTTGCCGGCAATACGGAACGCCAGTTCCGGCTCGAAGCGCGCACGCACCTCACCGGGGTAACTGGCGGCCCCCGCTTCGGCTGGCTGCGGCTGCACCACCAACGCCGGGCGCGGGGCGGCGGGGGCGGCGGCTTCCTGTTCGCACGCCGCCAGAAGCACGGCGACGGCGGCGGGCAACGCGATGGACAAGGCCTGGCGCAACATGATGAATCCTTTCGCAGAGGGTACTTCGAATATTTGTACTGGCGGGTATATTAAGTCAGGGAACTGCTGCCGAGAAGCCAGTGTCGATAAGAAATCGCCTGACGATGGCTACGATCACTGCTGGAAACCGCTCCAGCCGGTAATATGGGAGCTTGATCAACCACATGCAGACCACAATGTCCAACGACGCACCCATCGGCCCAGGCCGGCCCAAGGACCTGGCCAAGCGCGAGGCGATTCTCGAAGCTGCCAAGTCGCTGTTCTTAAGCCTTGGCTACGCCAACACCAGCATGGATGCGGTCGCTGCGGCGGCAGGTGTTTCTAAGCTCACCGTGTACAGCCACTTCACCGACAAGCAGACGCTGTTCTGTTCAGCGGTCATGGCCACGTGCCAGATCCAGCTGCCGGACCTGTTGTTCGAGTACCCCGCCGGTGCGCAGGTCGAAGACGTGCTGCTGAATATCGCCCGTGGTTTCCAGGCGCTGATCAGCAGTGACGAAGCGGTCAAGCTCAGCCGCCTGATCATGGCCCAAGGCAGCCTGGACCCGAGCTTTGGCCAGTACTTCTACGAAGCCGGGCCCAAGCGCGTGCTGGCCGGGATGGAAGCGCTGCTGCGCGAGGCGGATGAGCGTGGGCTGCTGCGCATCGACAACCCACTGCGGGCAGCTGAGCACTTCTTCTGCCTGGTCAAGGGGGCCCCGGATTACCGGTTGCTGCTGGGGTGTGCGGGGCCATTGGCAGGCGAAGAGGCCGAGGCGCATGTGCGCGAGGTGGTGGGGGTGTTCTTGCGGGCGTTCGAGCCTTGACGGCATGGCTAGTTACAGGCCCGGAGCACTTGATTCCAATCTCTACCTTCCGCACCAACCAGCGAAAGGTAGAAAATCAGCCTAGCGTCTCAATTCCCAACCCACTGGCGAATATTCTTTTGCAATCTTCCAATTTCTGCCACGATTTCGTCTGTGCCCTGCCCTGCTTCTTGGATCTGGCTGAGTACTTGCAGTAAGTCCGTATCCCTTTCAATCGCACGCTCTCTATTGAGGTTTTCCTGCGCCCTTCTTCGCTCCATCAGCGTTGTTTTTGGCCTTGGCGTGGGGGCGCTGCCAACTAACGAGCTTTCTGGTCGTACTGAACTGCTTGCCTGCCGAGACGACTCGCGTTTAGCGCCAAATTGATTCAACAATTCCAACTGCTGATTAATTTCCAAATCAGTAAGCTGCTCGAATGGATTGATGCCATCCGCTGTCGGTGCAACTTTTTGGCTTATGCTATTGGTTCGGTTATCTGGAGTCGGATTTGTTTTGGTTACTGGCACGCCAATCTTCGCCTGCTTTGGCGCTTTGGATTTCTTGCCCAATATTCCTCTGAAGAACGTCCCAATCCCCCAGAAATGCCCGGTCGGGTCAGTACGGTTGGTGGGATCTCCCGCACAATACACATACGCATTGAAACCACCTGCCCCAAATGGGCTCCAACTGTCCGGGCTGCAAAAGCGCATCATGACCGGGCTGAACTGCCGGTAGCCATTCCCCAGATGATAACGCCCCGTGATCGCGTCCGGCCGCTCGCCATTGAAGGCAAGCAACGACGGCAAACCGCTGCCCTGAATATGATGCCCATAGGGCGAGTAAGCCTGTGCCTCCTGGCGTTTCCTCTCATAAATGGACAAGACCGAGCGCTGCTGGTCGCATGCCGCCAGCATGCTGGGCAAGCCCGAGGATCGGTGATTTTGCTGAGCCAGCACCAGACCATCAGCCTGAAGCAAACGCCAGCGGGCGTCGCCATTCAACTCAGTAGCGATCTTGCCGTTACAGTAAAAAAGCTGGCGGCCAGCTTCACGGGTATAGGGAGCAGGCGACATGAACATTACCCTCAGTCAGGTTTGAATGTCCGTTATGGTCGCGCCCTTAGTCAACAAATGACTACTGGCAAAAATAATAGGTCATTGTAGGAGCGGGTTTACCCGCGAAGAAGGCAACGCGGTGATTGGCACCGGCGTTGCCGATGTTCACGGCTAAAGCCGCTCCTACAATGACCGTGTTAGCCGGACCGGTTGGGGCAGCTCAGGGCTTCAGGGCCTTTTTCGGGTAGATGTCATACCGGCTCGACTTACCCTCCAGGCTATGGCTCGGCTTCGGCCCGTCGATGATCGGCGCCTTGCGCGGCCGCTTCACCACCACCCGGTGGCTGGCCAGCGCCAGGGCTGCTTCGAGCAGGGCCGGGGCATCCAGGTCGTCCCCCACCAAGGGCCGGAACACGCGCATCTCCTTTTTCACCAGTGCGCTCTTGTCGCGGTGCGGGAACATCGGGTCGAGATAGATGACTTGCGGCGCCTCGCCTTCCCAATTGCGCATACGCTCGATGGCGTTGCCGGTCAGCAGGCGCATGCGCCCGACAATCGGGCCCACCACGTCATCCGAGCGCGCCCGCGCCAGACCATCTTCCAGCAGCGCGGCAATCAGCGGCTGGCGTTCGATCAGGGTCATCTGGCAGCCCAGGCTGGCCAGCACAAACGCATCTTTGCCAAGCCCCGCCGTGGCATCCAGCACCTGCGGTCGAACGCCTTGGGCGATGCCCACGGCCTTGGCGATCATCTGCCCGTTGCCGCCGCCAAACTGGCGCCGGTGCGCGGCCTGGCCTTCGACAAAGTCCACCCGCACCGGCCCCGGTGCCTGCGGGCCCAATTGCTGGATCTGCAAACCATCAACGCCCACCTGCACGGCAAATCCGGCATCATCGTCCTGCAACGGCAGCGCCAGGCGCTCGGCCCATGCAGCGGCCTGCCCTGCGAATTCGGCCGTTAGCGCCTCGACCCGGATACCTGTGCCCTGCTCTTCCATCTTCAACACCTAGAAATTGAACCCCGCCGTTAAGGTATCGGCCGCCACGGCCGATACAGGCAATATCCCGCTATTCTGCCAGAGCACAACGCGCGCGACTGCCATGTCAGATACTCTTCCCATCGGCTTGACCTATTTGTCGCCTGTCGGCAACTACAGTCAGCACAACACCCAGGCACTCGGGGGCGTCAGCCACCTGTGGCAGGATTTTTTCGCTCGGGCCATGGCCGAGCGCCAGGAAGAGCCGGTAGACAGCATCAGCCAGTCGTTCGTGAAGTATGACCAGGACAGCGGCGAACCGATCGGCGGCGCCCGCGCGCTGGCCATGATCGACGCGCAGCGCGCCTGCCCGGTGCAGGATACCCGCGTAGTCCCACCCGAGCCGCTGTTTCTACCCAAGGCCGAGCTGGAAGCCAGCCTCTTGCCGCCGGCCCCCGAGCCTTTCAGCGCCATGGAACTGATCGAACAGCAGCGCCAGCTCGACATCAACAACAGCTGGCTGCGCCCGGTGGTGATGAGCCAGGGTCAGACGCTGCCCGAGCCCGGACCGGGCCCTAGCCCACGCCCGCTGTTCCTGCCCATCGCCGAACTGGAAAGCGACTTGTTGCCACCCGCCGCCGAACCGTTCGACGATGCCACGCTGAGCAAGCAGCAGACCGACCTGGCATTCGACCTCCACTGGGCGCGCCCGGTGGTGCTGAACAACGTGCGCGCCTACGCCTGACCTTAGCGGCAGACCTGCCAGCGGCCCATGTCCAGGTGGAAGTGATTGTGGTGCGCGGCATTGTAGTCGGGCCCCAACACAGTGCTGAAGCTTTGGCAGGCAGCCTGCTGCACCTCGCGCAGGAATTGCGCCTTGGCCCCACCCGCCTGCCAGTCACGCGCCAGGACGATGCGCTGACCGTCCTGCAGGCGAAAGCCGCTGATGTCCAGTGCGTTGGCCGTCGCATGCTGGCTCAGGCGGCCCTGCTTGCGGTGGTAGACGTTGCGGCAGGCAAAGCTGCCCACATGGTCGACCTGGGTCACCGGCTGGCCCAACACCCGCTGCGCGACAGGCTGCAAGGCGTGGTGTTCGAACAGCGCATACGCCACCGCCAGTGGGCAGGTGGCCAGAAAGCTGCTGCTCAGGCGCGCCTTGCCGGCTTCGATACGCCACACATTTTCCAGCGGGCAGTTGGCCGAGGCCGGGCTGTCGGCCTGTGACCGGTAGCGCAGTTGGCTGGTGGCCAGTGCCTGGCGGCACAGCGCGGGGTCATCCCGCAGCCGCGCCAGCTTGTAGGGGGTCAGCCAATTGGGTGGTTGGCGCACATCCAACGGCGCCCAGGGGTTCCACGGCGCGGGCAGGCGCCAGCCCAGTTGCCAGGCAAGCACGGCCAACAACAGCAGGCCGGCCAGCAGCGTCAGGGCCCGCATCAACGGTGGAACAGGTCGTTGAGCTGAGCGAACGGCAAAGCCTGGTCTGCGTAGCCGAAGGTGCCCTGGTCATGGACTTCCAGTGCGGCCCGCTGCAACGCACCCAGGGCCGCGCGGGCCAGCGACGAGCCAAGGCTGATGCGGCGCACGCCAAGGTCCTGCAACTGGTTGACGCTCAACGCCACGCCGGCCATGCCCATCAGCACGTTCACCGGCCGCGGGGCCACGGCCTGCACCACCGCGCGTACTTCCTCCACCGTTCGCAGGCCAGGCGCATACAGCACATCGGCCCCCGCTTCGGCGTAGGCCTGAAGGCGCAGGATGGTGTCGTCCAGGTCCATGCGCCCGTGCAGCAGGTTTTCTGCACGGGCGCACAGGGTGAACGGGAACGGCAGGCTCCGGGCAGCCTGCACTGCGGCGCGTACACGTTCCACCGCCAGGCCGATATCATAGATGGGCGCATCATGGCGGCCGCTGGCGTCTTCGATAGACCCACCCACCAGCCCAACCTCGGCGGCACGCAGAATGGTCTGCGCGCAGTCCTCGGGCAGGTCGCCGAAGCCGTTTTCCAGGTCGGCGGCCACCGGCAACGCGGTGGCGTCGACGATTTCACCGGCGTTGTCCAATGTGTCGTCCAGGCTCAGGGCCCCCTCGGCATCCGGGCGGCCCAGGCTGAAGGCCAGGCCGGCGCTGGTCGTGGCCAGCGCTTCAAAGCCCAGGCTCGCCAACAGCCTGGCCGACCCGGCATCCCACGGGTTGGGGATGACGAATGCACCGTCACGCTGGTGCAAGGCCTTGAAGGCTTCGGCTCGCAGGGTTTGCACATCCATGGTAGAACCTCCGGCAGTCAGGGAAGGGTCACAGTAGCCCCAGCTGTTCGACCTCGGGTGCGCGCGGCAATTCCGGCAGCGCGGCAAGGCCCGGCAAACGCAGCATCAGGCGCTGGTGAAAATGCCGGGCAAGTGCCGCCGCCAGGCGGTTGTCCGAGGTATGCAGGAAGATATAGGGGCTGCGGCCTTCTTCGATCCAGCTGGCCACCTTGTCTACCCACGGGGTGAGAAACACGTCGTTGGCTTGCAGTTCCGGGTGGCCGATGAAGCGTACCTGCGGGTGTTGGGTAAAGGCGGCCGGGCGCGGCGGCACCTTGGGCTTTTTCGACTGCGCATGCAGCACGGCAGGGTCACGCGAAGTGCAGCTGAACAGCGCGCGCGGGTCCAGGCAGATACGCTCGACGCCGCGCTCGTGCAGCACCCGGTTGAGCATGCGCTCTTCTTCACCCTTGGCGAAAAACGCCTGGTTACGCACTTCAACTGCCACGGGCACCGCCAGCTCATCCAGAAAATGGCACAGCTCGCCCAGGCGCGCAGGGCCGAACTGGGCCGGCAATTGCAACCAGTAGGGGGACACTCGCCTGCCCAATGACGCCATCAACCGGGTGAAATCGAAGGCAGGCTCCAGCTGGTCGCGCAGGTCACCGGCGTGGCTGATGTCGCGGGGGAACTTGGCCGTGAACCGGAAATGCTCGGGCATTACCTGTGCCCAGCGGGCAAGGGTGCCAGGAGCAGGCCGGGCGTAGAAGGTGGTGTTGCCCTCTACCGCGTTGAACACCTGGCTGTAGAAACCCAGCATCTGGCCGCTGCTGGCGTCGGCGGGGTACAGGTAGTCGCGCCAGGCGTTTTCACTCCATGACGGGCAACCGAGAAAGTAAGGCAGTGCTGATGGACTCATCCATCAAATGTACAGGTCGAGCCCTAGTACTTCCATGTCCCAGTCGGTAAAACCGGCGGTGCTCAGGTAACTGGCCAAGGCATTGGCGGTACGCCGGTCACGCGCGCGAGGGAATACCATGTCCTGCTGGCGGGCTGGCAGGCCAGCGCCAAGGCGGCGCGCGGCAGGCTCGGGTGGCGCGGCTTCAAGGTCATCGACGACCTCAGCATCATCGACCGCATCCTCACGCACCGCTGCCTTGCGCGGCGTGCGCTTGATCGGGTACTGCGATGAGAAACCGTCGATACGCATGGCATGAGCACTCGGGATCAATGATGGCAATTTAGCAGCATCAGAGCTCCGTCGCTAATGCTTCATTGATAACTTGACCACAGAATGCGAAAAAGGTTTTAGTGTGATCGGCAATAACCGACGGACAGCAGCTATTGCTGCTTCGGGGTAGCTACATTGTCGCGCAGATACACCGGCTGCGCCTGTTCGGCGGTAACTGCCTCGCCACGCGCCCAGGCAAAACCGGCCAGGGCCAGTACGTCCACAGCGCTGGGCAGGGCCTGGGCATCGCTGGCCGCGACTTTCACTGCCAGGCGTTCGGCATAACCCCAACCCGTGCCGGCACCGAACCAGGCACCGGTGCTCTCTAACGGCAGCGCCACCTGCTCGGGCGGCAACACGGCCTCCCTGCCGACCAGGCGCATTTCCCCTGCCGTGGCCTGGTAGCACCCCCAGTACACCTCGTCCATACGCGCATCGATGGCCGCGGCGACCTGCTGCACGCCCTGTTTGCGCAACGCGCCCTGGGCCAGCGCGGCAAGGTTGGAGACCGGCAGCACCGGGCGCTCGAGGGCGAACGCCAGCCCTTGGACCACACCGATGGCGATACGCACACCGGTGAACGCACCCGGGCCCCGGCCAAAGGCGATGGCATCGAGCGCATTCAGTGCCACACCGGAATCGGCCAGCAACTGCTTGATCATCGGCAGCAGCTTCTGGGCATGCATGCGCGGGATCACCTCGTAATGGCTGGTTACCTTGCCGTCATGCAGCAGCGCAACGGAACAGGCTTCGGTGGCGGTATCCAGGGCCAACAGGGTGGTCATCGAACGGGTATCCAGGTGCGAAGAAAAAGTGCGGCATTATAGAGCAGCTGCGCCGTTGTGTCCCCAAGGGGCCGCTGTATGGCCCCTGTGGGAGCGGCCTTGCGTCGCGAAAGGGCCGCAAAGCGGCCCCAGGGTGTCAGCGACGTGGCAAAAAATTGATGGGGCTGCTGTGCAGCCCTTTCGCGACGCAAGGCCGCCCCCACAAAAAGCGGACCGTGCGCCAGGTGCTAGATCAGCTCAGAGCTGCCAGGACCTTGGCAGTGATGGCTTCAACCGAGCCTACGCCTTCGATGTGGCTGTACTTCGGCTTGCCAGCATTGGCCGCCGACAGCTTCTGGTAGAAGTCCACCAGCGGCTTGGTCTGGCTGTGGTAGACCGACAGGCGATGGCGAACGGTTTCTTCCTTGTCGTCGTCGCGCTGGATCAGGTCTTCGCCAGTGACGTCGTCCTTGCCTTCCACTTTCGGCGGGTTGTACTGAATGTGGTAGGTACGGCCCGAGGCCAGGTGCACACGGCGACCTGCCATGCGACCCACGATTTCTTCATCGTCGACGGCAATTTCAACCACGGCGTCGATATCGACACCGGCCGCAACCATGGCTTCGGCCTGTGGAATGGTCCGTGGGAAGCCGTCGAACAGGCAGCCGTTGGCGCAATCCGGCTGGGCGATGCGCTCCTTGACCAGGCTGATGATCAGCTCGTCGGACACCAGCTGGCCGGCATCCATGACTTTCTTAAGCTCCAGGCCCAGCGGGGTGCCGGCCTTGACGGCAGCACGCAGCATGTCACCGGTGGAAATTTGGGGGATACCGAACTTTTCGGTGATGAACTTTGCCTGAGTACCTTTACCGGCCCCGGGAGCTCCCAGCAGAATAACGCGCATCTTGTGCTCCTCAAATTTTTTTATGAACTTCAATGGATTCGGCGACCAGGGCCAAGTCCGGAAAATCGGGTATGACCATAATTCGGTCAGAGGGCTGCTCAAGATACACAGCGCCCGGCAGCCAGACAAGCGTCCCAAAGTTGCAGGAATGCGCCACTTGCGACCAAGCAGGCAGGTGGTTGCGCCCGGCGCAACCACCCTTTCGCTGCTGCCGTACAGCCGTTACGGCATGCCGACTGCCGCACCCGGCCCTGCGCTCAACCGGTGTTGCGCAAGCCGGCGGCGATGCCCGCCACCGTTACCAGCAAGGCCTGCTCCAATGGGCTGTCCAGAGCGGCTTCGCGGCTGCGCGAGCGCGCCAGCAATTCGGCCTGCAGGCGGTGCAGCGGGTCCAGGTAGGTGTTACGCAAGCTGATGAATTCCAGTGTCTCGGGGCTGTGCGCGAGTAGCACCGGCTGCCCGGTAAGGCCAAGCACTATCTGGCACGACTGCGACAATAGGTCGCGCAGGTGCGCCCCCAAAGGCAGCAACTGCGGTTGCACCAGACGTTCGTCGTAGGCCTCGGCAATTTGCGCATCCGCCTTGGCCAGTACCATTTCCAGCATGTCGATCCGTGTGCGGAAGAACGGCCAGTGTTCGCGCATCTGCGCCAGCAGTTCGCCTTGGCCACGCGCCAAGGCATTGCTCAGCGGGGTTTCCCAGCCCAACCAGGCCGGCAGCATCAGCCGCGTCTGGGTCCAGCCGAAGATCCATGGGATGGCCCGCAGGCTTTCGATGCCACCGGCGCGGCGTTTCGCCGGGCGGCTGCCCAGTGGCAGGCGCCCCAGTTCCTGTTCCGGCGTCGACTGGCGGAAATACTCGACGAAGTCCGGGTTGTCCCGCACCACACTGCGGTACGCCTTGACGCCATCGGCGGCCAGCTGGTCCATGACTTCGCGCCAGGCCGGCTGCGGCGGCGGCGGTGGCAACAGCGTGGCTTCGAGTACGGCAGCCAGGTACAGGTTGAGATTTTGCTCGGCAATGCCCGGCAAACCGAACTTGAAGCGGATCATCTCGCCCTGCTCGGTGGTACGGAAACGCCCGGCCACCGAGCCCGGTGGCTGCGACAGGATCGCCGCATGGGCAGGCCCACCGCCACGGCCCACAGTGCCGCCGCGGCCATGGAACAGCAGCAGTTCGACCTGATGCTCGGCACAGATACGCACCAGGTTTTCCTGGGCACGGTACTGCGCCCAGGCCGCTGCCGTGGTCCCGGCGTCCTTGGCGGAGTCGGAGTAGCCGATCATGACCTCCTGCGGGCCGCGCAGCCCTGCACGGTAACCTGGCAGGCCCAGCAGGCGCTGCATCACCGGCCCGGCGTTGTCCAGGTCGGCGAGGGTTTCGAACAATGGCACCACGCGCATCGGCCGGGTCAGGCCAGCTTCCTTGAGCAGCAGTTGTACCGCCAACACATCCGAGGCAGCCCCGGCCATGGAGATGACGTAAGAGCCCAACGAGGCAGCAGGTGCACCCGCCACTACGCGGCACGTGGCCAGCACCTCGGCCGTATCCGCCTGCGGCTTGAAGTGTGCCGGCAGCAGCGGCCGGCGGTTTTTCAGCTCGGCCTGGAGGAATTCGATGCGCTGCTCTTCATCCCAGTCGGCGTAGCGGCCCAGGCCCAGGTAATCGGTGATTTCGGTCAGGGCGTCACGGTGCCGGGCCGCGTCCTGGCGCACGTCGAGCCGGCCAAGGAACAGGCCGAATGTGACCGCGCGGCGCAAGCAGTCCAGCAGCGGCCCCTCGGCGATAACGCCCATGCCGCACTCATGCAGGGACTGGTAGCACAGTTCCAGTGGGGCAATCAGGTCACGATTGTCGACCAGCACCTCGGCGCTGGGCGGCTGGCTGCTGTTCAATGCCGAGTGCGCCCAGGCACGCGTTGCGCGCAAGCGGTCGCGCAACTGCTTGAGCACCGCCCGGTAGGGTTCAGCGCTGTCGCCGGCCTGCTGGCGCAGGGCGGCGTTGGCCTGCTGCATGGACAACTCGGCGGCCAACGCATCGATGTCGCGCAGGAACAGGTCGGCAGCCATCCAGCGGGCCAGCAGCAGCACCTCGCGGGTCACCACGGCGGTCACGTTGGGGTTGCCGTCGCGGTCCCCGCCCATCCACGAGGCAAAGCGGATAGGGGCGGCCTCCAGCGGCAGGCGCAGCCCGGTAGCGTCCAACAAGGCCTTGTCGACCTTGCGCAGGTGGCTGGGGATAGCGTGCCATAACGAATGCTCGATCACGGCGAAGCCCCACTTGGCCTCATCGACCGGGGTCGGCCGGGTGCGCCGGATTTCCTCGGTGTGCCAGGCCTCGGCGATCAACCGGCGCAGGCGTTCGCGCACGTGCTCGCGCTCTGCCGGGGTCAGGTCGCGGTGGTCCTGGGCAGCCAGTTGGCCGGCGATGGCATCGTACTTTTGAATGAGCGTGCGCCGCGCCACTTCGGTGGGGTGCGCGGTGAGCACCAGCTGGATATCCAGCTTCGCCAGCTGCCGGGCCAGGGCATCATTGCTGTGCCCGGCCTGCTTCAGCCGCGCCAGCAACTCGGGCAGCACCCGCGCTTCGAACGGCTCGGGCTGGTCGGCATCGCGTCGGCGGATCAACTGGTACTGCTCGGCCATGTTGGCCAGGTTGAGAAACTGGTTGAAGGCCCTGGCCACGGGTAGCAGGTCTTCCTCGGCAAGGTCTGCCAGGGTCGAACTCAGTTGCTCCCCGGGGCCGCGACGGTCGGCCTTGGCGCTGTGGCGAATGGCTTCGATCTTCTGCAGGAATGCATCGCCATGCTGTTGGCGGATGGTCTCGCCCAGCAGTTCACCCAACACATGCACATCTTCACGCAAGCGCACATCGATATCGGTCATTGGCCCCTCTCTCCGTTGCATCCCTTCCAGGCTCCACGCCCTTCCTGTGGGGGCGGGCATGCCCGCGAAAAATCCAACGCGGTGGCTGGCACCGGCTGCGCCGGTGTTCGCGGGTATGCCCGCTCCCACATTGGGGCGGTGACATTCACCCAAGAGTGCCCCCAGCCAAGCAGCGATGGCAAGCAGGGATCGGCCAAAGCAAACTAAAGTGAAGGTTGAGCACTCCCATGCCATGCAGCCTTCGAGGCGTAACCAGAGGTCATCATGAAAATCCGTGAACTCGCCCAGCACTGGGAACAGAATGCCGCCGGCACCTTGAGCCGTACCGGCCATGTCCTGCATCTGGACCTGGAGTCCGAAGCGCGCCTGGCCGCGCTGATCGACATGTACCCCAAACGTACCGCCGAGGAACTGCTCGGCGAACTGGTCGCGGCCGCGCTTGAAGAAGTGGAAGCCAGTTTTCCCTATGTGCCCGGTCGCCAGGTCATCGCCACCGATGAAGAAGGTGACCCGATGTATGAAGATGTGGGGCCGACACCGCGGTTTTTGTCGCTGTCGAAGCAGCATCTGCACAGCCTTACCACCGGCGACAGCGAGGACGCAGGGGCGTAGGCCTTGCGCAGCCTTGTGTGATCGAGCGCCGCGCGCGCGGCGCCTGATTCCAGGCACTACATGCGCCGTGACGAACACGTCACCGCGCCCCCCCGCCCGCTGCAATTGCCTCGGGCACTTGGCAAAAACCCTCCACCGAGTCAGAAATTTTTCGGAACTATCCAAAAAAACACTCAGTCACAGCTAATAGCCATCACGCTAAAACCCTGCACACCTGCCGTTGTGCACCGTTGATTCCAAGCGCGCGGACTTGTCAGGGAATGAGCGATGGACTGCTACGGACATCGTTATCAGGAGTGATCCAATGGAGCTGACCACCATGAAAACCCGCACTAGCAAACCGTCATCCACTCATGTGCGCGGGTTCAAGCTGGCCGCGCTGGCCCTGGGCAGTAGCCTGGTCCTGGCCGGCTGTGCGGGCAACCCGCCTACCGAGCAATATGCGGTTACCCAGTCCGCCGTGAATTCCGCTGTCAGCGCTGGCGGCACCGAGTTCGCCGCCGTGGAAATGAAAGCCGCGCAAGACAAGTTCAAGCAGGCTGAAATCGCCATGCACGACAAGAAGTACGACGAAGCCAAGCGCCTGGCCGAACAGGCCGAATGGGACGCACGCCTGGCCGAACGCAAGGCCCAGGCGGCCAAGGCTCAGAAGGCCGTGCAGGATGCCCGCCAGGGCGTTCAGGACGTACGTGAGGAAGGCCTGCGCAGCGCTCAGTGAGCCCTGCCCCGCCAACCTTAGCCTTCGCACACGATCAAAGGATGAACACTATGCGCAATTACGTCATGATTCCCGCCCTGCTGGCCCTGAGCGTCGGTCTTGCTGCGTGCTCGCACGACCCTAACGCCAACCTGGAAGCCGCGCGCACCAACTTCTCGGCCCTGCAGAGCGATCCACAGGCGAGCAAAGTCGCCGCGCTGGAAACCAAGGATGCCCAGGATTGGCTGAACAAGGCCGACAAGGCCTACATGGACCGTGAAGACGAGAAGAAAGTCGACCAGTTGGCCTACCTGACCAACCAGCGCGTCGAAGTGGCCAAGCAGACCATTGCCCTGCGTACTGCCGAGGGTGAGCTTAAGAACGCAGCCGCCCAGCGTGCCCAGGCCAAGCTGGATGCCCGCGATGCCCAGATCGCCAAGCTGCAGAACAGCCTGAACGCCAAGCAGACCGACCGCGGTACGCTGGTGACCTTCGGTGACGTGCTGTTCGACTTCAACAAGGCCGAGCTGAAAAGCAACGCCTACCCGAACATCACCAAACTGGCCCAGTTCCTTCAGGAAAACCCTGAGCGCAAGGTGATCGTAGAGGGCTACACCGACAGCGTCGGCTCGGCCAGCTACAACCAGAGCCTGTCCGAGCGCCGCGCCAACAGCGTACGCATGGCCCTGGTGCGCGCCGGCGTAGACCCAGCGCGCATCGTGGCCCAAGGCTACGGCAAGGAGTACCCGGTTGCGGACAACTCCAGCAATTCCGGGCGTGCACAGAACCGTCGTGTGGAGGTGACCATCTCCAACGACAACCAGCCGGTGCAGCCACGCTCCATGAGCCAGGCCAAGCAGTAATACTGGCTGGCTGACAGAGAAAGCCCCGCGATCGACGCGGGGCTTTTTTTTGCTTCGCTGCCGCTCACTGTATCCGCTGCGGCGTTTCCTCACCCATGCAGCGCACTGCACGCTTGCGGTTGTCCACCAGCACGCCCGTCAGGCCTTTCTGCTGGGTATCGAACAGCACCAATACCCCGTCCAAGCACTGCGCCACTTGCGGTGCCGGGTCCAGCGAAACCTTGTAATCCTCGCCGGGGACGGTCTTGAGCATGGTGTAATCCTGCAGCAACAGGGCATCCTCGGGTTTGGCGAAATGCAGGTAGCCGTAGTACCACAAGGCGCCCACCGTCACGATGATGCTGCCCACACCCGTCAGGATCAGCGGGATGGCGTTGCGTTCTTCACTCATTGGCTGTTCTTCTCGTCAGGGTAATCCGGCACTTCGGCGAGCCGCCGCAGGCCGTTGAAATGGCTAGGGTCATCGAGGAAGCGCAACATCACCTGGCGCCATGTAGGGTCGGCGAAGGTCTGCACATGGCCACCTCGGGTCAGTTGCAGCACCCGTGGCGGTGGCGCGTGCTGATACAGGCGGATACCGTTTTCCAGCGGCACCAGGTCGTCATCGATGCTCTGGAAGAACAGCTTGGGCGGGCTGCGCAGTTGCTCGATCGAGCGGATCGCGCTGTCGCCGTCGGGCACCAGCCACGACAGTGGCACCTGCAATGGCCAGGTCATCCACGAGGTACTGAGGGCATAGCGCCCCACCGCCCGGTAGCTGGCCGGCACCCCGTCGAAAACCAGGGCAGCGAAGCGCTGGCGCTGCTCCGGGTGGCCTGCCAGGTAATGAATCGCCATGGCGCCGCCCAGGCTCTGCCCCAGCAACACCAGCGGCTTGCCCTTGGCCTCGGGCGCCTGGTCCAGCCAGGCCATGGCCGCGGCGATGTCCTGGTATACCTCTGGCAGGCTGGGTTTGCCCTCAGACAGGCCATAGCCGCGGTAGTCGACCATCAGCACCTGATAACCCTGCTCCGGCAGCCAGTAGCTACCACCCAGGTGCCCGGGCAGGTTGCCGCCGTTGCCGTGCAGGTGCAGCACCGTACCCTTGACCTCCACACCCGGCTTGGCCGGCAGCCACCAGCCGTTCAGACGAACGCCATCGGCAGTGGTCAGGGTGACATCACGGTACGCCAGCTTGGCCCGTTCAGGGGTGAACGCCTGCCCGCGCTCGGGGTAGAACAGCAGGCTGCTGCAGCCGGCCAAGGCCAGCAGCACCAGCCCCAGCAGCAGCGGGCGGCAGGACTTAGAGAATATTCGCGTAGTCGGCTTCAATGCGATCCAGGCTCAGGTGGTTGAGGAAGTTGGAGAAGCACATCCAGGCCGACAGCGCGTTGAGGTCACGGAACTGTTCGGGCAAGTACTTGGGCGGCTCGACCAGCCCCTCCTCGACCAGTTGACGCAAAGTGCGCATGTCTTCCAGGGTGGTCTTGCCACAGAACAGCAGCGGTATCTGCTCGAGCTTGCCCTTCTTCACAGCCAACTGAATGTAGTTGTAAACCATGATGAAGCCCTTGAGGTAGGACAAGTCCTTGGTAAATGGCAGGCCGTTGGGCACCGAGCCGCGGAATACCCGGCTGGCGTTGCTGTAGCTTTGCCCCATCTCGAAGCCCTGCTCGCGGAAGAAGCCGTACACCTGCATGAAGTCGGCGCCCTCCTCGACCATGTGGATGGCACGGGTGCGGTTGGTGAGCTTGCGCAGGCGGCTGGGGTAGGAGGCAAAGGCAATCACCTCCATGAGGATGGCCAGGCCTTCCTGGGTCACCGTCGACGAGGGCGGGCCCTTGGCCAGGAAGGTGCAGATCGGCTGGTTCAGGCCATTGAGCGTGGTGCCGACGTGCACCAGCCCTTCGTGCACTTCCAGCGCCCGCACGTCACGGGCATTGAACATGGCATCGGCGCGCACTTTGATGTAGTCGGCACCGGCGGCGGCGTCAGCGACAATGCCGTCGGACTCGAACACACGGATGGTGCCTTCGGCTTCACCGAACACCGTGTTCAGGCGCCGCTGTAGGGTATCGACAGCCTCTTTGGCGGTCAGGTTCTTCGGTTCGTCCTTCAGGTCGCCGCGGCCATCGATGTTGTTCAGGTAGTCCGACAGCATCAGGCCGAGGTCGGCCAAGGTCGGGTCACCGGCATGAAAGGCGTCGGAAGCGGCGCCATACAACTCCTGGGAGATCAGGCCGAACTCCTCGGTGCCACGGGCTTCGAGCATGCGCACAACCATGCGGTACTCGCGGCACATGCGCTTCATGATCTGCCCAACGGGGTTGAACTGGCCTAGCTGGCGAATGATGTCGCGCTCGATCCCCTGGAACTCGGCCTTGACGGCGCTGGAGTCGAACGACAGGGGCCGCGACTGGTAATAGGCGCGGTCGACCGCTGGCGGCTCCTTGCCCTTGCCTTGCAGGAAGCCCTGCCGAATGCTGTCGTCCCACTTCACCGCATCCAGCACCCGAATCGGTGTTTGCGCCGCGACGATGCGGTCGGACAGGGCGCGGATGGTCTGCTGGTATTCGTCCACCGGGGACTCCTTTCTAGTACAGAAAACCTGTACCGGCCTCATCGCCGGCAAGCCAGCTCCCACAGGTTTATCACTGCCTTGGAGCCCTGTGCTGTACCTGTGGGAGCTGGCTTGCCGGCGATGAAGCCAGCACGGTCATTTGCCGGACCGCTGGAACCGGGCCACTTCAACGAACAGGTCCGAGTTGGCCGGGTCGTCCAGGTACGCCAGCACCCGCGCCGACGGGCTATCGATCAACACACCATCGCCGTTGCCTTCCGGCACCTCGGTACTGCGCCCGGTCAGTTCCTGTTTGTCCACTGCCTGCTGCACCTGCTCGACATCCAGGTTGTACAGCACCAGTTCCTTGCCATCGACGATATCGAAGCCGCCAATCAGGAAATTGCCGCCCAGGCGCTTGGGCACACCGGCCGACAGGTACCAGCGGTTACCGTGGCGCGACACCGTGAACATGTAGGCTTCCGGTGCCTTGCCTTTGGCCGTGGCGACCGCCTTGTAGGCATTGCCACTGCTGCGGGTGATGGTGAGCTTCAACGGCTCACCCCAGGCGTCCTTGCTGCTCCACTTGCCGAGCAAGGCCTTGGGCGCGGCCTGATTGCTGGGCAATGGCTCATGGAAGGTCACCAGACAACCGCCCAGCAGCAGGAATGACAAAGTCAACAACACCACACGCCAGGCTTTCATCAGGTTCTCCTTGAAAAGTCGGTCTCGCTCAGGCCGATGCCAGCACCAGTTGCAGGTATCGGGTAAGCATAGCGAGCATCTGCCCATCGGCTTGCGCATTGGCATCCTTGAGCAGGCCCTGATATTCCATCTGCTCGATAATCGCCGTCAACATTTGGGCGTCCTGTTCCGGTTGCCGCGAGCCGACCACCTGCAGCAATTGACGGGTGCCGTGCAGCAGGATCTGCTCGTGCGCACAGACCAGTTCCGCCAGGCGCGGGCACAGCAGCGCCTCTTGGCGGAACGCCTGTTCGGCCATCAGGAAGTCGCGGCGGTTCAGCAGTTGGCGCTGCACGTAGTCGGCGGTCATGCGTGCCACTTCGTCAGCCAGCCGTGCCCGCGCCTGCGGGCTGCCATCCCCTTGGGCCAGCAATTGGCGCAGCACCACCTCGGTGTTGGCCCACAGTTTGGCCATGTAGGCGGCGCTGCGTTCGACGTACTGGGCGAAGGTATCGGTGAGCAGGTCTTCGATGTCCTTGAAATAGTAGGTGGTGGCCGATAAAGGCACGCCGGCCTCGGCAGCCACCGCCCGGTGACGCACGCCGCGAACGCCATCGCGCACGACGATGCGCATGGCGGCATCGAGAATCTGCTGGCGACGCTGTTCGCTGCCTTGGCGGGCAGCTTTGCGGCCTTGGTATTGCACGCTTTCGGCGACGGCGGTGGCGATGCCGGCGGCGCCCTGGTGAGGGGTGGCGGGTGTCATAGGGGACCTCACGGAAGAAGCGGCAAGCTACAAGCGGCAAGCCACCAGAAAAAGCGGAATGCACGCGGACTGCCGTTTCTTGTAGCTTGCCGCTTATGGCTTGCCGCTCGCAAAGAAAAGCCGCCTGAAAAGGCGGCTCGTTCAGCTCACTCAGGCCTGCGGGCGCATGTGCGGGAACAGGATCACATCGCGGATCGACGGCGAGTTGGTCAGCAGCATCACCAGGCGGTCGATACCAATGCCTTCGCCCGCGGTCGGCGGCATGCCGTACTCCAGCGCGCGAACGAAGTCGGCGTCGTAGTGCATGGCTTCGTCGTCACCGGCGTCTTTCTCGGCCACCTGGGCCAGGAAGCGCTCGGCCTGGTCTTCGGCATCGTTGAGCTCGGAATAGGCGTTGGCGATTTCGCGGCCACCGATGAACAGCTCGAAACGGTCGGTCACGGCCGGGTTGTCGTCGTTGCGACGGGCCAGCGGCGACACCTCGAACGGATACTCGGTGATGAAGTGGGGCTGCTCCAGCTTGTGCTCGACCAGCTCTTCGAAAATCATCACCTGCAGCTTGCCCAGGCCTTCGTGGCCCAGCACCTTGGCACCGGCCTTCTTGGCGATGTCACGGGCGCGGTCGACGTCCTGCAGGTCGGCAGCGGTCAGCTCCGGGTTGTACTTGAGGATCGAGTCGAACACCGACAGGCGGGCGAACGGCTCGCCGAAGTGGAACACCTTGTCGCCGTACGGCACGTCGGTGCTGCCCAGAACCAGCTGCGCCAGCTCGCGGAACAGTTCCTCGGTGAGGTCCATGTTGTCGCGGTAGTCGGCGTAGGCCTGGTAGAACTCGAGCATGGTGAATTCCGGGTTGTGCCGGGTCGAAACACCTTCGTTACGGAAGTTGCGGTTGATCTCGAACACCTTCTCGAACCCGCCCACGACAAGCCGCTTGAGGTACAGCTCCGGTGCAATGCGCAGGAACATGGCCATGTCCAGGGCGTTGTGGTGGGTTTCGAACGGCTTGGCCGCAGCACCACCCGGGATGGTTTGCAGCATGGGCGTTTCGACTTCGAGGAAGTCACGCTCGATGAGGAACTTGCGAATGTGCGAGATCACCTGCGAGCGCACACGGAAGGTGTGGCGGGTTTCTTCGTTGACCATCAGGTCGACGTAGCGCTGGCGGTAGCGCTGCTCGGTATCGGTCAGGCCGTGGTGCTTGTCGGGCAGCGGGCGCAGCGACTTGGTCAGCAGGCGCACGTTGGTCATTTCGACGTACAGGTCGCCTTTGCCAGAGCGGGCCAGGGTGCCTTCGGCGCTGATGATGTCGCCCAGGTCCCAGGTTTTGACTGCGGCCAGGGTTTCTTCCGGCAGGGTCTTGCGGTTGACGTAGACCTGAATGCGGCCGGTCATGTCCTGGATCACCATGAACGAGCCACGGTTGAGCATGATGCGGCCCGCCACCTTGACCGGAATCGCAGCTGCTTCCAGCTCTTCCTTGGTCTTGTCCGCGTACTGCTTCTGCAGGTCGTTGCAGTAGCTGTCGCGACGGAAGTCATTGGGGAAGGCATTGCCCTTGGCACGCTCGGCGGCAAGTTTTTCCTTGCGCAGGGCGATCAGGGCATTCTCTTCCTGTTGCAGGTCTTGCGATTCGGTCTTGAGGTCGCTCATCTGGTCATTTTTTCCATCAGGTATTCGTTGCCCTTTTCGGGCAGGGCACGCGCCAGCGGCGGTTAGCCGATGGCGCGGCGGTGGAGTACGGCTTACAGGCCCTGCTTCAGGCTTGCTTCCAGGTACTGGTCGAGGTCGCCGTCCAGCACCTTCTGGCAGTCGCTGCGTTCCACGCCGGTACGCAGGTCCTTGATACGCGAGTCATCCAGCACGTAGGAGCGGATCTGGTGGCCCCAGCCGATGTCCGACTTGCTGTCTTCCAACGCCTGCGAGGCGGCGTTGCGCTTTTGCATTTCCAGCTCGTACAACTTGGCCCGCAGCATTTTCATGGCGGTGTCCTTGTTGGCGTGCTGCGAACGTTCGTTCTGGCACGCCACCACGGTGTTGGTCGGTACGTGGGTGATACGTACGGCCGAGTCGGTGGTGTTGACGTGCTGGCCACCGGCACCGGAGGAACGGTAGGTGTCGATGCGCAGGTCGGACGGATTGATCTCGATTTCGACCTTGTCGTCGATTTCTGGCGAAACGAACACCGCCGAGAACGAGGTGTGGCGACGGGCGCCGGAGTCGAACGGGCTCTTGCGCACCAGGCGGTGCACGCCGATTTCGGTGCGCAGCCAGCCAAAGGCGTACTCGCCCTTGATGTGCACGGTGGCGCCCTTGATACCGGCTACTTCACCTTCGGACAGTTCGATGATGGTGGCGTCGAAACCACGCTTGTCGGCCCAGCGCAGGTACATGCGCAGCAGGATGTTGGCCCAGTCCTGCGCCTCGGTACCGCCAGAGCCGGCCTGGATATCCAGGTAGGCGTTGTTCATGTCCATTTCGCCGCTGAACATGCGACGGAACTCAAGCTGAGCCAGGTTTTCTTCCAGGCCCTCCAGCTCGGTCACGACGTCGCCGACGGCGCCTTCGTCATTTTCCTCGACAGCCATGTCGAGCAAGTCCTGGCAGTCGCCCAGGCCGTTGGACAGCTTGTCCAGGGTCTCGACCACCTGTGCCAGCATGGCACGCTCGCGGCCCAGGGCCTGCGCGTACTCGGGCTTGTTCCAGACGTTGGGGTCTTCCAGCTCGCGGTTGACTTCGATCAGGCGGTCATGCTTTTGATCGTAGTCAAAGATACCCCCGAATTGACTGGGAACGCTCGGTGAGGTCCTTGATGGTGTTCAGGATCGGTTGGATTTCCATGGGCTGGCTACTCGCACGAATTCGGTGAAAAGCCTGCGAGTATAACCGAGTCCGCCGCAGGGCGGCAGACCCGCCGGGCGGTAGCCTGTACATGAGCTACCACGAGGGCCGGTGCTGTTATCGGCGCGTCAGGCAATGCCGACCTGGTTGCGCCCGCCATTCTTGGCCAGGTACAGGCCCTTGTCGGCCGCCGAGATCAGTTGCCGGCAATGGCTGCCGATACTCGGGGTCTGGGTGGCCAGGCCGATGCTCACGGTCAGAAACGCATCAGCCGCCGGTGCAGTGTGCGGGATCCCCAGGCCATGCACGGTCTGGCGCAGCTTTTCGGCCACCAGCCGTGCCCCGCCAGGCGAGGTGTTGGGCAGCACCAGGGCGAATTCCTCGCCGCCGTAACGCGCGGGCAGGTCACTGGGCCGCGAGCACGAGCCGCGGATCGACTCGGCCACCTGGCGCAGCGCCTCGTCACCGGCCAGGTGGCCGAAGCTGTCGTTGAAGGCCTTGAAGTAGTCCACGTCGATCATCAGCAGCGACAGTTGTTGCTGCTCGCGCATGGCCCGGCGCCACTCCAGTTCCAGGTATTCGTCGAAGTGCCGGCGGTTGGACAGCCCGGTCAGGCCATCGGAGTTCATCAGCCGCTGCAGCATCAGGTTTGAATCCAGCAGCTGCTGCTGGCTGACGCGCAGGGCGCGGTAGGCCTCGTCGCGCTGCAGCAGGGTCAGGTAGGAACGCGAGTGGTAGCGAATGCGCGCCACCAGTTCGATGGTGTCCGGCAGCTTGACCAGGTAATCATTGGCCCCGGCCGCAAACGCCGCACTCTTGACCAGAGGGTCTTCCTTGGTGGAGAGCACGATGATCGGAATGTCCTGGGTCGCCGGGTTGTTGCGGTACTCACGCACCAGGGTCAAGCCATCCAGGCCCGGCATGATCAGGTCCTGAAGGATGACCGTGGGCTTGATGCGCATGGCCTGGGCAACCGCCTGGTGGGGGTCGGCACAGAAGTGGAAGTCGATGTTGTCCTGGTTGGCCAACCCTCGCCTCACGGCCTCGCCGATCATGGCCTGATCGTCAACCAGCAGTACCATCGCCGCGTTTTCGTTGGTGGTCGCGAAACCTTCGATCGGTAAATCATCCATACATGGTCACCCGATCACTACCGGCGTGGCGGCGTGATTCAATACGTGTCGTCATTTTCCAAAAATTTCCGTCAAGCGCCCGGCGATGTGGTCCAGCGGGCGAATTTCCACGGCAGCATCAATGGCTGCGGCGGCCTTGGGCATGCCGTACACCGCACTGGTGGCCTGGTCCTGGGCAATGGTCAGGAAACCCTGCTGACGCATCAGCTTCAGGCCTTGGGCACCGTCGCGGCCCATGCCGGTGAGCAATACCCCCACCGCATCGCCGTGCCAGTGTTGGGCCACGCTCTCGAAAAACACATTGATCGACGGCCGGTAGATTTCATTCACCGGCTCGGCAGTGTAGGCCAGTTGGCCGTTCTTTAGCAGGCGGATATGGTGATTGGTGCCGGCCAGCAGCACCACGCCCGGCTGCGGCGGCTCGCCTTCACGGGCCAGCCGCACCTCCCGTTTGGCGGCGGTGCCGAGCCACTCGGCCATGCCTGCGGCAAATACCTGGTCCACATGCTGGACCAGCACGATGGCCGCCGGAAACGCCGGCGGCAAGCCTTTGAGCAACACCTCCAGGGCTGCCGGGCCACCGGCCGACGAACCAATCGCCACCAGGCCGCGACGCTGTGAAGCTTCGCGCAGCGGCAGCTCAACCGGGCGCGCAACCGGTGCACGCTGCTGGCCAATCAGCCAGCCGATATTGAGGATCTTGCGCAGCAGCGGGGCCGCCGCTTCGCGGGGATCACCCGCGCCCAGCGCTGGGGTGTCCACCACATCGAGCGCGCCATGGCCCATGGCCTCGAACACCCGGTGCACGTTCTGCTTGCGGTCGACCGTGACGACGACGATGGCACATGGGGTTTCGGCCATGATCCGCCGGGTCGCCTCCACGCCGTCCATCACCGGCATGATCAGGTCCATGAGGATCAGGTCCGGAAGCTGCTCGGTACAACGCTGCACTGCCTCGGCGCCATTGCTGGCGACCCACACCAGCTCGTGCGCGGGCTCAAGGGCGACTGCGCGGCGTAGGGCCTCGACCGCCATGGGCATGTCATTGACGATGGCGATCTTCATCCCTGAGCCCCTCCGATCAGTTCCACCACAGCATCCAGCAACGCGTCGTCGTGGAAACTGGCCTTTGCCAAATAGTAGTCGGCCCCAGCATCCAGGCCACGCCGCCGGTCTTCCTCACGGTCTTTGTAGGACACCACCATCACTGGCAAGCCTTGCAGGCGCTGGTCGCGCCGCACCAGGGTGACCAGTTCGATACCGTCCATGCGGGGCATGTCGATATCGGTGATCAGCAAATCGAAGTCTTCACTGCGCAAGGCGTTCCAGCCGTCCATGCCGTCTACCGCTACCGCCACGTCGTAGCCACGGTGGCTGAGCAGCTTGCGCTGCAGCTCGCGCACGGTCAGTGAATCGTCGACCACCAGGATGCGTTTGTGCGCCACCCCACGGGTGCCGCCGCTGCCGCGTTCGATACGCTCCAGGCTGCCGGTGCTCAGCAGTTTATCCACCGAGCGCAGCAGGTCTTCGACATCGACGATCAGCACCACTGAACCATCATCGAGCAAGGCACCCGAAGAAATGTCCTGCACCTTGCCCAGCCGTGGATCGAGCGGCATCACCACCAGCACGCGTTCGCCTACCAGGCGCTCCACGGCCACACCGTACAGTTGCTCGCGCTCACGGATCACCACGACCCGCAGGCTGCTGCCGTCGCTTTGCCCCAGCGGGCGGTTGAGCAACTGGCTGGCCGCCACCAGGCCGATGTGCCGGCCCTCGTGCCAGAAGTGCTGGCGGCCTTCGATCTGCACGATCTGCTCGGCGGTGACGTCCAGGGTGCGCTCGATATGCGCCAGCGGAAAAGCGTAAGCCTCGCCACCGACCTCGACGACCAGGCTACGCACCACGGACAGGGTCAACGGCACCTGCAGATGGAAGCGGCAGCCCTGCCCTGGCTGCTGGCTCAGCTCGATCGAGCCGCGCAGTTCGCGAATCATGTGTTGCACCGCATCCAGCCCGACGCCGCGCCCGGACACTTCGGTCACCTTGTCGCGCAGGCTGAAGCCGGGCAGGAACAGGAATGTCAGCAGTTCCGCTTCGCTCATGCGCGCCACGGTGTCGGCCGGCGACAGGGCGCGCTCGACGATACTGCCGCGCAGGCGCTCCAGGTCGATACCGGCGCCATCGTCGATCAGCTCCAGGCTGAGCATGCCAGCCTGGTGCGAGGCACGCAGGCGCACCAGCCCTTCCGCTGGCTTGCCCGCCAGCAGGCGCCGTTCCGGAAGTTCGATGCCGTGGTCCACGGCATTGCGCAACAGGTGGGTCAATGGCGCTTCAAGCTTTTCCAGCACATCACGGTCGACCTGGGTTTTTTCGCCCTCCACCACCAGCCGTACCGGCTTGCCCAGCGAACGGCCGAGGTCTCGGACCATGCGACTCTGCCCGGCCAGCACATCGGCGAATGGCCGCATGCGGCAGGCCAGGGCCGTGTCGTACAGCAACTGCGCACGCTGACTGGCCTGCCAGCCGAACTCATCGAGGTCGGCGGCCTGCTGTTGCAGGATCTGCTGGGTCTCGACCAGCAGGCGCTGGGTTTGCGCCAAGGCTTCGAGCACTTCACTGTTCTGGCCGCTGTCTTCCAGCTGCATGCGCACGCCGTCGAGCGCCTGCATCCCTTGGCCGTGCGTGCGTTTGAGGCGCTGCAGGGTGGCCAGGTAAGGCTTCAGGCGCTGGGTCTCCACCAGCGACTTGCTGGACAGGTCGAGCAGGCTGTTCAGGCGGTCGGCAGTGACCCGTAACACCCGTTCGCCTGCATCGCCGACGCGCTTGCCCACCTTGCGCCGCAGCGCTGGCTCGGGCTCGGGCTCAGGCTCGGCGTCGGGCTCTGACAGCTCACTGGGCAGCACCAACGGTGCCGGCGGCGGGCTGACCGACGGCGACGACGGCGATACGGCCACTGCCGCCACGGGCAGCGGCGGCACGCCGGCGCCGCCTGGGTCGAGCAGGCTGGCCATCTGCGCAAGAAACACCGGCAGGGTCGCCTGCGCTGCGCTGTCGCCCGGTGTGGCAATGCGCATCAGCAAGTCGGTCCCCTGCAACAGCGCATCGATATGCTCGGCATTCAACCTCAGGCGCCCCTCCTGGGCGGCTACCAGGCAATCCTCCATGACATGCGCGACGCTGACGCCCGCGTCCACGCCAACGATACGGGCGGCGCCCTTGAGCGAGTGGGCCGCGCGCATGCACGCCTCGAGCTGGTCAGCCTGGGTAGGGTTGCGCTCGAGTGCCATCAGGCCGGCGCTGAGCACCTGGGTCTGCGCTTCGGCCTCCAGGCTGAACAGCTCGAGCAACGAGGCGTCGCGCATTTGCTCTGGGGTCATGACAAGCTCCGCTGCACGGCAGCCAGTAAGTGTTGATCGTCCAGTACCCGCACGCTGCGCCCGCGCCATTGCAGCACCGCCGCGGTATAGCGGGTGGCGTCCTGGCCACTGCCCAGCAACAGCGGGTCGAGCCGGTGGATGCCGTCGATTTCCTCGACCGCCACCACCACCGGGCCGCCCTCGCTGGCCAGGATCAGCATGCGTGGCATCGCCCGGCCGCTGCGCTGCTCGGCAGCACCCGCCTGAACCCCCAGCAAGTCGGCCAATGACAGGCATGGCACCAGCGCCCCACGTACGTTGGCGACCCCCTGCAACACCCGCGAGCGCTGGTGCGGCAACGAATGCACGGCCTGCAACGGGGCGATTTCGGCCAGGCAGGCGGTCGCCAGCGCCAGCCATTCTTCACCCAGACGGAACAGCAACATGGAGCGACCCATGTGCTCTTGCAGCGGCTCACGCTCGGCCGCCGAGTGCTCCTGCGCCAATGCATAGCGGTCAAGCAGGCGGGTAGCCGCAGCGGCGTAGACTTCGCAGTTGCGGCAATGCACGTGCCGCTCCAGTAGCGGGCATTGCTTGTTGCCATGTACACCAATGCGGTTCCAGCAGTCGTCGATGAGCGCATCGTCATCGGCCAGCAGTTGCATCGCGGATTCACCGTTCACCGTTCAGACTCCCGCCCAGCCCGCGCCGCCCGCTCCTGCAGGCGCCGGGCCCCGGCCAGGTCACCCTGGGCCGCAAGCAGGGCCGCCAGGTGCAGCAACGCCTCGGGGTGTTGTGGCTCCAGATACAGCGCTTTGCGGTAGTGGGTCAGCGCTTGCTGTGCGTCGCCCTCGGTATCGCTGAGCAGCCCCAGCCAGTAATACACCTGCGCCGCCGGCGGGTACTGGCCCAGGTAGCGCTGGCATTCGTGGCGAGCCTGTGCGCTGGCGCCGGCATTGGCCAGCCGGGCGATGCCGGCCAGCAGTTCGCTGGGGCCCTCACCCGCAGCCTCGCGGGCCGGCGCTGGCCGGGCCACCACCGGCAGCGCACGCTGCGGCCGCGGCTCCGGCAAGGCCGGCTGCGAATACCCGGCAGGCCCGGCCCCCCGCCAACTGCGCCTGGCAGGTGCTGCCGCTGCCGCCGGCGCAGGCGCAGGCGTGCTGCTGCCTGGGTCTCGTACGTAGGCAAACGACTGGGCGATCCCCAGCGGGCGCATGCCCAGGCGCGCCAGCAGGCTGCCCTCGGCCGGACCGATGAACAGCACCCCCTGTGGGTGCAGCAGGCGCTTGAGCACTTCGAAGACGCGTTGCTGGGTCGGCACGTCGAAGTAGATCAGCAGGTTGCGACAGAACACGAAGTCATACAGGCCATCGCGGCTGGCCAGCAGCGGGTCGAGCACATTGCCTACCTGCAGGCTGACTTGCTGGCGTACCCGCTCGTGCAGGCGGTGGCCTTCGTCGACCACATCGAAGTAACGCTCGCGAAAACCCAGCTCGCTGCCGCGAAAGGCATTGCGGCCATACACGGCCTGCCCGGCCTTGGCCACCGAGCTGGGGCTGATGTCCATGCCATCGACCAGGAACGCCCCCGGCGCCATACCGGCATCAAACAAGGCCATGGCCAGCGAATAGGGCTCCTCGCCCGTCGAGCACGGCAGGCTGAGCAACCGCAGCGGCCGCGCGCCGTCCAGTTCGGCACGGCGCTTGTGCGCCAGGGCCGCCAGCGCGGTGAAGGACTCGGGGTACCGGAAGAACCAGGTCTCTGGCACGATCACCGCTTCGATCAGTGCCTGTTGCTCTTCACCGGACTGCTGCAGGCGCAGCCAGTAGTCGTCCAGATCGGCAGCGCCCACCGCTACGCTGCGCTGGCGCAGTGCACGCTCGACCATCGGCGTGCCGACAGACTCCACATCCAGGCCAATCCGCTCACGCAAGAAACGGAAAAAACGCTGTTCGGTCATGTCGGCCCCCCGGTCGGGCCCTGCGTGTACAGCAATGCGTGCACGGCGTCGGGCAGCAGGTCATTGACTTCGATGCGCTGCAGCATGCCAAAGGCATCCTGCCGCACCGGCCCCAGGTAAGGGGCTTCGCTGGTGTCTACACCATAGGGCTGGAACTCATCGGGCCGGCAGCGCAGGGTCTCGGTTGCCTGCTCCAGCACCAGCCCCAACTGCAGCCCAGCCCGGTAGTGCACCAGTACCAGCCGGGTGCTGGTGCGCTGCGCCGCCGGCTGGCCGAAGCTGAGCGCGGCCAGGTCGATGACGGGTATGAGCAGGCCACGGTGGGCCAGAATACCCGCCACCCAGGCTGGCGCCTGGGCAATCGGCTTGAGTGGCCGAAGTGGCAGCACTTCGACCACCTCGTGCACGCTCAGGGCAAAGCGTTGTTCCCTGATACGGAACTGCAGGTACAGCGCCCCCTTGGTGTTGCCCGGCTGTGCGGCCGGCGCTTGCGTGTCGGTCATCGCGGTCAGACTTTGAAACGCGACACGCCGCCACGCAAGCCAGCGGCCACCTGGCTAAGCTCATCGATGGCAAAGCTGGCCTGGCGCAGCGACTCGACGGTCTGGGTGCTGGCATCACTGAGCTGGGCCAACGCCTGGTTGATCTGCTCGGCACCGGTGGCCTGGGCCTGCATGCCTTCGTTGACCATCAGCACGCGCGGTGCCAAGGCCTGTACCTGGTGAATGATCTGGCTCAGTTGCTCGCCGACCTGCTGCACTTCGAACATGCCCCGGCGCACTTCTTCGGAAAACTTGTCCATGCCCATGACCCCGGCCGACACCGCCGACTGGATCTCGCGCACCATCTGCTCGATATCGTAGGTGGCCACGGCGGTCTGGTCGGCCAGGCGCCGCACCTCGGTGGCCACCACGGCAAAGCCACGGCCATACTCACCAGCCTTTTCCGCCTCGATGGCGGCGTTGAGCGACAACAGGTTGGTCTGGTCGGCCACCTTGACGATCGTCACGACCATCTGGGTAATGTTGCTGGCCTTCTCGTTGAGGATGCCCAGCTTGGCGTTGACCAGGTCGGCGGCGCCCATCACCTGGTGCATGGTCTCTTCCATGCGGGCCAGGCCCTGCTGGCCGGAGCCGGCCAGGCTGGAGGCCTGGTCGGCGGCCGAAGTGACTTCAGTCATGGTGCGCACCAGGTCACGCGAAGTGGCGGCAATTTCCCGCGAGGTGGCGCCGATTTCCGTGGTGGTGGCTGCGGTTTCGGTGGCAGTGGCCTGCTGCTGCTTGGACGTGGCGGCGATCTCGGTAACCGACGTGGTGACCTGCACCGACGAGCGCTGGGCCTGGGCCACCAGGTTCGCCAGCGCTTCGGCCATTTCGTTGAAGCCGCTCTCGATGGCGCCGAACTCATCCTTGCGTTCCAGGCTCAGGCGCACGCTCAGGTCACCCGAACGCAGCTTGTCGAGGGCTCGGACGATACGCTGCATGGGCGCGGTGATGGCGCGCATCAGCAACAGGCCGCACACCCCGGCTGCGACAATGGCCAGCAACAGCGAGACGATCATGCTGCCCTTGGCGGTGGTCACGGCACTGACGATATCGCGGGTGGCGGCATCAGCGGAGGCGCGGTTGTTCTCGATGACATCGTTCAGGTGCTTGCGACCGTCGACCCAGGCGGGTGTGAGTACGTCGTTGATCAGGCGCTGGGCTTCGGCGTAGTTGCGCTGACGGTAGGCATCCAGCACCTGGCCGACAATCTTCATGTAGTTTTCTTCAAGCTGCACGAAGCTGTCGAAGCGGGCCTGGTCGTCATGGCCCTGGATGGTGCTCTGGTAACTGGCCATGAATTGCTTCAGCCGGTCTTCGAAACTCTTGAACAGTTCCATGTCGGCCGAGGTGATTTCCCGGTGGTTGGACAGCCCGACCAACTGTTGGCTGGTGACGTAGCTGTCGACCCAGGCGCTGCGGATCATCGAGCTGTAGTAGACCCCGGGAATGCTGTCTGTACCTACGGCGGCTTCGGCGGTTTCGATGGCGGCCAACCGCGAGTAGGCGGCCACGATCATCAGCAGCATGATGGCGATGATCACGGCGAAACTTGCCAGGATCCGTTGGCGCAACGTCCAGTTCTTCACATTCAGCCCTCAGGAATTCACAACGAGCGGGGAAAATCGCCGAAGTATAGCCTAGAGGCCTTACGCTTTTGCGGGTGAAATGTGGGGTAACCTGGCATCCCCGCTAATGGACGGAGCCCATCACGGAAAAGTCGCTTCGTTTGTGGGAGCGGCCTTGTGTCGCGCAAGGGCCGCGCAGCGGCCCCGGCATTTCATGCGGCGAAGCTAAAATCTTTGGGGCTGCTGCGCAGCCCTTTCGCGACACACAAGGCCGCTCCCACAAGGACCGCGTCGCTTACTGGCCTGCGGCTGAGCGCACCTGGCTCTCCAACTCCTGGCGCAAACCCGGGTCCAGACGCAACTGGCGGGCCAGCTCATCGAGGTAGGCGCGCTCCATGAAGTTTTCCTGGTCGACCATCATCGTGCTGGCCAGGTACATCTCGGCAGCCATCTCGGGCGTCTGTGCGGCGCGGGCGACTTCAGCCGGGTCCAGCGGCTTGTTCAGTTCGGCGTGCAGCCAATGCTGCAACTCGCGGTCGCTGTCCAGGCGGGTGAACTCACCTTCGATCAGCGCCCGTTCGCGTTCGTCGATATGGCCGTCGGACTTGGCCGCAGCCACCAGCGCCCGCAACACCGCCTGGCTGTGCTGCTCGACCTGGGCCGGCGGCAAGCGGTCGACCGTCTGCGGCTCGCTGGCAGCCACCTGCTGGCGCGCCTGCCAGTTGCCGTAGGCCTTGTAGGCCAGCACCCCGAGTGCCGCGAGGCCACCATAGGTCAGGGCCTTGCCCCCATATTTGCGCGCCTTCTTGTTGCCCAGCAGCACGCCCAGTGCGCCACCGCCCAGCAAGCCACCACCGGCCCCGGACAACAGGCCGCCAAGCCCGCTGGCGCCAGCGCCGGGTTTGCCGGAAGCAGACGATTTGTTCAGCAACTCCTGGCCAGATTTGAGCAGTTGGTCCAGCAAGCCACGGGTGTTCATGTGCAAGTCTCCAGGCATGGGAAGTCATCCGCCAGATTAAGGCCTGCCCGGTAAAGGACCATGCGCGGATTTGCTTCTGGATGTTGCATTGACTGGCAAAAAGCCAACTAGACTCGACCACTGCCGCGACCACAATCTCCAACAAGAGGGAACACCCATGCCCGTGCACAAGACCGCATTGCTCGGCGCCACCACCTGTGCCGTGCTGGCCAGTACCGGCCTGCTGGCCGCCGAACCGCCCAAGGCCCTGGGGCCTGGCGAAGGGCGCCTGGACATCGTCGCCTGGCCCGGCTACATCGAGCGCGGTGAAAGCGACAAGGCGTATGACTGGGTGACCGGCTTCGAACAGCAAACCGGCTGCAAGGTCAGCGTGAAAACCGCTGCCACCTCGGACGAAATGGTCAGCCTGATGGCCAAGGGGGGCTACGACCTGGTTACCGCCTCGGGCGATGCCTCGTTACGGCTGATCGCCGGCAAACGGGTGCAACCGATCAACACCGCCTTGATCCCCAACTGGAAAAACATCGACCCGCGCCTGCAGAACGGTGGCTGGTATGTGGTCGATAAACAGGTCTATGGCACCCCGTACCAGTGGGGGCCGAACGTGCTGCTGTACAACACCAACACGTTCAAGCAGGCACCGACCAGCTGGGGCGTGGTGTTCATGCCGCAGGACCTGCCCGATGGCAAGCCGAACAAAGGCCGCGTACAGGCGTATGACGGGCCGATCTACATCGCGGACGCGGCGCTGTACCTGAAGTCGGCCAAGCCCGAACTGGGCATCCAGGACCCGTATGAACTGACCGAAACGCAATACCAGGCGGTGCTCGAACTGCTGCGCCAGCAGCAACCGCTGATCCATCGCTACTGGCACGACGCCACAGTGCAGATGAGCGACGTGAAGAACGAAGGCGTGGTCGCCTCCAGTTCGTGGGGCTACATGGTCAATGGCCTGAAGGCCGAGCACCAGCCCGTGGCGTCGACCATCCCCAAGGAGGGCGCTACCGGCTGGGCCGATACCACCATGCTGCACACCGATGCCAAGCACCCCAACTGCGCCTACCAATGGATGGACTGGTCGCTGCAGCCGAAGGTCCAGGGTGACGTGGCCGCCTGGTTCGGGTCGTTGCCCGCGGTGCCGGCAGCCTGCAGTGGCAGCGAGTTGCTCGGCGCCGAGGGTTGCAAGACCAACGGCTTCGACAACTTCGACAAGATCGCCTTCTGGAAAACCCCGCAGGCCCAGGGTGGCAAGTTCGTGCCCTACAGCCGCTGGACTCAAGACTACATTGCCATCATGGGTGGGCGCTGAGGGTTTTTCCGCCTGTTCCGGCCCTGTGGTGTGATCCCTGTGGGGCCGGCTTGCCGGGGACAGGGCCGATACAGGCAAGACAAGAACAACAGAGAACCGCGTATGCCCCTAGCCGTCCAGTTCACCCAGGTTTCCCGTAGCTTCGGCGAGGTCAAGGCCGTAGACCAGGTCAGCATCGACATCAGCGATGGGGAGTTCTTCTCCATGCTCGGCCCGTCCGGCTCCGGCAAGACCACCTGCCTGCGCCTGATCGCCGGCTTCGAGCAGCCAAGCAGCGGCTCGATCCGTATACACGGCCTGGAAGCTGCCGGCGTCCCGCCCTACCAGCGTGACGTCAATACCGTGTTCCAGGACTACGCGTTGTTCCCGCACATGAACGTGCTCGACAACATCGCCTATGGCTTGAAAGTGAAAGGCGTGGCCAAGGCCGAGCGCCATAGCCGTGCCGAGCAAGCCCTGGCCATGGTGGCCCTGGCCGGCTACGGCGCGCGCAAGCCGGCGCAGCTTTCGGGTGGCCAGCGCCAGCGTGTGGCCCTGGCGCGGGCACTGGTCAACAGGCCCCGTGTGCTGCTGCTGGACGAGCCGCTGGGCGCGTTGGACCTCAAGCTGCGCGAACAGATGCAGGGCGAGCTGAAGAAGCTGCAACGCCAGCTAGGCATCACCTTCATCTTCGTCACCCATGACCAGACCGAGGCGCTGTCGATGTCGGACCGGGTCGCGGTGTTCCACCGCGGCCGCATCGAACAGGTCGACACCCCGCGCAACCTGTACATGAAACCCGCCACCACCTTCGTCGCCGAATTCGTCGGCACGTCCAACGTGATGCGTGGCGAATTGGCGAGGGCGCTCAACGGCCACCCGGCGCCGTTTTCCATCCGCCCTGAGCACATCCGCCTGGGCGACCCGGTGGTTACCAGCCACGAGGTCCAGGTCAGCGGCCTGCTGCGCGATGTGCAGTACCAGGGCAGCGCCACCCGGTACGAGTTGCAACTGGACAATGGCCAACTGTTGGCGGTAACCCAGGCCAACGACCGCTGGCAGGCACAGCCCCAGGCCTGGCAGCCCGGGCAGCGGGTGCAGGCGCACTGGCCGCGCGAGGCGATGACCGTGCTGCAGGAAAGCGCTGGGCCATTGCCATGAGCGCGCTCCGAGGCCTGGCCGATGTGTTGTACCGGCGCCCCAACCTGTACCTGGCCCTGCTGCTGATCACGCCACTGACCTGGTTCGGCGCCATCTACCTGGGCTCGTTGCTGAACCTGTTGTGGCAGGGTTTCTACACCTTCGACGACTTCACCATGGCGGTCACCCCGGACCTGACCCTGGGCAACTTCGCCGCGCTGTTCAACCCGTCGAACTTCGACATCATCCTGCGGACCTTGGGCATGGCGGTGGCGGTGTCACTGGCCAGCGCGGTACTGGCGTTTCCCATCGCCTACTACATGGCGCGCTACACACGCGGCAAGACCAAGGCATTTTTCTATATCGCCGTGATGATGCCGATGTGGGCCAGCTACATCGTCAAGACCTACGCCTGGACCCTGCTGCTGGCCAAGGGTGGGGTGGCCCAGTGGTTCGTCCACCAGCTGCACCTGGACGCCCTGCTGCAAGCCGTGCTGACGGTGCCGGGCGTGGGCGGCAGCACGCTGTCGACCTCGCACCTGGGGCGCTTCATGGTGTTCGTGTACATCTGGCTGCCATTCATGATCCTGCCGATCCAGGCCTCGCTGGAGCGCTTGCCGCCGTCGCTGTTGCAGGCCTCGGCAGACCTTGGCGCACGCCCCGGGCAAACCTTCATGCAGGTGATACTGCCGCTGTCGATTCCCGGTATCGCCGCTGGCTCGATCTTCACCTTCTCGCTTACCCTCGGCGACTTCATCGTGCCGCAGCTGGTGGGCCCACCCGGCTACTTCATCGGCAGCATGGTCTATGCCCAGCAAGGGGCGATCGGCAACATGCCGATGGCGGCGGCATTTACCTTGGTGCCGATCGTGCTGATTGCGCTGTACCTGTCGATCGTCAAGCGCCTGGGGGCCTTCGATGCACTCTGAACAAGCCTCTGTAGGGTTGCGCCTGGCGGCCTGGGGCGGGCTGTTGTTCCTGCATTTCCCGATCCTGATCATCTTCCTGTACGCCTTCAACACCGAAGACGCAGCATTCAGCTTCCCGCCCACGGGGTTTACCCTGAAGTGGTTTGCCGTGGCCTTCGCCCGCACCGATGTGCTGGACGCGATCAAGCTGTCGTTGCAGGTCGCCTGCCTGGCGACCCTGATCGCCCTGGTGCTCGGCACACTGGCATCGGCCGCACTGTACCGGCGCAGCTTTTTCGGCAAAGAGGCCATATCGCTGATGCTGATCCTGCCCATCGCCCTGCCCGGCATCATCACCGGCATCGCCCTGCTCTCGGCGTTCAAGACCTTGGGCGTGGAGCCCGGGGTGTTCACCATCGTGGTCGGCCATGCCACATTCTGCGTGGTGATCGTCTACAACAATGTGATCGCTCGCCTGCGGCGCACCTCGCACAGCCTGATCGAGGCCTCCATGGACCTGGGTGCCGATGGCTGGCAGACCTTTCGCTACATCATCCTGCCCAACCTCGGCTCGGCACTGCTGGCCGGCGGTATGCTGGCCTTTGCCCTGTCGTTCGATGAAATCATTGTCACGACCTTCACCGCCGGCCACGAACGCACCCTGCCGATCTGGCTACTCAACCAGCTCAGCCGGCCGCGCGACGTGCCGGTGACCAATGTGGTAGCCATGCTGGTGATGTTGGTGACCATGCTGCCGATCCTTGGCGCCTATTACCTGACCCGTGGCGGCGACAGCGTTGCGGGCAGTGGCAAATGACCCTGGAGGAGTACCCGATGCAAACGCAGATGCTGATCAATGGCCAACTGGTCGCCGGCCAAGGCCCGACCTGGACCGTGCTCGACCCGGCGCTGGGCACCGCCCTGGCGCAGATCAACGAAGCCAGCGAAGCCCAGGTGGACAGCGCCGTGCGTGCCGCTGACCATGCGTTCGACAGCTGGTCGCAAACCAGCCCCAAGGACCGCGCCCAGGCGTTGTTGAACCTGGCAGACGCCATTGAGGCGCATGGCGATGAACTGGCTCGGCTGGAATCGCAGAACTGCGGCAAACCCTTGAGTGCCGCGCGCAACGACGAAATTCCGGCGATTGCCGACGTGTTTCGTTTTTTCGCCGGTGCGGCGCGCTGCCTGGGCGGCTCGGCGGCAGGTGAATACCTGCCGGGCCACACGTCGATGATCCGTCGCGACCCCTTGGGCGTGGTGGCCTCGATTGCACCGTGGAACTACCCACTGATGATGCTGGCCTGGAAGATCGCCCCGGCCCTGGCGGCCGGCAACACGGTGGTGATCAAACCCTCCGAGCTGACCCCGTTGACCGCCTTGCGCCTGGGGGAACTGGCCAAGGACCTGCTGCCGGCCGGGGTGCTCAACATTCTGTTTGGCCGTGGCCAGACGGTCGGCAACCCACTGGTTACGCACCCCAAGGTCCGCATGGTGTCGCTGACAGGCTCGATCCCCACCGGCGCCCATATCATCAGCGCCACCGCCGACAGCGTGAAGCGCATGCACATGGAGCTGGGCGGCAAGGCGCCAGTCCTGGTGTTCGATGATGCCGACATCGATGCCGCGATCGAGGGTATTCGCACCTTCGGTTTCTACAACGCCGGCCAGGACTGCACGGCGGCTTGCCGCCTGTATGTGCAGGCCGGTATCTATGAGCGCTTCGTCGAGCGCCTGGGGGAAGCGGTAGCCAGCATCAAGCCCGGCCTGCAGGAGGCCGAGGGCACCGAGCTGGGGCCGCTGATCAGCGCCCAGCACCGCGACAAGGTCGCCGGCCTGGTACAGCGTGCCGTCGCCCAGCCGCACATTCGCCTGGTGACCGGTGGCAAGGCAATCGAGGGCGATGGGTACTTTTTCGAGCCGACGGTGCTGGCCGACGCCCTGCAGGATGATGAGATCGTGCGCAACGAAGTGTTCGGCCCGGTGGTGTCGGTAACCCGTTTCAGCGACGAAGCGCAGGCGCTGGAATGGGCCAACGACTCCAACTATGGCCTGGCCTCCTCGGTCTGGACCCGCGACACCGGCCGCGCCCACCGCCTGGCCGCACGCCTGCAATATGGCTGCACCTGGGTGAACACCCATTTCATGCTGGTCAGTGAAATGCCCCATGGCGGGCAGAAACACTCGGGGTATGGCAAGGACATGTCGATGTATGGGCTGGAGGACTACACCTGTGTGCGGCATGTGATGATCAAGCATTGATTATCATGCTCGGTCACGCTGGGTCCGCTCAACCGCGTTCAAGGTAGGAGCAACTGTCTTTCCCAAAATGTGAAAAGCCTGCGCGATTCATTGTGGGAGCGGGCTTGCTCGCGAAGCAGGCGACGCGGTGTCTGGCACCGGCTGCGCCGGTGTTCGCGGGCACGCCCGCTCCCACAAGGCCGCGCCTTCAGAATCAGTCGCGCAGATCCGACTCATGAATCGGGTTGGCCCGGCTGGTAGCGCGCTGGTACTGCGCCGGCCAGGTGGCCTTGTTACCGCCCAGGTCGTCGTCGGCATGCAGCGGCCAGTAAGGGTCGCGCAGCAGTTCGCGGGCAAGGAAGATGAGGTCGGCCTGGCCGGTACGCAGGATATGCTCGGCCTGCGCAGGTTCGGTGATCATGCCCACGGTGCCGGTGGCAATTTCAGACTCCTTGCGCACGCGCTCGGCGAAACGGGTCTGGTAGCCGGGGCCGGTGGGTATTTCGGCGTTGACCGAAGTGCCGCCAGAGGACACGTCGATCAAATCGACGCCCAGGTTACGCAGGCGCCGGGCCAGTTCGACGGTTTCATCCGGGTTCCAGCCGTCTTCCACCCAATCGGTTGCCGATACCCGCACGAACAGGGGCAATTCGGCAGGCCATACCTTACGCACCGCTTCCACCACCTGCAGGGTCAGGCGGATGCGGTTTTCGAAGCAACTGCCGTATTCGTCACGCCGCTGGTTGCTCAGCGGTGACAGGAACTGGTGCAGCAGGTAGCCATGGGCGGCGTGAACCTCGAGCACTTTGAAGCCGGCCTGCAACGCGCGCTCGGCCGAGGCAACGAAGGCACCGACCACCTCCTGGATGTCGCCCAAGGTCAGCTCGCGTGGCGTTGTATGTTGCGGGTCGAAGGCAATCTTCGAGGGCCCCACCGGCTGCCAGCCACCCTCCTCGGGTTTGACGCTACCGTGCTTGCCCAGCCAGGGGCGGTAGGTACTGGCCTTGCGCCCGGCGTGCGCCAGCTGGATGCCGGGCACGGCGCCCTGGGCGGTGATGAAGCGGGTGATGCGTTGCAGCGGGGCGATCTGTGCGTCCTCCCACAACCCAAGGTCTTCGGCGGTGATGCGGCCATCGGCGGTAACCGCCACGGCCTCGGTGATCACCAGGCCCGCGCCACCCACTGCGCGGCTGCCCAGGTGAACGAGGTGCCAGTCGTTGGCCAGGCCATCGGCTGCAGAATACTGGCACATCGGCGAAACGGCGATGCGGTTGGGCAACGTCAGTTGACGCAGGGTGTAAGGCTCGAGCAGCAGGCTCATGAGGGCACCTCCCAAGAACTCCAATGGTGATCCGGCCCGGACACTCAATAGCACGTCCCTGGCCTGGGTCCGGTCATACTTCAGACTAGACCAGAATGCCTGGGGGGAAGGTTCCATGGGATTTTGGGCAAGTTGTTTACAGACGCCTGTGGCTGGCCGCTCCTACAGGGTTGCGGTCAACGCGGTTCCATGTGGGTAATCATCAACTGCACACTTTCATTGCCCCGAAACTCGTTCACATCCAGCTTGTACGCCAACTCGACCCTCCGCACCGTCGGGTTCGGCCATACGTCGCGGTCGATGCCGAAGGCAATGCCATCCAGCCGCACCGAGCCACACTCGCTCTTCAGTACCACCTTCAAGTGCCGCTCGCCCACCACGCGCTGCTCCACCAACTGGAACACGCCATGAAACAGCGGCTCAGGGAAATGCTGGCCCCATGGCCCGGCATTGCGTAGCGCCTTGGCCAGATCGAGGTGGAATTCTTCCACCGCCAGGCTGCCGTCGGACAGCAGGCGCCCGGTCAGGTCGTCTTCACGCAGCTGGCGCCGTACCTCTTCGTCGAAGGCCTCGGCAAAGGCCGGGAAATTTGCCTCTGGCAACGACAAGCCAGCGGCCATGGCGTGGCCGCCGAACTTGCTGATCAATTGCGGGTGGCGCGCCGCCACGGCATCCAGCGCATCGCGAATATGGAACCCTGGCACAGAACGCGCCGAGCCCTTCAGCATGCCAGCGCCTGCATCGGCGAAGGCAATGGTCGGCCGGTGGTAACGCTCCTTCAGCCGCGACGCCAGAATACCGATCACGCCCTGGTGCCAGTCGGCATCGAACAGGCACAAGCCGTAAGGCATCGACTCGACCGGCAGGTCCTTGAGCTGGGCCAGCGCCTCGCGCTGCATGCCTTGCTCGATGGACTTGCGGTCCTGGTTCAGGTCATCCAGTTGCTGCGCCATGTCCTGGGCCAGCGCCGGGTCTTCGCACAGCAGGCATTCGATGCCCAGGCTCATGTCGTCCAGGCGCCCGGCTGCATTCAGGCGTGGGCCAAGAATGAAACCCAGGTCGGTGGAGGTGATGCGCCGGTGATCGCGGCGGGCCACCTCAAGAATGGCCTTCAAGCCCGGGCGGGCACGGCCGGCACGGATGCGCTCCAGGCCCTGGTGCACCAGGATGCGGTTGTTGGCATCCAGCGGCACCACATCGGCCACGCTGCCCAGGGCGACCAGGTCGAGCAGTTCACCGATGTTCGGCTGGGGTTGTGTCGCGTAGCGGCCCAGGCTGCGCAACCGCGCGCGCAGGGCCATCAGCACATAGAAGATGACACCGACCCCGGCCAGCGCCTTGCTCGGGAAGCTGCAACCCGGCTGGTTGGGGTTGATGATGGCGTCGGCATCGGGCAGTTGTTCGCCTGGCAAGTGATGGTCGGTCACCAGCACTTTCAGCCCAGCGGCCTTGGCAGCGGCCACCCCGTCGACGCTGGAAATGCCGTTGTCCACGGTAATCAGCAACTGCGGCTGGCGCTGCAGGGCAACTTCGACGATTTCCGGGGTCAGGCCGTAACCGTATTCAAAACGGTTGGGCACCAGGTAATCGACATGGGCTGCCCCCAACAAACGCAAGCCCAGCACCCCAACCGTACTTGCGGTGGCACCGTCGGCGTCGAAGTCGCCGACAATGAGAATGCGCTGGCGCTGGTCTATGGCAGCGACCAGCAGGTCGACGCCGGCCTCGATGCCCTTGAGCTGCTGGTAGGGCAGCAGCCGCGCAAGGCTTTTGTCCAGTTCGGCCTCGCTTTGCACGCCGCGTGCGGCATACAAACGGGTGAGCAAGGGTGGCAGGTTACCCAGAAAAGGCAGGGTCGCAGGCAGGGGGCGAGGTTCGATACGCATGGGTTGCTTCAGCCACGCTCACCCAGTAGCCACTGCAGTTGCACTTCGTGCTGGCCACGGTCGTCGGTAACGAAGACCGTACCTTCGCTGATCATCACATCCCACTTGATGGCGCGCGGCATGTCGGCGGCCAGGGTTTCCAGCACCTCCTGCGGCACTGCGGCGATGTTCAGGTTCTTGAGGTTCTTGACCGCGCTGACCACCTTGCCTTCCCACACACGCAGGCTGCCATAGGCCAGCAGGCTGGTGCGTTCGGTGCGCCGCGAGCACCAGGTCAGGCGCTCGGCATCGGGTTGGCCCACTTCGATCCAGTGCAGCACGCGGTCGTCCAGGCTCTTTTCCCACAGTGCCGGCTCATCTACATCCGACAGGCCACGGCCGAACGACAGGTTCTCGTTGTACCAGAGCGCGTAGGCCAACAACCGCACCGCCATGCGCTCTTCGGTTTCCGAAGGGTGGCGCGCGATGGTCTGCTTGACGCTTTGGTAGACGTTACGGTCAAGATCGGTGAGATTAAGTTCGAACTTGTAGGTGGTGGACGGCTGGGCCATGGTCGACGGGCTTCGTGCAAAAGAAAAGTCGCACAGTCTAACCCATCCGCACTCGCCATGCGCCGCAGCAGTACCCGGCGCAACCGCCGTGTGATAAAACCACCGCTCTGCCCAACTGCCACGGATGCCCCATGTCGACGCCCAGCAAACCCCTCGCCGGCCTCAAGGTTGTCGAACTCGGCACACTGATCGCCGGGCCATTCGCCTCGCGCATCTGCGCCGAATTCGGTGCCGAGGTGGTCAAGGTCGAGTCGCCCGATGGCGGCGACCCGCTGCGCAAGTGGCGCAAGCTGTACGAAGGCACCTCCCTGTGGTGGTTCGTGCAGGCGCGTAACAAGCAGTCGCTGACCCTCAACCTGAAGCACCCCGAAGGCCGCGAGGTATTGCAAAGGCTGCTGGCCGACGCCGACATCCTGATCGAGAACTTCCGCCCGGGCGTGCTCGAAAAGCTTGGCCTGGGCTGGGATGTGCTGCATGCGCTCAACCCTGGGCTGGTCATGGTGCGCCTGTCGGGCTTTGGCCAGACCGGGCCAATGAAGGACCAACCAGGTTTTGGTGCCGTAGGCGAGTCGATGGGCGGCCTGCGCTACATCACCGGCTTCGACGACCGGCCACCGGTGCGCACCGGCATTTCGATCGGCGACTCGATCGCCGCCTTGTGGGGCGTTATCGGTGCGCTGATGGCGCTGCGCCACAGGGAGGTCAACGGCGGCCAGGGCCAGGTGGTGGACGTAGCGCTGTACGAAGCCATCTTCGCCATGATGGAAAGCATGGTCCCGGAATTCGATGTATTCGGTTTTATCCGTGAACGCACCGGCAACATCATGCCCGGCATTACCCCCTCCTCCATCCACACCAGCGCCGACGGCAAGCATGTACAGATCGGCGCCAACGGCGATGCAATCTTCAAGCGCTTCATGCAGGCCATCGGGCGTGCCGACCTGGCTGACGACCCAAGCCTGGCCAGCAACGATGGCCGCGACCTTCGCCGGGATGAGCTGTACGGGGTGATCGACCGCTGGGCCAACAGCCTGCCGCTGGAAACGCTGATGCAGGTGCTGACCGCCGCCGAGGTCCCGGCCAGCCGGATCTACTCCGCCGAGGACATGTTCAGCGACCCGCAGTACCTGGCTCGGGAAATGTTCCTCCAGGCCAAGCTGCCCGACGGCAAGCCATTCAAGATGCCTGGCATCGTGCCCAAGCTGTCGGAAACCCCAGGTTCCAGCGAATGGGTGGGCCCGGCCCTTGGCGAGCACACCGAGGCACTGCTGGCCAGCCTTGGCTATGACGCGGCGGCGATCGCCAGCCTGCGCGCCGCAGGCACGGTCTGAACCAGGCGCAGCCCGGCCGCATGCGCGCCGCCCGCCGCCTACGCCCGCTGGTCCTGCTTTGCGGGCTGATGGCCGCATTGCTGCTGCACCCTGCCAGTGCCAAGGAACGCCTGTTCTGGCTGGTGCGTGACCTGCCGCCATTCACCATTTTCGACGGCCCGGAGCAAGGCCGAGGGGTAATCGACCAACTGCTGCCCCTGTTGATTGCGCAGATGCCCGAGTACGACCACACCATCCAGCGCGTCAACCGTGCCCGCGGAATCCAGATGCTGCAGGACCGCAACACCTTCAGCTGCGACCCGACGCTGCTGTGGACACCCCAACGTGAGGAATATGTGCAGTTCTCCCTGCCCTCCCTGGGCGTGCTCAGTGGCGGCCTGGTGGGCCGCAAGGAAAGCCAGGCACTGGTGGCCCCCTATCTGCAGGGCCAGCAGGTAGACCTGCATGGCCTGCTGAGCAAAACCGCACTGAAACTCGGGGTGGTTGCCGAACGCAGTTATGGCCTGCAGATCGACAGCATTTTGCGCCAGCTGCCAGACACTGTGCTCAGGCGCCATTACGGTAACGAAGCCACCGCCAACCTGCTGCAGATGCAGCAGTTGGGGCGCCTGCGCCTGGTGCTCGGCTACTGGCCTGAGGTGCGTTACCTGATCCAGCAGCAAGGCGCCGCGCTGGCCGATTATCAGTTTTATCCAGTGCAGGGGGTGGAGCGCTACCAGTTTCTGCACGTGGGGTGCTCGGACAGCGAACTGGGGCGCGCTGCAGTGGCGCATATCGACCAGTTGCTGCTTGCGTTGCGACGGGACGTGCTGCCTGGGCTGTATGCCCACTGGCTGGATCCGGTCTCACGCAGAAACTACCTGGAAGAAAGCAAGCGTTTCTTCGAAGCCCATTAAACGCCTACACCGGCTATCGCCGGCGAGCCAGCTCCCAGAGAAAAATGCATAACTTATTGATTTAGCGGGGACTGTGCGGGAGCGGGCATGCCCGCGAAAAATCCAGCGCGGTGGCTGGCACCGGCTACGCCGGTGTTCGCGGGCACGCCCGCTCCCACACAGGCCGCGTCGCGCTTACGAATTGAGTCAGCGGCGCGACAGGGCCGGTTGAGAACCCAGAAAAAAGAAACCCCGGGCGCTGGGGAAGGACGCCCGGGGTCAAGCGAAAGCCCTTGAGGACTTCCCGTGGCAGCTTTGCCAGCGCCGGAGCAAAGCGCTGGCTGGCTGCCCCTACTGTGTCAGATGAATCCTTTAGGCAAAGGTTCCCTGCGGTTGCTGGCGTTGTTGCAGCGCAGCGATCACGCAAGGCTGCAGCCGCCCCTCGGCTATCTGCAGGTCACGGTGCAAACCATCCACCAGGTCGATCAACAGGCGGTGTTCCTGTAACTGGCGCTCACTGACAGTGCGCTGCAAGGTCACCCCCGTGAGGCCGCCTTGAACCGTGAGCTGGCGATTACCGTTGGCATCGGCAACGCCGAGGTGGGTCTGATAAGGGCTCAGTGCATCGTTGAGCAGGCTGCAGATTCTTTCCATCCGGTTCACTCGCTGCGTGGTGGGATATAGAGCAACTGACCCGCGGGCACAGCGGAAAGTTCGCCTTGCTATGGCCGTGGGGGGGGGGGGGGGCGGGCCGGCCGGGGGGGGGGGGGGGGGGGCCCCCCCCCCCCCACGGCCAGGGCAGCTCGGCGAGTACCCACAGGCCTTGCTTGCGCGCCTCTTGGGCCAGGTCGAAACGCTGCGGCGCAGGCTGGCCGACGAACAACAGGGCACGGGCCTGTGCCAGCCGTGCGAGCAGGGCACGGCCGGCCCTGGTTGGCACGGCATGGTCGAGAATCAGCAGGTCTGGGCGGCGTTCGGCGCCAAGGCGGGCATCCAGTTCAGCGGTGGTCGCGCTGATGCGCACAGCGAACACGCCTTGCGCGTTGAGGGCCTGGTGCAGCAGGATCTGGTGCGATGGGCGTGCCTGATGAATCAACACGACGGTCTGGTGCATGAGCCGCTCCTGATGGGAGGACCGGCTAATTTAGGCGCTGGTGAATGCCGCCTGAATAGGATGATTCTGATTAAGCTGCGGGAACTGGCTATACCGCGTCAGCTGAAGCCAACGCGGTTGCCTGCAGGAGCGGCCTTGTATCGCGACGGGGCTGCGCAGCAGCCCCAGGCACACCCGTTACAATGGCTTGCCACGGTTGCCATGCTGGCTGACAAAGCCCTGTACCGCTTTCAGGTCATTGGCCAGCACCGTGCAACGCTCCTCACGGCTGAACAGGTCGCTGAGGTGCGCCGGCAGCTCGAGTGCCTTGCCCACACCGGCCTTTTCTACCGCTTCAGGGAACTTGACCGGGTGCGCGGTACCCAGCACAACCATCGGCGTGTCCAGGTTGCGGCGGCACTCACGGGCGGCCTTGACGCCGATCGCGGTGTGCGGGTCGAGGACCTCGCCAGTGGCAGCGAACACCTCGGCGATGGTCTCGCAGGTCTGCTCGTCGCTGACGGCCAACGAATCGAACAGCTTGCGGGCTTCGGTCCAGCGGTCCTGCTCGACGCTGAAGCCGCCACCCTGCTTGAAGTTGGCCATCAGTTCGGCAATTGCGCCACCGTTGCGGCCGTGCAGGTCGAACAGCAGGCGCTCGAAGTTGGACGACACCATGATGTCCATCGACGGCGACAAGGTGGCGTGCAGGGTTTCCTTGACGTACTGGTTGCCGCTCATGAAGCGGTGCAGGATGTCGTTGCGGTTGGTGGCCACGATCAGCTGGCTGACCGGCAGGCCCATGTTGCGCGCCAGGTAGCCGGCAAAAATGTCGCCAAAGTTGCCGGTCGGCACCGAGAACGCCACGGAACGCGACGGCCCACCCAACTGCAGGGCGGCATGGAAGTAGTAGACGATCTGGGCCATGATGCGCGCCCAGTTGATCGAGTTCACGGCCACCAGGCGGGTGCCCTTGAGGAACGACTGGTCGGCGAAGCTGGCCTTGACCATTTCCTGGCAATCGTCGAAGTTGCCTTCGATGGCGATGTTGTGGATGTTGTCACCAAAAATGGTGGTCATCTGCCGGCGCTGTACTTCCGACACGCGCTGGTGCGGGTGCAGGATGAAGATGTCGACGTTGTCGCAACGGCGGCAGCCTTCGATGGCCGCGGAGCCGGTGTCACCACTGGTGGCGCCGATGATCACCACGCGCTCGTTGCGCTTGGCCAGCACGTGGTCGAGCAGGCGCCCGAGCAGTTGCAAGGCAAAGTCCTTGAACGCCAGGGTCGGGCCGTGGAACAGCTCGAGTACCCATTCGTTGCTGTTCAGCTGGCGCAGCGGGGCCACCGCTGCGTGGGCGAACTCGCCGTAGGTTTCTTCGAGAATCTTCTTGAAGTCGGCGTCGGCGATGCTGCCTTCAACGAACGGGCGCATGACCCGGAAGGCCAGTTCGTGGTACGGCAGGCCGGCCCACGAAGCGATTTCTTCCTGAGTGAAACGTGGCAGGTTTTCCGGCACATACAGGCCGCCGTCACTGGCCAGGCCAGCCAGCAGCACGTCTTCGAAATTCAGGGCCGGTGCCTGGCCGCGGGTACTGATATAGCGCATGGGTGCAAACCTTTGATTTGAGCGGCAAGCTGCGAGCGGCAAGCTACAAGAAAAGCCGACTGGCCTTGCCCTTGCGCTCTGCATCTCGCTGTTCCCGCGAATTTACTCTGTTCGAAGCCTCAAAACTGCACTGCCTTCACTTGCACCTTGCAGCTTGAGGCTTGCCGCTTAATTGAGCTGCTCGACGCGAATGCGCACAACCTTGCCGACCACGTCCTGCAGGGCTTCCAGGGCGACGATGGCATCATTGATGCGCTGCTCGACCACGCCGTGGGTGACCAGGATCATCGGTACCAGGCCGTCCTGTTCCTCGGCTTCCTTCTGCATGATCGACTCGATGTTGATACCACGCTCGGAAAGGATGCTGGCCACCTGGGCCAGCACGCCTGGGTGATCCTTGGCCTGGATACGCAGGTAGTAGGCGCTCTCGCAGGCTTCGATCGGCAGGATCGGGTGGGCCGACAGCGAATCGGGCTGGAAGGCCAGGTGCGGTACGCGGTTTTCCGGGTCGGAGGTCATGGCACGGACCACGTCGACCAGGTCGCCAACCACCGACGAGGCGGTTGGCTCCATGCCGGCACCGGCACCGTAGTACAGGGTCGAACCGGCGGCGTCACCGTTGACCATCACGGCGTTCATCACGCCGTTGACGTTGGCGATCAGGCGGTCGGCGGGGATCAAGGTCGGGTGCACGCGCAACTCGATGCCTTCAGCAGTGCGCCGGGCCACGCCCAGGTGCTTGATGCGGTAGCCGAGGGCCTCGGCGTAGTTCACGTCAGCGGTGGTCAGCTGGGTGATGCCTTCGGTGTAGGCCTTGTCGAACTGCAGCGGAATGCCGAACGCGATGGAGGCGAGGATGGTCAGCTTGTGCGCAGCATCGATGCCTTCGACGTCGAAGGTAGGGTCGGCTTCGGCGTAGCCCAGCGCCTGGGCTTCGGCCAGCACATCGGGGAAGGCCCGGCCCTTCTCGCGCATTTCGGTGAGGATGAAGTTGCCGGTACCGTTGATGATGCCGGCCAGCCAGTTGATGCGGTTGGCTGACAGGCCTTCACGGATGGCCTTGATCACCGGAATGCCGCCGGCCACGGCCGCTTCGAAGGCGACGATCACGCCTTTTTCGCGGGCCTTGGCAAAGATTTCGTTGCCGTGCACGGCGATCAGCGCCTTGTTGGCGGTGACCACGTGCTTGCCGTTCTCGATGGCCTTGAGCACCAGGTCGCGGGCGATGGTGTAGCCGCCGATCAGCTCGATGACGATGTCGATCTCGGGGTTGCTCGCAACGTCGAACACATCAGCGGTAATGGGGGTACCGGTAATCTGGCAGTTCGGGTTCTGCGAACGCATGGCGATCTGTGCCACTTCAATACCGCGCCCGGCACGACGGGCAATCTCCTCGGCGTTGCGCTGAAGTACATTGAAGGTTCCGCCACCGACGGTCCCCAACCCACAGATGCCTACTTTGACCGGTTTCACTGTGAACTCCCCATTGAACGGCCGGCACCTTGCCGACCGTGAAACATGCCGTCACCCCATGACGACGGCGTACTGAATTGGATTACTTGGCCAGTGCCAGCTTGGCGACCTGTGGTGCCGGCTGGTAGCCCGGAATGACCTGGCCGCTTTCCAGCACGATGGCCGGCGTGCCGTTGACACCGATCGACTGGCCCAGCTGGAACTGCTTGCCGACCGGGTTGGCGCACTTGGCCGCCTTGATTTCCTCGCCTTCGACCATTTTGTCCATCGCCGCGCGGCGGTCGCTGGAGCACCACACCGCCTGCAACTGCTGGTCACCCGGCGAACCGAGGCCCTGGCGCGGGAAGGCGACATAGCGCACTTCGATACCGCGGCGGTTCAGTTCAGGCACTTCGGCGTGCAGCTTGTGGCAGTACGGGCAGGTGGTGTCGGTAAAGACGGTGATATGCGACTTGGTTTCGCCCTTGGCAGGATAAACCACCATCTCGGCGGCTGGAATGCCGTTGATGAGCTTGGCCACGCCTTGGCGTTCGGTTTTTTCGGTAAGGTTGACCGGCTTGCCGTTCTGGATCTGGAACAGATAACCCTGCATCACGAACTGGCCATCGGCGCTGGCGTAGAGCACCCGGCCGCCCTGCAGCTTGACTTCGTACAGGCCGTTCAGCGGGCTGCTGGCCACGCTTTCCACGGGTACTTCCAGCTCGAGGTTTTGCAGTGATTTACGGATGGCCTGCTCGGCACCGGCATTGCTGTCGGTTGCCGCGGCAAGCGCAAAGGTACTGGCCAGCGCCAACGCGGCGGCGGCGAAAAACTGGGTCACGCGCATGGGAACTCCTGAAGGCGGACAGGGACCGGAGGGCGCCACCGGCGAAAAAGAGCGGTGAGCGTGCGGCCCTTGGTGCAAACCGCCCAAGCCTACCACATCACGCTGCTGGTGAAGGGCCTGGCAAGGACCGGTCGGCGGAACATGAAAAACATTCATCCACGCGGGTGGTGCTGGGCGTGCAACTGTTGCAGGCGAGCCTTGGCCACATGGGTGTAGATCTGCGTGGTCGACAGGTCGCTGTGGCCCAGCAGCATCTGCACCACGCGCAGGTCGGCGCCATGGTTGAGCAAATGGGTGGCAAAGGCATGCCGCAGCGTATGCGGGGACAGCGGCTTGTCGATACCGGCCACGCGGGCATGGTGCTTGATGCGGTGCCAGAAGGTCTGGCGGGTCATCTGCTCGCCGCGAAGGCTGGGGAACAGTACATCACTGGGGCGACCATTGAGCAGATCGGAACGGCCACCGCGCAGGTAGCGCTCCAGCCATACCACGGCTTCTTCGCCCATGGGAACCAGGCGCTCTTTGCTGCCTTTGCCCATGACCCGCAGCACGCCCTGGCGCAGGTTGACCTGGTCGAGGGCCAGGCTGACCAGTTCGGTGACGCGCAGACCACAGGCGTACAGCACTTCGAGCATGGCGCGGTCACGCTGGCCGATGGCCTCGCCCAGGTCCGGGGCCTGCAGCAGGGCTTCGACGTCCGCTTCGGACAGCGACTTGGGTAAAGGCTTGCCCAGTTGCGGCATGTCGACCTGCAAGGTCGGGTCGATGGCCACCAGCTTTTCCCGCAACAGGTAACGGAAGAAGCCGCGCAGGCCGGAGATGAAACGTGCCGTGGAACGCGGCTTGTAGCCCTGCTCCAGGCGCCAGGCCAGGTGGTCGAGGATCAGGTCGCGGCCAGCGTCGGGCAGCGCCACGGAGCGCTCATGCAGCCAGCCGTTGAACAGGGCCAGGTCACTGCGGTAGGACACGCGGGTGTTGTCGGACAGGCCTTTCTCGAGCCACAGGGCGTCGAGGAACTGGTCGATCAGGGGGTGGTCTAGGGCGGGCATTCAGGGCTGCTGAGTGTTGGAGATGGGGCTAGTGTTTCACAGCAGCCTGGGGGTTGTCTGTACCGGCCTCTTCGCGGGCACGCCCGCTCCCACAGGGCCTGCACAGGCTTTGAATGCTTTGCATGGCTTGTAGAAGCGAGCGCGCAGGCGAAAGTGCCAGTGCAGAAGAACTCAGGCCTGGGGCAAAACCGGCACCGGGCGCTTGTCCTCGTCGATGGCGACAAAGCTGAACACCCCATGGATTGCACGCTCACGGCCGTCCAGGTACATGTTTTCTACGAACACATCCACTTGCACCTGCAAACTGGTGTTGCCGACCTTGATCACCGTGCCCACCAACTCGACGATCGAGCCCGCCGGGATCGGGTGCTTGAAGTCGATGCGGTCGGTGGACACGGTCACCAGCGGCAGGCGGCAGAAGCGCGTGGCAGCGATGAACGACACCTCGTCCATCCAGGCCAGCGCAGTACCGCCGAACAGGGTGTTGTGGTGGTTGGTGGTGTTGGGGAACACCGCCTTGGTCACGCGGGTAACCGACAGTTCGGTGCGGCGCTGAATTTCCTGGTCTCGGGTAGTCATCGCAATTCGATCTTCTGAAGGTTGAAAAAGCAAAAAAGCAGCCCGAAGGCTGCTTTTCTCTCGCTAGGCGGCCTCGGCCACCAGGCAAACTGTACTCAGGACAGTTTTTCCTTGATGCGAGCGGCTTTGCCGGACAGGTCGCGCAGGTAGTACAGCTTGGCTTTACGCACGTCACCACGACGTTTCACCGCCAGGCTGTCGATTTGCGGGCTGTAGGTCTGGAAGGTACGCTCTACGCCAACGCCGCTGGAGATCTTGCGCACGGTGAAGGCGCTGTTCAGACCGCGGTTACGCTTGGCGATAACGACGCCTTCGAACGCCTGCAGACGGGAACGCTCACCTTCCTTCACTTTAACCTGAACGACAACGGTGTCGCCTGGTGCGAAGGTCGGGATTTCCTTGCTCATCTGCTCGGCTTCGAGCTGCTGGATGATCTTGTTGGTCATGCTGTGCTCCTAAGATGGATACGCGATCCACCATCGATACGTTTAACTATCGTCCCGCTCGCGGAGATATTCCTCGAGCAGCTTCTTCTCTTCTCCAGAAAGCGAGCGACTTTCCAGAAGATCGGCGCGTCGTTCGAAGGTCCTACCAAGGGACTGCTTCATCCTCCAACGCCGGATGTGTGCATGGTTGCCACTTAGCAACACGTCGGGAACACGCTGATCCGCATACACCTCAGGCCGGGTGTAGTGCGGGCAATCAAGCAGACCGTCGGTAAAGGAATCCTCTTCCGCCGAGTCCACATGCCCTAAAGCTCCGGGCAGCAGCCGCGTAACCGCATCGATCAGTACCATGGCCGGCAGCTCGCCACCGGAAAGCACATAGTCACCAATCGACCACTCCTCATCGACATGAGCCTCGATAAAGCGCTCGTCGATGCCCTCATAACGACCGGCGATCAGGATCAACGACTCCTGTTCGGCCAGGCCTTTGACCGCTTGCTGAGTCAGCTTGCGGCCTTGTGGCGAAAGGTAGATCACCTTCGCCGCAGCTCCGGTTGCCTGCCTGGCGCTAACCAGTGCATCTTCCAGAGGCTTGATTTTCATCACCATGCCCGGACCACCGCCAAACGGCCGATCATCTACCGTGTGGTGACGATCTGTGGTGTAGTCCCGCGGGTTCCAGCAAGTCACCTGAAGCAACCCTTGTTTCACCGCGCGGCTGGTAATGCCGTACTCCGTGATGGCCGAGAACATCTCGGGGAACAACGTGATGACATCTACGCGAAGGTTACCCATCGTTTAGAAATCCGCGTCCCACTCAACCCGCATCGTGCCTGCTTCCAGGTCGATTGCCAGCACGCATTGCTCCGTATAGGGCAACAGCCGCTCGCGATCATCCAGGCTGCCCGCACAGGGCTTGACCACCATTACATCGTTCGCGCCAGTCTCCAACAGGTGATCGACCTTGCCGAACAGGTGTTCGTCCTGGTTGATGACCTTCAGACCCACCAACTGGTACCAGTAGTACTCGTCGGCAGCCAGGTTGGGCAAAAGGCTCCGCGCAATGCAGATTTCGTAACCGCTCAGAAGCCGGGCTTCATCACGATCATCGAGGCCTTTCAGTTTCACGACCAGGCCCTTTTGGGAGCCACGACCGCTGACCAGCTCGACCTGCTTTACCTTGCCTTCGTGCCGAAGCGTCCAGCGCGGATAATCCAACAGGTTTTCAATCGGATCGGTAAAGGAATACACCTTCACCTCGCCGCGAACGCCGTGAACCGAAAAAATCTTGCCAACGACGATGAGGTCGTCAGCCTTTTCTGGCGTCGCGTTCATACGTTTCAGGCAGCGGCCTTGGCAGCGTCCTTCAGCAGCTGAGCAACGCGCTCAGACGGCTGTGCGCCCTGGCTCAGCCAGTAGGTGACGCGCTCTTGGTTGACCGACAGCTTGACTTCGGCGCCCGATGCGATCGGGTTGAAGAAGCCAACGCGCTCAACGAAACGGCCGTCACGGGCGTTACGCGAGTTGGTCACGGTCAGGTGGTAGAATGGGCGCTTTTTCGAGCCGCCACGGGCCAGACGAATGGTTACCATGTGAACATCGTTCCTATAGTCGGTGTTGCAGTTTTTACTGCAAATCTGAATGCCAAATAGGCACACGGGTGCCCAAAAGGCCGCATATTCTCGGGGAATACACGGACATTTGCAAATGACTTTTTCGGCAAGGCACCGCCCCGCCGTCCAGATTTGCCGGTTGCGCCGCGAAATTCGCGGCCGTTGCCCCGCCGTGGCGGGGGTTCTGGGTGCCTGCCCGACGAAAGGCAGGCACTCGGAATACGTGTTACAGCTTGGGCATGCCGCCGCCCGGGAGCATACCGCCCAGGCCGCGCATCATCTTGGCCATGCCGCCCTTGGCAGAGAACTTCTTCATCATCTTCTGCATCTGCTTGTGCTGCTTGATCAGCCGGCCGATGTCCTGCACCTGGGTACCGGAACCCAGGGCGATACGGCGCTTGCGCGAACCGCTGATCAGGTCAGGGTCGCGGCGCTCGGCCGGGGTCATGGAGTTGATGATCGCTTCCATCTGCTTGAACTGCTTCTCGGCCGCGCCCTGGGCGTTGCCCATCTGCGACAGGTTGACCCCGCCGATGCTCGGCAGCTTGTCCATCAGGCCACCCAGGCCGCCCATGTTCTTCATTTGCTGCAGCTGGTCGCGGAAGTCTTCGAGGTCGAAGCCCTTGCCCTTCTTCAGCTTCTTGGCGAGCTTGTCGGCCTTGGCCTTGTCGATGGTCTGCTCGGCCTGCTCGATCAGGCTGAGCACATCGCCCATGCCCAGGATGCGCGAGGCCACGCGGTCGGGGTGGAACGGCTCGAGGGCCTCGGTTTTTTCACCCATACCGATGAACTTGATCGGCTTGCCGGTAATGGCACGCACCGACAGCGCAGCACCGCCACGGGCGTCACCGTCGACCTTGGTCAATACCACGCCGGTCAGCGGCAGCGCCTCGCCAAAGGCCTTGGCGGTGTTGGCGGCGTCCTGGCCGGTCATGGCGTCGACCACGAACAGGGTTTCGATCGGCTTGACCGCAGCGTGCAGCGCCTTGATCTCGGCCATCATGTCGGCATCGATGTGCAGGCGGCCGGCGGTGTCGACGATGACCACGTCGATGAACTTGAGCTTGGCTTCGCGGATGGCCGCTTCGGCAATGGCCACCGGCTTCTGGCTGATGTCGGACGGGAAGAAGGTGACACCGATGTCGTTGGCCAGGGTTTCCAGCTGCTTGATCGCCGCCGGGCGATAGACGTCGGCGGACACCACCATCACGCTCTTTTTCTTGCGCTCCTTGAGGAAGCGCGCCAGCTTGCCAGCGGTGGTGGTCTTGCCGGCGCCCTGCAAGCCGGCCATCAGTACCACGGCAGGCGGGGCGGCATTGAGCGCAAGGTCTTCGTTGGCCGCGCCCATGAGGCTTTCCAGCTCGGCCTGCACGATCTTGACGAACGCCTGGCCCGGAGTGAGGCTGCGCGACACTTCGGTGCCGACCGCACGATCCTTGACGCTGCTGACGAAATCCTTGACCACCGGCAGGGCGACGTCGGCCTCGAGCAGGGCCATGCGCACTTCGCGCAGCGTGTCCTTGATGTTGTCTTCAGTCAGCTTGGCCTTGCCGGTGACGTGGCGCAGCGTCTGTGACAGGCGGTCGGTCAGGTTTTCGAACATGGTGATCCTTTCAGGCCCAGTAAAAGCCGAGGTTTGTCAGGCGCCTGCAGGGAAAAACATACCCGCCAGGCACAGCAAGGCGGCGATTATAGCGAAGTGCGGCGGCGGCGCCCACCTTGGCTTCCGAGCGGCAAGCGGCAAGCGGCAAGCGGCAAGCGGCAAGCTACAAGCTACAAGCTAAAAGCTAAAAGCTACAAGCAAGAGCCGATGCGCGGGATGGCTGCTTTTTCTTGAAGCTTGCCGCTTGAAGCTTGCCGCTTAAAGCCCCCGCTTCAGGCTTGCAGCTTCCAGCTTGCAGCTCACTATGCCAAACTCCGTCTCTTTAAGGCTCGCCAATCAGGACTTATGTTCTCCTCACCCAGCCTCATCCCCAACCTGATCGCCGCCGGCCTTTATATAGCAGCGGCCATCTACCAGGGCTCATACCTCGCCCAGGGCCGCAAGGCCGACAAGCGCCTGCTCGGCCTGCTCGGTGCCGTTGCGGTGCTGGCCCAGGCCGGCGCACTGTTCTTCCAGTTGATCACCCCACTGGGCCTGAGCCTGGACTTCTTCAGCGCAGCCAGCCTGATCGCCGTGGCAGTGATTGCCCTGACCCTGCTCGCCTGCCTGCGCATACCGGTGGAAAACCTGCTGGTGCTGCTGTTCCCGCTGGGCGCGGTAACGGCCTTGCTGGCGCAGTTCGCGCCACCCGGCACGGTGCCACTGATCGACGAGGAGCCGGGCATTCTTGCGCACATCCTGTTGTCGATCCTGGCCTATGGGCTGTTCACCATTGCCGTGTTCCAGTCGCTGCTGCTGCTGCTGCAGGACCGCCAGCTGAAGAACAAGCACCCGTCCGGGCTGATCCGCAACTTCCCGCCGCTGCAAACCATGGAAAGCCTGTTGTTCGGCTTCCTCTGGGCCGGCTGGTGCCTGCTGTCGCTGTCGCTGATCTCCGGCTGGCTGTTCCTCGAAAACCTGTTCGCCCAGCACCTGGTGCACAAAACCTTGCTGGCCTGCGTTGCCTGGGTCGTATTCAGCGTGCTGCTGTGGGGGCGAACCCGCCTGGGTTGGCGCGGCCACAAGGCCATTCGCTGGACGCTGGCCGGTTTCTGCCTGCTGATGCTGGCCTATTTCGGCAGCAAGCTGGTTCGCGAATTCATTCTGCATATCTGACGGCCACCCATGGACACCCTGCCGTACGCACCGCTACTGGTCACGCTGGCATTGGCGCTGCTCTGGGCAGCGCTGTTCACTGCTGTGGACGTTGCGCGCCTGCAACTGGCTGGCGCGCTACGCAGTGGCGATGATGGCCAGCCAGCGTTGCCCGCCCAGGCGCTGGTGCTGTGCGCCAGCCTCGGCAAACTGCTGGTCCTGGGCCTGGCGTGCCTGGTCGGGCAGCGCTACGACGGCGAACACGGTTTCTGGCTGGCCGGGCTGGCCGCTGCCGCGGCCTTGCTGGTGTTTGCCGAGTTCCTGCCGCGGCGCCTGGCGCGGCGCAACCCGCAAGCACTGGCCAGCCTGGGCGTAAGCCTGCTGAAAGCGCCGCTCACGCTGCTGCAGCCGTTCGCCTGCCTGCTCGACGGCTGCGCCAAACTGATCTTGCGCCCGTTCCGCGCGCAACCAGCGGCAGTGCCCCTGCACCCGCAGGAAGATGACGACCCGGATGAAGACGAGCGCCACGAAGCGCCCCGCCACGGCCTGCTCGACGGCCTGCAGGCGCTGGACAAGGTCACCGTCAACGACATCCTGGTGCCGCGCAGCGAAGTGGACGGCATCAACCTCGACGAGCCGATCGAGCGCATCATCGAACAGCTGATCGTCAGCCGCCACACCCGCCTGCCGGTGTACCACAACGACATCAACCAGGTGGAGGCGATCCTCAACACCAAGCTGATCAGCCATTTGCTGCCCAAGGCCGAGTTGACCCTGGAGGCGCTGCACGGGGCCTGCTACGAGCCGTATTTCGTGCCCGAAAGCACACCGCTGCAAATGCAACTGCTGAACTTCCACAAACAGCAACGGCGCCTGGGTGTGGTGGTGGACGAGTATGGCGAAGTGCTGGGTATCGTCACCCTGGAAGACATTCTCGAAGAAATCGTCGGCGAGTTCGAAGACGAACAGAGCCTGGAAAACCCGCACGTGCATCCGCAGCCCGATGGCACATTCGTCATCGATGGCACTGCCTCCCTGCGTGAAATCAACCGCAGCCTGGGCTGGCACCTGCCCTGCGACGGCGGGCCGAAAACCCTGAACGGCCTGGTGACCGAAGCACTGGAAAGCATTCCCGAAAGTGCCGTTTGCCTGAAGATCGGCCGCTATCGCCTGGAGATCCTCGAAACCGAGGACAATTGTGCCAGCAAGGTACTGGTGTGGACCCTGGCGCGCTAGCTATACTCGCCCCACGCTTACCCAGCCCCGCCGCCACGCCTGCTACCCGCACCCGGCGTTTCACGGCCAGTCCGCCCCACTGACACGCCCCGCGGTCCTGCTTCCACACCCTGAACAGTGCCCGCCCCCGCCCCTATCCCCCTTGGGCTATCGTCAGTCGGGCGCACACAACAACAAAACGCTCCGGCGCCCGCGCCGCCGTGCCTGCCTCTGCAGCGCACCCGTCGTGGACCAAGCCCACGGAGCCGGACCAGACTGTTAGGGACCTACTTAATGACAAGCAGCACCTATGCCCAAGCCCCTGCGGCGCCGGTCAACTCGCCCGCGCGGGTAGCCACTGCCAGTTTCATTGGCACCGCCATCGAGTTCTACGACTTCTACGTTTACGCCACGGCCGCCGCCCTGGTCATCGGGCCGGTGTTTTTCCCCTCCGGCTCGGGCACCGCACAGATGCTGGCGGCCTTCCTGACCTTTGGCATTGCGTTTCTTGCCCGGCCGCTGGGCTCGGCACTGTTCGGCCATTTTGGTGACCGCATCGGCCGTAAATCGACCCTGGTCGCCTCGTTGCTGCTGATGGGTGTGTCCACCACGGCCATCGGCGTGCTGCCAGGCTATGACAGCATCGGTGTATGGGCACCGATCATCCTCTGCCTGCTGCGCTTTGGCCAAGGCCTGGGCTTGGGCGGCGAATGGGGCGGCGCGGCACTGCTGGCCACCGAAAACGCCCCGGAGGGCAAGCGCGCCTGGTTCGGCATGTTCCCGCAATTGGGGCCATCGATCGGCTTCCTGGCGGCCAACGGCCTGTTCCTGACCTTGGCCCTGACCCTGAGCGACGAGCAGTTCCGTGAATGGGGCTGGCGTATCCCGTTCCTGCTCAGCGCCGCCCTGGTGCTGGTAGGCCTGTATGTGCGCCTGAAGCTGGAGGAAAGCCCCGTGTTCGCCAAGGCTGTTGCCCGCCATGAGCGGGTGAAAATGCCGGTGGTCGACCTGTTCGCCAGGCACTGGCGCCCTACCCTGCTGGGCGCTGCCGCCATGGTGGTGTGCTATGCGCTGTTCTATATCTCCACCGTGTTCTCGCTGAGCTACGGGGTGACCACGCTGGGGTACAGCCGGGAGACGTTCCTCGGCCTGCTGTGCTTTGCCGTGGTATTCATGGCGCTGGCGACGCCGCTGTCGGCCTGGCTCAGCGACCGCTACGGGCGCAAGCCAGTGCTGATCGTCGGCGGCCTGCTGGCGGTGGCGTCGGGCTTTACCATGGAGCCTTTGCTGACCTCGGGCTCTACCGCCGGCGTGGCACTGTTCCTGGCCATCGAGCTGTTCCTGATGGGCGTGACCTTTGCACCGATGGGGGCTTTGCTACCGGAGCTGTTCCCAACCCATGTGCGATACACCGGCGCTTCGGCGGCGTATAACCTGGGTGGGATTGTCGGCGCCTCGGCGGCCCCGTTCTTCGCCCAGAAGCTGGTGAGCATGGGCGGTTTGAGCTGGGTGGGGGGCTATGTGTCGGCAGCCGCAGTGATCAGCTTGATCGCTGTGCTGTGCCTGAAAGAGACCCGCAATACACAGCTGTGAGTCTCAAGCTGCAAGCTACAAGCTACAAGCTACAAGCTACAAGTTACAAGCTACAAGCTACGCGCATTCTCTTGCAGCTTGCAGCTTGAAGCTTGAAGCTTGAAGCTTGAAGCTTGAAGCTTCCAGCTTAGAACTCGACCTTGACCGCCTGCGAAGCGCGGGTCGCCTTGGCCCGCGCCGCTTCAACCGACTCGTCGCGCGCCAGGCACACACCCATGCGGCGGGTACCGTTGATTTCCGGCTTGCCGAACAGGCGGATAGCAGTATCCGGCTCGCTCAAGGCTGCACCCAGGTTGGCGAAGCTGGTCTGCTGCGACTGCCCCTGCGGCAAGATCACCGCCGAGGCCGAAGGGCCGAACTGGCGCACCACCGGAATCGGCAGCCCGAGAATGGCGCGGGCGTGCAGGGCGAACTGCGACAGGTCCTGGGAAATCAGGGTCACAAGGCCGGTGTCATGCGGGCGCGGCGAGACTTCGCTGAACCACACCTGGTCGCCTTTCACGAACAGTTCCACGCCAAACAGGCCCCGGCCACCCAGCGCATCGGTGACCGCCTTGGCCACACGTTGCGACTCGGCAAGCGCTTTCTCGCTCATGGCCTGGGGCTGCCAGGACTCCTGGTAGTCACCCTTCTCCTGGCGGTGGCCGACCGGTTCGAGGAAGGTGGTGCCCCCTACATGACGCACGGTCAGCAGGGTGATTTCGTAGTCGAAGTCGATGAAGCCCTCGACGATCACCCGGCCCTTGCCGGCGCGGCCGCCTTCCTGGGCATAGTCCCAGGCCTTCTGCAGGTCGGCGTCGCTGCGCAGCAGGCTCTGGCCCTTGCCCGACGAGCTCATGACCGGCTTGACCACGCACGGGTAGCCGACATCGGCCACACCCTTGGCGAAGTCTTCGTAGGTGTCGGCGAAGTGGTACGGCGAAGTTGGCAGCTCCAGCTCTTCGGCGGCCAGGCGGCGGATACCTTCGCGGTTCATGGTCAGCTGGGTCGCGCGGGCGGTGGGCACCACGTTGAAGCCTTCGTTTTCCAGCTCGACCAGGGTGGCGGTGGCGATGGCTTCGATTTCCGGAACGATGTAGTGCGGCTTCTCGGCCTCGATCACGGCACGCAAGGCCACGCCATCGAGCATGTTGACCACGTGACTGCGGTGCGCAACCTGCATGGCCGGGGCATTGGCATAGCGGTCGACGGCGATCACTTCGACGCCCAGGCGCTGCAGCTCGATCACCACTTCCTTGCCCAGCTCGCCACAGCCGCACAGCAATACACGGGTCGCAGTAGGCGACAAGGGGGTTCCGATACGGGTCATTTCAGGTCCTCGAAGGCATCCGGGGCCGCACCCGGCTTGGCGCGACCCGCTGAAAAAGGACCACTATTCTACACCATCAGCTGGCCGCAGCAGCCCGCCGGGCGCGAAATGCCATGGCCAGCCACACCGCGGTGACGCCGGTGAACTTGGAGGCCATGGCCGTGCCGACCACCGCCGGGGCCAAGGCACCGATCATGCCGAAGAAGATGAAGGTGTCCACCGGAATGCTCAACGCCGAACTCAACCACAGGCGGTCACGCAGTGGCAGCCGGGTGACGCTGAACACCAGCCAGTCGATCAGTTCGGATATGAAGAACGCGGTGGCGCTGGCCAGGGCGATGGCCGGCTCAGAGGTCACATACGACAGCACCAGCGCCACCAGCATGGCGACCAGGGCGCCGTGGCCGAAGCGGGTTTGCACCATGTCGCGGAGGATGAACACCAGGCCGCCCCAGGCAGACCAGATGACGTCCAGGTGCGGGGCACTGGAGAAGGCGTAGTTGATCAGCACTACGCTGCTGATATAGGCAAGCAGATAGAACATGGCGGGTAATCTATGGGCAAGCCGTACAGATTACCGTCGAGCCGTTCGCGGGTAAACCCGCTCATAAAGATGATCCGTAGCCCTCCAGGCTCATGCTGTACCTGTAGGAGCGGGCGTGCCCGCGAACACCGGCGGCGCCGGTGCCATGTACCGCGGTGGCGGTTTCGCGGGCATGCCCGCTCCCACAGGGCTCTGCATCAGACTAGAGGACGAGGCCAGCCTCTACTGCCCGTTCATGGCAACGCTTGAGCACCGCGCGGCGCTCGTCATTGTCCATCCGCCCCCAGCGGCCGATCTCGGCCACGCTGCGCTGGCAGCCAGTGCAGATGTCCTGCTCGTCCAGCGCACAGATGCTCACGCAGGGCGAGGCCACCGGCCGTTCCACAACATTACTCATCGTCAATTACCAACTCCCGCGCATAACGCCGGGCATTGTGCACGTAATGGGCGGCGCTGGCTTCCAGCAGGCGCTTCTGCTGCTCGGTCAGCTCGCGCACCACCTTGCCCGGCGACCCCATCACCAGCGAACCGTCAGGAATTTCCTTGCCTTCGGGAATCAGCGCGTTGGCGCCGATGATGCAATGCTTGCCAATACGCGCGCCATTGAGGATCACCGCATTGATGCCCACCAGGCTGTAGTCACCGACCGTGCAGCCATGCAGCATGGCATTGTGACCGACGGTCACGCCCTTGCCCAAGGTCAGCGGCGACCCCATGTCGGTGTGCATCACCGTACCGTCCTGCACGTTGCTGTCTTCGCCGATGTCGATCAGTTCGTTGTCGCCGCGCAGCACTGCGCCAAACCACACACTGGCATTGGCTTGCAGGCGCACGTTGCCGATCAGCGTGGCGTTAGGCGCTGCCCAACTGGTGGGGTGGCTCTCGACCCGCAGGTCGCCCAGGCGGTACTTCATGCTTGCTCCTCAGGCTGGAACGCAGACGACGGGGTTGGCCCCGCTCAGTTTTCGATGTACCGCTCAGGGGGCTGGTGCAAGCTGATGCCGGCATCGAACAGCAGGTTGACCAGTTCGACGATCATGATCGCCGACAAGCCCCAGATCTTGTATTCGCCATAGCGATAGCTGGGTACATACCAGCTGCGGCCCTGGTAATCGATACGGTGGGTATGGTCACGCGGGTCCTGGCGGAAAAATTCCAGCGGCACGGTGAATACTGCCGCGATCTCGGCGTCGTTGGCGCGGTATTCGACGAAGTCGGGGATAACGCCGACGAATGGTGTCACTTTCAGGCCATGCAGTGAAATCAGCGGGCTCAGCGGGCCGATCACCTCGACCAGACCCGGCGGCAAGCCAATTTCTTCTTCGGCTTCGCGCAGCGCGGTGAACACCAGGTCCGGGTCTTCCGGGTCGCGGCGGCCTCCGGGAAAAGCCACTTCACCGCCATGGGTGGACAGCCCCTGGGCGCGCAGGGTCAAGACCAGTTCGGGCGCTTCGCTACGGGTAATGGGCAAAAGAACCGCCGCTTCGGGGAACCGCCGGTCGGTTTCCAGTGACGCGGGTTGGTGGTTGCTCATTCGGCGAAGTAGCTCGTCCAGCATTGCGCACGCTCGTATCCAAGGCCTGCCTTGCATGATGCACCAAAGCCGCGTGGCACCCAAGCCCCCGCGCTTGCGGCGCGCCTGCGGCCGCGCCAAGATAGCCCGGAACATAAAGGATAGTGCCATGAACTACTGCAGCGCGTGCGGCCACCCGGTCACCCTGCGGATCCCCGAAGGCGACAGCCGCCTGCGGTATGTCTGCGAGGCTTGCCAGACCATCCACTACCAGAACCCCAACGTCGTCGCCGGCGTGCTGCCCACCTGGGGCAGCCAAGTGCTGCTGTGCCGCCGCGCCATCGAGCCGCGCCGCGGTTTCTGGACCTTGCCCGCCGGTTTCATGGAGAACGGCGAAACCCTCGACCAGGCCGCCCGTCGCGAAACGGTGGAGGAAGCCTGCGCCCGGGTCGGCGCGACCAGCCTGTACCAGCTGTTCGACCTGCCGCACATCAACCAGGTGCATGTGTTCTTCCGCGCCGAACTGGCGGACCTTGATTTCGCTGTCGGCGTCGAGAGCCTGGAGGTGCGGCTGTTCGAGGAACACGAGATTCCCTGGGGTGAGCTGGCTTTCCGCACGGTCACGCGCACACTAGAATGCTACTATCGCGACCGCATCGGGGCGCACTACCCCATAGGCCATGAATACCTGCCGCCGATGCTCGTTTCACCCAATACCTAGACGCCTTCAGGGATACCGTTACATGCGCTGGTTGCTTGCCATTTTCTGCCTTTGCGTTACCTCGGTGTCCCAGGCGGCATTTACCGAGACCATCATTCGCAAGCCTGTGCAGGCCGCGCCATCCCCGTCGTCCTCGCAGCAGGCGATGCAACCGCTGATCGATAAGGTGCTGGTGATCAAGTCCGAGCGGCGCCTGCAATTGATCAGCCGTGGCGAGCCGCTGAAGACCTACCGCATTTCCCTGGGCAAGCAGCCCAAGGGCGCCAAGCAGCGCGAGGGCGACAAGAAGACCCCAGAGGGCCTGTACTGGCTGGACTGGCGCAAGCAGAGCGATCGCTTCAACCTGGCCATGCACATCAATTACCCGAACAGCAACGATGCCGCCCGCGCAACCCGTGAAGGGGTGAGTGCCGGCAGCATGATCATGATCCACGGCACACCGATCAACGATGAATACCCGGAATGGTACTTCCACACCCTGGACTGGACCGATGGCTGCATTGCCATGCGTAACCGTGACATGCAGGAGGTGTGGAACCTGGTACGCGATGGGACGTTGATCGAAATCCGGCCCTGAGCCTTACCAGCGCAGCCACGCAGGCCAGGCAATGCCGGGAGCCGGTTGCTTTAAAAGCTCGTTAACATTTCTGCCAACGAATCATCATATTTGCGCCTTACAGTCGCGGTTTGTTTCAACCCAGCGAATACAAGGACACTCTGATGAGTCGAGATACCGGCGACAATCTGGACCGGAACCACAGCGGCAACCCGCCGATGGCCTCCGTCATGGACGTCTACCTCAGCCGCCGCAGTGTGATGCGCGGCAGCCTGGGCGCTGCCATCGCCATAATCGCCGGTACAGGCCTGGCAGGCTGCTTCGACAGCGGCGGCTCCGCCAACGATGACCCGGTTACCCAGCCGCCCGTTACCGAGCCGAAAAAACCGAAACTGGCCCTGGGTTTCCAATCCATCCCGGGGTCGCGCACCGACGCCTGCGCAGTGGCCGCCGGCTATAGCGCCTACGTGCTCGCCCCATGGGGTACGCCGCTGAACAGCAACGCCAAACCGTGGCGAGCCGATGGCAGCAACACCTCGACCGATCAAGCCAACGCCATGGGCATGCACCATGACGGCATGCATTTCTTCCCCATCAACGGCAGCTCCGAAGACGGCCTGCTGGCGATCAACTTCGAGTACATCGACACCGCCGCCCTGCACCCGGCCGGCCCAACGACCGCTATCAATGGGAAACGCCCGGCCGAAGAAGTGCGCAAGGAAATCAACGCCCACGGCGCTGGCGTGGTGCGCTTGCAGAAAACCGATGGCCGCTGGCAGGTGGTCGACAACGACCCGCTCAACCGCCGCTTCACCACCGCATCGCGCATGGCCATCAGCGGCCCGCTGCGTGGCACCGAACACGTCAAGACCAAGTACTCCCCCGCCGGCACCCACTGCCGAGGCACCAACAACAACTGCGGCAACGGCTATACGCCTTGGGGCACCTACCTCACCTGTGAAGAAAACTGGCCGGGCATTTTCGTCAACAAGGGCACCCGCCCTGAAGACCAGCAGCGCATTGGCGTGGGCACCTCCAGCGGCCAGTTCAAATGGGAAAGTGCCGCCGGCGACGCCAGCGAGGAAGCCGACGAGTTCGCCCGTTTCGACGTGACCGCCAAGGGCGCCAGCGCCACCGACGACTACCGCAACGAAGCCAGCACCTACGGCTACATCGTCGAGATCGACCCCTACGACAGCAGCACCCTCGCCACCAAACGTACCGCACTGGGCCGCTTCCGCCACGAAGGCTGCGCCCCGGGCCTGCCGGTGCCGGGCAAGCCACTGGTGTGGTACATGGGTGACGACTCCAACAACGAATACGTGTACAAGTGGGTGTCCAGCGCCGTGTGGGATGCCGCCGATGCCAACCCGGCCGACCGACTGGCCACTGGTGCCAAGTACCTGGACCAGGGCAAGCTGTATGTCGCCCGCTTCAATGCCGACGGTACCGGTGTCTGGCTGCTGCTGGACGTGACTACCCCCACCACTGGCGGCGGCACCTTGGGCGCGCTGTACGGTGACCTGCCGGGCATCCTGCTCAACACCCGGGGTGCCGGCGATGCCGTGGGCGCAACGCCAATGGACCGCCCGGAGTGGACCACGGTCAACCCGCTGAACGGCGACGTGTACCTGACACTGACCAACAACAGTGCGCGCACCCCGGAAAAAGCCGATGCCGCCAACCCGCGCGGGCCGAACCGCCATGGCCATATCATCCGCTGGCACGACAGCGACGACCAGTTGAGCTTCGCCTGGGACATCTTCGTGTTTGGCGCCAACGCTGCCGGCACCGCCGACATCAACCGTTCCGGCCTCACCGAACTGAACCAGTTCGCCAGCCCGGATGGCATGAGCTTCGATAGCCGTGGCGTGCTGTGGTTCGAGACCGACAACGGCGAAAGCACTGTCACCGACTACACCAACGACCAGCTACTGGCGGTGATCCCCACTAATCTGGTGGACGCCGGCGGCAAACAGGTGCCGGTGAACGCGCAGAACCAGGTGGACCTGCGGCGCTTCTTCGTTGGCCCGAATGGCTGCGAAGTGACCGGGATTACCTTTACCCCGGACAACAAGACGCTGTTCGTCAACATTCAGCGCCCAGGGAACTGGCCATGCACCGACAACGCTACGGACGTGACGCCAGCGGGTACCAAGGTAAGGCCGCGGGCTGCGACGGTGGTGATTCAGCGGGTTGATGGCGGGGAGATCGGCACCGTCTGATCCGGTGTGGTACAGCCGGCCTTGTGCTGGCTTTACTGGCCTGTTCGCGGGCACGCCCGCTCCCACAAGTTGTGTAACCCTTTTGGGAGCGGGCGTGCCCGCGAATAGCCCTGATGCGGTCTAGAACTCGGCGAGCCGCCACACCTCATAGGCTGGCGCCTCGTACGGGTGGCTTTGCTTGAGTGCAGCGACGACCTGGGCTACCAGCTCGTCTGCCACCACCAGCTCCACCTTCCACTCTTCCACCACCTCGACCCGGCCAGTTTGCCCGAGAAACGGCTGGCTGCCGTCCAGCGGGCGAAACTGGCCCTGGCCCAGGGTTTGCCAGGCGCAGTGGTCATAGTCACCGATGCGCCCGCCACCGGCGGCGAACACAGCGGCCTTGACCACGTCGACATGGCTGGCGGGGACGAAGAAGGCGAGCTTGTACACGCCTTAGTTCACCCACACCCGCGCATTGCGGAATATGCGCATCAGCGCGGCATCTTCGTGCCACTCGTCAGGGCGCCAGGAGTTCTGCACGGCGCGGAACACACGCTCCGGGTGCGGCATCATGATGGTCACGCGACCGTCGCGGCTGGTGAGGCCGGTGATACCGCGCGGCGAGCCGTTCGGGTTGGCCGGGTAGGCTTCGGTGACCTTGCCGTGGTTATCGACATAGCGCAGGGCCACGCAACCGGACATGTCGGCGGCCAGCAGCGCTTCTTCGCTGGCGAACTCGGCATGGCCTTCACCGTGGGCGATGGCGATCGGCATGCGCGAACCGGCCATGCCTTGCAGGAAGATCGAGTTGGACTTCTGCACTTCGACCATGGCCACACGTGCCTCGAACTGCTCCGAGCGGTTGCGCACGAAGTGCGGCCAGTGCTCGGTGCCCGGGATCAGCTCGTGCAGGTTGGACATCATCTGGCAACCGTTGCACACGCCCAGGGCGAAGCTGTCGGTACGCTCGAAGAAGGCCTGGAAGGCATCACGGGCGCGGCTGTTGAACAGCGCCGACTTGGCCCAGCCCTCACCGGCGCCCAGCACGTCACCGTAGGAGAAACCACCGCAGGCCACCAGGCCCTTGAAGGCCTCGAAGTCGACGCGGCCGGCAAGGATATCGCTCATGTGCACGTCGATGGCGGCGAAGCCGGCGCGGTCGAAGGCTGCAGCCATTTCAACCTGGCCGTTGACGCCCTGCTCGCGCAGGATGGCCACTTGCGGGCGCACGCCTTTCTTGATGTACGGTGCGGCGATGTCGTCGTTGACGTCGAAGCCCAGCTTGACCGACAGGCCCGGGTTGTCTTCCTCCAGCAGCAGGTCGAATTCCTGGTCGGCGCAGTCGGCGTTGTCGCGCAGGCGCTGGATCTGGTAGCTGGTCTCGGCCCACTGGCGCTGCAGCATGCGGCGGTCGTCGTCGAACAGCACTTCGCCATTGAGGCTGATGGACACTTCGGCGTTGTTGACCGGCTTGCCGATCACCGCCACGCAACCTTCGCCCAGGCCAGCGGCGCTGAACTGTGCCAGTACGTCGGGGGTGGCGTCCTGGCGAACCTGAATGACCGCCCCTAGCTCTTCGTTGAACAGAATGGCCGCCACATCGGCCTTGCTGTCAGTCAGCGGGTCGAGGTGCAGGTCCAGGCCGCAGTGGCCGGCAAAGGCCATTTCCAGCACGGTGGCGGCCAGGCCACCGTCGGAACGGTCGTGGTAGGCCAGCAGGTGGCCATCTTCGTTCAGGCCCTGGATCACGGCGAAGAAGGCCTTGAGGTCTTCGGCGTCGTCGACATCCGGTGCCTGGGCAGCGATCTTGCCGTAGGTCTGGGCCAGGATCGAGGCGCCCATGCGGTTCTTGCCGCGGCCGAGGTCGACCAGGATCAGGTCGGTTTCACCCTTGTCCATGCGCAGTTGCGGGGTCAGGGTCTTGCGAATGTCGGTGACCGGCGCGAAGCCGGTGATGATCAGCGACATCGGCGAGGTCACGCTCTTCTCGACGCCCTCGTCGCTCCACTTGGTTTTCATCGACATGGAGTCTTTGCCGACCGGAATGGTAATGCCCAGCTCTGGGCACAGCTCCATGCCGACCGCCTTGACGGTGTCGTACAAGCGCGCGTCTTCACCTGGGTGGCCGGCAGCGGACATCCAGTTGGCCGACAGCTTGACGTCGGACAGTTTCTCGATGCGCGATGCCGCCAGGTTGGTCAGCGTTTCGCCAATGGCCATGCGGCCGGATGCGGGGGCGTCCAGCAAGGCCAGCGGGGTTCGCTCGCCCATGGCCATGGCTTCACCGGTGTACACATCGAAGCTGGTGGCCGTGACGGCGCAGTCGGCAACCGGAACCTGCCACGGGCCGACCATCTGGTCGCGGGCAACCAGGCCGGTGATGGTGCGGTCGCCGATGGTGATCAGGAAGCTCTTGCTGGCCACTGCCGGGTGGTTCAGCACGCGCTGCACGGCGCTGTCCAGGTCCAGCTCGCTTGGGTCGAAATCATCGCCCAGCTCGGCTTCACGGGTGACCGAACGGTGCATGCGCGGCGGCTTGCCCAGCAGCACGTCGAGGGGCATGTCCACCGGGGTGTTGCCGAAGTGGCTGTCGCTGACGGTCAGGTGCTTTTCTTCGGTGGCTTCACCGACCACGGCAAACGGGCAACGCTCGCGCTCGCAAATGGCCTTGAAGCGCTCGAAGTCGACGGCGCTGACGGCCAGCACGTAACGCTCCTGCGACTCGTTGCTCCAGATTTCGTGCGGGGCCATGCCCGGTTCGTCGTTGGGCACGTTGCGCAGCTCGAAGCGGCCACCGCGGCCACCGTCGTTGACCAGCTCCGGGAAGGCGTTGGAGATGCCGCCGGCGCCCACGTCGTGGATGAAGGCGATAGGGTTGGCATCGCCCAGCTGCCAGCAGCGGTCGATGACCTCCTGGCAACGGCGCTCCATTTCCGGGTTTTCACGCTGTACCGAGGCGAAGTCCAGGTCAGCGGAGCTGGCGCCGGTGGCCACCGACGAAGCAGCGCCGCCGCCCAGGCCGATCAGCATGGCCGGACCACCGAGTACGATCAGCTTGGCGCCGACCGTGATCTCGCCCTTCTGCACGTGGTCTTCACGGATGTTGCCCATGCCGCCTGCGAGCATGATCGGCTTGTGGTAACCGCGTACTTCTTCACCGTGCGGGGTGTTGATGGCCTGCTCGAAGGTACGGAAGTAGCCGGTCAGCGCCGGGCGACCGAATTCGTTGTTGAAAGCAGCACCGCCCAATGGGCCTTCGATCATGATGTCGAGGGCGTCGACGATGCGCTCTGGCTTGCCGTAGGCCTGCTCCCAGGGCTGCTCGAAGCCCGGAATGCGCAGGTTGGACACGGTGAAGCCGGTCAGGCCAGCCTTGGGCTTGGCGCCTCGGCCAGTAGCACCTTCGTCGCGGATTTCGCCACCCGAGCCGGTGGACGCACCGGAGAACGGGGCGATGGCGGTCGGGTGGTTGTGGGTTTCCACCTTCATGAGGATGTGCACCGGCTCCTGCACCGCGCCGTACTGGCGGGTTTCAGGGTTCGGGAAGAAGCGGCCGGCAACGTTGCCGACGATCACCGAGGCGTTGTCCTTGTACGCAGACAGCACACCTTCGTTGTGCATCTGGTAGGTGTTCTTGATCATGCCGAACAGGCTTTTTTCCTGCGCCTGGCCGTCGATGTCCCAACTGGCGTTGAAGATCTTGTGGCGGCAGTGCTCGGAGTTGGCCTGGGCGAACATCATCAGTTCGATGTCGTTCGGGTTGCGCTTGAGGCCCTGGAAGGCATTGACCAGGTAGTCGATTTCGTCTTCGGCCAGGGCCAGGCCGAGGTCGATGTTGGCCTTGGCCAGCGCGTCGCGGCCGCCGCCGAGGATATCGACCGAGGTCATCGGCTTGGGCTGGGCGTGGCTGAACATGTCAGCGGCCTGCTCCAACTGGCCGAGCACGCGCTGGGTCATGCGGTCGTGCAGCTCGGCGGCGATCAGGGCGGCGTCAGCGTCGCTCAGGTTGCCGGCAACGTAGTAGGCGATACCACGCTCCAGGCGCTGGATTGCCTGCAGGCCGCAGTTGTGAGCGATGTCGCTGGCCTTGCTGGCCCATGGCGAGATGGTGCCCAGGCGCGGTACGACCAGGAACAGGCGGCCGCTCGGCTCCTGTACCGGCACGCTCGGGCCGTACTTGAGCAGACGGCCCAGCACCTGCTGCTGGTCGGCGGTCAGTTCGCCTTCAACATCGGCGAAGTGGGCAAATTCGGCATACAAACCAGTAACAGCGGGGACTTTCTGGCTCAGTTGCTCGAGTAATTTACCGTGGCGAAAGGCAGAAAGGGCAGGAGCGCCGCGCAGGATCAACATCGTCGGGACAGCCTCAGGAAGGGGTGTGCTTAGAGGCCGTGCATTCTAGCCTAAATCGTTGGCTTTCGGCACCCGCTCTAAGCCATGGCTGCCGGGCGGCGGAACCGGACTTTGGGGTCAAAAAAAAGCGACAAGCCGTAAGCTGCAAGCCACAAGAAAAAAACATGCCCTGCCCGGCTGCTTTTTCTTGTGGCTTGCAGCTTGAAGCTTGCAGCACATAATCCGCTACCAGACAACCTAACAGTTGTCGAGATATGGTTGCGCCGGTCCTTTGCGTATACTGCAAGCTATGTTCGCCCACACTGCTTTGCGCCAGCGTTGCGCCAAATGGCTCCTCGCAACCGGACTCTTTCTGCTGCTCGGTGCCTGCGTTGAAAAACCCAGCACCCTCGAGCGCGTGAAGGAGGACGGCGTGCTGCGCGTGATCACCCGCAACAGCCCGGCCACCTACTTCCAGGACCGCAACGGCGAAACCGGCTTCGAGTACGAACTTGTCCAGCATTTCGCCGATGATCTCGGCGTAAAACTGCAGATCGAAACCGCCGACAACCTCGACGAACTGTACGATTCGCTCGGCAAGCCCGCCGGCCCGGTGCTGGCCGCGGCCGGCCTGGTCAGCAGTGAACGGCGCAAGGCCCAGGTGAAATACTCGCATCCCTACCTGGAAGTCACCCCGCAGGTGGTCTATCGCAACGGCCGCCCACGCCCGACCGACGCCAAGGGCCTGGTCGGCAAGAAAATCATGGTGCTCAAGGGCAGCAGCCATGCCGACCTTCTGGCCGAGCTGAAAAAGCAGAACCCAGGCCTGGAATATGAAGAGTCCGATGCGGTCGAGGTGGTCGACCTGCTGCGCATGGTCGACGAAGGCCAGATCGACCTGACCCTGGTCGACTCCAACGAACTGGCGATGAACCAGGTGTACTTCCCCAACGTGCGGGTTGCCTTCGACGTGGGCGATACCCGTGATCAACGCTGGGCAGTCGCGGCCGGTGAAGACAACAGCCTGCTCAACGAAATCAATGAATTCCTCGACAAGGCGCAGAAAAACGGCACCCTGCAGCGCTTGAAGGACCGCTACTACGGCCATGTCGATGTTCTGGGCTACGTGGGCGCCTACACCTTCGCCCAGCATCTGCAGCAGCGCCTGCCCAAGTACGAGAAGCACTTCAAGAGCTACGCCAAGGTCGAGCAGGTGGACTGGCGCCTGCTGGCCGCCATTGGTTACCAGGAATCGATGTGGCAACCGGAGGTAACCTCCAAGACCGGCGTACGCGGCCTGATGATGCTGACCCAGCGCACCGCCCAGGCGATGGGCGTATCCAACCGCCTGGACCCGCGGCAGAGCATCCAGGGGGGCGCCAAGTACTTCATGAAAATCAAGGAAGAGCTCGACGACAGCATCAAGGAGCCAGACCGCACCTGGTTCGCCCTGGCTGCCTACAACGTCGGCAGCGGCCACCTGGAAGATGCCCGTACCCTGGCCAAGCGCGAAAAGCTCAACCCGAACAAGTGGCTGGACGTGAAGAAGATGCTGCCGCGCCTGTCGCAGAAACAGTGGTACCGGCAGACCAAGTACGGCTATGCCCGCGGTGGCGAGCCTGTGCACTTCGTGGCCAACATCCGCCGCTACTACGACATCCTCACCTGGGTCACCCAACCGCAGCTCGAAGGCCAGGTCGCCGAAGGCAACCTGCATGTGCCTGGTGTGAACAAGGACAAGCCTGCGGACCAGTCACCGCCGATGTGAGCCTGTAGCGGCCTGTTCGCGGGCACGCCCGCTCCCACAGGTCCACCACAAGCCTGAGGGAGTGGCATTAGTATGGGAGCGGGCGTGCCCGCGAACAGGTCGGCCCAGGCTAGCCCTTGGCCCGGCGGGCCTTGAAGAAGTCGCTGAGGATCTGCCCACACTCCTGCGCCAGCACCCCGCCCTCCACCATCACCCGGTGGTTGAGAAAGCCCTGGCCGAAGAACTGCCCCTGGCTTTGCACGATCCCCGCCTTGGGCTCCAGCGCGCCAAACACCACCCGCATCACCCGTGAATGTACGATCAGGCCTGCACACATGCTGCATGGTTCCAGCGTGACGTACAGGGTGCTGCCTGGCAGGCGGTAGTTGCTGGCCGCCTTGGCCGCCGCCCGAATCGCCACCATCTCGGCATGGGCACTGGGGTCGCTGTCGATGATCGGCCGGTTGAAGCCCTGGCCAATCACCTGGCCATGCTGCACCAGCACCGCCCCCACCGGTACCTCGCCCAGCGCTGCACCCTCGGCTGCCAGGGACAACGCCAGGCGCATGAATTCCTGATCGCGGCTGCGATCGATGATCTGCGGGCGCATCACACCACCGCGATAGCGGCCATCAGGCCGGTTTCCATGTGGTCGATGACGTGGCAGTGGAACATCCAGGTGCCGGGGTTATCCGCCACCAGGGCCACCTGCGCGCGCTCGTTCTTGCCCAGCAGGTAGGTGTCGGTGAACCACGGCTCCTTGATGTCGTGCCGGTTGGAGGCGATCACCTTGAAACTCATGCCATGCAGGTGGATCGGGTGCTGGTACTGGGTCATGTTCTTCAACTCGAAGATGTAGCTTTTGCCTTTTTGCAGCGTGGCGATGGGGCGGTCGGCGCAGGTCTTGTCGGTGATGTCCCAGGCTTGGCCGTTGATTTGCCAAAGGCTCGGTGGCTTGTCCTGGTCGGTGGTGACCGAAACCTTCGCCGCCCATTCGAAATTGAAGTTGAGCTTTTCGGCATTCTCCAGGTCCGGTTCGGCTATCGGGTTGGCCGGCAGCGCTGGCGGCCAGTCCCCCGGGGCATCGGTACTGGCCACCGAGCGCAGGGTGCCCAGGCGCACGAAGCCATCGCGCAGGGAAATTTCCTCCCCCGCCTGGGGAATGCGGATAGCCAGGCAGATGCGCATGCCAGGGCCGAGCCAGTACTCGTCCTCCAGGGGGCGAGGGGTCACCGGGTTACCATCGAGCGCGTAGATCCGGGCCTCGCAGTTGCCCTTGAGGTTCACCCGGTAAGTCCAGGTGTTGTCCAGGTTCAGCAGACGCACGCGCACCACCTGCCCGGCCGGCAGTTCGGTGACCGCGTCGGCCTGGCCATTGATGGTGATCAGGCGCCCGGCGGTGCCGTTGCGCGCGGCCTCGCGCGGGATACTGAACGGCAGCCAGCCACCCTCCTCGTCCACGTGCCAGTTCTTCAGGCTGAGTGTGCGCTCATGCCGGAAGCCGGTGGGCTCGCGCTCCTCGACGATCAGCGGGCCGACCAGGCCACGGCCCAGCTCTTCGGAACTGCTGACATGAGGGTGATACCAGTAGCTGCCCGCATCCGGTACGCGGAACTTGTAGTCGAAGTACTCGCCTGGCTTGACCGGCAGTTGCGACACATAAGGCACGCCGTCCATTTCCAGCGGCAGGCGGATACCGTGCCAGTGGATGGTGGTTTCCACCGGCAGGTGGTTGATGAAGCGCACGCGCAGCCAGGTGCCTTGGCGCACACGCAATTCGGTGCCCGGTGCAGAGGGCCCGAACGCCCAGGCCTCGGTCTTGAAGCCCGGCACCAGCTCGACGTCAAGCGGCGCGGCGATCAGCTCGTAGTCGTGGCCGGCGTTGTCGTCCTCGACCTTGCCCAGCCAGTAACGCGCCGCGCCACCGGCGCCCAGGCCAACCACAACCAGGCCGGTCAGGCCCTTGAGCATTTGTCGACGGGTGAAGGACATCGGTGCGGGTACCTCGTGTTCGGTGCGATCAAGCTGCCAGCCTCGGCTGACGATGAAGGGCGAATACGATACACCTGCAAATGGGAAATATTAAGTGAAGTCTCTAGAGACCCTGGCGTTCCGCTTCCACGGCGCCGCCACACAACTGATTGAACCACTGCCGGTCATGGTCGCCAGGTTGGCGCATGGCAGCCTGCAGCAGTGCACCGTCCAGCCTGACGCGAAGGTTGTCGAGGCGCGCAGCCAATGGCGGATGGGAGTCGAATGGATGGGGCATGGTCAGGCCCAGCACGTCCTCATCCAGGCGCAACGGCACGCGCTGCAAATGCCGGGGCAACGCTGCCAGCAGGCCTTGGCCGCCGCACTCGTGCAGCAAGGCATCGACCATGCTGCCCAGGGCGATCGCCCGCAACAACGCCTGCATGAACAGCTCCGGCCCGGCCACTTCGGCACCGGCCCGGTCAGCCAGCAATTCCTGCTCACGCCCCCAGTGATGGACCGCGACCTGAAAATGGTGCAGGAACTGACCGGCTGCCCATACCACCGGGCGAGCGACCCAGGCGGCGCCGCGCTCAGCGTCGACCAGGGTCGAGAACTGGGCGCACATCAAGCTGAAGCGTGCGTTGGTCGCACTGCCCTGCTCCGTGTCGCGGCTGCGAAAATGGCCAAGCTCATGGCCAATGATCGCGGCGGCTTCCCGCTGGCTCAAGGCGCCGAGACACGGTAACGACAGATACAAGGTTCGGCCATTGAGTACCGACTGACAGGGCTGCAGCACGACTGGAACGCTGGTGACGAAAAAACTTTGGTCGATGCCGACCACGATATTGTCCGGTACTGGCGCATGCAACTGCGCGGCCAGGCCCTCGACCCATTGCCAGAGCGCCGAAGCCCCCTGCCGGTGAAGCTGTCGGCCGAGAAAGCTCGCCTTCGACGCCCCGATGCGCGGCCATTGCTGGCGCATTCGCCAGGCGGTACGCAGGCACACGAGCAGTAATGACGCCAGCGGCAGCACCACGATCAGCACGGTAACCCCGCCCTGTGCCGCATGGCTGAAGCCGGCGCTGACTTCATACAGCAGCAGAAGGCCCAACGAGCCAGCCAGCAGCCCCATGTAGACGCTTAGCCAACGCCCCAGCACCCGCCAGCTGGCGGTCATGCGCTGGTGCAGGTAATGCGCCGAGCGCAAGGCCCGCCAGGCGTCGTACCTGAGCCTGAGCCAAGCGCCGATGCCAGCGACCAGCGCGCCCCATGCCAGCCAGCCGCCGACACCGGCCAGCGTTCTACGCACGCTAAGCCAGTGGCGGTCGGTATCGAGCTCATCCAACTGCCGTTGCAGCACTTCACGCGTGTCCAGGCGCCCTGCCAGTTCCTTGCGCGCCGCCCAAGGCAGTGTGCGCAACAAGTCCTCGCTGGGCGTTGCCAGCCACTGCCGGATGATCCCCGCCTGCTCTTGCGCCGTCTCGGCCCGCCATTGCTGCACGCCGCCCCAGCCGACCAGCAGCAACGGCAACAGCAGCATGACCAGGCCCCAAGCCAGGCGCCTCATTGCAGCGCCCCGCTATACATCTACCTGCATCAACTCCAGTTGCCGTTGTGCATGGGCCGCATTGCGGTAGGCCGCCAACAGCTCGAGCACTTCGTCGTTCCCCAGCTTGCGACCCTTCAAGGCCAGGCCGGCAGACATGATGCGAATCTGCGGTCGCGGCTTTTTCAGGGCCATCGCCTGGTTTCCGAAAAACTGCAGCTTGACCACGCGATGCTTAGGGAGCGCAGCTTCGCTGCTCATCTCCAGCGTCTGTACCATGACCAGGCCTTCGTCCTTGACCGCGATGTCCTCGACTTCAGCCATGTCGACAGGGGCGTCCAGGGTATCGACGAACAGCTGTCGGCGAGTCAGGCGCATGAACACCTGCGTGCCCGCGTTGCGGTGCTGCCAGGTCACCACTGCCGCCATGCACACCACGAACAGCACCAGTGCGACCGCGCCCAGGCGTTGCGGGTTGAACGTGGTGACCAGCAGAATCAGGGCGCCCACCAGCAGTATCGGCCCCCAGACCTTGTAACGCCGGGAGTTGGTAAATTCGCTTTGCTCCGGGACGCGCTCGATTACCTGTTTGAGTTCGGCAACCACCCGCTCGCGCTGGGCGGCACGGGCTTGCTCATAGTCTTCGCCAAGCGCGCCGGAAAGGTCGGCCAGCGGTTCGTCGGGTTTAGCCATGATCAGATGTGCTCCCCGTTCACTGCTGCTTGGCCAGGTAATCGGTCAGAAAAGCCTGCGAATCACCTTGGCGCGACAGCCCCTCGGAGTAGCCAACCGGCAACGGTTGCGGCTCACCCGGCAGGTAGAGCTCGCCGCCCCAGCCGCCCTGCACGATCAACACGACAAACTTGTTGCCATCGACCGTCGTCCAGTAGCGGGTGTCCTTGGCGGTTTTCTCGACCTGCATTTTCTGAATGCGCATGTTCCAGTCGTGATCGACGCCTTCGACCTGGACCAGCGCCTCATTGGCGGCCCGCTCGCCAATGCGCAGCGTCCATACCTTGACGCCCTCGGTGCCCATATAGGCCTTGACCTGTTCGGCTACTGCAGGCCGTTGTTCGGCATGTGCCTGGCCTAGCCAAAGCGTGAGCGATGCCACCAGCAAGGCAGCCCATTTACGATAAGCGAACATTTTTTCCACCATGATGCGAAACGATCGATCATTGAAGACAGCTACGCCGGCACTGCCAACCCCTGTGGCCGGTTCGCACAAAAGATGAACCGCCGCGCACAATGGCTGTTGCCAAAAATGTGCGCGCGTTACCATTTATGCTCATGCCGCCGCCAACCAAGGACGTAGCGCCCATGCGATCGACCAGCCCCTACCTGGACACCTCCTTTTCCTTCGACAGCCCCGGCTCGCTGGCCGACGCCGGCGTGCTGGACAGCGGCAAGGCGCAAATCATGGGGCGTGCAACCGGGCATTATCGGGCGCAGACCGTGCACGCGGGGCTGCAGTACTTCGATTGCAACCTGCAGTTTCCCGAACCGTTGCAAATCGACAAACTGCTGCCGCAAAGCCTGTGCGTCGTCCACGTGTTCGACGGTGCCTGGCAGCACAAGGTCGACGGCACGCTCAACCATTACGCCCCCGGCCACTTGCACCTGCTGGGCCTGGGCGAAAGCCTGGAAGCGCAGGACCAGTTGCCTGCTGACAGCCATGCGCGCATGGCTGGCGTGCGCATTGCCGGCGACTACCTGCATGAGCTGGCGCGGGACGATGCGCAATTGCTACCCCTGCTGGCCTTGACCGCAGACGGCATGCGCTTCGATCAACTCCCCCAATGCCCCGCCGTCAGCCGCTTGCTGCAGCAGCTGTACCTGTCACCCTATACCGGTGGGCTACGGCGCCTGCATTGCGAAAGCCTGAGCGTGGCCGTGGTGCTGGAGCTGGCGCGCCACTTGATCGGCCCTGTACAAGGCACGAAAAACCCGGACCGCGGGCTGCGCGACCTGGTCATCGAAGCGCGGCGCCTGCTCGACACCCAATTGGCCACCCCACCCACCGCCGCCAGCCTTGCACGCCAACTGGGCGTGGGCGAGACCACCTTGCGCCGGGCGTTCCGCGACGAATTCGGCCGGCCAATGCTGCAGTACGTGCGCCAGCAACGCCTGGAGCAGGCCCGCACCCTGCTGCTGGAAAGGCGCTGGCAGGTGTCGCAGGTGGCCTACCAGGTCGGTTATGCCAACCCTGCCAATTTCTGCCATGCCTACAAGGCCTATTTCGGCCACCCGCCTGGCAGCGAATAGCAGTTTTTCCCAGGCAAAAGAAAAGGGCCTGCAATGCGGCCCTTTTCGTTCAACGCCAGAGAGGGATCATTCCCACTCAATCGTCGCCGGCGGCTTGCTCGACACGTCATAGGTCACGCGCGAGATGCCGTCGATTTCATTGATGATACGGCCGCTGACGGTTTCCAGCAGCTCGTACGGCAGGTGTGCCCAACGCGCGGTCATGAAGTCCACGGTCTCCACGGCACGCAGGGCCACGACCCAGGCGTAGCGACGGCCGTCGCCGACGACGCCGACCGACTTGACCGGCTGGAACACCACGAAGGCCTGGCTGGTCTTGTGGTACCAGTCGGCTTTGCGCAGCTCTTCGATGAAGATGTGGTCGGCACGACGCAGGATGTCGGCGTATTCCTTCTTCACTTCACCAAGGATACGCACACCCAGGCCTGGGCCCGGGAACGGGTGGCGGTAGACCATGTCGTACGGCAGGCCCAGCTCCAGGCCGATCTTGCGCACTTCGTCCTTGAACAGTTCACGCAGCGGCTCGACCAGCTTGAGGTTCATTTCCTCCGGCAGGCCACCGACGTTGTGGTGCGACTTGATCACGTGGGCCTTGCCGCTCTTGGCGCCAGCCGACTCGATCACGTCCGGGTAGATGGTGCCCTGGGCAAGGAACTGGATGTTTTCCAGCTTGCTGGCCTCGGCATCGAACACGTCGATGAAGGTGCGGCCGATGATCTTGCGCTTCTTCTCCGGGTCGGCTTCGCCTTCCAGGTTGTCGAGGAACTGCTTCTCAGCGTCGGCGCGAATGACCTTGACGCCCATGTTCTCCTTGAACATGGCCATCACCTGGTCACCTTCGTGCAGGCGCAGCAGGCCGTTGTCGACAAATACGCAGGTCAGCTGGTCGCCGATGGCGCGGTGCAGCAGCGCGGCAACCACCGAGCTGTCGACGCCGCCAGACAGGCCCAGCAGAACGTTGGCCGAACCCACTTGTGCACGCACCTGGGCGATGGCGTCTTCAACGATGTTGGATGGGGTCCACAGGGCCTCGCAGCCACAGATGTCCTGCACGAAGCGGGACAGGATGCGACCGCCCTGCTTGGTGTGGGTCACTTCCGGGTGGAACTGCACACCGTAGTAGCCGCGGGTGTCGTCGAACATGCCGGCGATCGGGCAGCTTGGGGTGCTGGCCAATACATGGAAATTGCCCGGCATCTGGGTGACCTTGTCGCCGTGGCTCATCCACACGTCCAGGCCCAGTACGCCGTCAGCGTCGATGTGATCTTCGATGCCGTCGAGCAGGCGGCTCTTGCCGACCACGTCCACGCGGGCATAACCGAACTCACGCAGGTCGGAACCTTCGACCTTGCCGCCCATCTGTTCGGCCATGGTCTGCATGCCGTAGCAGATGCCCAGCACCGGCACGTTCAGGTCGAACACTGCCTGCGGCGCGCGCGGGCTATTGGCTTCGTGGACCGACTCGGGGCCGCCGGCGAGGATGATGCCGCGCGGGTTGAATTCGCGGATCGCTTCATCGTCCATGTCGAACGGGTGCAGCTCGCAGTACACGCCGATCTCGCGCACGCGGCGGGCAATCAGCTGGGTGTACTGGGAACCGAAATCGAGGATCAGGATGCGGTGAGCGTGAATGTCGAGGGCCATGACTCAATCTCTGATGCAGTTGCAAGCGTCAAGCCGCAAGCTGCAAGTTGATCGGGGAGAACGCGGTAGTCGCTGCAGCGCAACTACCGCTTGTAGCTTTAAGCTTGTCGCTTACCGCTGGGGGCGTTAGCCGACGCGGTAGTTAGGGGCTTCTTTGGTGATCTGCACGTCATGCACGTGGGACTCGGCCATGCCGGCGCCGGTGATGCGTACGAACTCCGGCTTGGTGCGCATCTCTTCGATGGTTGCGCTGCCGGTGTAGCCCATGGACGAACGCAGGCCGCCCATCAGTTGGTGGATGATCGCCGCCAGCGCACCTTTGTACGGCACACGGCCTTCGATGCCTTCCGGTACCAGCTTCTCGGCACCGGCCGAGGAGTCCTGGAAGTAACGGTCGGACGAGCCTTGCGCCTGTGCCATGGCACCCAGCGAGCCCATGCCGCGGTAGGCTTTGTAGGAACGGCCCTGGAACAGCTCGACTTCACCTGGCGCCTCTTCGGTACCGGCGAACATCGAACCCATCATCACGCAGGAAGCACCGGCTACGATGGCCTTGGACAGGTCACCAGAGAAGCGGATGCCGCCGTCGGCGATCAGTGGCACACCGGTGCCTTCCAGTGCAGCGGCAACGTTGGCGATGGCGCTGATTTGCGGCACGCCGACGCCTGCAACGATACGGGTGGTGCAGATAGAGCCCGGGCCGATACCGACCTTGACCGCGTCAGCGCCGGCTTCGGCCAGGGCCTTGGCCGCAGCGCCGGTGGCGATGTTGCCGCCGATCACCTGCACCTGCGGGTAGGTTTCCTTCACCCAGCGCACGCGGTCGATCACACCCTTGGAGTGACCGTGGGCAGTGTCGACCACCACCACGTCAACCCCGGCAGCAACCAGGGCGGCTACGCGCTCGCCGGTGTCCTTGCCAGTGCCGACGGCAGCGCCGACGCGCAGGCGACCTTGGTCGTCCTTGCTGGCCAGCGGGTAGGCCTTGGCCTTTTCGATGTCCTTGACGGTCATCATGCCCTTGAGGTTGAACTTGTCGTCAACGATCAGGACTTTTTCCAGGCGGTGCTTGTGCAGCAGCTCGCGCACTTCGTTCTTGTCGGCGCCTTCGCGCACCGTGACCAGGCGCTCTTTTGGCGTCATCACGTCGCGGACCTTGGCGTCCAGGCGGTTTTCGAAGCGCACGTCACGGGAAGTGACGATGCCGACCAGGTCACCGTTGGCCAGCACTGGCACGCCGGAGATGTTGTTCAGGCGGGTCAGCTCGAACAGGTCGCGCACGGTAGCGTCGGCGTCGATGGTGATCGGGTCCTTGACCACGCCAGCCTCGAACTTCTTGACCTTGCGAACTTCGCCGGCCTGCTGCTCGATGGTCATGTTCTTGTGGATGATGCCGATGCCGCCTTCCTGAGCCATGGCAATGGCCAGGCGCGCTTCGGTCACGGTATCCATGGCGGCGGAAACCAGCGGAATGTTCAGCTCGATGCCACGAGTCAAACGGGTCTTGAGACTGACTTCATTGGGCAGTACCTCGGAATAGCCAGGTACAAGGAGGATATCGTCGAAGGTCAGGGCTTCTTGGCTGATACGCAGCATCGCGGGGGCTCCCGGGCGGGAAAAATGGAAGCGCGCCATTATACTCATGCACGGCGCGCCGCTCAATGTAAATCAAGCTTCAAGTTACAAGCGGCAAGCTACGAGAGTCGTCAGGCATACAGGCCGCTTTTTCTTGAAGCTTGCGACTCAAGGCTTGCAACTGACTTGCACCACCGTCACCGGCTGATCGAGCCAGTCGGCGAAGCTGTCGAGAAAGGCCTGGGTAAACCCGGCCTCGCCCCAGTTGTTGAAGATGAACCCCAGGTTGGAAAAGGCACATGGCTGCAGGTAAATGAAGCCATTGATGTCATCTTCGAAGCCGCACAGCGGGCAGGTGAAGTTGTCACTGACCGCCGGCATCCATTCTTCCAGGCTTTCGAACAGCGGCTCGCCCACCTCGCGCCGGCACTGCGGGCAGCCGGCTTCTTCAAGAAACCCTTCGGTGGGGGTATAAATGCAACGCTTGAGCACCACTTCCAGGCCGTTGGTCTGCTCGCCAAAAGGCAACAACTCAGGCCGCAGGGCTACCTTGCGGGCGCCTGCAGCCAGGGCGTGGCCCATGCGGTTGCCGGTACGGCCACAGGTGCTCAGCTGCTCCTCGACCACTTTCTCGCGTACCAGCCAGCGCACGATGGCACGGGCGCGGGCTTCGTGCACCGGCACGGTAGACAGCTTGGGAACGATAATGCTCTGGGTGTTCATGAACGGTACAAGCCTGCAAAACTGCGGTAAGGGCGCAATTCTACCGCTCAGGCGCCGAGGTAGCGACCGATCAGCGCCAAGCCGCTGGCCAGCACCAGCCAGGTGACCAGGCGCACAAAGGCTTCGCGCGACAGCCTGTGGGTCAGCCCACGGCCGACCCACAAGCCGATGAACATGACCGGCAGCAGGCATGCAGCCAGCAAGAGCAGGCTCTGGTCGGCGTAAACACCGGCGACCAGGAACAATGCCAGGCGCACCACCGTGCTGCAGCTGATCAGCGCGCTCTGGGTGGCGCGCACCTGTTCCTTTCGTTCCAGGCGTGCACTCAGGTACAGCGCATAAAGAAAACCGCCGCTGCCGAACAGCGCCCCGAACAGCCCGCCTGCCGTACCCATTGGCACTGCCCAGAAACCCGACAGGTTCGCCGGCCGTACTCTGACCGCCAGGCTATACAGCGCGTAGGCCGTAACGAACAGGCCCATCAACAGCAACAGCACGTCAGACTGCAAACGCAGCAGGAACACCACGCCCAACGTGCAGCCCAGGGCCATGAACGGCAACAGCCGCAGCAACTCGCCGCGCACCACATCACGGCGCGAAGGCAGCAGGTTGCCGAAGGCGGCGACAAAATCGAGCAACACCAGTAGCGGAATGATTCGTGACAACGGCATGAAATGGATCAGCACCGGGCCCGCCACCAGGGCCGTGCCGAAACCGGCAATGCCAAAGACGACGTAGGCCACGCCGACGCCGAGCAGGATGGGCAGCCAGTCAAGGCCGGTGAGCGACAGTTCAGTGAGCATGGCAGCAGTTCCAGGGAGCATAGGCAAAGGTTAGCCAGCTGAGAGCCATGCCGACTAATATGGCTTTATCGCCAAAGCCATCTCGAAAAGGCATGACATGACGTCCATCCGCCAGTTGCGTTACTTCGTGGAAATCGCCGAGTGCGGCAGCTTCAGCGGTGCCGCTGAACGCCTGTTCATCGCGCAGTCGGCACTCAGCCGGCAGATCAAGGAGCTGGAAGAGCAACTGGGCACGCCATTGTTCGAGCGCACCGCCCGCCTGCCGCGCCTGACCCCGGCCGGCCAGGCGTTGCTGGAGCGGGCACGGCGCCTGCTGGCCGACCTGGCGCAGGCAGAGCGGGTGACCCGCGATATTGGCCAAGGGTTGCAAGGCAGCTTGCGCCTGAACCACTCCAGCACCGTCCCGTTGACCGGCCCGCTGCTGGCGCGTTTGAGCGGTTACCTGCACGCTAACCCGGGGGTTGCACTGGACATCGCCCAGCAGTCGTCGGAGGCCCAACTGGAAGACATCGCGGCGGGGCGGCTGGATATCGGCCTGTTGCGCTTGCCGGTGCTTCGCCAGCATGAAGGCGTGGTGCTGCATGAACTGTTCAGCGAGCCCTTGCTGCTTGCGGTGGCGGCCGGGCATCCGTTGGCCGGTGTGGCGCAGGTGGCGCTGCAGCAGTTGCGCGACGAGCGCTTCATTTCCATTCCGCACCGTGAGCGCGGCGGGCTGAGCTACCTGGCAGCCTCGTTGTGCATGGATGCGGGCTTTTTCCCGCAGGCGGCGCAGGTGCTGTCGCGCAAAACGACCCAGTTGCAGCTGATCCAGGCAGGTTTTGGCGTGGCGCTGCTGCCGCAATGCATGCGCGACATTGCGCCGGCCTCTATCAGTTTCGTCACCCTGGAGGGGGGCCGGGAAAGCACCGTGGCCCTGGCGTGCCGGCGCGATGCAGAGCAATTGGTGCGCCAGTTCGTGGCCGCGATGAAAGATCACGGCTAGCCCGCAACGCCCGGTAGGGTATGATGCCGGCCATGATCAGAGACCCTTTCGAACGACTCGGCCTGGACCGCGAGGTCCTGACGGTCAGCCAACTCAACGGCCGCGCACGCGTGCTGCTCGAGGACGTGTTCCGCAGCGTGTGGGTGGAAGGCGAGATTTCCAACCTCGCCCGCCCGGCGTCTGGCCACATGTACTTCACCCTCAAGGACAGCGGTGCCCAGGTACGCTGCGCCCTGTTCCGGCAGAGCGCCACGCGGGTGCGCCAAGCGCTGCGCGATGGCCTGGCGGTGCGGGTGCGGGGCAAGGTTTCGCTGTTCGAGGGCCGGGGTGATTATCAGCTGATTCTCGACACCGTCGAGCCGGCGGGGGATGGCGCGCTGCGCCTGGCATTCGAGGCCTTGAAGGAAAAGCTCGGTGCCGAAGGGCTGTTCAGCGCCGAACGCAAGAAACCCTTGCCTGCCCACCCGCAACGCATTGGTGTCATCACCTCCCCCTCCGGCGCGGTGATCCGCGACATCATCAGTGTGTTCGGCCGCCGCGCCCCGCAGGTGGAACTGAACCTGATACCCACGGCGGTACAGGGCCGCGAGGCCATCGCACAGATCGTGCGTGCCATCCGCCTGGCCGACGGCCTTGGCTTCGATGCGCTGATCCTGGCCCGTGGTGGCGGCTCGCTGGAAGACCTGTGGTGCTTCAACGAAGAAGCCGTAGCCCGCGCCGTGGCTGCCTGCGTCACACCGATTGTCAGCGCAGTCGGCCATGAGACCGATGTGTCCATCAGCGACTTCGTGGCAGACGTTCGCGCCCCCACTCCGTCTGCCGCCGCAGAGCTGCTGGCGCCCGACAGCAGTGGTATTCGCCAACGCCTGGACGGGCTGCAGCGGCGCTTGTTGCTGCGCATGCAGAACCGCCTGAGCCATGACCGCCTGCGCCTGGACTCGCTGACCAGGCGCCTGCGCCACCCAGGTGAGCGCTTGCGTCAGCAGGCCCAGCGCCTGGACGACCTGGACATGCGCCTGCGCCGGGCGTTCCTGATCAGCCTCAACCAGCGCCGTGAGCGTTTGGCGCGGGCAGAAACCCGCCTGGCTGCGCAACACCCGGGGCGCAACCTGAAACTGCTGGCCCAGCGCCTGGACAGCCTGGCCGAGCGCCTGCCACGGGCCATGCGCGAACTGCTCAAGGACCGCCGCCAGCGCTTCCAGGCCCAGTTGCAGACGCTGCAGGTGGTCAGCCCGCTGGCCACACTGGCGCGCGGTTACAGCATCCTGCTCGACGACCACGGCCAGGCGATTCGCAGCGCCGAACAGACCCGCAACGGCCAACGCCTTACGGCACGCCTGGACCAGGGCGAGCTGCTGGTGCGCGTGGAAGACAATCACCTGACTCCGGTCACCCTTTCGCTATTGGACTGACACATGCCCCGCCTGCTTGCCTCCCTGTTCGCCCTTTCCCTGTTACTGCTGGCCGGCGGCGCCCAGGCCAGTTACATCACGCGTGCGCTGAACAAGCCGGTGCCCGGCGGCGTGGCGGTGGTCAACCTCGGCCCTGCCGCCAGCGCCCCCGAAGCGCGCTTCGACGGCAAGCCGGTGCTGGTGGTCAAGGAGCAGGAGAACTGGTTGGCCATTGTCGGAATCCCGCTGACCCAGAAGCCGGGTACTGCCCTGCTCAGCCAAGGCGGGCGCAACCTGCCGTTCAGCGTGGGTAGCAAAAAGTACCCCGAACAGCGCATTACCCTGAAGAACACCCGCCAGGTCAACCCGAACCCCGCCGACCTCAAGCGCATCGACCGCGAGCTGGCTGAGCAGATCAAGGCCTACCGCAGTTTCAGCCCTGCCCTGCCCAGCAACCTGATCCTCGACAAGCCGGTCAACGGCCCGTTGTCGAGCAAGTTCGGCGTGCGTCGCTTTTTCAATGGCGAGGAACGCAACCCGCATGCCGGGCTGGACTTCGCGGTGCCGGCAGGTACGCCCATCAAGACCCCGGCCAATGGCAAGGTGATTCTGGTGGGGGATTACTTCTTCAATGGCCGCACGGTATTCGTGGACCACGGCCAGGGCTTCATCAGCATGTTCTGCCACATGTCGAAGATCGATGTGCAGGTGGGGCAGCAACTGCGCCGGGGCGAGGTAGTCGGGCGCGTGGGCTCAACCGGCCGGGCTACCGGGCCGCACATGCACTGGAACGTGAGCCTGAACGATGCGCGGGTGGATCCGGCGATTTTCATCGGCGCGTTTCAGCCCTGAGACCGCAGCGCCAGACTCGCCGACAAACCCCGCCTCCACAGCGTTCCAGCCCTGTGACAGTGCTGTGGAAGCTGGCTTGCCGGCGATGAGGCGAGAATTGGTCAACGGGGTTCCACTGTGTTGCGCCAGCTAAAACTACCGCGCAACAATGAACAACCCCACGGGTGAATCCAGCCATAAAATCTCGCTCATACGCTTTTTTTAAGCATTCCTCTCAATTTTTTCCGAACGCTTGCCATCCCCCACCCCACTGGTTAAGTTTGAAGGCATGAAAACCTTCAGCACCCTCATCCTGCTCCGACAACATCGCAGCCTCAGCCTGGTCAGCGCACGACTACCAGGCTGAATCGCGTCGCCTCGCCTCTTCATCTTGTTATCGCTCGGCAGGCCCGATTTCGGCCGCACACAAAAGGATTGCTTCCATGTCCATGCTCAAAGACCCTTCGAAAAAATACCGCGCCTTCCCGACTATCGACCTGCCTGACCGCACCTGGCCGTCGAAGACCATCACCGCAGCGCCCATCTGGTGCAGCTCCGACTTGCGTGATGGCAACCAGTCGCTGATCGAGCCGATGGATTCGGAGAAGAAACTGCGCTTCTGGAAGACCCTGGTCCAGGTGGGCGTGAAGGAAATCGAAGCGGCGTTCCCGTCTGCCTCGCAGACCGATTTCGACTTCGTGCGCACCCTGATCGAAGACGGCCACATCCCGGACGACACCACGATCCAGGTGCTCACCCAAGCCCGTGAAGACCTGATCGCGCGTACCTTCGAGTCGCTGCGTGGCGCGAAAAAGGCCATCGTCCACCTGTATAACGCCACCTCCCCCGCGTTCCGCCGCATTGTCTTCAACCAGGACAAGCAAGGCGTGAAAGACATCGCGGTGAACGCCGCCAAGCTGTTCGTCAAGTATGCCGCCCAGCAGCCCGAAACCCACTGGACCTTCCAGTACTCGCCAGAAACCTTCAGCGCGACGGAAATGGAATTCGCCAAGGAAGTGTGCGACGCGGTCATCGAGGTGTGGAACCCGACGCCAGAGCACAAGGTCATCCTCAACCTGCCGGCCACCGTGGAAGTCTCCACGCCGAACATCTACGCCGACCAGATCGAATGGTTCTGCCGCAATGTCAGCCGCCGCGACAGCGTGATCATCAGCCTGCATTGCCACAACGACCGTGGCACCGGCATTGCCGCCACCGAACTGGGCCTGATGGCCGGTGCCGATCGCGCCGAAGGCTGCCTGTTCGGCAACGGCGAGCGGACCGGTAACGTCGACTTGGTGACCTTGGCACTGAACCTGTACACCCAAGGTATCGACCCGCTGCTGGACTTCTCCGACATCGACGGCGTGCGCAAGGTGGTCGAAGAGTGCAACCAACTGCCCGTGCACCCACGCCACCCTTATGTCGGCGACCTGGTGCACACTGCGTTCTCCGGCTCGCACCAGGACGCCATCCGCAAGGGCTTCGCCAAGCAGCAGGAAGGCGAGCTGTGGGAAGTGCCGTACCTGCCGATCGACCCGGCCGATATCGGCCGCAGCTACGAGGCGGTCATCCGCGTCAACAGCCAGTCGGGCAAAGGCGGCATCACCTACCTGCTCGAGCAGGAGTACGGTATCAGCCTGCCGCGCCGCATGCAGATCGAGTTCAGCCAGGTTGTGCAGGGTGAAACCGACCGTTTGGGCCTGGAAATGACCGCTCAGCAAATCTACAGCCTGCTGCACAAGGAATACCTGCAGGCCAACGCGCCATACGCCCTGGTCAGCCACCGCCTGCAGGAAGAAAACGGCCATAGCGCCGTGGAAGTGGAAGTCGCCGGCGAAGGCGAAACCACCCTGCACTGGCGCGGCAAGGGCAATGGCGCCCTGGAGGCCCTGGTTGCCGGCCTGCCGGTTGCCGTGGAGATCATGGACTACAACGAGCACGCGATTGGTGCTGGCACCAACGCCAAGGCGGCGGCCTACATCGAGTTGCGCGTGGCCGGTGGCCGCCCGGTGCACGGTGTGGGTATCGACGAAAACATCACCACCGCCAGCTTCAAGGCACTGTTCAGCGCCCTGAACCGCTCGCTGAGCCAGCAGGAAGCCAAAGCGGCCTGAGCCCTGCCTGCTGAATGAGAAAGCCCGCATCGTTTGATGCGGGCTTTTTTGTTGGCCCTGTACTGGCCCTATCGCTGGCAAGCCAGCTCCCACGGGGATTGCATCAGGGCTGACAGGTGTTTGCCACAAGGTATGCAGCGCCTGTTAGAGCGAGCGCCGCCCGCGCGGCGCATCGCGAGCTGCGCTCGCTCCTACGTTTGTTTCGGGCCAGTAACCCCTGTGCCAGATGCGCGCGGCCGCCTTGTTCGTACGACGCGATTTTGAGGCATGCGCCAAGGCGTTCGCGCGCAAATCCCACAGGAATAATTGGCCCGAAACAAACGTAGA
>JAEAMG010000177.1_pt1 | contig 104346 bp, 94 predicted proteins | sample 8958741 | NCBI WGS metagenome assembly JAEAMG01 (sample SAMN16933256, study PRJNA681125) | bioreactor sludge metagenome | isolation source: anaerobic bioreactor treating anionic surfactant - SDBS | place: India: Bengaluru | collected 2019-02-28
TTAAATTATTACTTAAACCCTTCATTTGATTTAGGTTTAGGAGTTAATTACGGTCTGAACGGTATCTACCACAATGTCAACAAAAGATTCATTGCAACTAAATTTGAGCCATCATTGTTTGCTCATTACAAGCTGAACAATGGCTACATTATTAACAAAGATTCAAAATGGTCACCATTCTTATCCATTGGTTTAGGACTTGCAAGCTACGGCGAAGTAAAAGGCTACCCTGCTCAGTCTAACTACGATGGAATTGACCTTGTTGTACCATTGGGAGTTGGTTTGAAATATCAAATCACAGAGGGATTTGCACTACAATATCAGTATAATTACAATTTCACAAGCGCTGATAATCGCGACAAAAAGGAAGTCGGCGGTAACGATGCCTTTGGAGCTCACCTTTTCGGAGTTGTGTTTAGTCTTGGAAAAAACAAAGACTCTGACAACGATGGTGTTTCGGACAAAAATGATTTATGTCCCGACACCCCTGTTGGCGTGAAAGTAGACGAAAAGGGTTGCCCTATTGATACTGATAAAGATGGCGTAGCTGATTATCTCGACAAATGTCCAAACTCACTTCCTTGCGAAAAAGTAGATGCTAATGGTTGTTCTTTGGACTCCGACAAAGATGGTGTGCCTGATATCGACGACAGATGTCCTGATACTCCTGCCGGTGTAAAAGTTGACACAAGAGGTTGTCCGGTTGATACTGACAATGACGGTGTAGCTGATTATCTTGATAAATGCCCCGGAACTCCAGCACGAGTTCAGGTAGATGCTAACGGTTGTCCTATCGATACTGATAAAGATGGTGTAGCCGATTATATCGACAAATGTCCTGACACTCCTGCCGGTTCTAAAGTGGATGCAAATGGCTGTGTAGTGGTAAACGAAGAAGCTAAAAAAGCTTTTGGCGATGCCATGTACGGAATTCAGTTCGAAACAAACAGCAGGCTGATTAAACCAGCATCGAATCCTGTTCTGAACAATGTTGTGAAAGTGCTTACAAACAATCCGCAATACACAAAAGTAGAAATTGCCGGTCATGCCGACAGCGTAGGTTCGGAGGATTATAACCTGAACTTATCGCAGCAACGTGCCGATGAAGTGAAGAAATACTTAGTCAACAAAGGCGTTAGTTCAGCAAGACTAAACGCTATTGGTTATGGCGAAACTCAACCTGTTGCCGACAATGCAACTCCTGAAGGCCGCAAACAAAACCGCCGCGTTGATTTTAAAGTAAAAAACTAAATCAAACAAAATAACGAACTAAAAGGCTGTGCATGTTGATGCACAGCCTTTTTTACTTTTCTTTGAAAAACGATTCGGTTTTTATTTCTTCTATCCTGTTTTTCACAGCCGAATAATAAGTTCCGTTTAATTCTTTTTTTGGTTCGTCCTTGCTTTTTTCAGGCTCTTTCGGGAAAGCATTTAAAAACATATTGTAATACTTAAGCGCCTGTTTCTGATTTTTAAGACTATAATCGTAAATACTTGCAATGCTGTACATCGTCATTTTAATTTCAGGTTTCAATTTCAGACAGGCTTCATAGTGCAGAATCGCTTCCTGATGTTTGCTCCAACGCGAATAGCCAAGTGCCAGAGTGCTGTGATAATTGTAAAGAACTGAATCCTTTGGAGTCATAACTTCGAGTCCTTTTTGCAAAGCCGCCGTTCCTTTCTGAAACTTACCGCTTAAAATAGCCGATCGGCCCAGGTAATAAAGAAGATTTAAATTTGTCGAATCCACATCATAGGCTTCGGTGAGATGCTCGTAAGCCGGATAATAATCCTGAATGTCAAAATAACTTGCTCCAAGGAAATAATTTGTAGTAAAGGATTTATCACCATCATTATACAGCTTGCTGAGCCGATCAATCGCTTTCTCAAACTCCTGAACAAAGCAATAACCAATTCCATTGTATTGATTGATCGTTTTATTCGTTGAATCGATGCTTATATAATCATTTGTGCAACTGATCATTTCATTGTATCGCTGCGTCTGAAGATAAATCTTGGCGAGTTTAAAGGTTGTGTTATAATCCTCCGGAGCAAGGGCTAAAGTTTTCTTATAATAATGTACTGCTGAATCATTTTTTTCGATTTGCCAATAACAATCACCAGCGAGAGAGTACAACAAAGGAATTGAATCCGTTGTAAGCACTTCCATTGTTTTATCTATCGTCCTCTTCCATTCCTTTAATTTATAAAGTATGTTGATCTGACTGAACCTGAAATATTTATTTTCCGGTTCAAGACGGATACACTTGTTGTAAATTGTTTCTGCCTTTTTGTAATTACCAACCGACTGATAGCAATCGGCCAACTCATTTAATGCCTGAAGATGAAGGCTATCGGCAGCAACAATTTTTTCGAGTGTTTTTGTGGCTTTGTCAAATTGAAGCAGATTTTTATAGCACTTTGCTTTAATAAGCTCCAAATCAGCGCTGTATTTCTCTTTGTTTATCAAATGGATTGCCTGTTCATAATCGTAGCGATTGATGGCCTGATGGATTGCTTTTTCCTGCGCCACAGTGATAGCACAAAAAAACAGGAGAAACAGAATGGCATTGTATAGTTTCATAAGCAGAATAGATGGATAAGTTTCGGAAAAAACAAAAATGAGTGCGAAAAATTAATTACACACTCATTTTTAGATTGCAATAAAAAAATTACTTTTTGGAGGTGATAATTATCACTCCATTTTTGCCTTTTTCGCCATAGATTGCAGTGGCTGAAGCATCTTTCAACACTTCAACTTTTTCAATCTGTTCGGATTTTAATAAAGACATATTGAAGTTAGCAGGAAGTACTTCGCCATCCAACACGATCAAAGGTGGATTTTTAGGATCGAAAGAGGGCTTAAAATCAACATTTTCCTTTGCATTTGCCCCATCGAGTTTGAAATTAAGCGGCAATGTGTATTTCACCGATACCTTTTTCCCTCTTTGTTCGCCTGGAATCCAGTTGGGCATTGATTTTATAACTCTTACAGCTTCCTGATCCAAAGAAGGATCAACACCACGTACAACCGACACATCACTAATTGCACCATTTTCGTCCACTACATATTGGCAAATCACACGTCCCTGAACACCTGTTTTCTGTGCTTCAACCGGATACCTTACACTATTGGACAAATACTTAAATAGCGCTTGATCGCCACCCGGAAACTGAGGCATCTTTTCCACTACGGTGAAAACCACTTTCTCGTTTTGTGATTGAGAAGATGCTGTTGCTTTCGCCGGATGTTTTTCTTTTGTTGCTCCATATCCAACTATTACAAGTTCTTTTTGTACATTTGATTGGGTCTGGTTTTCAACTTTAGCATTTTTCTGCACATTAGCGGCTTTCGCTGTTGTTTTTGGCGTACTTTGCAGTTCCGATTTTGCAGCACTGATAATTGATTCGGCATTACTTGTAAAAACAAGTGCAAGCGAAAGAGGAACAATAAGCAAATACTTTAGTATACCTGCTTTTTCTGTTTTTTGTTGATTCATCATTTTAATACGTTTTTTTAAGGGTAATACATTGAATTTATTTGTGAGTTTTAATTCCGGTGATTGATACGAAAGTTGAAGTAAATGATATTGATAGCTTTTGCTGTCGAAACCGGAACTGATCACCTTGTTGTCGGCTAAAAATTCAAGATTCTGACGGATTTCGCGTTTGAGCAACCAGGTGGCCGGGTTGAACCAAAAGGCGATACACAATATTTCGCTCAACATCACGTCCATGCTGTGCAGTTGTTTTACATGGGTAAGCTCATGGGTAAGAATCTGGCTTATTTCATGTTCGTTGTGCAGCTTCGGATTCATATAAACGGTACTGAAAAACGAAAAAGGAGTGATTTCTTTTTCTATGGCAACTATACTTATTCCCTGAACAGTTTCCCGCTTTCCCTGAAACTTTATATGCAAAATTGAAATCAGTTGAACAATCAACCGACCGAAAAGCCCGGCAACAGCACATCCATAAACTGTCCATAACAGCATTTCGACACTAAAAAAACCGGATTGATTTTCGGGGGTTATCGTTATTTCCTGCAACAATGCGTAATTGGCTACCATTGTTTGCATGGTTGGCTGACTTTGCAACCAGCTTTCGATAGAGAAAAACGGATAAACGAATGACAGCCCAATGCTGAATAAAAGATAACCGCGGCGCGTTTTCCAAAATGTGTCGTTGGCAAAGAACAACCGATAAAATAAGTAGAACAATACTATCGCAATGTTCACTTTCAGAAGATAAATTAGTGTTGGATTCATTTCTTTTCGATGAGTTGAATAATTTCCTGTAATTCTTCGGCCGATATTTTTTGTTTTTCCACAAAAAAGCTTACCATTTCTTTATACGAATTTTCGAAATAATTTTGTACTACGCCTGACATAAATCTCGATTTATATTCGCCTTCCTCCATCACCGGACTATACTCGTAAGTATTTCCGTAACGTTTGGCTTTCACATATCCTTTCCGTTCCAGATTTTTCACTATTGAAGCCACCGTTGTATAAGGTGGGCGTGGCTCTTCCATTTTTTCAATAAAATCTTTTATAAATCCTTTTCCCTGCTGAAAAATTATCAGCATCATTTCCTGTTCCTGATAAGTTAGTTTTTCCATATTCATTTTCCCTTTCTGTTCTTTTTTAAAGTATCATCAAATGTTTTAATTACGAAACTTTCGCAAATATACGAGAATTTCGTAATTCCCGTCCTGTCAGCCAAATAATTTAATCTTTTTTAAACTTTGCTGCTTTTAATCGTGTTATAAATAAAATTTGTATTTTTGCGATAATTACTTCATTGTCCGTTATGAAAAAACGTTTTTGTAGTTTACTTCTTTTTTGTATCGTATTTACGCTGTCTGCAGCAGCGCAAACTGAATATTATTTTTATGTTCAGTTCAGCGACAAAAACAATTCACCCTACTCACTAAGCAATCCTTCAGCATACTTATCGGCCCGTGCAATTGAACGGCGAAACACGTTTGGAATAAGCTGCGACTCCACCGATTTACCTGTCAATCCTTCGTACATCAACCAAATGTCGATTCCCGGAATAAAACTTCATTCGCGTAGCAAATGGATGAATGGCGTTACCGTTTTAGTCGGTGATTCAAGCCTCATTCAGCAAGTAAGGGCATTACCATTTGTAAAATGGGTTCAGTACAGCGGTCAGTTAAACATCCCGAAAGCTGCCCGAAAGAAAGCAAAGTCAAAAGCAACTGAATTTAATTATGGAGCTACAGCCACCCAAATAAACCAGTTGAATGGAAGCCATCTACACGCTAGAGGCTTTATGGGTCAAAACATACATATAGGCGTGTTGGATGCCGGATTTGCTAATGTGGATGTAAATTCGGGATTTGACAGTCTACGTACGCAAGGTCGATTATTGGGAACAAAAGACATTATTTTCCCGGGGAATAATGTATTTGCCGAGGATTATCATGGTGCTCAGGTTTTATCGGTAATGGCGGCAAACCTTCAGGATCAGTTCGTGGGGACTGCACCTCATGCCTCTTATTGGCTGATACGAACAGAATATGACCCAACTGAATACCTTGTCGAAACCGATTTCTGGGTGGCCGGCGTTGAGTTTGCCGACAGCGTGGGCGTAGATATGATTAATTCTTCGCTTGCATACACGGTCTTTGACGATCCGTCAATGGACTTCAGTTATGCCGATATGAACGGAAAGGTTTCGCGAGCCAGCAGGGTGGCTACAATGGCTGCTCAAAAGGGAATTGTAGTTTGCAACAGTGCCGGAAACGATGGAAGTAAATCCTGGAGATACATAGGTTCACCTGCTGATGCAGAAAAAATTTTCACAGTGGGTTCAGTCACTCAAACCGGAGCACCAAGCTATTTCAGTTCGTTTGGTCCCAGTGCCGATAACAGGACAAAGCCAGATCTGTGTGCCATGGGTTCTGCTTCATCTGTTCTGTCGGCGTGGGGAAGTATAACTACAAACAATGGAACTTCTTTCTCCTCTCCTATCATGGCTGGAATGCTGGCTTGTTTACTTCAGCGCTACAAAAGCTTTGATCCGCAGCCAAATTTAGATGTATTTCTCAATGCTGTGATACAAAGTTGCAACCTTCACGACGCACCCACCACTCAAATGGGATATGGAATTCCTGATTTCTTACAAGCTGAAATGAATTTGCCTCTTTACAACGCCGTGGATAAAATAGATGACGACAACGACAGACTTGTTGACATTACCGTGTACCCTGACCAAATCAACATCAGAAAACGAATTGACAACCCATCCGAAAACTACTCAGCCAGTGTTTACAGCAGCAATGGGAGCATTGTAAGCAGTACAGCATTCAACAATGAGAGCACTTTCATCCCTACAATTCATCTTGTGAAAGGCATATATGCTATCACTGTTACATCAGGTAAAGAAGTGCAAACACAAAAAATAGCAATCAGATAAAAAAAATGGATTCTATTAGCCTTTCAGAACTCACCAATCGCATTCAGGAAACTTTAAAAATCAATTTCGACACAGCCGTATGGATACGGGCCGAAATAAGCGAGTTGCGCGAAAATTACAATGGACATTGTTATCTCGAGCTAATTGAAAAAGAGAACAATACTGATGTATTACTTGCTAAAACCAAAGCCACCATTTGGTCGTCGACACACAAAATGCTAAAACCTTATTTTGAAAGCAGCACGGGGCAAAATCTCCGTTCAGGGCTCAGTGTATTGGTGGCAGTAAGTGTGGAGTTTCATGGCGTTTACGGTTTTAGTTTGAATATCCGCGACATCGACCCTACTTTTACAATCGGCGAAATGGCAGCGCGCCGACTCAAAATTATACGTCAGCTGGAGGAAGATGGAATTGCAGATATGAATAAGCAATTGCCTTTTCCACGGCTTCCGCAACGATTGGCTGTAATTTCGTCGGCTACGGCTGCCGGCTATGGTGATTTCTGCGATCAGCTCAGGAATGACAGTTCCCGATTTGTTTTCTACACAAAACTTTTTCAGGCAACCATGCAGGGCGATCAGGCCGAAAGTTCTATTATTGCAGCATTAGAAAAAATTTACGACCACGCAGATTTGTTTGATGTGGTGGTAATTATCCGCGGTGGTGGTGCCACTACTGATCTTGCTTGCTTCGACTCGTACAACATGGCGCTGAATTGCGCTCAGTTTCCATTGCCTGTTATCGCGGGAATAGGTCATCAACGCGATGTCTCCATTCTGGATATGGTGGCACATACATCAGTAAAAACACCAACGGCCGCAGCCGAATTATTGATAGCGCAACTACAGATCACCGAAAAACATCATCTCGATATTGCCTCCGGCATTTATCAGGTGCTAAAAGGCAACATTGATCAGCAGCAACAATTTTTCGTACAAACCCAGATGCACATAAAACACACTTTACGTACCTGGGTGACAAAAAGAACACATTTACTCAACAGGCAGAAAATCAGATTAACTTCGGCAAGACGCTTGCAGATAATGTTTCAGAAAAATAAGCTTGACTTGCTCGCAAAAAACATAGAAACGCATTCACCTGCATTTCTTTTAAAACATGGTTACACAATTACAACAATCAACGGAAAACGAATTCATTCGGTTGCGCAATTAAAAACGGGCGAAAAAATACGTACTTTTGTACACGATGGAAGTTTTGAAAGCGAAATAACCAGCAAAGATTAAATAAAAAACATAGAATGTCAGAAATTACACTTGAAAATATGGAATTCCATGCTTATCATGGATGTTTGGAGCACGAAAACACACTGGGAAATACTTTTCTGGTAACGCTAAGCATGCAATTCGACACTACGGCAGCTGAGAAAACCGACCAACTATCTGATACATTGAACTACAAGTTGGTTTACGATGTTGTGAAAGCAGAAATGGAAATCAGATCGCAACTGATTGAACACGTGTCCCGACGAATCGCAGATGCTGTTTTTACACAATTTCCACTCATTCAAAGTATGAAGCTTAAGTTAACAAAAATGCAGCCTCCACTTGGCGCCAAGGTGCAGTCAGTATCCATTCAACTCGAAATGAAAAGATAAACATTTGTTGTCGTATTCATATTTTATTATCCACTAACCCTGTATTTTTGACAGGAAAAGTAAAGTTTTCCGGACAAATTAATTACTTTTGCACCGCATTTATCAAAAAAACGAAGGTGAACGCTGTTCTGAAAAGAGCGTTCACTTTTTTTGTAATACTGAAATAAAAAGTATATGTCAACAGAACAAGTAAAAAAAGGCCATCCCAAAGGCCTTTATTTTGTATTTACAACGGCTATGTCCGAGCGCATAAGCTATTATGGCATGCGCGCCATCTTTACACTTTATCTTATCAAAGCCCTTTTAATGGACAAGGAATTAGCCTCGTCTATTTATGGCAACTACACCGGCTTGGTTTACCTTACGCCATTGATTGGTGGTTATGTTGCCGACCGTTATTGGGGAATGCGTCGTTCCATACTTTGGGGCGCCATATTGATGTTGGCAGGCCAGATGTTTATGTTTTTCAGCGCACTCTACTATCAGAACAGCGAATTAGCTCACTGGCTGATGTACATTGGATTGGCTTCGCTTATTTTTGGAAACGGATTTTTTAAACCCAATATCACCACCATGGTGGGTAGCCTGTACGAGCCGGGCGACAAAAGACTCGATGCGGCCTACACAATTTTTTACATGGGCGTCAATGTAGGGGCATTTATTGCGCCATTGCTTGCAGGTTATTTAGGCGACACAGGCAATCCCGCGGATTTCAAATGGGGATTTCTGGCTGCTGCTGTGGGTATGTTCCTGAGTTTGACTCTTTTTATTGGCTGGAAAAACAAATTTTTGATTGGCCCTAACGGCGAACAACTGGGGCTTGTAGCTGCCAGCAAAGTGGAAAGCAATAAATCGGAGAAGGACAAAGCGCCTGCTAAAAGCTCATCGCAAAACATTAAGGAGTTTATTATATGGGCTTTCGGACTGGTAGCATTGTTCAGCCTTTTTCATTTTGCTTTCGAATTCGATTTGATCGGAGCATTTATTTTCTCGCTTTGTATCGTCATTCCGGCTTATGTTATCACCGATCGTTCGCTCACTAAAATAGAAAAACAGCGCATAGCAGTTATTTACATGATTGCTTTTTTCGTTATTTTCTTTTGGGCAGCCTTCGAACAGGCCGGCGCCTCGCTCACTTATTTTGCCGACGAACAAACCAACAGAGATATTTTTGGCTGGACCATGCCTGCCAGTTATTTCCAATCGTTCAATCCTGTTTTTGTAGTTGTATTTGCCCCGCTTATGTCATGGTTATGGTTGAAACTGGGTTCGAAAAATATGGAACCTGCATCGCCCACCAAGCAAGCCATGGGATTATTTCTGCTTTCGGTTGGTTACCTCGTGATTGCTTTAGGCGTACATGGCGTTGAACCAGGCGTAAAAGTAAGTATAATGTGGCTCACCGGTTTATATTTTATTCATTCCATGGGTGAACTTATGCTTTCGCCTATCGGTCTTTCTATGGTCAACAAGCTGGCACCCATTCGTTTTGCCTCATTGCTTATGGGCATTTGGTATTTATCCATGGCCACAGCCAATAAGTTTGCCGGAATGCTGAGTGGTTTATATCCCGAAGCCGGTAAGCCAAAGTCGTTTATTGGGTTCGAAATAGCAACCATGTACGACTTCTTTATGCTTTTTGTAATTATTTCGGGAGTAGCAGCTGTAATTCTGTTCGGTTTGTCGAAATGGCTGCAAAAATTAATGCATGGGGTAAGGTAGTACTGTTTCGGGTTTCGAATTGTTGGCTGTTGAAGATTTGAGAGTTTGTCCCGAAAACTTTCGGGATTGAAGAGTTGGTAAAGTTTTGATTTTCTTTGCCTTTGTCTTTGCCTTTCTTCGACTGTGCCTGTGCCTGAATTTCTTACTGCTTTGCCAAAGGCACAGGACATTGAACCAACTAAAAAATCCTCTGAAACAATTGTTTCAGAGGATTTTTTTAATAAATATCTATTTCCGTAGCTTTTCAAAATGATGCTTATTTCTCGTCAAGAATTTTCTGCTTCTGTTTTTCAAATTCTTCCTGATTAATCAGCTTTTCGTCCAGCATCTGTTTAAGTTCTTTGAGTCTTTCCACTTTAGTTTTATTGCTTTGAATCACAGGCAATTCTTCACTTGGGTTTATACTCATCGGAACTAACTCATAATTGTGTTTAGCCTTGTAATCCATGGTCCATAACCAGAAAGGCCAAACAAAGCAGCCGCCAATAAAAGTACCCACGTTGAATTCCTCGGACCTGCGGAAAGAGGTGTAGATAGGCTCATACCCTTCGAGAGTAAGATCGAGAGTCACTAAACTACCAACGATTTTGGTGTCGGTATACAAATATGGAGTTACGCCAACCGCTTCGCCGTTAATTACGACTTTGGCGCCACTGGGAGTGCTGTTGATCATTGTAGAACTGGCACAACCGGCGAATAATAAAGTTGCTGCAAGCAACACTACAGCAGATTTAAGCAGAAAAGATGTTTTCATATCTGAAATTTTTTAGTTGAAAATATTAAAAATAATTGATTCAATATTTAACAAATATAGTGCCGAATTCAGATAAAAGAAACAAAATAAATTAAGTTTGAAGAAAATTACTCGATTTTCACAAACTTATTTTCGTTCTTCTGGTAATTAAACACCTCTCCAGTGCCAATAATGTAATACCACCCTAAAATATTTAATTCACCCTTGTTGTACTTCTCGCGAATGTACGGATAGCTAAGCAAATGGTTCATTTGTTCCACAATGTTGAGCTGCTCTGTCATCCATTCGCGTACAGCCGGATCGGCAATTTTCAGCTTCAACATCTTGCTTCTGACATTCTTTGCCAGCTCGAGCCATTTACGGGTGTGAGGTATTTCAGCTCCCCTGGCTTCGTCCATGTAAAGCGCATTGCAACCACCACAGTTGGAGTGCCCGCAAATAAGAATGGTAGAAACATTGAGGATCTTTACTGAATACTCAATCGCCGAAGTGGTGGCCAAAAATTCGTCGGAGGTACGATAAGGCGGTACTAAATTAGCAATGTTCCGGATCACAAAAAGCTCACCAGGTAATGTCTTGGTAATCAGATTAGGTACAATACGTGAATCGGAACAACCTATAAAAAGCGTGTGCGGCTCCTGACTGCGACCTATTTTTTCGAATAATGTTTTGTTCTCAAGAAAATCATTGGCATTAAATTCTTTAACCCCATCGAAAAGTGAATCCATATAAACTGCGTTTGATAATTAGTTTTCAAACGTGATTTTTGTATAAATTGTTTTCTGAGTATGCCATTATATTTGCTTCGACTGAAGCTCAATCACTTCAAGGTTTTGAATCTTCTCACCATCAATTTCGAACCTTACAAGTGTTTGCACTTTATGAAAACCATATTTGCCGGCAGCTCCGGGATTGATGTGCAGGAGGTCGAGATTTTTATCGTATTTCACTTTCAGAATGTGTGAATGTCCGCACACAAACAGCTTCGGTGATTGCTGAAAAATCGCAGGACGAACCAATGCATCATATTTACCGGGATAGCCTCCAATGTGCGTGAGCCACACCTTTACTCCCTCGCACAGAAACTTATTGTGCTGAGGAAACAAGGTCCGTATTTCATATCCATCAATATTCCCCCATACAGCGCGTAAAGGTTTAAAATTCTGCAATTTATTTACCACTTCAAGCGAGCCGATATCGCCCGCATGCCACACTTCATCGCAAGTGGAAAAATGTTCGAAGATCCGCTCATCGAGCATCCCGTGAGTGTCCGAAAGTAATCCGATTTTAATCATTTTTGATTGTGTTTAGAAAAGAAGGAATTGCAAAATTACGCAAAATGTTTGCATTAAACAACGAAAAATAAAAACATAAAAAAAACAATTTAATTTACTTTTTTAATATTTCATAAAAGTATGTTATTGTGATAAATTAAATGCTAAATTTGCGATTCGTTAGATAAAAAGCAAAAATAAAATCAAATGAATACAAAACTCCAGGAACTTACAGACAAAATCTATCTCGAAGGAGTAGAAAAAGGTAATACAGAAGCACAGGCAATTATTGACAAAGCCGAAATTCAGGCAGCTGACATCATAGCCAAAGCAAAAGCCGAAGCGGCTCAGATAGTTACGATAGCCGAATCAAAATCGGCTGAACTTTCGAAAAACACAAAATCGGAATTGAAATTATTTGCCCAGCAATCTGTAAATGCACTAAAAACTGAAGTTGTTGATTTAATTTGCGGAAGTATTGTATCCGAATCTGTAAAAGCAGCAACTGCCGACAAGGAATTTATGCAAAAAACAATACTTGCTTTGGTACAGGAATGGGGTAAAAATCAGGCTTTAGTGATAGAAACAAAAGATGCAGAAACTTTGACCGCTTACTTCATGTCTAATGCAAAAGACTTGTTGAACAAAGGTTTAAAAATCAAAGAAGCCAATGGAATAAAAAGCGACTTCAGTATTGCTCCCGAGAAAGAAGGATATAAAATTACCTTTGGAGATGATGAATTTATAGCCTATTTCAAAGAATTCCTACGGCCAAAATTAGTAGAAATGTTGTTTTGATCAGAAAGTAATGATCGTTCCGAAACTTTCAACCCAAGAACCACAAACATTTCAACAATGAACTACTATTGCCTTATTGCGGGATTGCCCGACATACAAGCAGATGACACTAAAGCGCTAACTCCGTTGGCCGACCTGAAAAAGGAACTTTCGGAGCAACTTTCGGATATGGACCGCGACCTGCTCAATTTACTTTTTGCAGCATACGACAACCGAAATCTGCTCACCTGGCTTTCCGACAAAGAAGCTGCGCTTCATCCGGCTGGCAATCTCACTGCCGACGATTGGGCTGAACTTGTGGCATTGATGCGCGAGTTCGAACAGCCGAAGGATGCGCGATTACTTCCGTATATCCATACTTTCTACAGCACTTACAACGATGAAAGCCGGGCAGACAATAATATTTCCAACGAAGATTATCTGGCCGGACTATACTACGAATTTGCCATGAAAAGTTCAAATCGTTTTCTTCAGAAATGGTTCGAATTCAATCTCAACATCAACAATTTACTCACCGCCATAGCTTGCCGCAAACACGATTTCGATCCGAAAGCAATGATTATCGGGCAAAACGAAATTTCAAACACAATCCGTCAGAGCAATGCCCGCGACTTTGGTTTGAGCGGAATGTTCGATCAGCTGGAAGTGCTTATGCGAATTGCCGAAGAAACCGATTTGCTCGAACGCGAAAAGAAAATTGATGCTTTGAAATGGGAATGGCTCGACGAAAATACATTCTTTCATTATTTTGGTGTGGAAAAAGTACTTGCTTTTGTATTAAAAGTGGAAATGCTTGAGCGCTGGCGAATGCTGTCGGTTGAGAAAGGAGCGCAAATTTTCCGCGAACTGCTCGCCGGAATGAAACAAGGTGTTAAGTTCGACAATATAGATTCATAACAATGAACACACGCAATAAATTCATGCTTAAACTCAGAATTTCCCTATCGTTAACCCGAAGGTTTTTTTAAGGAGTTATTATTTAAAAAACAAAATACAGTCATAACTAATTTGCAATTAGCAAATTAAATTATTGGCACATTACAATATTATGTCAACAAAAGGAAAAGTAAAAGGGATTATTTCGAACCTTGTTACCGTTGAGGTAGATGGTCCGGTGGCACAAAACGAAATTGCCTACATCGAACTTGGAGCACAGAAATTAATGGCCGAAGTTCTGAAAGTAGTAGGAAAAAATGTGTTTGTTCAGGTTTTTGAAAGCACACGTGGTCTGAAAGTAGGCAACGAAGTAGAATTCATGGGTCACATGCTCGAAGTAACACTCGGACCCGGCTTGCTCTCGCGTAACTACGACGGACTGCAAAACGATCTCGATAAACTGACAGGCGTTTTTCTGCAACGTGGCGAATATAATTTCCCCCTCGACACCGAAAAACTCTGGAGTTTTAAACCCATTGCAAAAGCAGGCGACAAAGTGGAAGCAGGATCGTGGCTTGGTGAGGTAGACGAGAATTTCCAGCCGCACAAAATCATGGTTCCTTTTAACTTTGATGGTCAGTTTACTGTAAAATCGGTAGTTGCTGAAGGTGAATACAAAATTCTGGACAAAATAGCTGTGATTGTGGATGCCGACGGTAACGAAAAAGACATTACAATGGTACAGAAATGGCCGGTAAAAAAAGCCATCAACGTACATGCCGAAAAACCACGTCCTTTCAAACTGCTCGAAACCGGTGTTCGTACCATCGACACTGCCAATCCGATTGTGGAAGGTGGAACCGGATTTATTCCCGGACCTTTCGGAACAGGAAAAACCGTACTTCAGCATGCCATTTCGAAACAGGCCGAAGCCGATATCGTAATTATTGCCGCTTGTGGCGAACGTGCCAACGAAGTGGTGGAAATTTTTGTTGAATTCCCCGAACTCGAAGATCCGCACACCGGTCGCAAACTTATGGAGCGTACCATTATTATTGCCAACACTTCGAACATGCCCGTAGCTTCGCGTGAAGCATCAGTGTATACAGCCATGACCATTTCGGAATATTACCGCGCTATGGGACTTCGCGTATTGATGATGGCCGATTCCACATCGCGTTGGGCGCAGGCACTCCGCGAAATGAGTAACCGTATGGAAGAGCTTCCCGGTCAGGATGCGTTCCCAATGGACCTTTCGGCCATTATTGCCAACTTCTACAGCCGCGCAGGTTACGTATATCTCAAAAACGGCGAAACAGGCTCTATCACCTTTATCGGAACAGTATCGCCTGCGGGTGGTAACCTCAAGGAACCTGTGACCGAAAGTACAAAAAAGGCAGCGCGCTGTTTCTTTGCACTCGAACAGGCCCGTGCCGACCGCAAACGCTATCCGGCTGTAAATCCGATTGATAGTTATTCGAAATATATCGAATATCCTGAATTTGAGGAATATATCTCAAAACGCATTTCACCCGACTGGACTTCGAAAGTAAACGACATGAAAACCATTCTTCAACGTGGTAAAGAAGTGCAGGAACAAATCAATATTCTTGGTGACGACGGTGTACCCGTAGAATATCACCTTACTTTCTGGAAATCGGAAGTAATCGACTTTGTTATTTTACAACAGGATGCGTTTGATAAGATTGACTCTGTATGTCCCATTGAACGTCAGGAATATATGCTCAATCTGGTAATGGACATTTGTCATTCCGATTTCAAATTCAACGGATTCCTCGAAGTTATGGATTATTTCAAAGGAATTATCAATATCTGCAAACAAATGAACTACTCTGAATTCAAATCGGAGAACTTCGAAAAATATCTGGCAGAGTTGAATTCGGTACTTGCTGAAAGAAGAAGGGTCTGACGCGAAGCGGCTGACACGTTTTCTTTCAAAAGGTCTGTGCGAAGCGGCTGACACGTTTTCTTTCAAAGAAATAGTCACACGCAAAACAACCTGGACATTTTTATTACCTGACATTGTTTTATCAGATAAAAACTAAACTATTATCAGTTATGGACTTTATCGAAAATAATATTTATCACGTTTACAATCAAGGCAATAATCGCCAGAGGATATTTTTTACTTATGATAATCAGGTGTATTTCCTGGATAAAATAAGAAAACATATTTTACCTTATGCAGATATTTTAGCGTGGTGCTTAATGTATAACCATTTTCATTTAATGATTTATGTAAACAGATTAACACCAGATAAAAAAGATATTGTTGAGAAAGAAGTTGAATTGAATGAATTGAGAGAGATTAGGGATATTGGATATCAACATTGTTCGAAAGATCATACATTGAACTATTCTATTGGAATAATGTTGAGTTCTTACAGTCAGTCAATTAACAAACAACTAAAAAGAAGTGGCTCTTTATTTAGAAATAACACCAAATCAGAATGCGTAACGAATTGTAAAGGAATTTCGCCTTCATTTATTGACATATCGGGTGGAACAATAATAAAGAATTATGTGATTGAAAAAGAATATCCTAAAGCATGCTTTGATTATATACATCACAATCCGGTTAAATCAGGATTGGTTGAAAAGCCCGAAGATTGGGAGTTTTCATCCTATCGCGATGTTTATGGATTACGAAATGGCAGTTTGATTAACAGAGAAAGAATTGAAGAGTACGGTTTGAAATAAAACAAAGAAACAACAACAATCGGGGCAGCCGCTTTGCGTCAGACCCGAAAATATTGAATATAAATGGCAACAAAAGCATTTCAAAAGATTTACACTAAAATCACTCAGATTACTAAAGCCACCTGTTCGCTGCATGCAAGCAATGTGGGCAACGACGAGCTTGCTACCGTAAACGGCAAACTGGCTCAGGTAGTAAAAATCATGGGCGAAGAAGTGACATTGCAGGTTTTCGAAGGAACCGAAGGGATTCCAACAGATGCCGAGGTAATATTTTTGGGCAAAGCACCTTCGTTGAAAGTGAGCGAGCAATTGGCTGGCCGCTTTTTTAACTCCTTTGGAGACCCTATCGATGGCGGCCCTGAGGTGGAAGGCGAAGAGCGCGAAATTGGTGGTCCGTCAGTGAATCCGGTTCGTCGCAAACAGCCTTCGGAGCTGATTGCAACCGGCATTGCAGGTATCGACCTGAACAACACATTGGTTTCCGGTCAGAAAATTCCGTTTTTTGCCGACCCGGACCAACCTTTCAACCAGGTAATGGCTAATGTGGCACTCCGTGCGCAAACCGACAAAATTATTCTCGGCGGTATGGGACTTACGAACGACGACTATCTGTATTTTAAAAATGTATTTAACAACGCAGGTGTACTCGATCGTATTGTAAGTTTTGTAAACACTACCGAAAATCCTCCGGTTGAACGTCTGTTGATTCCGGATATGGCACTTACCGCAGCGGAATACTTTGCTGTGGACAAAAACGAAAAAGTGCTTGTTCTGCTTACCGATATGACTTCGTACGCTGATGCGTTAGCAATTGTATCGAATCGTATGGATCAGATTCCATCAAAAGATTCAATGCCGGGCTCGCTTTATTCGGATTTGGCAAAAATCTACGAAAAAGCAGTGCAATTTCCCGAAGGAGGTTCTATTACCATTATCGCGGTAACCACACTTTCGGGTGGAGACATTACGCATGCCATTCCCGACAACACAGGATATATTACTGAAGGTCAGCTCTTCCTGCGTCGTGATACCGATGTAGGTAAAGTAATTGTCGATCCTTTCCGTTCGCTTTCGCGTTTGAAACAGCTTGTAATTGGTAAAAAAACACGCGAAGATCACCCTCAGGTGATGAACGCTGCTGTACGTTTGTTTGCCGATGCTGCCAATGCGAAAACCAAACTCGAAAACGGTTTCGACCTTACCGATTACGATGAACGTACGCTTGCATTTGCCAAAGACTACTCAAACAAACTCTTGGCTATCGATGTAAATATTGATACAACTGCCATGCTCGATGTAGCCTGGGATATGCTTGGCGATCATTTTAAACCTGCCGAAGTGAGTATTAAGCAGGAACTTGTGGAAAAATACTGGAAAAAACACCCCTAACCCCTAAAGGGGAATAAGATATATTTTGTGGTCGAAAATTTCGACCACATTAAAAACAGGAAGTATTCCTATGTAGTTCCAAAAGCATTTACCGAAAAGGGCTTGTATATGCAGGCAACCATTCTGAAAAACGAGAAAAAAACCTGTTTATATCACTATTAAAAAATAAAGTTTTTCGAAAGAAATACTGATAAAAATATGGCTATACAATTTCAATATAATAAAACTTCGCTTCAGGCACTCGATAAGAATCTGAAAATGCGTGTGCGTGCTTTGCCTACAATTAAAAACAAGGAAAGTGCATTGCGCATGGAAGTAAAAAGAGCCAAAGACGATATCAATAAACTGGAAAAGGAAATTGAACAGCGCATTGCAGCTTACGATAAAATGCTGGCTTTGTGGGGCGAATTCGACAGCACATTGCTAAGCGTGGAAGATGTGAGGATGAGCATCAGGAAAATTGCCGGAGTGCGCATTCCCGTACTCGAGGAAGTTGTGTACAAAACACGGCCATTCAGCTTGTTCAACTCACCCAAATGGTTTGCCGACGGACTTACACAGTTAAAGGAGCTGGCACAGGTGGGTATTGAGCAGGAATTTTATGCCGAAAAGCTGAATTTACTTGAATATGCCCGTAAAAAAACCACTCAGAAAGTAAATCTTTTTGAAAAGGTACAAATTCCGGGATACGAAGAAGCCATTATAAAAATTAAGCGTTTTATGGAAGACGAAGAGAACCTATCGAAATCGTCGCAGAAAATCGTAAAATCGCGTCAACAAAAACTGAAGGAGGCAGAGCTATGATTGTAAAAATGAAAAAATACTCCTTCCTGGTTTACCACAAACAATATGTTGATTTTCTTGAAAAACTCAGGGAAATTGGCGTACTTCATGTGATTGAGAAACAAGAAGGAATCACTGAGAATGATGCATTGCGTGAAAAAATGCAACTTGCAGCAAGAGTAAAAAGTGCACTGAAACTGCTGGAGAAAAACACACCGGCAAAAACAGAATATGCGCCTGCAAGTACCAATCTATCAGGAATAGACACACTGACTAAAGTGGAGTCGGCCTTTGCGCAAAAAGAAAACCTCTGGCAAAAATTACAACACGCCGAGAAGGAATTCGAAAGTATGGAGGTTTGGGGAGAATTCAGCCACAACAGACTGAGCGAACTCAAAACTGCCGGATTTGCTGTCAGATTTTTCAGTTGTAATATAAAACGTTTCAATCCAGAATGGGAAGTTAATTACAATGCTTTCGAAATTGATACTGTGGGAAGTACTGTTTACTTTATCACAATTACCAATCCCGAAGTTCAGATTGACATTGATGCCGATCCGGTAAAAATATCGAAAAGCACAGCACCCGAAATTCTTGAAAAAATCTCGACAATTCAGGAAGATATTGAGAAACAAAATAAACTGATTGCTGAAATAAGCATAAACGAGTATAATAATCTGAAAGCATTTCAGGCTCAGATTTCAGAAAATATTGACTTTGCAAAAGTGCTACTCAGCACCGCCCCTGCTGCCGACAACAAGGTAATGTTGCTCGAAGGGTGGTGTCCGGAGGAAAGCGAAACTCCGCTCAATAATTTTCTCGAAGCATCGGATATCTATTTCGAAACTTTTATACCAACCGAAGACGACAAAGTTCCTGTGAAGTTGAAAAACAACAAATTTGCCAAACTCTACGAAATGATTGGGGAATTGTACGACATGCCTAACTATCACGAACTTGATCTGACGCCTTTTTTTGCTCCGTTCTACATGCTGTTCTTCGGTTTGTGTCTCGGCGATGCCGGTTACGGATTGATCCTGGTTTTAGTTGCTTTATTTGCACGTAAAAAAGTAAAAGAGGCAATGAAACCAATAATGTCGTTACTGATATGGCTGGGCTCTGCTACCGTTATTCTGGGTACAGTGAGCGGCACATTTTTCGGATATAACCTACTCGAATCGAAAATTGAATGGCTTGAATCGTTCAAAGTGATTATGCTCGATTCGAATCAGCTGTTTTATACTGCATTGATAATTGGGGTGGTTCAGATTATTTTCGGAATGATTATTAAAGCTGTAGGTTTGGTTCGACGATTTGGCTGGGCAGCTTCCCTATCCACATGGGGTTGGATAATTGTAATCCTTGGTGCCGGAGGAACTTATGCGTTGACCTCTTTTGCCGGATTAGCACCGGAAATCGGTAAATGGGGATATATAATCTTCGGAGGTGCAGGCGTTCTTCTGATTTTCCTACTGAATAATCTGAAAAGAAATCCATTAATTAATGTGGGAGCTGGATTGTGGGATACATACAACATGGCTACAGGATTGCTCGGCGATGTACTTTCGTACATTCGTTTGTTTGCGTTAGGTATTTCGGGAGCAGTAATGGGATTCGTATTTAACGACTTAGCCCTTCAACTCAGTGGCGACATTCCTGTCATTAGTCAGATAGTAATGGTATTGATTATGCTTGTAGGTCATAGTATCAACATTTTCATGTCGGGTCTCAGTGCCTTTGTACACCCAATGCGTCTTACTTTTGTTGAGTTTTACAAAAACTCAGGCTTCGAAGGTGGTGGAAAAAAATACAAACCATTTTCATCTTACAAAGAGGAAGAATCATTATTTTAATCAGGAATAAAAACAAATAATAATATAACAATTTAAAAATCAAGAAAAATTATGGAACCAATTATTTTAGCTTATATTGGTATTGGATTAATGGTAGGTCTTGCCGGTGTGGGAAGTGCTTTTGGAGTAACTATCACAGGTAATGCAGCTATCGGCGCTCTTAAGAAAAATGCTGATGCGTTTGGTAACTACATGGTACTTAGCGCGCTCCCAGGAACTCAGGGACTTTACGGATTTCTTGGATACTTCCTTTTGGCCGGAAAACTGAATCCTGAAATGACATGGGGAACTGCTGCTGCCATTTTTGGTGCAAGTCTGGCTTTAGCACTTACAGGTTTGTTCTCAGCTATTCGTCAGGGACAGGTTTGTGCCAATGGTATTGCAGGTATCGGATCGGGTTACGATGTATTTGGTAAGACTCTGATTCTCGCAGTGTTTCCCGAACTTTATGCCATTGTTTCGCTTGCTGCCGTGTTTATGATTGGCAACGCTATTTAATAAAATTACAACACTTATTGTTAAGAAGCTCAAACGTCGCGTCGTTTGAGCTTCTTGTATTTTGATTTTCTTATAAAAAAAGCTACTTTTGTATTTACATCTATATGAGAATAATTCAAAAACCATGAAAAAGAAAAGAGTTAATCTAAGATCTTTTTTTCAAAAATTGCGTTTTCAATACCGTGTGTCGGTACTGAACGAAAATACGCTGGAAGAATCATGGCATATCCGTTTATCGCGCCTTAGTGTATTGATTTATGCATCATCGCTGATTATAACGACTTTCATTCTTATTACCATCCTGATATTTACCACGCCAATTCGTTTTTACCTTCCCGGATATGGAGATAGTGGTAACCGTGGAAGAATTATTTCCGAATCAATGTATACCGATTCGCTGCTTCAGGAGATTGAACTACAAAGCGGATACCTTACTGTATTGAAAAAAGTGATTGAAGGCGAAATAAAACCTGATTCGGTTGCGACGCTCGATTCGGCGCAAATGAAACAGGTGGCAGTAGAATATCTTGAAAAATCAAAAGCCGAAAAAGAGTTTATAGAGAAATTTGAAAGGGAAGAAAAATATAATTTATCGACCATTCAAAGTGAGACAAATCACAATATCTATGTGTTTTTCCGCCCAACCAAAGGGGTTATTTCTTCGTCGTTCAACCTGAGCGAAAGGCAATATGGTATCAACATCATCACTTCTCCAAACGAGTCGGTGGTAAGTGTCCTGGCCGGAACGGTTGTGTATGCAGCTTTTACTTTTGATTTTGGCTGGGTGATACAGGTACAACATGAGGACAATTACCTCTCGATTTACAAAAACAACACACGCCTGCTTAAAAAGGCCGGCGATAAGGTAAAAGCAGGTGAAGGGATTGCTGTAACAGGTGAAAAAGCTGAAAGCAAAACAGGTACTCAATTCTATTTTGAACTCTGGAAGCAAGGCAAGCCTGTGAATCCTGAGGATGTGATCATCTTTTAAGCAAAACTTACTCATTAACAAATTGGCAAATTAGTATATTGGCACATTAAATTTATGTCTGAAAATAAAAAACAAATCGCTATTCTGGGTTCCACCGGCTCTATTGGAAAACAGGCGCTTGAAGTAATTGCCGATAACAATGAGCTATTCGAAGTATATGCTTTGACAGCCAATAATCAGGTAGATTTACTGATAGAACAAGCACTCAGGTTTCGTCCCGAGATGGTGGTGATTGCTAACGAACAACATTACCTGAAACTGAAAGAGGCGTTGACAGGCCTACCAATAAAGGTTTTTGCAGGAAATGAGTCGGTGGCTCAAATTGCCGAAATGCAACCCATCGACATGGTACTGACCGCTATGGTTGGTTATTCTGGACTGAAACCTACCATCAATGCCATTAAAGCAGGAAAAAAAATAGCGCTAGCCAACAAAGAAACACTTGTAGTGGCCGGCGAACTGATTTGCGACCTTGTAAAACAATATAATTCATCTATTATTCCTGTTGATTCTGAACATTCTGCCATTTTTCAATGTTTGACTGGTGAAGGGAATAATCCGATAGAAAAACTAATACTGACTGCCTCAGGGGGACCATTCAGGACTAAATCAATCGCCGAACTGGAACATGTAACCAGCGCACAGGCATTGAAACACCCGAACTGGGAAATGGGCGCTAAAATTACGATTGATTCGGCCAGCATGATGAACAAAGGGTTCGAAATCATCGAAGCCAAATGGCTTTTCGGAGTTTCGCCCGAGCAAATAGATGTAGTGGTACATCCACAGTCCATCATTCATTCGATGGTGCAATTTGCTGATGGATCCATAAAAGCGCAACTTGGGTTACCTGACATGAAACTTCCTATTCAGTATGCATTTACATATCCCGACAGGCTGAAAACAAATTTCCCGCGTCTGGATTTCAATATCTGCACACAGTTTACATTCGAACAGCCCGACACCGAACGTTTTCGTAATCTGGCTTTTGCATATTATGCCATGGAAAAAGGTGGGAATATGCCCTGTATCCTGAATGCAGCAAATGAAATTGTGGTGGCTGAATTTCTGAAAGATAAAATCGGTTTTCTGCAAATGAGCGACATTATCGAAAAGGTAATGGCAAAAGCTGAATTTATAGCTAATCCGAGCTACGAAGACTACGTGAAAACCGACGAGATGGTGAGACTGCTTACAAAAAACTTTATTCAATGACGAATTGTCAGATAAATCGGAGCATCTCCTTCAACAAGAAAATATAAAAACACAATATCGTTCTCAATCCCTGCCTCTTTGTTCGAAACACCAACAAACGCACGGTATTTGATGAACCTTTTTTAATGGATGGTTGGCGGGAAGAAGCCAATCGAATAAAACAGAATTATTTACTCAAAACTCCGTTCAACGAATTTTTACGGAGCAAAATACTATTTATGGAAACCTTTTTTATCAGAGCATTACAATTAATTCTTAGTTTATCAATACTGGTAGTTCTTCATGAATTCGGGCATTTCTTCTTTGCTCGTCTATTCAAGGTTCGTGTAGATAAATTTTACATGTTTTTCAATCCGAACTTTTCGCTTGTTAGAGCAAAAAGGATAAATGGCAGATGGGAAGTAAGATTTTTAGCTAAAAATGTACCCGCCAACGAACGCCCCAAACGGGATGCCGATGGCGATATCATTGTAGATGCAAAGGGCCGACAAGTAGTTGAACAAATTCCACTACATGAACTACCTGATGGTGATTGGCGCAAATACCCCGAAACCACTGAGTGGGGTATCGGCTGGCTGCCGTTAGGTGGATATTGTAAAATTGCAGGAATGATTGACGAGTCGATGGATACCTCGCAGCTGAATGCCGAGCTACAACCATGGGAGTACAGATCGAAACCTGTATGGCAAAGGCTTCCCATCATTATCGGCGGTGTATTTGTGAATTTTATTCTGGCCATGGTGATTTATGCTGCTGTTCTTTTCACCTGGGGAAAAGAATACCTGCCTCTCGAAAATGCAAAATACGGTCTTCAATTCTCTAAAACACTTATTGACAATGGATTTAAGAATGGCGACAATATTGTTGCCATCGACGGAAAAACGATAGAACAAACAGCCGATGTAATTGAAGGAATACTTATTGATTCGAAACGAAACGTTACCGTTGATCGCAATGGTGAGAAGCTGACCATAGCGCTTCCTTCTGATTTTGCTCAAAAAGTATTAGCTGCCGAAGAAACAAGTCTGATATCAATACGTTATCCGTTTGTTGTCGAAGAAGTTTCCGATGGAAGTCCGGCTGCCGATGCTAAACTTCAGAGAGGCGATAGCGTTGTGGCAATAAACGGCAAAAGTGCCACAATTTTTCAGGATGTAGCTGCCGAACTTGAAGTATCCAAGAATAAACAAATCGATCTTTCTTTTTATCGTGCCGGACAATTAATGCACTCGAAAGTACAGTTGAGTGACGATGGCAAATTGGGTGTAATGATGAAATCTCCATTCGAGTTCCTCACTACAAAGAAAATTGAATACGGATTCTTCGAAGCAATACCGGCAGGAATTACAGTGGGTTGGGAAACACTATCGAGCTATGTTAAACAGTTCAAACTCATTTTCTCGAAAGAAGGCGCTAAACAATTAGGTGGATTTGGTAGTATTGGTAAAATGTTCCCAAAAGTATGGGACTGGCAGATATTCTGGTCGATGACTGCATTACTATCTATCGTACTGGCATTCATGAACTTTCTTCCTATCCCAGCGCTCGACGGTGGTCACGTCATTTTTCTTGTTTACGAAATGATTACAAAACGGAAACCAAACGAAAAATTTATGGAATACGCACAAACAGCCGGCATGTTGTTGCTATTTGCCCTGCTGATCTTTGCTAACGGAAATGATATTTTCAAGGCAATATTTAAGTAAAAAGGAGATAAGAATAAGGAAACCTAAAACTTTTTTAAATAATGAAACCAACAATACTGTGTTACCCTAAATGCGGCACCTGCCAAAAGGCCGAAAAATGGCTCAAAGCAAACGGAATAGACTACACATATCGTCCGATCAAAGAAGAAAACCCAACAGAGGAAGAACTTACATTATGGATAGATAGAAGTGGGCTTCCAACGAGTAAATTCTTCAATACAAGCGGATTGCTGTACAAAGAAAACAACATGAAAGACAAAGTAAAAACAATGTCGAATGAAGAACTCATTAAAATACTATCGGAAAATGGATTAATGGTGAAGAGACCTGTCCTTCTTTTGGGTGAAAAGGTGTTGGTTGGTTTTAAAGAAGAAGAGTGGGTTGAACTGTTCCTGAAATAAAATGAATTAAATTCATAAAAGACAAGCCTGGAAATTTTGAACTATACCCCAAAAGTTTTTTGACAAACTTTTGGGGTATTTTTATGAAAAAAAGGGAACGAAAAACTCTGAGGCATAGTTATACGGAGAATTAGATTTTCTGGCAATCAAATGTAGATAAATTAACTTTATACATAAATAATTGATAATAAAACACTTTAGTTGTTCAGATCGAAACTTTCCAAACTGATCGTAGGGCATGGATAATTATCAATATTCAAAAAATGTCAATTTGTACACAATCACTTATTGCAATTTTAATATATTTGACGTCAGGTACAATAAAATCGAAAAAAAATGAAGTTCAAAGTAAATTTTCTTCTCCTTATTGCAGTTTGTTTAATCTTTGTTGCAGCCAAAAACCGCCCTGTTCACATCTTTATGGCGGGCGATAGTACTATGGCCGATAAGCTATTTTACAAAAGCATAACCGATACGCTTACTGGCGATATTTCGCAGGAGATTTTTCTCGAACGCGGTTGGGGACAACTGCTCCCGGAATTTTTCTCAGAGAATGTTATCGTAAAAAACATCGCTCAAAATGGTCGCAGCACCCGACGATTTATCGAAGAAGGTTGGTGGGATAAACTCATTAAAGACGTACAAAAAGGCGATTATGTGGTCATTCAGTTTGCCCACAACGATGGTGCTATTGACAAACCCGACCGTTATACTACTCCCGAAGATTACCGTAAAAATCTGATTCGCTTTATCGACGAAACAAGGGCAAAAGGAGCAAACCCCATCATTTGTACAGCAGTAATGCGCCGTAAATTCGATAGCGCTGGCAAGCTCATCGACACGCACGGCGTTTATCCTGTTATTTCGCGCGAAGTAGCAAAAGAAAAAAAAGTGCCAATGATAGATATGCAAAAACAAACCACCGAATGGCTTGAGCAGGAAGGCATTGCTAAATCGCCTCAATATTTCCATAAATTTGCTCCGGGGGTTAGTAAACTTTACCCTAAAGGATTGGATGACAATACACATTTCAATGAAAAAGGAGCCCGGATTGCAGCAGGTTTCTTTGTCGAAGGACTAAAAACGCTGAATATTTCAAGTCTGACCAAAGAACTGAAAGAAAACATGAAGCCTTATGTCTCGAAAGTTTGGGTATCTGACCTGGGCAACGGCAACTATAAAAATCCGGTGCTTTATGCTGATTATTCCGACCCTGACGTTTGCCGGGTAGGTAATGATTATTATATGGTGGCCTCATCGTTTGCCAATACGCCCGGCTTGCCCATCCTCCACTCCAACGACCTTGTAAACTGGACACTCGTTTCGTATGCCATCACCAATTTAACGCCTGAATCTGTTTTCAAAACCATGCAACATGGCAATGGCGTATGGGCTCCAAGTATCCGTTATCACAACAACGAATTTTACATTTATTATGGCGATCCGGATTTTGGCATTTACATGACCAAAGCAAAAAAAGTTACAGACCACTGGTCGCCACCGACTTTGGTAAAGGCCGGAAAAGGTTTGATTGATGCCTGTCCTTTCTGGGACGAAAATGGTCGGGCTTATGTGGCTCACGGATATGCAGGGAGTCGTGCCGGTATGAAAAGCGTACTTGCAGTTTTCGAAATGACTCCCGATGGTAAAACTGCAATAACCGAAAGCCGCCTTGTTTTCGACGGACATCCCCACCACCCTACAGTTGAAGGAGCAAAACTATACAAACGAAATGGCTATTACTATATTTTTGCTCCGGCAGGTGGTGTAAAACCTGGCTGGCAGCTGGCCCTGCGCTCAACAAATATTTACGGCCCCTACGAAGAAAAAATTGTGCTGGCTCAAGGAAAATCGGATATCAACGGACCGCATCAGGGCGCATGGATCAACACTCCCGATGGCAAACAGGATTGGTTTATTCACTTTCAGGATCTGTATGCTTACGGTCGCGCAGTGTTATTACAACCAATGCGTTGGGTGAATGACTGGCCGGTGATGGGCGAAGACAAAGACGGCGACGGCTGTGGCTCTCCGGTTGAAACGTATAAAAAGCCTGATGTAGGTAAGAACTATCCGGTGGCAACACCTGTTGAAAGCGATGAATTTTATGGGCGTACCATAGGTTTACAATGGCAATGGCAGGCCAACAGCCAAGCGCTTTGGTATTATCCTGCCGGGGAAAAGGGGTACCTGCGACTTTTTGCATGGGAAACTATTGGTACAGCTAGCAACCTTTGGGATGCACCAAATTTGTTGTTACAAAAATTCCCGGCTCCCGACTTTAAAGCAACTACCAAGTTAACTTTCAGCCCTTTTAAAAAAGGTGAACGCGCCGGATTGGTGGTGATGGGTCTTGACTATGCGACAATAAATATCGAAAACACCGAAAATGGCTTGGTTTTAAATCAATCGAGCTGTAAAAATGCAGCCAATGGAACACCTGAAATCATCAATACATCCATTCCTCTTTCGCAATCCACGGTCTATTTCCGTGTTGAGGTAAAGCAAACAAAAGCACTGAACAAAGAAAACATCCTGCAGCCAACAGCCAATTGTACTTTTAGTTACAGTGTTGATGGCAACAAATTCATTACTTTCGGAAGTACATTTACAGCTATGGAAGGAAAATGGATAGGCGCAAAAGTTGGTGTTTTCTGTCAACGACCACAGTCATTGAACGATTCAGGATACGCAGATATAGATTGGTTTCGTATCGAAAAATAAATTTTTACAGGATAAAACCTTTTTTGTATCTTTGTTGTTATGAATTATATTAGATAAGAAACAAAATATAAAACAATTAAATAATAAATTAAAATGGCAGAAGATCCGGTGATCTGTACCTGTCTCGATATGTGTAAGAGCGAGATAGTGGCAGCGATAAGAGAGAAAGGACTAAAAACAGTAGAAGAAGTTGGCGACGAAACAGAGGCAGGCGCAGTTTGCGGAAGTTGTATCGACGACATTCAGGAAATACTCGACGAAGAAAATAACTAAACCAAAGACAGGGAATCGAAAAAGTTCCCTGTCTTTTTTTTTATAAATATACAGCAAACACTTGTTGTCTATATTGATTTTTTGCGTACTTTGCATTTCGTTTCGGACAAACAACTAAATCTCATTTCCTTCAAAGGGATGCAAACAGCCTTATCAAATGCAACAATTTCTTTCTATACTGAAACAATACTGGGGCTACGATAATTTTCGTCCTCTGCAGGCCGATATCATTCAGAGTATAGCCGCCGGAAAAGACACGCTCGGCCTTATGCCTACTGGTGGAGGAAAATCACTTACTTTTCAGGTTCCGGCGCTCGCAATGGATGGAGTCTGCATTGTTGTCACTCCGCTTATTGCACTCATGAAAGATCAGGTTGAAAACCTGAAAAAACGTGGAATCAGCGCCGCAGCCATATATTCGGGCATGTCGAATGACGAAATTAATATTACGCTTGACAATTGTGTTTTTCAGGCTTATAAATTTTTATACGTATCGCCAGAGCGATTATCAACCCCTGTTTTTATTGAAAAAATAAAACAAGCCAACGTTTGTATTATTGCTGTCGACGAATCGCACTGCATTTCGCAGTGGGGTTACGATTTCAGACCTTCCTACCTTCGTATTGCCGATATCCGTGAAGCGCTTCCCAAAATCCCCGTGCTGGCACTTACTGCCACTGCTACCCCCGAAGTTGTAGTCGACATTCAGGAGAAACTTCTTTTTCGTCAAAAAAACGTTTTTCAGAAAAGCTTTTCACGTTCCAATCTTGCATACGTGGTTCGTATCACCGAAAACAAAGATGAACAACTGCTCAAAATACTGAACAGCGTGCCGGGAACATCCGTGGTTTATGTACGCAACCGCAAAAGGACCAAGGAAATAGCTGACTTTTTAAATCTGAATGGCATATCAGCCGAACATTTCCATGCCGGATTGAAAAATGAGACAAAAGACGAAAGGCAAAGCCGGTGGAAATCAGGAGAAACCCGCGTCATCGTGTCGACAAATGCTTTCGGTATGGGGATAGACAAGGCCGAAGTGCGATCGGTTGTTCACATGGATTTACCCGATTCGCTGGAAGCCTATTTTCAGGAAGCCGGACGTGCCGGGCGCGATGAAAAAAAGGCTTTTGCAGTGATGCTTTACAACAACAGCGATGCAGTAAAAATGCGTAAACGTGTCTCGGATACTTTTCCGGGAAAAGAAATGGTGCTGAAAGTGTACGATGCTTTGTGTAATTACCTCGAAATTGGCATCGGATCGGGGCTGGATAAGGTTTTTGCGTTTGATATAGCCGATTATTGTGCTAAATTCAAATTGCCTATTCTTATTGCCTTCAACAGCCTCAAAATACTTCAGCAAGCCGGTTACATTGAATTAACTGACGAGCAGGACAATTCGTCTCGTGTATTGTTTACTGTATTGAAAGACGATTTATACAAACTCAGGCAAAATCCCGAACAGGAACAGTTGATTAATATACTGTTGCGCTCGTACACCGGACTTTTTACCGATCCGGCTTACGTAAACGAAGACCTGATAGCCAAACGCCTCGGTTGGAAACGGGATGATGTTTACAACCAACTGATCGGTCTGGCAAAGGAGCAAATCATTCAATACATACCACGTAAAAAAACACCTTTTCTGACCTTTACGCATGAACGCGAGGCTACAGAAAGAATTGTGCTCGGAAAAGAAGCATACGACGATCGCCGCGACCGTTACATTGCTCGCGTGAAAAGTGTGCTTGATTATGCACAGGAAGAAAACTTTTGCCGAAGTCAGGTGTTGCTTACTTATTTTGGAGAAAAAAACACAAAAGCCTGTGGCAAATGCGATATCTGTCTTAAAAAGAAAGAAACAACTTTGAGCGATGACGAATTTGAAATCATCAAGTCGCTGATAATTGACACTCTTAAAGAAGAGGCACTTACAATAAACGCTTTGACAAAGAAAATAAATCACAAGGAAGCCAAAACCATAGAAGTGATTCGGTTTTTATTGGACAATGGACTCGTTGCTGAAAACAATCTGATGAAACTTTTTGTAATTCAATAGAATATTAAAACGCAACTGATTATTTTTGAACCTGCTTGTTCGGCTGATAAATACAAAAATTAATTTTATAGTAAGCTTTTGTTTCTTTTATGCATTCAGAAATTATCAAATTGTGAATAAATTTTTAAAATATAGTGTATCTTTGAACCCGCTTACCGATTTTTGATCAAGATACAATGGAAAAAAAAGACAAACTAAAACACTATAACTGGAGACTTGGTGATAGGTATGATGGATGGAGAGTTAGAAAGGTAGATGCTCTTTTTTCGGTAGTACCATTTATTTTACCTACCCGCGTCGATTCTGAAGTGTTTTATGAAGTTAAAGTGCCTATCGATGCCGTCGAAACATTTATACGCGAACACAAGAAAGAAATTCCCGGCCTATCCATTATGCATGTTGTGATGGCTGGGTTGGTACGGCTCATCTCTCAACGCCCCATCGTAAACCGGTTTATTGTGTGGAACAAAATATTTGCACGAAATCACATAAGTTTTTCACTTGTTATCAAGCGGTCGCTCTCCGATGCTGGCGAGGAAACTGTCATTAAAATCTACTTCTCACCCACCGATACACTCATGGATGTGGCGAGGAAATTAAATGCCGAAATAGAAAAAAACATACAAACGGGATCCCAAAACACTTCCGAGGCTCTTTCGAAACTATTGGGATATTTCCCTGATTTTCTATTGCGCACGGCCATTTTATTTGTCAAAACGCTCGACAAAATCGGCATTATGCCCAAATTTTTCTTTCGCATAAGCCCGTTTCATTCTACATTATTTCTCACTAATTTAGGATCAATTGGTGCCGATTCCATTTATCACCATCTTTACGAATTTGGCACCTGTAGCATGTTTGCATCTATGGGCAAAAAATCTAAAAACACAAAAACAGATAAGGACACTGACAAAACACCTCAAAAAAGTATGGTGCTGAAGTTTGTGTTGGATGAACGCATTTGCGACGGATTCTATTATGCTTCGTCGATGCGCATGTACGAAAAAATTCTTTCCAATCCATCCGTTTTGTTATCGCCTCCGCAGCAAGTGTTTGCCGATGAAGGCGTCGGACGAAAACGGGCTGATATTTAAGACATAGCCTTATGATATTTACAATAAATCACTCTTTTTGCTAACACCTTTTTTATACATTTCAATGCTTATCAAGAAAAAAAACACTTACGCATGAAGAAATAAGACAAACTGAATTATTACAAGTGGAGTTGGGGCGATCGTTACGATGGTTGGCGCGTACGGAAAGTAGATCCTGTATTTTCGGTTATTCCATATTTCCTACGTACCCGAATGGATGCGCAAAACTATTTCGAAGAGCGGGTACCTATCGATCATATTGAGAAATTCATAAAGGAGCAGAAAGAACTGATCCCCGATTTGTCGATTATGCACATAGTAATGGCCGCATTGGTACGACTGATTTCACAACGTCCACATCTGAACCGGTTTGTAATGTGGAACAAAATATTCGCGCGTAATCACGTCACTTTTTCTATCGCCGTAAAGCGCTCTTTGTCCGATAATGGAGAAGAAACACTTATAAAACCTCAGTTTCTTCCTTCGGACACCTTGCAGGACATTGTACGAAAAACCCGGGAGGAACAAGAAAACAATCAACAGCCGGGGCAACAAAATTCATCGGATCTGATTTCGAAGATATTGGGTATGCTTCCCGATTTGGCCATGCGGATTGTTGTTTTTCTGCTGCTATGGCTCGATAAAGTTGGGCTAATGCCTAAATTCATTGAAAAAGCAAGCCCCTGGCATTGCAGCGTTTTTCTCACCAATATTGGTTCTATCGGCGTGGAATCCATTTACCATCATCTCTACGAATTCGGCACTTGCAGCATGTTTGTGGCCATGGGCAAAAAATCCCGCCGACATAGTTTCAACAAACATGGTGAACTTGCGGCATCAAAAAGTATTCTACTGAAATTCGTACTGGACGAACGAATCTGTGATGGTTTTTATTACGCCTCCTCCATGCGTATGTTAAGCAAAATAATGAACAACCCGGCATCTCTACTTACACCACCCGAAAAAATAATTGTGGACGAAGGAGTCGGTAAGAAACGAATTGATTTGTAAAGCTGCAGGATTTAATTCATCCTAATTCATCTCCTGTATGCTTTCATACAAATCCTGAATCGTTCCGTCTGTTCCAATGCTTAATGCTACCTTTTGCCGGCGTTTTTCAATTGTCGACATGCTTACATTGAGAATGGAAGCAATGTCTTTCAGAGGAATATTGATCTTAACAAGCATGCAAAACTGAATTTCCTGCTGTCTGAATTCGGGGTGTTTTTGTTGAAGCTGCTCTACAAAATCAGGATAAATCACATTAAAACGAGTCATCATATTTTTCAGATAAAACTGATTAATCTCTTTTTTCGAGATATTTGATACATCCTTATCCTCTTTCCAATCGATAATACCGACAGCCGATGCCTTACGGCGTATCTCTTCATTTTCTTCCGAAAGTTGCATCCACTCGTTTTGCTGTTGTTTCACCACCTTCTTCAGCCAGTCCGATTGCTTCTCCTGAGCATTTCTTAACTCCGACTCTATCTTATTTATTTCCTCCAGGTTTGCAATCATCTTTATTCTGTTTTTTGCATTTCGCTGGTAAACAACAAGGATTGACACCATGAATATAATGAGGAAGAATATAATAATCAAACGCAACAGCAGATTCAGCCGGTTATTCTCCACTTCCGACTGTAATTTTTCATTTTCGAGCCGAACGTGTTCCGACTGATAAAACAGTTCCATATCATGAATCGCCAACTGTTTATTGAGGTTATTGAGCGAATCCGATGCTGAATTTAGCGCATCGGCCACCTCCAGGGCTTTTTTGTAGTCGCCTTTATCCTGATACAACTCCTTGAGCTGCTTCTTAAATGCCAGCGTAAACTTCACCACGCCATCTTTCTCAAAAATAGCAATCGCATCAAGCACATAGCGTTCCGCTTTATCATATTGTTTGCGTTCGCAATATATAGAAGCAAGTCCACTCGAAACTACTGCCACTCCCATTTCCATATTCAGCTCCTTGCATTGTCTGTATAGTTTTTCAAACATTGCCATTGCCTTATTATACTCTTTATTATCGAGAAAAATATTAGCATAATTATATTCCACCTGTATACGCTTAAGGCTAAGCGGAGTAGATGGAATGACGTCAAGTGCTTTTTGATAGTAAAACTTGGCGCTGTCGGTATCAATGTTTCTGTAATACACGCCTAAATTCATCCACGACGACACTAAACCAATCTGATAATTGGACTTCTGAGCAAATCCACGTGCATAATGATAATATTTTAAAGTCGCTTGCTTACTTCCGATTTCCTTGTAGTTATTTCCAATATTCAGACTGAGAGAGGAAAGGCCTTGCAAATCATTAACTTTCTGATACAAATCAAAAGCTTTTAAAAAGAGCGTTTGCGACTTCTCGTATTCGCCTCTTCCCGAGAGTATTGCTCCATGAATGGAGTAGGCCTGCGCCATAGCAGCCCTTGATCCATATCGAATAAGTATATTTTCGGCATCAATTATAAATTTTTCGGCTACATACAGATTTTCTTTTTGCGATTCCAAATTGGCCCTGTACAACCAACATTTACCAATGGCGAGTGAATCATCGTTTTGAAGAGCAAGTTCATGATAAACATCAAGGTAATGATAGGCCGAATCTTTCAACTGCAAATCAGTGTACAATCGTGCTTTAAACTCGGCCACCGTCATGCGTTCTTTGGCTCCCAAATTATATTTCTCTATAATTTTTAACGCAGAATCAGCATACAGAAAACCTGAATCCTGATGAAGAGCCATAGTTCGCTCTGTCATCGCCTTCATAGTATCGAACAAAATTCGCCCTTCATTATCCTCAGTCGACGAAGTACATGAATATAAAAAAACGAAAATTAAAATCAGAGATAGTGAATTTATAACTTTGGTAGTGAGTTTATATTCCATTTCATTAAATTAGTTCTACAAAAATAATTTCAGGATGTTATTTCCTGACAAAAGAAATGAAAGAAACTGTAAACAATACAAAACCATTGTACAATCACTCTCAGAGTATGAACATACAAAACAAAGTTATGGTTCATTTAAAACCTTAAAAACACTCTGACAGTTTTAAGCACAGAAATCAGCACACAAAGTACCCGACCTTATGTCGAAACATATAATTATTGAAAGTCAAATCCAAAAGCAGGTTAGCTCATAAAAATCAATCTAACAAAAAACAAAAAAGGAGACAAAACTTTAAAAAAGTTGTCTCCTCATTTGTACGTACCCGAAGCGGGACTTGAACCCGCACAGCCGTGAAGCCAAAGGATTTTAAGTCCTTCGTGTCTACCATTCCACCATCCGGGCAGAATACGTTTATTTGAGCGAAAAACGGGACTCGAACCCGCGACCCCGACCTTGGCAAGGTCGTGCTCTACCAACTGAGCTATTTTCGCAATTTTAATTACATGTTAATCGTATCTCAGTTGGTAAAGCACCATCGTGTCTGTTTTCTGGCAACTGAGCTATTTTCGCAATTGTTTTAATCTTGCCTTGTTCTCTCTCAAAGCGGGTGCAAATATACGTCCATTTTTTTAAACTACGAAATTTTCAAATCAAAAAAACAAGACAAAACAACAGTTTTTAGCTAAAAAAAAGCAGGTAATTCGATATTACCTGCTTTTTTTTATCAGCCTGCCCTTATGCTAAAGCAATGAACAGTTCGCCTTCAACCTCGTTGAATACAATTTTTCCTTCACGAGCCAACCAACCTAAAGCTAGATTCAAATCTTTTTCTGTCAGTTTAGTAGCCTTTTTTGCGGCCTTTACACTTAATTCGCCGTTTGCCAATGCAGTCCAAATGAGCCCCGCATTACTTCCAATCTTTTCATTTAACATAACAATCTTCTTATTAAATTAATTAACAGTAAACAATTACGGGTCAAAAATACAAATTTATGTTGTAAAACACAAACACAATGCAAATAAAACCTATAATTACATAAAATCACGAATTATACATCGCATCTATCTGCGATTTATACTTCTGCATCACCACTGCCCTTCGGGTTTTAAGCGTATTTGTAAGCTCACCAGTTTCTATACTGAATCCTTTTTTAATCAGCACAAATTTCTTAATTTGCTCGTAGTTGGCCATTCCTTTTTGCAACTCATTGATACGCCCTTCAATCAAAGCATAAACTGCCGAATGTGCAATCAACTCATCAAGTGAATCATACTTAATTTTATTTTTAACGGCAAATTCTTCAATTGCAGGAATGGAAGGTGCTATAATTGCCGATACAAAGTTACGCTCGTCACCGATTACGGCTATCTGCTCAATGTATTTATCGAGCGACAAGCGCGTTTCAATAGCTTGTGGCGCGATATATTTTCCGTTCGAAGTCTTAAACAAGTCCTTGATCCTTTCGGTAAGCACTATTTTATTGTCTTTTATATAGCCAGCATCACCCGTTCTGAACCATCCATCTTCGGTAAAGGCTTCTTTTGTTGCTTCAGGATTTTTGTAATATCCCGGAAAAATTGTTTTTCCTTTCAGCAATATCTCGTTTTCTTCTCCAATTTTCACATACACCGAAGGCATAATAGAACCAACAGTTCCTATTTCATAATCCACATAATCATAACAACATACCGTCGCCGTACTTTCAGTCAGTCCGTAACCATATGTAATCGGGACGCCTATACTCCTCATAAACATTGCAATTTCGTCCGAGAGTTTAGCTCCTGCCGTAGGCAATAAATTTGCATTTTCAATCCCAATCGTATTTTTTACTTTCGAGAAAATAAGCTTATCGGCTATTTTATATTTTAATTTCAACAGCAAACCCGGAGTTTTACCAACGCGCAGATAATCTATATTATGATGCTTCCCTACTGCCAATGCCCAGGTGACTATTCCTTGCTTCGAAGGTGTCATTTTCGATATATTCTCCTGAACTCCGGCATATACTTTCTCCCAAAAACGAGGCACTGCACACATTAAAGTCGGACGTACATCCTTAATCGTCTCCTGAATATCCAGAGGTTTAAAGTTAATGTAAATCGAAACACCCTTGTAAATACAGAAATAGCACCAGGTACGTTCAAATACATGCGAAAGAGGCAAAAAAGCCACTGAAATATCATTATCGGTAACAGATGTAAGTCTTATGTCATGAATGCGCATAGCTTCGAGAAAGCAAGAATGAGGCATCATCACCCCTTTGGGATTTCCTGTGGTGCCCGATGTATAAAGAATGCAGGCCAAGTCATTTTCAGTCGCCTCATCCTGACGCGTAACCAGTTCAAAATGCTTGGTGGACTTAGTTCCGATCGACATAAAATCTTTGAAATACATGGCATTGGCATTCCCGTTAAGCTGAACACTATCATCAAATACAATAATCTTTTTCAGCACCGGCGTATTATTCATCACCTCCAAAGCAATATCGTATTGCAGTTGCTCACCCACAAACATCACTTCTATTTGAGCATCGTTGACTATAAACTCCACTTGCGAAACAGACGAAGTGGCATAAAAAGGCACCATTACAGCCCGATTTGCAAATAAAGCAAAATCAACGATCAGGTTTTCAGCCATATTCTGCGAAAACTGACCAACTCTTTGATGCTCTGAAATTCCAAGTTCATAAATGGCTTTGGCTGCAACAAAAACCTGTTTTTCAAAATCGTTCCAGCTGAGTTCATTCCAGCTTTCAGTTGTTTTTTTTCTTGAATACAGAACTGTTTTATCGCCATATTTTTTAGCCTGAACAGTTACCATTTGAGAAAAATGAAGATTATTCATGATGTGTGTTTTTGTTTTTAACAAATTACTTTTAGTGTGTGGAATACAAAGATATAAAATATATCAGAAAAAATTACACAATTTAATACAAAGTGAGCAATTACCAGCAACAACAAGACGTATACAACTGAATAACAACCCACAATATTATTTTGTTCTGCTAAAGGATGGAATCAGACCCCGGAGGAAAACAGTTCCTGTATAAATAGCGGATTCGATTGAATAAGCTCGTAAGCTTTTGCTGCTGCCTTCTGCTGCGATTCTTTTTTACTCGATCCGCTGGCCTGACAAATAGGCTTGCCCGAAATAGTAAGCTCGGTGCAAAATAAGTGCTTATTTTCTTTGGATAGTTGGTCGCCTACTAATACAAACTGAACATCAAAGCGATTTTTCTGTCCCCATTCAATTATTTTCGATTTGAAATTAACTTCTCCTTGAGCTAATTGATCTAAATCGATAAAAGTTTTAATAAGACGCTGTTCTACAAAACGTTTGCATTTTTTATACCCATAATCAAGGTAAATAGCGCCCATCAATGCCTCGAGGGCATTTCCATAAATACTGTTGTTTGTATGCTGATTTGTATGCCTTGAAGCAAGCATAAGTTTATCAAGGCCTATATCGAACGCTAACTGATTCAACGATTCACGTTTGACTATTTTAGAGCGGGTATTGGTGAGGAAACCTTCGCGCTGATTTTCGTAGCGCCTGTAAAGAATATCGGTTACAACCGAATTCAGAATAGCATCTCCCAAAAACTCCAGCCTTTCATTGCTTAACAAAAGACCATCATTGGTTGGAACGGCCACCGAACGGTGCCGCACAGCCAGCTGATAGTACTCGATTTTATCGGGATAAAAACCAAGAACTTTGTAAAAGAGCAAATAAGGCTCTTTTCGTGATTTAGAAAAGAGCCTTAAATTACGTATTAATGTTTGAATCACGTCTTATTGAACATATTTTTTTACAATCAAACTTGCATTATGACCGCCAAATCCAAAAGTATTAGACAAAGCAGCATTAACAATTCGTTTTTGCGCCTTGTTAAATGTGAAATTAAGATTATAATCAATATCTGGATCCTCGTCACCTTCGGTAAAGTTAATTGTAGGTGGTACAATATCGTTTACAACAGATAAAACCGATATGATCGCCTCAACAGCACCTGCAGCACCCAAAAGGTGACCAGTCATTGATTTTGTTGAGCTGATGTTCAGTTTGTATGCATGTTCACCAAACACTTCTTTTATAGCTTTCGCTTCAGAAATATCTCCGACAGGTGTGGATGTACCATGAACATTAATATAGTCAATATCTTCTGGTGACATTCCAGCATCTTTCAAAGCCCTGGTCATCACCAGCTTGGCACCAAGTCCATCAGGATGAGTGGCAGTTAGGTGATAAGCATCGGCCGACATTCCGCCGCCAACCACTTCGCAAAGAATGTTTGCTCCGCGGGCTAACGCATGTTCCAATTCTTCTAACACCAAACAACCTGCACCATCGGCCATTACAAAGCCATCGCGACTTTTACTAAAAGGTCGGGAAGCTGTCTCGGGAGCATCATTCCTTGTTGAAAGTGCTGTAAGGGCATTAAAGCCTCCAACACCTCCGGGAGTCAATGCCATTTCGGCACCACCGGCCAGAATAATATTGGCCTTTCCCATACGAATATGAGTGAAAGCATCAATAATTGCATTGGTAGATGACGCACAAGCTGAAGCTGTTGAGTAATTCGGTCCACGAAAACCGTACATGATCGATATTTGACCGGCAGCAATATCCGAAATCATCTTTGGGATGAAAAAAGGGTTGAACTTGGGTCCGTTTTCGAGATTTTGGTAATAATAGCCCACTTCCTGTTCGAAAGTTGTTATACCTCCGATACCAGCTGCAAAAATTACTCCTACTTCATCCTTGTCAATCGACTCCAAATCAAGTCCGCTGTTTTCGATAGCTTCTTTAGCTACTGCTATTGCATACTGCGAATAAATATCTAATTTTCGGGCTTCTTTCCTGTCAAAATAGACATTAGGGTCGAATCCCTTCACTTCGCAGGCAAACTGAGTTTTGAAAGCTGATGCATCGAAACGAGTAATTGGCCCGGCACCACTCACACCATTGGTAATACTATTCCAGAAATCTGGAATAGTATTACCAAGTGGAGTTACTGCGCCTAAACCAGTTACTACAACTCTTTTTAATTCCATAATAACTAATTATTCTGGAAAAAATTATTTTTGAATGGCTTCGATGTGAGCGATAGCGTCGCCTACTGTAGAAATTTTTTCTGCTTGTTCGTCAGGAATTGAAATACCGAATTCTTTTTCGAATTCCATGATCAATTCTACGGTGTCCAATGAATCAGCACCCAGGTCGTTGGTAAAACTTGCTGTTGAAACAACATCTGCTTCTTCAACTCCTAATTTGTCTACGATAATAGCCTTTACTTTAGCTGCAACTTCTGACATAATTTTTGTTTTTAAGTTTATAAATAAAAATTGTTTTATAATTTTGCGGTGCAAAGGAAACAAATTTTCTCCAAATAACCGCATTATTGATGAAAAAAATATATATTTTTGCACAAACAACTCTTTTTTGAGCAATTTAACACCAAACAAAATGCCGTTGAGAATCGCAATTTTCGCATCTGGTTCAGGCTCAAATGCCGAAAACATTGTACATTACTTCTCAGGGAGTAGTGAGTTTCAATTCCCCTTGATCATTTCGAATCAACCGAATGCCTATATTCATAAACGAGCCGAAACACTAAAAATCCCTTCTTTTACTTTTACAAAAGAGCAGTTTTTTGATGCTAAGCCCGTGTTGGAGTTGCTAACAGAATATAATATTGATGCTATAGTGCTTGCAGGCTTCTTGCTGAAAATTCCGACTTTACTTATCCAGCATTTCCAAGATAAAATTATTAATATTCATCCCGCCCTATTGCCTAAATTCGGAGGCAAAGGAATGTATGGCGCCAGAGTTCATCAAGCCGTAAAGGAAGCTGGCGAAACAGAAACTGGAATAACAATTCATTATGTAAATGAAAATTATGATGATGGAAATATTTTATTTCAAGCACGCTGTCCTATATCTGCCGACGACACAGCTGAAATGATTGCTGCAAAAGTACATTTACTTGAGCATGAATATTATCCGCAAATCATCGAAAAAATATGGTAAAAACATCGGTTTTCAAACCAAACACCTTACTTAACCATCTCACTACCTATTACTAAATTGCCATAAATTTTACGTTTTTCGAGAATTAAGTTGTATCTTTGCGACCGAAATTTAATGTTTAAAAAAAGAAAAATGTAATTTTATGAATGTAGTTACAAAAACCATCACACTCGGTGATGGACGTACCATTACTATTGAAACAGGAAAATTGGCTAAACAAGCCGATGGTTCTGTTATGGTTCGCATGGGCGACACCATGCTTTTGGCAACAGTTTGTTCAGCTCAGGAAGCTGTTCCGGGAACTGATTTCATGCCATTATCAGTTGATTATAAAGAAAAATTTGCCTCTTCAGGTCGTTTCCCAGGCGGCTTCCTTCGTCGCGAAGGTCGTGCTTCGGATTACGAAATTCTTGTTTCACGTCTTGTGGACCGCGCTTTGCGTCCTTTGTTCCCCGATGATTTTCACGCTGAAACTTTCGTTACAGTAACACTTTTCTCAGCCGACGGCATAGATATGCCCGATGCATTGGCCGGATTGGCCGCTTCAGCTGCACTGGCAGTTTCAGATGTACCTTTCAATGGTCCTATCTCCGAAGTACGCGTAGCACGCATCAATGGTGAATTTGTTATCAACCCTACTTTCGAACAACTGGAATCGGCCGACATGGAAATCATGGTGGCTGCTACGCTTGACAACATCATGATGGTAGAAGGCGAAATGAAAGAAGTGAGCGAAGATGACTTGTTGAATGCTATGAAAGTAGCTCACGAAGCTATCAAAGTTCAATGTCAGGCTCAAATCGAATTGATGGAAGCAGTGGGTAAAACCGTAAAACGCACTTACTGTCACGAAGAAAACGATGAAGAACTAAAAAAAGATATCTGGGCAAAAACCTACGATAAAGTGTATGCAGTGGCAGCTTCATGCAACACCGACAAACACTCACGCGTAGATAATTTCAATGCAGTAAAAGCTGAATATATTGAAAGCCTTGAACCAGAAGTAGCTGAGGCTAAAAAAGGTTTAATCAGCAAATACTACCACGATGTTGAAAAAGAAGCGATGCGTCGTTCAATTCTGGACGAAGGCAAGCGCCTGGATGGTCGTAAAACTACCGAGATTCGCCCTATTTGGTCTGAAGTAGATTACCTTCCGGGAGCTCATGGTTCGGCAATATTCACCCGTGGTGAAACTCAGTCACTGACAACAGTTACATTAGGAACTAAGATGGATGAGAAATTGGTCGACGAAGCATTGATTCGTGGCAAGGAACGCTTCTTGCTTCACTACAACTTTCCACCATTCTCTACCGGAGAAGCCCGTGCTTCACGTGGTGTTGGTCGTCGCGAAGTAGGTCATGGTAATTTAGCGTTACGTGCGTTGAAAAACATGATCCCTGAAAACTATCCTTACGTTGTACGTGTAGTTTCTGATATTTTGGAATCGAATGGTTCGTCGTCGATGGCAACTGTTTGCGCCGGAACACTAGCTTTGATGGATGCAGGTGTGCAAATCAAGAAACCGGTTTCGGGCATTGCCATGGGATTGATTTCGGAAAATAAAGGTAAAAACTTTGCTGTACTTTCGGATATCCTGGGCGACGAAGATCACCTTGGCGATATGGACTTCAAAGTTACCGGAACAAAAGACGGTATCACTGCCACTCAAATGGACATTAAAGTTGACGGACTTTCTTATGAAATTCTCGAAACAGCGTTGAACCAGGCCAAAGCCGGACGTATGCACATTTTAGGTAAAATACAGGAAACACTGGTTGCTCCACGCGAAGACATGAAACCAAATGCTCCACGCATTGTGGTAATGTTCATTCCGAAAGAAATGATTGGCGCTATCATTGGCCCTGGTGGAAAAATTATTCAGAACATGCAAGCCGAAACAGGCGCTGTTATCACCATAGAAGAACAAGGTGATCAGGGTCGTGTAGAAATAGCTGCTAACAACAAAATGGCTATTGATGCAGCTATCGCAAAAATCAAAGGTATTGTTGCAATTCCTGAAATTGGAGAAACTTACCCTTCGAAAGTAAAATCGGTAATGCCTTATGGTGCATTTGTTGAATTTATGCCGGGTAAAGAAGGTTTACTGCACATTTCTGAAATTGACTGGAAACGTATTGAAACAATGGATCAGGCCGGCATTAAAGAAGGCGACATGATTGACGTGAAATTATTGGAAATTGACCAAAAAACTGGTAAATTCAAACTCTCGCGCAAAGCATTGTTACCACGCCCTCCACGCGAAGACAAACCTAAAGCAGAATAAGTATTATAATGACAGGGACACATTTTCATGTCCCTGTGTATACATAAAAAGAACAGCAAAGAAAACAGGTGAAAATCCTGATCTTTGCTGTTCTTTTTTTCTATTTAGGCCATTTTTCAATTCGGGCCAAAAATCAACGCTCCTATTTCCGACCGAAATCGGCAGGAATTTCTCCCCACAATTCAGTATTCCACTTCAGCACCTTATTATTGTAAGTATTTTCCGATAGCCATTTCTCGGAACGCGCCACAAGTTCGAAAAGAATTGCGTTCTCAGGAGTTTTTTCGAGCTGTGATTTCGTCTTTTTTGCACGTAACCATGCCAATGCTGTTTTGCTATCGGTATAAATCGGGAGTTCGCTATTGCGCTGCTTCAGAAATGCAAGTCCGTGCACCAAAGCCAAAAATTCTCCTATATTATTGGTTCCGTTCCGAAAAGGCCCCTGATGAAAAATAACTTCTCCCGTTTTTGTATAAACACCCTGATACTCCATCAAACCGGGATTTCCGCTACAAGCTGCATCCACAGCTATACTTTCTTTTTCAGGTAAACCGGCCTCGATGATTTGCTCTTTTGTGGGCTGATTCACTTTTGCACTCTTGCCTACAAAATCCCAATAAGGCGACAGAAAGGCTTCACGCGCTTCGGCCTCAGTAGCAAATCCTTTGTACTTGGCTTCGGGATAAGCATGCACCTGCCGCTTACATTCGTCCCACGAAGGATAAATACCCGGCTCGCGCCCATCCCAAACCACAAAAAACTTATTTTTTTTGCTCATGATCTGTTTCTAACTGTTGATATTGTTTCTCTTTTGTGTTTCCAGCGTTTGTGTGTCCACAGCCAGAATTCCGGTTTTTCGTTGATCTTTTCTTCGAGAATCTTCATGTAAGTTTCGGTAATTTCATAATCGGCTGTTGCTTTGGGGTTTAATGAAACCGGATAATACTCACATCTGTAATAACCACGTTTCACCCTTATCACATGCGTATAAATGACCGGATAATCAAATTTTTTAGCGAGTTGCTCTGTTCCTATAATAACAGGAGTGTCCTGATTCAAAAATGTCATCCAATGATGAATGTGAAATAAAAAAGGAGATTGATCCGAAATCATTGCAAAGGTAGAAATCTTATTTTCGTTTCTTAACCGGATCATCGAGCGCATCAAATCCTGAGCTTCTATATTTTGCCCTTTGTATTTGCTTCTTAAATCACTCATTAGCTTGTCAAATTTTTTATTCGACAGTTTTTTGTAAACATTTTGCATTGGACTTTCGGGTGGCAGCAAAAGCGATAAAGAAGAACCCCACTCCCAGTTTCCGTAGTGAGCCGTCATATTCAAAACACTTTTACCAAGTGCATACTGTTGAGTAATAAGGTCAATATTACCCAGATCGAATCTTTTTCTGACTTCAGTTTCGCTCATGTGCAGCTGATAAATTGTTTCGACAAATAAGTCGCAGAAAAAACGATAGAAACGGCGTTCAATTTTCCGGAGTTCTTTTTCCGATTTTTCAGGAAAAGCATTTTTTAAATTTTCACGCGTAAGCTTCTTACGGTAAGGCACTATATAATAAATAATTAGATAGAAAAGATCGGAAAAGAGATAAAGCACCCTTAAGGGAAGCCATGTAATGAGCCAGATAAATCCGTAAAATATGCTGAACATAAATTAAGCTTAAAATGAGATAATTATTGAACAAATAGTTGCAATTGCCCTAAGTGCAGGACTGCATTAATTTATTAAAACTATTAAATGCATAAATAATTACAAAGTGTTTTTTGTGTTGCCTGATATTTTCATTTGTCGTCGGAAAAGTGTATTTTTGCAATTCCAAAAAATCAGGTCCTGTAGTTCAATGGATAGAACAAGTGTTTCCTAAACACTAGATCCGGGTTCGATTCCCGGCGGGACTACTTTTCAGTATTGCATCATCTTTCCATCTTTCATCTCGATAACCCTGTCGGACAACGCCGCCAGCTCTTTATCGTGCGTCACAATCACTAAAGTCAATCCGAATTTTTCCCTTACATCGAATAATAGTTTGTGTAATTCATCCCTGTTTTTCGAATCAAGGCTTCCCGAAGGCTCGTCGGCAAGCAGAACCGATGGATTGTTGATCAGAGCACGTGCTACGGCCACTCTTTGTTTTTCGCCTCCCGAAAGTTCAGATGGTTTATGCTCCATACGCTCGGAAAGGCCCAGGTAACCAATAAGTTCTTTGGCACGAGCAGTAACACTTTTCGTATCCTTACGTGCTATCAGAGCCGGTATCATCACGTTTTCGAGCGCTGTGAACTCAGGAAGCAATTGATGAAACTGAAAAATAAAACCAATGTGCTTGTTGCGGAAAGCAGCAAGTTCTTTTTCATTCAATCTACTAAAATTCACATCGTTCACTTCAACATCACCGGCATCAGGCCGATCCAGCGTACCAAGTATTTGCAATAAGGTTGTTTTTCCGGCACCACTTGGCCCTACGATTGAAACAATTTCGCCTTTTGCTATTTCTATGTCCACGCCCTTGAGCACTTCAAGCGCATCAAAACTTTTATGGATGTTTTTTGCTTTTATCATTTTCTGTGACTATGTACGGCCGGAACTGTTTTTGTTGCGACTTTGGTATGTGTTTTCTGACTACAAAGTTATCTGTTTACGCCGATATTCAGCGCTTTTATTAGCAAAAAAAATTACCTTTGTGCGTATTTTAAAGTATTCCTTTCAGTTTATGTTGTCAGAAAACAGTTTCGGTAAGATAGAATTCAGTCAGAGCGCAAGAGCCACTCGTATCCGCGTGCAGATAAAAACCGATGGTTTGAAAGTCACTTTACCATTTGCTTCGACCGAAAATCAAGCACTTGAATTCATTCATTCGAAACAAAACATAATAAAGGCGAAACAAGAAAAGTTAAGGCAAAACGAGAAAAAGAGTCCTACAGTTTTAAATGAAAGCTCGCATTTACAAACACTTACTTTCGATATTAAATTAAAACGAGCCGACAGAAAAGATATTTTTTTCTCACTGAAAGACAAATTGCTAACTATTGAATTTCCAACAAACACCGACTGTAACACCAAGGAGTGCCAACAACATTTTTGGAACGGAATCAATTATTTCCTTCGAAAAGAAGCCAAACGTCTGTTGGGCAACAGGACACAGCAACTTGCCGATAAATTCGGGTTCAGTTTTACGGGAGTCAAAATCCAGTCAAGTAAAACCCGTTGGGGAAGTTGTTCGCGTGAAAAAAGCATCAATCTATCCTATTATCTTATGCTTCTTCCCCCTCATTTAGTCGACTATGTAATCCTTCACGAATTGTGTCACACGAAGGAAATGAACCATGGCGATAAATTCTGGAAGTGGATGGACAAAGTAACTGATGGACAAAGCAAAGCACTCAGGCGGGAACTAAAAACATTCAATATGCCTGTTCTGTAACTTAGCTCTTTTTTTAAAATTTTGAGATTTACAATTTTACAAACATTCAACCAAGAGATATGAATTGGAACCAACTGCTCTCGACCAAACGATTTGGCATGGAGGATTATCATGAAAGCAGAAAAGACGACCGAAGCGAATTTCAACGCGACTACGATCGCCTCATATTTTCAGCTCCTTTCCGCCGCCTGCAAAACAAAACCCAGGTTTTTCCACTCCCCGGAAGTGTTTTTGTCCACAACCGATTAACTCACAGCCTCGAAGTGGCTTGTGTGGGCAGATCGCTGGGCATTAGCGTGGCGCAGCAACTCCGTGCCAAGGGTGTTGAAGCCGCTTTTTTGGAGGAAATAGGCGCCATTGTTTCGGCAGCTTGTCTGGCTCACGACATGGGAAATCCTCCTTTTGGGCATTCAGGCGAAAAAGCAATCGCTACTTTTTTCTCGGAAGGCAATGGATTAACCCTCAAAGCAACCATGTCGGACAATGAATGGAAAGACATTACCTGCTTCGAAGGAAATGCCAATGCATTCAGGCTACTGACCCATCAGTTCAACGGACGCAGAAAGGGAGGATTTGTTCTTACTTACAGTACTTTGGCCGCTATAGTCAAATATCCGTATGCATCAATTCACGCAGATGCCAACAAGCAAAAATTCGGTTTTTTTGAAGCTGAAAAAGAAGATTTTGAACGAATTGCGTCGGAATTAGGACTCATTAAATCGCCGCTACACCCCGATCGTTTTGTACGCCATCCACTTGTATATCTAGTTGAAGCTGCCGATGACATTTGTTATCAGATTATGGACATTGAGGATGCTCATAAGCTGAAAATACTTTCGACAGACGAAACAAAAACGCTGTTACTGAATTTTTTCAGCGATGAAAAAAAGAAGAGAAGACTGGAAACACTCCTGATGGTAGACGATGTGAATGAGCAGATTGCTTACCTCCGTTCATCAGTTATTGGTTTGCTCATCGGTCAGTGCTCGGAGGCTTTTATCAAAAACGAAAAGGACATTTTATCGGGAACTTTCAGCTCAACTTTAATAAAACAAGTTCCGGAAATATCGGCAAAAGCTTATGCTGCATGTTCGGCTGTGGCAATTCGGAAAATTTATTGTTCGCCCGAGGTACTTGATGTGGAATTATCAGGCTACAAAATCATTCTTACACTCCTCGAACATTTAATAACTGCGGTACTGAATCCTCAAAAATCATATTCCGAACAACTGCTCAAACGCATCCCCGATCAGTACGAAACCAATCACCCCACCACTTACGGTAAAGTATTGGCAGTGCTCGACTATATCTCGGGTATGACGGATGTGTATGCGCTTGATCTATATCGCAAAATCACAGGCATGAGCATTCCGGGAATCTAACGAAAAGGAAGTTTAGTTGGATTGTATTTTCAGCTTATCGCCCAAACTTAATTTGTCGCTTGATTTTTTGTTCCACTTTTTAATATCGTTGATGGAACAATTATATTTCAAAGCTATCGACGACAAGGTTTCGCCCGAGCGTACTTTATGAAAAGCATAAGCAGGTGTTGACTTAGCCTTTGTAACTGTAATTGTGGTAACAGAAGATGCATTTCCGGGAATTTGCAAAGTTTGTCCCTGTTGTAGTTTGTTTGTAGATAAATTGTTATGAGCTTTCAACTCATCAATCGAGATGTTATATAGTTTTGAAATGCTGAATAACGATTCACCGGCAGCAACTTTATGGCTAACAGGCTCATTTATCGAAGCAGGTTGTTCGGTACCTGAAGCAGCAGCGGGAACAGCAGAAGAAGCTACAGCCGTTTTCTGTACTGCAACTTTAAGTTCCTGTCCTGCCAAAATCTTATTGCTGGCTAATTGATTCAGGCTGATAAGTTCATCTTGTGTTGTGTCAAATTTTCGGGCAATTGAGCTTAAAGTTTCGCCTTTCGTTACTTTGTAGGTTGTTTCTTCCTTTTCAGCAACCGCCACATTTGGTTTCACGGTGGAAACATGTTGAGCTATTTCTACAGGCTTTTCTACAATAATTTCCTGACCTATAACTATTTTAGCATCTTTCAGGTTGTTCAGCGCCCTGAGTTCGTCAATCGATTTTCCATAAAGCTTCGACAGGGTGAAAAGCGTTTCGCCTTTTTGCACTTTATGTGTCGTTTTGACATCGGCCACCGGCCTGGTTAAAGAGTTTTGGGCTATTGTAGAATCTTTGCTATGTTTTTTTGTATTTTCAACAAGCACTTTTTCCACCACCGAAATTTCTTTTTCATCCTCAATTTTCAAACGTTGCTTTACCTGAAGTTGCTCGGATTTTAAATGGTTTTTCTTTTTGAGTTTTGTCACCGAAACACCATATCTATCGGCTATAACTGATAAATTTTCGCCCGACTTAACATAATGATATTTTGCCGGAACCACTTTGGTTACTTTTTTGTATTCTATTTTTTGCTCCGGTTCGTGCAGACTCACTTTCGTATTGTCGAAAGCCAACTGAGGGAATGAATCCACTCCAAGAACGCGGCCTGCTCGTACAAAACGCTTTAAATAATAATCTTCCTTCGAATTAGAGATAATAACGCCACTTTTCACCGAAGCATGAATAAAATCGAAATCGCCATCTTCTTTTGCTGAAACAACAATACCAACATGCCCCACTCTCCCGTTTCGCCGCCTGCCATTAAAAAAAACAAGATCGCCGGGTTGAAGTTGCGACTTTGCTATTTCTGGAAACTGATTGGCCTGATCGGCTGATGAACGCTGCAAATTATAACCAAAATTACGGAAAACATGTGATGTAAAACCTGAACAATCAAAATGCGCCGTTCCACCCGATCCATAACGATAAGGAGTATTTAGATATAGTTTACCGTAATTGATGAGTGAATCGGATAAGTTGGGTTTCAACAAAGGACCAAAACTGTTTTTCAGCGTATCAGCCGACATTTTGAGTTCTACGGAAGCCTGGGCATAAAGCTGTAGTGATGAGAAGAATATACCCAATAATATAATTGTGTGTTTTCGAATTGGCATGCAAGTAAAATATATCTGATATTTAAGTAATTGCAAAGATAAAATTTTACACAGATATACAATGCTCTTTTTTTTCTTTTTAAGATAAAAGGGTTATTTTTTAAAACTTGTAGTTCAGGTGAACCTTGTCAGTTTCAACAAAGAGTTCGGCTTGTTCTCCCAAAACGAACGACAAATTATAATCGACATGCCCAGCCGGAAAATTGAAACAAACAGGATAGTCGTATTCACTTACCGCAGCTAAAATAATCTCAGCTACACTTTGCATCATCAACGGATCTTCATCGTAATCGCTGAACTGACCCACCACCAAGCCAGAAATCTGTTTCAGCACTCCGCTAAGCCTCAGGCTTTGCATCATGCGGTCAATTTGATATGGTTTTTCACCGACATCTTCAATAAAAAGGATATTGTTGTTGAAATCCAAGTCGAAAGGAGTTGAACGCATACCCATCATTACCGACAGATTACCACCGATAAGTTTACCTTCAGCCTGTCCCAAACGATTTTCTGCTTCAGGTTTTATGCTGAAATTCGAAGGTGCTCCGAACAACAAATTTTTAAAACTCGTTATTTGATCTGATTCCTCCGGTAGTTCAGTAAGATACTTGGTCATAATTCCATGCATAGAAGCAATTCCAAGTGCTGTTATGGCATTATGCAAAATGGTGATGTCGCTAAAACCTATGAGCCATTTCGGCGATTTGGCAAAGCTTGTAAAATCAATTTTATCAATGATTTGCGCCAGTCCGTATCCACCGCGGCTGCAAAGAATGGCTTTTACATTCGGGTCATCAAGCGCCTGTTGTAAGTCGGCTACACGTTCGTCTTTTGTTCCTGAAAACCGGCCATATGCAGTGCGGGCATATTTGCCCTCAGTCACCTTTAAGCCCCATGACGAAAGCAATTTTGTTGCACCATCAATAAAGCCGGGTTGAATAGCCCCTGAAGGTGAAACTATGTGAATGTTGTCTCCTGCACGCAGAAAGGAAGGTATCATATTTTACTACTCTCTTTTTTTATCTTTTATCAATAAGCATTCTAATTCTGCATCAAAGTTTTGTGTCCGGCAACAAAAAACCAATAGTTGCTTTCACCTCTCTGATCAAATCCGAAGGTGCGATCACCAATTGCAATCCTCTTTTTCCGGCGCTTACATATATTTGATCAACATCCAAACAGCTTTCGTGAATGTAAGTCGGAAAATGCTTTTTCATTCCGATAGGTGAACATGCACCACGAATATAACCCGTTACCTGAAGTAAATCCTTCATTGGAATCATTTCGCAATACTTATTGCCTGAAATTTTAGCCGCTTTCTTCAAATCGAGTTCACCGGCTCCCGGAATTATACAAACAAAATAAGATGTTTTATCGCCTCGAAGAACAAGTGTTTTAAATACCTTATCAACAGCTTCGTTGAGCTGAGCCGCCACATGAACAGCGCTCAGGTCATCAACATCTACCTCGTATGCAACCAATTGATAATTTATTTTTGCTTTATCAAGCAACCTTACTGCATTTGTTTTTTCAGTAGCCATTCCCATCGAAGTTCTTGTGTTTTTACGGCTATTAGTATTTAAGCCATTTCCACATTTCTTTCCATGTTACTTTTTTTCCATACATTAAAATGCCTGTACGATAGATTTTTCCTGCCACCCACGTGCTTCCAACGAACGACAGCACAAGCACGCTGATAGATACAATCAACTGCCATGCAGGCACATCGAAAGGCAAACGCACCATCATAACAATAGGCGAAGTAAACGGAATCATCGAACACCAAAAAGCAAGCGGTCCGTCAGGATTTTCGGCAGCAAAAATACCAGCATAAATAGCAAAGATAATTGGAATCATAATGGGCATTGTAAACTGGTTGGTGTCGGTTTCATTGTCGACCGCCGAGCCTACTGCTGCAAACAGAGATGCGTACAACAAATATCCTCCCAAAAAATAGACGATAAACAGTATTATAAGCTGCACATAATCAAGACCATTCACAGCTGTCATGAATTGTTGAATATCAGCAGTCATTTCATTGTTTGCGGGTGATTGCATTCCCATTTGGCCCATTTCCTGCATTTTTTGTACCGAACCCATATCAATTTTGTCAGAAAAAGCGGTGCTTAAACCAAACAAAATGGCCACTGTAAGTATCACCCACATTAAAAACTGAGTGAGTCCCACCATGGCAATTCCTATGATTTTGCCCATCATCAGTTCGAATGGTTTTACGGACGAAATCATTACTTCTACAATTCGGTTCGTTTTTTCCTGCACTACGCCACTCATGACCTGCGCGCCATAAATAACAATGAACATATAAATTATAAAAGCTGTGATCATTCCAATCACAATCGCCAATTCGGCCGACGCTTCTTTTTCTTTTCCATCCTCACCCCATTTTATTGTTTTCAAATCAATATCGGTGCTCGATTTTTCAACCATTTCCTTCAGATGAGGGATATTGTACGACGCAAGCTTTTGTTCTTCGATATATTTATTCAACAAGCCTGACACATATGTCTTTAGTTCCATATTCACTTGCTTGTCCGAATACATAACAGCAGCAGTGGAATCGATAGCCAAATCTTTAGTGATATAAAGCAACGCAGTAAATTCACTTTCGTTTTCGTTCCGGCTTTTCAACTCGTCAACAGTTGCATCCGAAAACTCAAAAATATAAGATTCATTATTCTTAAGTACATCTTTGTAAAGCTGAGTTTTGTCGACCACAACAATTTTCTTCACTTTATCATCTTTGATTGTTCCCAAAAAAACGATCAAAGAAATCATACCCACCATTAGCAAAGGGGTAAGAAAGGTAAGCAGGATAAATGATTTTTTCATCACCCTGGTACTGTATTCGCGTTTTATTATTAAATTTATCTTTGACATAATGAAAATTTACAATTGTTGAGGAGTACTTACTGTTTGTATAAAAATATCGTTCATGCTGGGCAAAATTTCCTGAAAAGAAAGAATATCGGTTTGCGACATTAGTTTTTCAAGTAAAGCGTTATTGCTGTCAGATGCATTTTTTTTGATCCTGCTCTCGAAAATTCCATTTTTCTGAACCGTTTCAACAAGTTCAAAACCAAGCGGATCAATATTTTTTGTAGATTGCAACATATAAGTATTGGTAGCATGCGAAGCACGGATCTGAGCTACATTGCCCTGCAAAACTATTTTAGACTTATCTACAAGTGATATGTTTTCGCACAAATCTTCGACAGTGCTCATGTTGTGCGTCGAAAAAATAATGGTGGCTCCTTTATCGCGCAGTTCAAGAATTTCGCGTTTAAGCAAATCGGCATTCACGGGATCGAAACCACTGAAAGGCTCATCGAAAATAAGCAATTTAGGATTGTGAAGAATGGTGGTTATAAATTGTACCTTTTGAGCCATTCCCTTCGAAAGCTCTTCCACTTTTTTGTCCCACCAAGCTTGAATTTCGAACTTTTCGAACCAATATTTCAACGATTTCAAAGCGTCACTTTTCGACATTCCTTTAAGTTGAGCCAGGTACAAAGCCTGTTCGCCGATTTTCATTTTTTTATACAATCCGCGTTCTTCGGGCAAATAACCGATATGACGTACATCTTCGGCGGTCATTCGTTTTCCGTTGAGGCGTACTTCTCCGCTATCGGGAGCCGTTATACAGTTAATGATACGAATAAGTGTTGTTTTTCCTGCGCCGTTGGGGCCCAAAAGTCCGTAAACTGAGTTTTCGGGCACCGAAAGACTCACGCCATCCAAAGCGCGATGTTCAGCAAATTGTTTCACTACGTTTTCTACTTCTAATAATGTCATTTTTTTAACTTGATTAGTTGATGGCTTTGATTATTTTCCGATTTTAACTTCTTAATTTTTACTTGTGGCAGTTTACAACAATTTTCCCTCATCGGCAAAACTGTAGTATTTTCCGCGCGCAACGATGATATGGTCGAGCAGCCGGATACCAATGGCATCGCAACCCTGCTTTATGCGCCGGGTAATGTTTTCATCTTCGCTGCTCGGTTTGTTCTGACCCGATGGATGATTGTGAGCTACGGCAATGGATTGAGCCAATCTTTCGAGCGACATTTTGAGCAACAACGGAACATCGACAATTGTTTGTTGAATACCGCCTTGCGTTAACTTATGAGTGCTCAACACTTTGTTGGCACCATTCATAAATACAATCCAAAATTCTTCATGCACCAAATCAATCAGCAAGGGTTCAAACAGTTCGAACAAATCTCTGCTCGACAATATTTGCTTGCGTTCAAGAAAATCACTCGTTTTCCGACGTTTGCCTAACTCCAGAGCGGCCATTATACTGATGGCTTTGGCTTCTCCAATACCTTTAAACTTTTTGCATAAATCGGCGATAGTGAGTCGCGCCAATTCATTAATGTTATCATCGCACTCACGCATAATTCTTCGCGCAAGTTCCACAGCCGATTCATCCCTGTTTCCAGAACCGATAAGAATGGCCAACAATTCGGCATCCGAAAGACTTGATGTGCCTTTTCGAAGCATTTTTTCGCGTGGACGATCATCCTCCGACCATTCACGAATTGTCAATCGTTTTTCTTCGGTTTGCATGGGGCAAATGTACGAAAAAAGTTTATGAAATGTGTTATTTTCGTTAAATCAGCGACAAAACCAATACGATTTCTTACTTTTTCAATCTCCAGAAACTCAATTCGCATTTTTTCGTAACAATAGTTCTGCTCGAATGCTTACTTATTTTCAATAAGTCAAAAGGAGTTTTGATAAGCTCGAAGTGATCACTCAGTATATTTTTGATGCCTTCGAAGGAAGTAACCGGTTCTCCATCTTTTTTGAAACCTCCCGGCCAATGTTCCCTCTTAATGTTATTCAATTCCCAATCGTACGTCGAAGTAAGAACAAGTAATCCATTGCTATTGAGCCGCTCGTGTATATTTTTAAGCAACAAAATCGGACATGTAAGCTCCTCAAGCACATTGGGAGCAACAATCACATCAAAACTATTGTAGATTGGTTTCAAATTGTTCGGGTTGTCCTGCATAAAGATAATTTTCCCCTTTTCGCTTTTCAAGGCTGTATCCGAAAGTACAATCTCGCGATAGAATACCAATTCTCCCTCATCTTTAACGATATAACGTATAAATCCTTTTTCCTGTAACTGAATAGGCATACGAATAAATCGTGCTGAAAAATCGAGCGCTGTTATATCTTTAAAAAATGGCGCCAGTTCAAAAGCAAGTCTGCCGGTGTCGGTATTTAAATCGAGTAGATTCTTTGACTCAGCTTGTTCCACCACTTTTAATATCTCAGCCACCAAAGCCTTTGAGAAATTCTGTTCCTCGCCTGCACCCCACATTTCCTCACACGAATTGACTACTTCTGTGTCGGTTTCGTATTCGTCCAATTGAATTGAAAGAGGAGTCTCCGACTCAACGATCCGAAAACCTGCATGTTGATAAAAATGCCGGCGAAAAGCATAACGTGCATGATGCGTAGCTTCGTTGCCGGTTGAAATCCACGATCCACCTTTTATCAGATTATGTTTGCCATCGAAAGTAGGCGTTGAAAAGTCATCGTACAAAGGATGCACTTTAAAGCCTGCAAATCCTGTAATCGGCGTTTCGGTCCATTGCCACACATTGCCTATCAGGTCGTAAAAATCACCTGTTTTAAACTTATCGACCGGGCAAGGTGAACTATAATGTTCAAGATTAATATTTCCGGGAGCTTGCTTCCATTCTGTTTCGTCAGGGACTTCACAATATTCAAGCAATCGATACCATTCAGCTTCTGTTGGCAATCTGAAAGTTTTACCTTCGCGGGCTGTTTTCCAGTTGCAATACGCTTTTGCTTCAAGATAATTCACTTCCACCGGCCAGTTCCATGGCATGGGAATTTCTTCGGCCACCAAACGCAAGTAGTATTCATCAGCAGTTTTGCGCCAAAAAAGTGGCAATGTCGCTTGTTTGAAATTTCGCCAATTCCAGCCTTCCTCTGTCCAGTAGGCTTCCGTTTCGTATCCGCCGGCCTCTACAAATTTCAAAAACTCACCATTCGATATCAGGTATTTAGTTGCACTGAATGCTTTAACTTTTTCAACGTGTTTTCCATATTCGTTGTCCCAGCCGTAAAGCGGATGCGAAAATGGTTTTCCAAGTTGCATTTCGGCACCAGGAACGGGCAGAAACTCATTCGCTGGAGCAGCTCCGGCATCCTTACAGATTTCACCGAATTTCCCTGCTACAACTTGTTCTAATGGAATTTGACGTATGAGAACTGAAGATGTTTCGAGATGAATTCGTTCGTGTTCGATGCCCATCATAATGATCCAAAATGGATGTTCCCAGGTTACCGGAAGCACGAGAGACGTGTTGAGAATAACTTCGCGCAGCAGCATTTTAGCTTTATCGCGGTAGGCCCTTACTTCCGAAACGGTTGGCCAGTTATAATGTTTTTCGTCCAAATCATCCCAACTCATTTCGTCGACTCCAATAGCAAAGATGGATTCGAAAGATGGATTGATGCGGGTCTCAATGATTTTTGCCAGAAAAAGCTTATTTATAAAAAAAACAGCAGTATGCCCCAGATAAAAAAGAAGAACATGCCGAAGCGGATCACCCCGATGATAAAAAACATCGTCGGATCTCAACTGACTGTAGAGTTTTTCATCTATTTCCCAGGTTTTTTCAAAATAATCAAGAATTTCAAGGCGCTTTGTTTCAGCATCTCCACTACCTAAATCAATAGTTTTTGTGATTAATTTCTGCATAACTTATACCGGCTTTTTTATTTAAATACATTTTTCTCATTAATAACAGGTTGGCTCCACCTTTCTCCAGTTTGTGCTGAAGAATTGTTGCCACCGATGTGAATCCTTGTTTTTCGTACAATGTCAATGCGAGAACATTTTTGTCCCAAACCCGAATGAATAAATCCGTAACGTTTGTATCCAGCTTATTTTCAAACTCCTCCATCATCTTTTTCGCTATACCGAATCCTCGTTTCTGCTCGGTCACCATTAGCTCTGCAATATAAATACAATTGTCAACATTGTAATTGTCAGTTATTTCTATCGGCACATCTTTATCGTATTTTAACGGAAAACACAGCAATGCCGCAACCAACAATTCGTTTTCGATAGCAAGCACTCCATAACCCTTATTCAGAATAAAATCAATATAATCAGACAGTTGATCTTCGTCGATGTGCTGAGCCGATAGGCCGGACGAAAAGCATCCGATATAAAGCGCTATCAATGCATCTCTGTATTTGTCGTCATTGGTTTGAAGATATTCAATCATTCTGTTTTTCGTGATATGCAAATTTAAACATTTAACGCATATCACTACATTTAAGTTGAAAAAATTGAATGTATTTTTCAACTTAAAAAATATTGTTGTCCGATAAAAGTTTCGATATAAAATAAAAAAAGGAGCCAATTTTTTCAAATCAGCTCCAAAGTTGTATATTTGAAGTTACCACACTCTAAATATATAACATGAGCAAAGATAAACATTTTATCGGACAGCCGATATTCGGACAACTATTAAATTTTGTAGATAAAGGAGATATTCGACGACTTGCCAAGTCCCAACAAGCTGATAGATATATAAAGAAGCTCGATGGTCTGACACATTTCATTACCATGCTCTATGCCGTCATTGGAGGTTTTGATTCGTTACGGGAAGTGGTTATCAGTTTGCTTTCTAATGCAACCAAACTATCTCATTTGAGTATAAATTACAGTGCTAAGCGTAGCACTTTGGCTGATGCAAACAAGCGGCGTGCGAGTTCGTTCTTTGGCAGTATCTACAAAATGCTTTATAAGCAATATGCCTGCATTTTATCGGACAGCCACTTGAGCAAAGCCGACATGAAGCGTCTGTACATAATGGATTCCACAACCATAACCTTGTTTAAAGAGATTTTAAAAGGCGTAGGGCGGAACAGTAAAAGCGGCAAAAAGAAAGGTGGAATAAAGGCACATACGCTGATTAAAGCCTCGGAGAATACGCCATGCCTGATTAGGTACACTGGTGCTGCAACACATGATCATATTTTGCTCAAGGAAATAAACCTTGCCGAAGGTTCGATCATTGTTTTCGATAAAGGTTACGTTGATTATGCAGCTTATGAGCAATTCACGAATCAAGGTGTCTGGTATGTAACAAAACTCAAGAGTAATGCTCTGTATAGTAGTGTTCAGGAGATTGACATTCCAGATACAGCTGACAATGGAATTCTAATAGATGAAATTATTGAGCTCAGATATGGCAAGGGTAAAGAACTTGTTCATACTGCCAGAAGAATAGCTTATTGGGATGAGCAAAAGAAAAAAGTATTGGTATTTCTGACTAACAATACTGATTTTGAAGCTGAAATGATTATTGAAATCTATCGTCGTCGTTGGCAAATAGAGCTTTTATTCAAACAATTGAAACAAAACTTTCCATTGAAGTATTTTCTTGGCGACAATGTAAATGCCATTGAAATACAAATATGGACAGCCATGATAGCCAATCTGCTTCTAATGCTGGTTCGCAGTAGAGTAAAACGTCAGTGGGCGTTTTCAAACATGACCAGTCTTTTACGAGGACAGCTTATAAGTTACATCAACTTATACAGCTTCCTCAACGACCCCGAGAAAACCTGGAGGGAAAAGAATGAAACATACAAACGAGAAATACAACTAAGTATCTTTCCAATATAGGGGCTTGCTTTTACAAAATAAAAATCCTGTAGCTGATTTTTAAACAGCTACAGGACGATTTTCAATAATAATATTTTTTATCGGACAACAATACTTAAAAAACAAACAAAGGTCAGCCTCCTACCGAAGCTGACCTTTGTCATGTATTTACAATTGGATATTTTTATTTCAAATCATCCGAAGTATAAGCCTTTGGCAATTTGCGCAGGTTGTATTGCGAAGCCATAATTTCGCCATAAGCTCCAGCCGAACGAAGCGCAATGATATCGCCGCGTTTGGTTTTATTCATGCTGTATTCTTTCGCAAATGTATCCGACGATTCACAGATAGGACCAACTACATCGTATTCTTCTTCGGGCAACTCCGAGCTAAGGTTTTCGATGCGGTGATAAGCCTGATAAAGTGCCGGACGAATCAGTTCGGTGAAACCTGCATCAAGAATCGCAAATTTCTTTGAAGTTCCTTCTTTTACGTAAAGCACGCGCGAAATAAGACTTCCGCATTGAGCTACAACGGCACGTCCGAGTTCGAAGTGCAATGTTTGTCCGGGACGTAAGATCAGGTATTTGCGGAATACTTTAAAGTAGCTTTCGAAATCAGGAATGGATAAATGATTTGGGTGCTCGTAGCTGATCCCTAATCCTCCGCCCACATTCACGTGCTGGAGCTTCACCGATTTACTTTCGAAATACTCCTGTAATTCATTTACTTTTATACACAAATCCTGAAACGACGACATGTCGGTAATTTGCGAACCAATGTGGAAGTGAATGCCCACCATTTTGATGTTAGGCAAAGTAAGCACTAAATCAGTCACTTTATCCAACTCGCTCAGGTTGATGCCGAACTTATTTTCGCTCAGACCTGTAGTGATATAGTGGTGCGTATGTGCGCTCACGTTTGGGTTGATACGCAAAGCTACACTGGCAGTTTTGCCTTTAGCGCCGGCCAATTCGTTGATAACTTCCAACTCGGGAATAGATTCAACATTGAAGCAGAAAATATCATTCTCCAAACCAAGATTGATTTCCCAATCGGCTTTTCCCACACCGGCAAACACAACTTTAGAATTCGGAATTCCGGCATCCAAAGCAGCTTGTACTTCGCCGCCACTTACACAGTCGGCACCAAGTCCGGCATCTTTAATTGTTTTCAGTACGCTTGGGTTTACATTGGCTTTCATGGCATAATGCACCTGAAAGTTTGAGTTAGCTGTTTGGGCATTGATTTCGGTAAGCGTTGCACGAAGCGTCTCCAAATCGTAATAATAGAATGGAGTTTGTATAGCTGCGAATTTATTTACAGGGTAATTTGCTTTCATCATTATTTAAGAGTTTTGATAGATATATAAAAAAAACCGACCTGTGAGCAAGTCGGTTCTTTAATAGGTTTATTCATTGAAAAGTCCCTGACTCAGTGCTACCAATGCACGTTTTTTGTCGTCGGCATTTATCAGGAACGAAACATTATAATTGCTCCCGCCGTACGAAATCATGCGAACAGGAATATCTTTCATTGCATTTACTGCTTTGGCCTGGAAACCTACGTTTTCGGCAGGAAGGTCACCCACAACACAGATAATAACCATATTAGAGTCAACAGTAACTGTTCCTAATTTTTTCAGGCTATTTAATATCTCATCCAACTTCTTGGTATTGTCAATGGTAACCGAAACCCCTACTTCCGAAGTTGTTATCATATCGATAGAAGTCTGGTACGATTCGAAAATTTCGAATACTTTACGTAGAAAACCGTGCGCCAGCAACATACGACCCGATTTAATTTTGATCGCCGTGATGCCATCTTTTGCTGCTACAGCCTGAATAGTTCCTTTTTTGCTTTGCATCGAAATCAGCGTTCCGTGTGCTTCAGGCTCCATAGTATTCAGCAGACGAACCGGGATATTGTTCAGCTTAGCTGGTAAAATACAGGTCGGATGCAGAATTTTAGCACCAAAATATGCCAATTCAGCCGCTTCTTCGAAATGGAGGTAAGGAACTGGTTTAGTGCCTTCCACAAAACGGGGGTCGTTATTGTGCATACCGTCAATATCAGTCCAAATCTGAATTTCATCGGCTTTCAGTGCAGCACCAACAAGCGAAGCGCTGTAGTCGCTACCGCCACGTTGCAGATTGTCAATTTCGCCATAGAAATTACGGCAAATGTAACCCTGGGTAATATATATCATTTTGTCAGGTTGTGCCTGCAATTGTTTTTCAAGATTTTCGGCAATGTAAGCCGTATCAGGTTCTGAGTTTTTATCAATACGCATATACTCCAACGCAGGAAGCAACGCACTGTTTTCACCTATTTCCTGTAAATACAGTTGAAACATAGCCGTCGAGAGCAATTCGCCTTGTGCCAGAATCGCTTTTTCTTCAAACAAAGTGAATACAGATTTTGAGAAAGAACGCAGGTATTCAAAATGAGTCTTAATGATCTGTTTCGCTTCGGCTCTACAATCAGCTTTTGAATAAAGATCCTCAATTACATCATAATACTTCTGTTCCAGCGAATTTATTTTTTCCAATGCACCTGAAGTATTGTTTTTGTAGAAATAGTCCGAAATTTCCACAAGGCTGTTGGTAGTCCCCGACATGGCCGAAAGAACAACAATTTTTTGTTCCCCATCGCAAATTAGTTTTGCTACATCTTTCATACGGGCTGCCGAACCAACAGATGTACCTCCGAATTTTAATACTTTCATTTCTTTCGTGTTGAATTTTTAATTGTATAAAAAATTGAACTGCAAAAGTAATAATTATTTCTCAATTCTACACATTTGATAATTCGATTTAATACTTTACATTTGCAAATAAAAGCACTTTAATGGTTATGAAAAGAGCATTTCTACTATGTTTTTTGTTCTTATTTGGTTTTTTTTCTGCTTTTGCCCAGCAAGCATGGATTCGTATAAATCAGTTAGGCTACCTGCCTGAAAGTTTCAAACGCGCCGTAATGTTAAGTGATTCGGAACTGCAACTAAGTGCATTTTCGATACATGACATGCTCACCAACAACAAAATAGCGGAATTAGGATCAATAAAAGCAGCAAAAAAATTAAACAATCAGTTATTTGTTTACATTCTCGATTTCAGTTCGTTCGGCTTACAAGGTGCCTACTATTTAAAAGCGGGGAATTATACTTCGCCTACAGTTTTTATAAACAACAACATCTACGACGGTAGCGCCGATTTTTTACTGAATTACATGCGTCAGCAGCGATGTGGGTACAATCCGGCGCTAAATCAAACCTGTCATCAACACGACGGCTTCGAAGTTTATGGCAACGAAACCGAAACTTTCAGGGCTGTGAATGCCATTGGAGGATGGCACGATGCTTCCGACTATTTACAATACGCAACCACATCGGCAACAGCCGTTTATCAACTACTTTTTGCTTACAAAAACAACCCCAAAGCATTTGCCGACAAATATGACGCGTTGGGGAAAGCAGGCAGTAACGGCATCCCCGATATTTTGGATGAAGCCAAATGGGGGCTCGACTGGTTAGCGAGAATGAACCCCGAAAAGGAGGTTCTCTATCATCAGATTGCCGACGACCGCGACCATGCCTCCTTCCGGTTGCCTTCCGAAGATCGCGTAGATTATGGTTGGGGACCCGGCACAGGTAGACCTGTTTACAGAGTTACCGACAAACCTCAGGGCTTATTGGGAAACAAAAACCGTTCGACAGGTGTAGCCTCTATTGCAGGCAAATACGCATCGGCATTCGCATTAGGATCTTCTCTTTTGAAAGAATACTACCCTTCATTTGCCGATAGCATTTATCAAAAAGCAGTAGATGTTTTTGCATATGGAAAAAAATATCCAGGGGTTTGCCAAACGGCTCCCGGAAAATCGCCTTACTTTTACGAAGAAGACAATTGGGCCGACGACATGGAATTGGCTGCTATTCAGCTATATGACATTAACAAAAATAGCAAATTCCTGAATGATGCTGCCGCATTTGGAAGGTTAGAGCCTGTTTCGCCATGGATATTTGCCGACACAGCCCGACATTATCAGTGGTATCCGTTTACAAATTATGGTCATTTTCTCATCGCATCCGGCAACCATGCTGCTTTGAGCAAGGAATTTATATTAAACATTCAAACCAATCTGCGTCAGGCCGATGCGAAGAAAGAAAACTCACCATTCCTTGTTGGCACTCCAATGATTTGGTGCTCAAACAACTATGTGACGTCATTAGCTTCGCAATGTCATTTATACAGAAAAATCACCAACGACTCATCGTTTATCGAAATGGAAACAGCTCTTGTCGATTGGCTGTTTGGCTGCAACCCATGGGGAACCAGCATGGTAGTAGGCTTACCCACCAACGGAATATCGCCTTCCGACCCACATTCGGCTCTTTGGCTCAACCATAAAATCCAACTCTACGGCGGTTTGGTGGATGGACCGGTGCGTAACAGCATTTACTCGGGTCTAATTGGCGTGCATCTTTCGAAACCTGACAAATTTGAAAAATTCCAAGGCTATAATGCTGTTTATCACGATGATTTTGCCGATTACTCCACCAACGAACCAACGATGGACGGAACCGCTTCATTGGCGTATTTGCTCTCTTCGAAACAATCAGAAACAAAACAGGACAACAATAAATATGTGAAAGGTGGAATTGTGAGAACCGACAACACAAAAAAACAAATCTCACTCATTTTTAGCGGGCACGAATTTGTGGATGGAAAAAATGCAATTCCCGATATTCTGAAAAAACACAATGTGAAAGCCTCATTCTTTTTTACCGGCGATTTTATGAGAAATAAAAACCATAAAAAGCTAATCGAAAAGTTAGTACGTGATGGACATTATGTTGGGGCACATTCCGATAAACATTTATTATATTGCTCGGAACAGGATTGGAAAACACTTACCATAACCCGCGAGAAATTTATTGAAGATCTGAAAAACAATTATCTGGAGCTTGATAAATTCGGCATCAGCAAACAAGAAGCCCCTTTCTTTCTTCCCCCTTACGAATGGTACAACGACACCATCAGCCAATGGTCCAAAGAAATGGGATTGACAATCATAAACTTCACTCCGGGAACGCGATCAAACGGAGATTATACGATTCCGGAAATGGGGCAGAAGTATTATTCCTCCGAAAATATCTATAATCAAATCACCTCAGTAGAAGCAAAAGAGGGGTTAAACGGGCACATTATGCTGTTCCATATTGGCAGTGACCCACGTCGCACCGATAAATTTTATTACCGGCTCAGCAGCTTGCTCAGCTATTTACAGGAGAAAGGCTATGAATTTACAGACTTGTACAACTCTACCGGAGTGGTTGATAAAGAGCACAAAAAAAGGAAGACTAAATAGCCTTCCTTTACATTCGGGTGGAAAACGGGGCTCGAACCCGCGACCTTCGGAACCACAATCCGACGCTCTAACCAACTGAGCTATAACCACCGTGTTTTGCGGGTACAAAGATAATATAGTATTCGATTTTTCGCAAGCGTTTTAATTAAAAAACTTTTTATTTTTACAAATCACTGACACACAGCAAACAATAAAACAGAACAAATGAACTTTTACATTTCAAACCCCGAATTAGACAACACAATAAACGAAATCAAGCGCAAATTTAAGCTATCGATGAATGGCATCACAGCCGATTATATGAAAAATTCGGGCATAATTTATAAACTCAATTTTGGAGTTTCAATTCCACGAATAAAAGAAATTGCACAGGGATATAAACCTAACAGCGACTTAGCCGACCGATTATGGGTCATTGGCATCAGAGAAACAATGATAATGTCGACGCTCATTCAGCCTGTCGAAAGTTTTAAAATTGAAAAAGCAATGAGCAGGATAGATGGAACAGACAAGATGGAATTAGTTGAGCAACTAAGCATGAATCTATTAGCCAAGCTTCCATATGCAACCACCTTATGTACTCAATGTATCAACAGCCCCCGATTATGGACTCAGATTACAGGGTTCATGTTATTGTTGCGCATCTACCAACAATTCAGCAAATCAGAACTTATTCAATTAATTGACAAAACATTTGAATTGACCGACACCGACGAGTTTCATCTTTACAAGGCAATTGGACTATCCCTGAGCAGATGTTGCCGCAAAGATGCGTCAGTAGCGGCATACATTCTTGAAAAGATAAAAATGAAAGCAGACAAAGATTCAGATGCATTGCGTTACATTGCCAACGAATTGAAACAGGAAACAGAATTTTTATAGCCGAATTACTCAATAATACATCGAAAAGTTGTACTTTTGTAAGTCATCATTAATTAGCAATGAAAGAGGAATATTCATTCGAAGGGATAAAAGAAGTTTTTACTGACTATCTTAAAAAGAAACAACACCGTAAAACTCCCGAACGATTCGCAATTCTTGAACACATTTATTTGCACGAAGGACATTTCGATGCTGAAATGCTGTACAATGCAATGCAAAAAGAATACCGTGTGAGCCTGGCAACCATCTACAACACGCTCGACATTTTGCTGGATTGTAGCCTGATCGTAAAACATCCTTTTATTGGACAAACTGCGCAATTTGAAAAAACCTTTGGCAACACAATCCACCATCATTTGGTGTGTTCGAAATGTGGTACTGTAAAAGAATTTGCAGATAAAAAAATCCGCACTACAATTCAATCGAAAAATTTCTCTACATTCGAAATAACGCATTATTCACTTTACCTTTACGGCATATGTAATAAATGTAAAAGCATAAAAACAAAAAGCAAAGCACGAATTTAAAATCAATTAATCAATTATATATTCAATGAAAGTAGATGTTTTACTTGGCCTCCAATGGGGCGACGAAGGAAAAGGAAAGGTGGTAGATGTATTGACACCGGGTTACGATTTAGTGACTCGTTTCCAGGGAGGCCCAAATGCCGGCCATACACTCGAATTTGAGGGTAGTAAATTTGTACTTCGCTCCATCCCATCCGGAATTTTTCAGGGAGGTAAAATAAACGTGATTGGTAATGGCGTCGTACTCGACCCTGCACTGTTCAAGGCCGAAATCGATGCCCTCGAAGTATCGGGACACCCGTTGACAGAAAGACTCAAAATTTCAAAAAAAGCCCACCTCATTCTTCCTACCCATCGTTTGCTCGATGCAGCCTACGAATCCGCCAAAGGAAACAGTAAAATTGGCACAACAGGCAAGGGCATCGGACCGACTTACACTGACAAAATCAGCCGCAACGGACTTCGGGTAGGTGACATCCTGAATAATTTTGACGAAAAATACAAGGCAGCCATCGAACGACATAAAGAAATGCTCGATCAATACGATTTTGAATATAATCTGCCCGAACTCGAAAAAGCATGGTTCGAAGGCATTGAATGCATCAAACGCTTCGAACTTATCGACAGCGAACATTTCGTTAACGATGCATTGAAAGCCGGCAAAAAAGTACTTGCCGAAGGCGCTCAGGGAACAATGCTCGATATCGACTTCGGATCCTATCCTTTTGTAACGTCTTCCAATACCATTTGTGCGGGCGCCTGCACCGGACTCGGAGTAGCTCCACGCAACATTGGCGAAGTATATGGCATATTTAAAGCATACTGCACACGCGTTGGCAGTGGCCCATTCCCTACTGAATTGTTCGATGCAACAGGCGATGACATGCGCAAAATTGGCTTCGAATTTGGCTCAGTGACAGGCAGACCCCGCCGCTGCGGCTGGATTGATCTGGTAGCATTGAAATATGCAGTTATGATCAATGGCGTAACTCAGTTAATCATGATGAAAAGCGACGTAATGGATGGATTTGATACTATAAAAGCCTGCGTTGCTTACAATATTGATGGTGTTGAAACAGAACAATTCCCTTTCGATCTGAACGACGGAGCCGAAGCACAATACATAGAAATGCCGGGCTGGAAAACCGACATGACAAAAATGCAATCGGAAGAAGAATTCCCCAAAGAATTTAATGCTTATCTTGATTTTCTGGAAAGAGAATTAGAGGTACCAATCAAAATTGTTTCGGTAGGTCCCGACAGAGCGCAGACGATTATTCGCTACAACGACTAATTAAAACTTACACAAGCAACGTTCCGTACTTCTCAACTAAAAGTGCGGAACGTTTTTGTTTTATCCCACACCAACGCGCCCTGAACTTTTTCAACTCACCCCATGTTTATAAAAAAACACATTACTGACATTTTGTCTTTTGGCAAGGATTTTGACTCAAAAAACGCATATAAATTTAAAAAACAAGAAAATTATGTACATTGGTTATATTATTTTTGGTATCGTAGCGCTTATCAGTTGGATTATTTCGGCAAGCCTGCAATCTAAGTTTAAGAAATATTCCAAAATTCCTATCCCTTACGGAATGACAGGGAAAATGGTGGCCGAAAAAATGCTTCATGATCATGGAATTTTTGATGTTCAGGTTATTTCTACCTCAGGACAACTAACCGACCACTACAACCCTCTTACCAAAACGGTGAACCTGAGTGAAGGCGTTTACGGTTCAAACTCTGTTGCTGCCGCTGCTATTGCTGCTCACGAATGCGGACATGCAGTGCAACACGCCACAGCCTACGCGCCACTTACGCTCCGGTCGAAACTGGTGCCGGTGGTTAGCTTTGCTTCCAACTGGATGCAATGGGTACTGTTGGCTGGAATTGTTTTGGTCAACTCATTTCCACAGCTGTTGCTGGCCGGAATTATTCTGTTCGCTACTACCACGCTTTTTAGTTTTGTTACTTTGCCAGTCGAAATCAACGCCAGCAGTCGTGCTTTGGCCTGGTTGAGCAATGCCGGCATTACCAACTACGAAACACAAGGACCTGCACGCGATGCTTTGAAAACAGCCGCCTACACTTATGTGGTAGCCGCATTAGGCTCGTTGGCCACACTGGTATACTACATAATGATCTTTTTGGGACGGAGAGATTAAATGAATATTGTCTGAAACGGAAAAATTGTTACCTTTGCAAGCTCAAAAAACAATGGCTCCGTAGTTCAGCTGTATAGAACGTCAGATTCCGGTTCTGAAGGTCTTGGGTTAGAATCCCAACGGGGTCACAAAATGTAAAAACAAAAAAAATCAGCCTTTCATTTGTTTGAAAGGCTGATTTTTTTTGTTTTTACGCAATATTTCTGTTGCTATTTTCTTTCAGCATATTGCTCTTCGTAATACTTTTGATACTGACCACTCGTCACATTATCCAACCACTCCTGATTACTCAGGTACCAGTCAACTGTTTTTTCAAGTCCTTCTTCGAACTGCAATGAAGGTTTCCAGCCAAGTTCACGTTGGAGTTTTGATGAGTCGATGGCATAACGCAAATCATGTCCGGCTCTGTCCGTCACAAAAGTGATGAGTTTTGCTGATGTTCCGGCCTCTCTGTTAAGTTTGCGATCCATTATCTCACATAATTTATGAATCAAATCAATGTTCGTCCATTCATTATTGCCACCTATATTATACGTTTCTCCATCTTTTCCGGTATGGAAAATTGTATCAATCGCACGGGCATGGTCATTTACCCATAACCAATCACGAATGTTTTCACCTTTTCCATAAATAGGAATCGGTTTATTATGCTTAATATTATTGATCGAAAGCGGAATCAGTTTTTCGGGAAAATGGTTGGCGCCGTAGTTGTTAGAGCAATTGGAAACCACAACGGGCAAACCGTAAGTGTCGTGATAAGCACGCACAAAATGATCGGAAGATGCTTTACTTGCCGAATAGGGCGAGTGCGGATCATATTTTGTTTCTTCGGTAAAGAAGGTACCATCCATTTCCAAAGCGCCATACACTTCATCTGTAGAAATATGATAAAAACGTTTGCCTTCCATATTTCCTTTCCATGCATTTTTTGCAGCATTCAGCAAATTACAAGTCCCGAAGACATTGGTACGAATGAATGAAAATGGATCGACGATAGAACGGTCCACATGCGATTCGGCCGCTAAATGAATGACACCATCAAAATTGTATGTTGAAAACAATGTTGATATAAAAGCTTCATCAGTAATATCTCCTTTCTCGAAGCAATAGTTTGGTGTATCGGACAGGTCTTTCAAATTCTCAAGATTCCCTGCATAAGTCAGCGCATCAAGATTTACAATTTGATATTCAGGATATTTTGTCACAAATAAACGAACAACATGAGAACCTATAAAACCGGCACCACCGGTAATTAGAATAGTCTTTTTCATATGATTGAGCTTGAAATTTAACTTTAATATATTCTAAAATAATATTTTCGATCCGAAAGGTTAAGCATCCTATAACCACCTACTTACTCACACAATTTTCATCATCTTCAGACAGCAGCACAAAATGAGCCTTGTTCTTTTTCACAAAGATACAACGTTTTTCAGGTTTGACAAGTTGTTGAAAACTTTTCGATCTAAAAAAAGTTATTTATAAAATACAAACGCTACTTTTGTAACATGGCAAAAATAAATCAACATATCGAAAAGCTACTGGCTTATCATGACTATGTAGTAGTACCGGGCTTAGGTGGATTTGTGGTACAACATCAATCAGCAAAGATCACAGCCGGACACATTTCAGCACCTACAGCAACCGTAGGCTTCAACTCGCTAATGCAACATGCCGATGGTTTGCTTGCCATAGAAGTTGCAAGAGCAGAAGGAATTACCTACCGGAAGGCAGTTGAAATTATTGAGTCTGAAGTAAAAGAATTCAAAAATCAATTGCTAAAATCAACACCCCACCAGCTGGGAAATCTGGGGTTCTTTTCGCTCAACGAAAACGGAAGCCTTCATTTTGTTCCCTGCACAAAAGTAGATTTTCTACCTTTAAACATTGGACTTAACGAATTGTTCGTTTCGGAACTGGAGCGCAAAGCAGAAAAAGAAGCAAAGAAAATATCCTTTGTTCTACCTACAGCAAAAACATTCAGATACGCTGCAGCTGCTGTTTTATTGACGGCAATGTTAATGATTTCGCCTCAAATGAACGACGTTCGCCGCGCCGAAACAGCCGACTTGCTTTCGCTTTCGGTGCTTCAGCCAACTGTCAAAACAGTCGTTAACGACACATTGGTGCTCTGTCCGGAGCGCTCCGAAACAATGCTCTCTGACGGAAGTGTTCAAAACAATGACTCTAACCTGTTTCATGTAGTGGTAGCCAGCCTTCCAACTCAACTTTCGGCCGAGAAGCTTTGCGAATCGCTCAAAAAAGAGAAGTTTGAATGCGCCCACGTGCTGAAACCTGTAAAATCGTACAGAGTCTCAATTCGCTCATTCGCCGAGAAAGCCGAAGCCATAGCCTTTATGGAAAACCTACGCGCTTCGGACGAACGTTTTAAAACCGCATGGGTACTTTGCAAATAATTTTCAAAAAAAATAATTCGTTTTAAAACTCTTGAATCATTTTTGGACAAATTATTCTATCAGAAAACAAAAAAACAGGAGAATTATTGAAATCCAAAAATATATCACTATCTTTGCAGCCGCTTTTCGAGTAAAAGCATTAGGTATAATCATTTAAAAAAATAAAAAATGCCCGCAAAAATCAGATTACAACGTCACGGTCGTAAAGGATATGCTTATTATCATATCGTTATCGCCGACAGTCGTGCGCCACGTGATGGCAAATTTATCGAACGTATCGGTTCTTACAACCCAAACACCAATCCTGCAACAATTGATTTAAAATTCGAACGTGCTCTTCATTGGTTAACAACAGGTGCCCAACCAACCGATACAACACGTAATATCCTTTCAGCTGAAGGTGTATTATTGAAAAAACACTTGTTAGAAGGTGTAAAAAAAGGAGCATTCGATGCTGCTGAAGCTGACAAACGCTTTGCTGCATGGAAAGCCGCTAAAGAAGCTAACCTTACTAAAACAAAAGAACAATTGGCTGCCGAAAAACAAGCAGATCTGAAAGCACGTTTATCTGCAGAAGCAGAATCGAACAAAGCTAAAGCTGCCGAAGTATCAAAGAAAAAAGCTGAAGCTATTGCAGCTCAGGCTGAAGCCGCTGCCGAAGCAGCAACTGAAGCTCCTGCTACTGAAGAAGCTCCTGCTGCTGAATAAGGAAGATTCAAAAAAAATATAAGAAACCCGGAAGCAATTTCGGGTTTTTTTGTACCCATATTTTAAGCAGATATTGAAAAACGAATCAATATCTAAATCATTTTATCTACAATGAATTTTAATTGTTATATTTTTATTATTTTTACGCATGATTGAAAAACAAGTAAATATCGCCTTACAGGTACTGCCTGTATCAAAAGACATCCACCCCTACATCCTGGTGGATAAAGCCATCGAAGTGATAGCGGCTTCGGGGCTCAACTATAAAGTCACTCCTTTCGAAACAGTGATAGAAGGAACTTACGACCAAATTATGGAAGTTGTAAAAAAAGCACAAAAGGCCTGTTACGATGCCGGCGCCGAAAGCATGATGACTTATATAAAGATTCAGAGTTCGAGAGAAAATGTAAGCATAGAAGACAAAATGGAGAAGTATTAAATTCGGTTGCGCTAACCCAATACAAAAATCATAAAAAAAAAACCTCGCTACCAAATTATGAAGCTAAACGTTTCCATCGTGGTTTATAAACATGCAATTACCGAAGTCAGTGCTTTGGTTGATTTGCTGCAAAAATCAGGGGTGGTAGCTCAGATATTTCTTGTTGACAACTCACCCCAACCAAACGAAGCGTTTGCCGCACTAACTGTTAATTATATTTTCAACAATCAAAATTTAGGCTATGGCGCTGCACACAACATAGCTTTACGCAAGAGTATCATTTCAGATGCAAGCTATCATTTGGTAGTAAATCCTGACATAAGTTTCGAGCCGGAGATTTTAATCAGCATAACCGAATATATGGATAAAAATACAAATATTGGACAATTAATGCCAAAAGTATTTTACCCTACCGGGGAAATTCAGTATCTTTGCAAGCTGTTACCAACTCCATACGATTTAATTTTCAGGCGTTTTTTGCCACAGAAATGGATCATTAAGCGAACTGAAACCTTTGAGTTGAGAGCATCCGGATACAATACAATAATGGATGTTCCTTATCTTTCGGGTTGTTTTATGTTTTTCAGAATTTCGGCCTTAAAAGACATTGGTTTATTCGACGAACGTTTTTTTATGTATCCCGAAGATATCGATATAACACGGAGAATGCACTCAAAATACAGAACGGTGTTTTATCCACAGGTAAGTATCGTTCATCATCATGCAAAAAGCTCTTACATGAACTTTAAAATGTTAACAATACACACTTTTAACATGATCAAGTATTTCAACAAGTGGGGATGGATTTTCGACAGAGAACGCACAATGACAAACAAGAGAATAAAAGCATCGTTAACTAAAAATTAAGAGAACAACAAATATTGATCGTCGAATAAAAATTTATATACTTTCATTTAAATCATTCGTAATATTATACACATATGAACTTCAGCCTGATACAAATCACGAGCGCCTTCATGGTGCTTTTTGCGATTATTGATATTTTAGGATCCATCCCCATTATATTAAATATCAAAAAGAAGTCAAGTACCGTTTACCCCTTCAGGGCAAGTGCAATAGCCTTGATTATTTTAATCGTGTTTTTATTTTCGGGCGAAGGAATTCTAAAACTCTTCAATGTCGACATCCAATCGTTTGCCGTGGCAGGCGCTCTTGTGATTTTTATTTTTGCTATAGAAATGATTCTCGATGTTGAAATTTTCAGAAACAAAGGGCCTGAAGGCGGTTCATCCATTGTACCACTTGCCTTTCCGCTGATAGCCGGGCCGGGCTCTTTCACAACCTTATTGTCATTACGAGCAGAGTACGACACTGTAAATATAATTATCGCACTTGTTCTGAATCTTATTTTTGTGTATTTTGTAATTCGCTCCACTTCACGGATTGAAAAGCTGATCGGCGAGGGCGGCATCTACATTCTACGTAAATTCTTCGGAATCATTCTATTGGCCATATCAGTAAAACTTTTCACAACAAACATCGGTTCATTGTTATAACCCGCTATTACATTATTTGATATAATTATTTACCGGTACAGTTTCTACACATTTCGTGCTGTTTACGGTTACTAAGCACTGACATACGAAATTCGGTTGCCTTAGAGTTGTGCCAAACGCTACCAAAAGACCTGTCGGCAAGGTTACCAAAACTGTGAGTACCATCCTTATCGTAGCAGCAAGGAATCAAATCACCTTTCGAGCTAATGACTGCCGCACTCCACAGGCGTGAACAATGATTGGGAAGTGCATTTTTTACTTTATATTTTCCATCATTTGTTTTTTTATAGCGCGAATATTTTTCAAAACTCGTTAAAAGATCATTCCCATTTTCGAAATCGTACAATTGAGCCGATTTGAACACCAACCGATCAGCCTCTAATGATTTTGCAAGGGTCTTTATCTCTTTCATTTGATGTTCGTTGGTTTTCAGCACAATAAACTGTATTTCTACCAACGGTGTTATCGATTTTAATTCTTTTTTCCATTTATTGATGTGCTGCACCCCTTCGATGGCTTTTGTCAATTTTCCGCCTTTTCTGTATTGCTCATAAACTTTCTGCGTAGTTCCATCCATCGACACAATTAATTTATCCAATCCCGAAAGAACAAGCTCTTTTGCCCTTTCTGAATTAAGTAGTTGCGCATTGGTGGATGTAGAAGTAAAAATTTTAGCGTTGTGAGCATAATTTATTAACTGGTGAAGGTTTCTGTTCAGCAAAGGTTCTCCCTGAAAATAAAAAATTATATGAAACAGCTCATTCTTTAACTCATCAATATAATTTCTAAAAAACTCACTATCAATCTTAGTTCCACTTGACCTACCACTTCTTCCAACAGGACATTCGGGACATTTTAACTGACAGAAATCGGCTGGCTCCACAGAAATGAAAGCTGGGCGGAGTTTCGGGTTGAATTTAAGTAAATTTCGATGAAACAAATAAGAAGAGTACAAACCAATAAAATTAGTTATTTTCCTCAAACTGCAATATTTAAGAACACTAAAAAAGAATAAGACATAGTTTTTGAAATAATGCATAAATGATTAATTTTAGGATTTCAAAAATAATTTTTCAGGATATCATGTATATCATATCCACCTATTTTAGAAAAAACGTGAAAACAATTTGCAAAGTAAACAGAATTTAAAACAAAAACTATATATTTGTAGTCAATAAAAAAAAATCGAATATTAAATCAATTTATAACAAAACACAATTTTATGAGAAAGCAATTATTTTTTATGGTTTCTATGCTGCTTGTGCTGGTGTTGAGCTCTTGTAACAAAGACCTTAAAACATTAGACCCAAGCTTATTTACTTGTACTCCAAATCCACTTGAAGTAAAAGGTGGCAAAGTAGATGCAACTATTACAGGAACTTTCCCGGTAAAGTATTTTGCAAAAAATGCTACAGTAACAGTGACACCCGTTCTTACTTTCAACGGTAAAGAAGTAAAAGCAGCTGCTTCCACTTTTCAGGGCGAAAAAGTAGTTGGTAACAACAAAACAATCAGCTACAAAGCTGGTGGATCATACACAATCAAAACATCTTTCGATTACAATCCGGAAATGATTAAATCAGAATTATGGTTGGATTTCAGTGTATCAACAAAGAAAAAAACATACACACTTCAGCGCGTGAAAGTGGCTGATGGCGTTATTGCTACATCTCAATTGGCATCTACAAACTTTGGAGCCGAAAACGGTGCTGTTATTATCCCTGATAAATTCCAACGCGTAATACAGGAAATGCAGGAAGCTGATATTAAGTTCCTTATCCAACAATCTGAACTTCGCAAATCAGAAGCAAAATCAGAAGACATTGTAGCATTAACAAAAAAGATCAAAGAAGCGAAAGAAACTCAGAACAAACAGGTTTCAGGTTTGGAAATCGCTGGTTATGCTTCTCCCGATGGAGCTGTTGAACTGAACACTAATCTTGCTGAAAAACGCCAGAAAGTAACTAACGACTTTATCAACAAAGAATTAAAGAAAATCAAAACTTCAGTTAAAGTAGATTCTAAATTCACTGCTGAAGACTGGGATGGTTTCCAGAAATTAATGGAAAGCTCTAACATTCAGGACAAACAAGTAATTCTACGCGTACTTTCGATGTACAGCGACCCTGAGCAACGCGAAAACGAAATCAAGAATCTTTCTGTTGCTTTCAAGAGCATTGCAGATGAAATCCTTCCACAACTTCGTCGTTCACGTTTAAAACTGACAGTTGATGTTACTGGCAAATCTGACGAAGAAATTGCTAAATTAGCCAACGAAGATGTATCTAAATTAAGCGTTGAAGAATTGCTTTATGCTGCAACACTCACTGAAGATGCTAACAAAAAAGCTGATATCTATCAGAAAGCTGTTAGTGCATTCCCAACCGACATGCGCGCTTTCAACAACTTAGGAGCTGTTCAATACGAACTTGGAAAAGTTGATGCTGCTGCCGATAATTTTGCTAAAGCTTTGGCTATCGATGCTAAAAACGCAGATGCCAATTACAATGCCGGTTTAGCTGCATTGGCTAAAGCCGATATTGCAAAAGCTGAAGTTGCTTTCGGTAAAGCTGCCGGAACAAAAGGAAATTTAGGAAATGCCCTTGGAACAGTGTATACAATCAAAGGTGACTATACAAAAGCTAAATCGACATTTGGACCAATCGCAACTAACAATGCTGCATTGATTCAGATCCTTGATGGTAACTACAACGGAGCCCGCACAACACTGGATGCTGTAAAACAACCTAATGCGCTTACTTCTTACTTAGCTGCTGTCATCGGTGCCCGCACCAACAACCGCGACGCTGTATATGGAAATCTTCGCAAAGCTGTAAGTTTAGACGCAGCTTACAAAACAAGAGCTCTTGTTGATTTAGAATTCTCTAAATTCTTTACTGACGACGCTTTTAATGCGATTGTAAAATAAAACTATTCGTCAAAGTCATATAAAAGCCGGTATAGTTTTCTATATCGGCTTTTTATATGCCATTTTGACATAGCTCTTCCACCAGATTAAGGCACTCTGCACAACGGTACAGATTTTGTCTGTATAGCTTACACAAATAATAAAATCAAAAAAAACCGATTTACAAATTAATATGTACTTTTACTGATGATCAGCCTGAAAATCTGACTGATTATCAGAATTTAATTGAAGGCAAGGCATGATCGAAAACGAACAAATAGTAAATAAAATTGTTGAAGGTATACAGGAAAGAAAAGGCAAAGAAGTAGTGGTGGTTAACCTCAGGAAGCTGAAAGAGGCTCCTTGTAGTTATTTTGTTATCTGCGAAGGAGATTCAAATGTACACGTAAACGCAGTAGCAACATCGATAAAAGATTGGGTAAACGAAAAGATAAATGTAAAGCCATATGCAACAGCCGGATTTGAAAATTGCGAATGGATTGCAATGGATTACGGCCAAATCATTGTTCATGTGTTTCAACGTCACACACGGGCTTTTTATGATATCGAGCATTTATGGGCCGATGCCGACCTGAAACGAATTGAAAATTTAATTTAAAAACAAATAATCTATTGAACAATAGAATGGAAAACAAAACATCAAAAGACAATCCCAAACCAATCGGTAAAGGTCCAAAATTCAGCATCACCTGGATTTATGGCATCATCATACTCGTGTTGATTGGTTCCTTTTTTCTTAACGACACAGCACCCCTGAAGGAAGTGCCCTATTCTACTTTTGAAGAATATGTAAAAAAGGGACATATCGAAAAAATTGAAGTCTATCCAAACAAAAATACAATTTCGGCAAAAGTCAACAAAAATTCTGTAAAAACTGTATATGGTGACAAGTCAAACCTATACGAGAAAGACAGACTCATCAGTGTAAGAATTCCATCGGTTGAGGAGTTTTCGAAATTTATAAACAAATCCAAAGAAGATAATTTATACAGAGGTGTTGTTGAATACAAAGAAAGCCGGGATTATATAGAATTATTTCTGTACAGCATACTTCCCTTCCTTTTGCTGATTCTGTTCTTCGTTTTTATGAACCGCAGAATGTCAGGTCAAATGGGTGGCGGAAGCGGCGGTATTTTTAACGTAGGAAAATCAAAAGCTCAATTATTTGACAAAGGAAACACCGAAAACAAAGTTACATTTAAAGATGTAGCCGGACTTGCGGGAGCCAAACAAGAAATTGAGGAAATAGTAGCATTTCTAAAAAATCCATCAAAATACACTGAACTTGGAGGTAAAATTCCGAAAGGAGCTTTGCTTGTAGGCCCTCCAGGAACAGGAAAGACATTGTTGGCCAAGGCTGTAGCCGGAGAAGCCGATGTGCCTTTCTTCTCAATGTCGGGTTCCGATTTTGTTGAAATGTTTGTGGGAGTAGGTGCTTCGCGCGTTCGGGATTTATTCCGTCAGGCCAAAGAAAAATCGCCTTGTATCATTTTTATCGACGAAATTGATGCCGTTGGACGTGCACGTGGCAAAAACCCAAATATGGGAAGCAACGACGAACGCGAAAACACACTAAATCAATTACTTACAGAAATGGACGGTTTTGGTTCGAACAGTGGAGTCATTATTCTTGCTGCTACCAACCGTGCCGACATTCTGGATAAAGCCTTGTTGCGTGCCGGTCGTTTCGATCGTCAGATACATGTGGATTTGCCCGATGTACACGAACGCAAGCAGATTTTCAACGTACACCTTCGTCCGATCAAAATCAACGAAACTGTCGACGTAAATTTCCTTGCAAAGCAAACACCAGGTTTTTCGGGAGCCGACATAGCCAACGTTTGCAACGAAGCGGCTTTAATTGCAGCCCGGAAAAACAAATCTTTCGTCGAAAAACAAGACTTTTTGGATGCTGTTGACCGTATTGTAGGTGGACTCGAAAAGAAGACAAAAATAACAACCGTAGCTGAAAAGAAATCGATAGCCTATCACGAAGCCGGACATGCCACTATCAGCTGGATGACCGAACATGCGAATCCGCTTGTAAAAGTGACAATCGTGCCTCGTGGAGAAGCGCTTGGAGCCGCATGGTATTTACCCGAAGAACGTCAGTTGACAAACAAAGATCATATTCTTGATGAGATGTGCTCAACTTTAGGAGGCCGCGCCGCTGAGGAAGTATTCCTGAAACAAATTTCGACCGGAGCCATCAACGACCTGGAGCGTGTTACAAAACGTGCATATGCAATGGTGGCTTATTTCGGAATGAGTGAAAACATGCCCAACATGAGTTATTACGATTCATCGGGAAATTCTGATTATGGATTTACAAAACCATACAGCGAAAAAACAGCAGAACTTATTGACGAAGAAGCAAAAAGAATTGTTGCGCAGGAGTACGAACGTGCAAAACAGATTTTGATTGAGAATGCCGCCGGACATAACGCGTTGGCCGAATTATTGATTGAACGTGAAGTTATTTTCTCAGAAGATCTTGAAAAAATATTCGGAAAACGTCAGTGGACTTCGCGACAGGATGAGTTAATGGCTCAAAATGGCGGAGCCGACATTCTGGATGAAACACCGAAGTTAGGTGCTGCTTCTACCGCAGAAAACCAGCCTGCTGAGGAAAAAACAGAAGAGGGACAAAAAGAGATTACTACAACAGAATTGTAACGCTCACTATGTCAGATCAATCAAGAACTGAAATATTAAATAAAATTGCAGCTACCAAAAGAAAAAGGGTAGCTGCAATTTCTGTTCATAAAGCAAGTAACGATAACATTTACCAGCCGGTTTTGCCTGATATGATCAATTGCTTTCGATCAGAACTTGAAGCAATTAATGGCAAATGCATTGTTTGCAGCAACAATGAATTGCTGATTCAACAATTAAAAAATCTGATTTCGGAAAAACAACTTTCATCGATATTTTGCAAGGATAAAGAAATCCTGAACTTCCTCAAAAACAATGGCATCAATTGTAGCAACGAAGTATCGGATTTTACAGAAATGCAGGCAGGAATTACTTCCTGTGAATTTCTGGTGGCGCGCACCGGCAGTGTCGTTGTAAGTTCGGCGGGCGATTCTGGTCGTAGTATGAACGTTTTCCCGCCCATCCACCTTGTGCTCGCCAACTCCGATCAGCTCGTTCAATTTCCGGAAGATGCACTCGTTGCCGTACAGTCAAAATACAAAAACAACTTTCCTTCGACAGTTACCACAATTACAGGCCCAAGCAGAACAGCTGATATTGAAAAAACACTTGTACTTGGCGCTCATGGACCAAAAGAATTGGTCGTTTTCCTTTCATTAGTCTAAACTTTTGCTATCTTTGTACATATTTTTTTCAAAGGATGAACAATGATTTACTTTCAAAATAACTATTTTGAAAAATTATTTTTTATTCCCTGTTTTTTAATCATTCAACTAAGATTATATGAAAACCTTAAAAGTATCAGCTTCGCTTCTTATTCTTCTTTCGTTGATGTTTTCGTGTAGCCCGATATATAAATGTGGTGACCCAAAACCTACGAAAAAGTTATTTGTACCCAAAGCTTTTAAAGTTGTTATCGACGAACGTGATTCTTTATGTTCAACGCTGGCAATCAGAGAGAATAAAATTGCCGAACTAAATGCTGATGTGGCTGATCTGAATAAGGATATTTTGAACGCCGACATTAAATTCAAACAACTCGACCAACAATATAATGATTTGATAAATACAAATTTATCGCAAACAGAGCAATTTAACCTCGCGCTTAAACAAAAATCGGACGAATTGGCGAACAAGGAAAAACAATTGAAAGAACGCGAAAGCGCACTCTACGATATGCAAAAAGTTATTGCCCGTCAGGATTCTATCACCAATCGTTTGAACTCCATTTTGCGGGATGCATTGTTGGGCTTTAAGTCCGACGAACTATCGGTAGAAATTAAAAACGGAAAAGTGTATGTATCAATGTCCGATAAATTACTCTTTAAATCAGGAAGCGCCACTGTAGAAACAAAAGGTTCCGAAGCCATCAAGTTACTCGCCGAAGTGCTGAATAAAAATGCTGATATCGACATTCTTGTGGAAGGCCACACTGACAATATTCCTATTAAAACAGCTTTGTATCGCGACAACTGGGATTTAAGCGTAGCCCGCTCTATCTCGATAGTTCGTATTTTGACCGACGATTATAAAATTGCTCCGCTGCGTTTAACCGCCTCCGGAAAAGGAGAATTTACGCCCCGCGCCCCGAATACTACTGCTGAAGGAAGAGCATTGAACCGTCGTACAGAAATAATTTTATCGCCGAAACTGGATGAAATTATGCAATTGCTTAAAGTTAACAGATAAAAAACAACCTTATTTACAATATAATTTAAAATCACTTGTGAAACGACAGAACTCTGGTAGTACAGGTTTCACGTGACATTATTATTTAAGCATGAATAACTTTATTAAACGAACCCTGAGTGGAGCTTTTTTTGTGGCTATAATCATTGGGTCGATACTGCTCGACGCCTATGTATTTGCAGCAATATTTGCAATAATAACAGGTTGGGCCGTGAGGGAATTTTACAAATTGGTAAATACACAAAAAGATGTAGAAGTTAATTCATGGTTGGGGGTAGGTGGAGCGGTTCTGCTTTTCCTAACTTCGTTTTTGCATGCTGCCGATGTAATAAGGTATCCTGTATTCTCGTTCTATGGTCTATACATCGTATTGACACTAATTGCCGAATTGTATTTGAAAAAGAAAAACCCGATACATAACTGGGCTTATTTAATTCTTGGCCAAATATTTATAGCTTTACCATTTGCTCTGCTTAACTTTATTGCCTTTATCGATGCCGACCAGTTCAAACCGCTGATTTTACTTGCTGTTTTCGTTACTATTTGGGTGAACGACACCGGAGCATATCTTTTTGGCATTACTTTCGGAAAGCATCGTTTGTTCGAACGCATTTCGCCAAAAAAATCATGGGAAGGATTTATTGGAGGCGCTTTGGCCGCTCTGGCTTCAGGTTATGTTTTCTCCTTGTTCATCCCTGAAATATCGTTGATCCAGTGGCTGATTTTTTCGGAAATAATTGTCATTTTCGGTACTTTTGGTGATTTAATCGAATCGCTTATCAAACGGACACTCCTTGTAAAAGATTCTGGCACAGCTATTCCAGGGCATGGAGGTCTACTCGACCGCTTCGACAGCATGCTGCTGGCAGCACCTGTCATTTTCATTTATCTGAGCTTCCTTTTCTGACAAAGTAATTGAAAATAAACTAATTATAGAAAATAAAACAGACAATAACTGCCATGAACACAGAATTTGACGAAATACGTTGCTATAACAACGATGAAATTCCCGACGCGCTCGAACGGCTTAGTCAGGAGAAACAGTTTATGAAAGTGCTCAGCACTATTTATCCCTTGTTGCCAAAAGATGTGATAAAGCAACGGCTTACCGGATTTAAAACTAATTACGAGTTTCAGAAAACACTTGTTTATCCTTTTTTGCAAAACCTTGAAGCCAATCTCACCAAGGGCATAGACATTGTGGGGGTAAACAATATTGAAACCACCAAACCGTATCTTTACATTTCCAATCACAGGGATATTATCCTCGATTCAGCATTTTTATGCGCTAAACTAATAGAGCTGGGAATGGATACCGTAGAAATTGCCATTGGCGACAATCTGCTTATTTTCCCCTGGATAGAAGAATTGGTGCGTGTAAATAAGAGTTTTATTGTGAAGCGCGGGTTGAGCCCCCGACAAAACCTTGAAAGTTCCAAGCGTCTCTCCTCTTATATCGCTTACACAATTAACGAAAAGCAACAATCGATTTGGTTAGCACAACGCGAAGGACGTGCCAAAGATGCCAATGATCGCACCCAGGAAAGCCTGCTCAAGATGCTCAACATGAGTGGAGGTAGTGACTTTGCCACTAACCTATCGCGACTAAATATTTGTCCTTTAAGTATATCGTACGAATATGATCCCTGCGATTTTCTGAAAGCCAAGGAGTTTCAGCAGAAACGCGATAACCCTGACTTCAAAAAACAAGACATGGACGATTTAGTAAATATGCAAACCGGAGTAATGGGTTACAAAGGCAAAATCGTATATTCCATTACCGGTGATATCAATAAAGAGCTTGCCGAAATGGGCACCACGACTATGAATAAGAATGAACTGGTTACCCTGACCGCTAAGCTTATTGACCGTAGAATTCATTCAAACTATTGCATTTATGCAGTAAACAAGGTGGCCTACGATCTTTTGAACGGGACAACACGTTTCGAAAAAGAATACTCAATAATGGAGAAGCTTGATTTTGAAACATATATAGAAAAGCAAATTCAAAAAATTGACCTGATCAATAAAGATCATGACTTTTTGAAAAAGAAAATACTCGAAATGTATGCAAATCCTTTGATCAATTATCTTCAGGCAGAATAAGTTAAAAAACAAACAACGAAGCGTCCGAAGTTCAATGACCTCGGACGCTTTTTTTTTACAAATTTAATATCGATGCTTTTTATTCAATAAGCTGTATTTTGACTGATGATCAATACATTTAAGAAAAGTCAATTTTAGTTTTCTATCGCATTTTCAGCAATAATATTAAGTTAGTTTTAATAATAGAAGAATTATTGTTATTTTCGCGCCACTTTTGGAGAAGTGATATTGTTGGCAGTAAAGTTATGAGAAAAAAAATTGTTTTTATTATTAACCCTATTTCAGGTACAATCAAAAAGGATGAAATTCCATTGATGATAAGCGAAGAGATAGATGCTGATTTATTTGATATTACTATTTTACATACCGAATATCGCGGTCATGGATGCGAACTAGCGCGAAATTATCTTGAAAAAGGATACGACTACATCGTGGCTGTGGGAGGAGACGGGACAGTAAATGAAGTGGCACGGGAAATAATTCATTCAACGGCCTCGCTGGGCATTGTACCCATAGGATCGGGAAATGGACTTGCCCGACACATGAACATACCAATGAATCCACGCAAAGCAATAGCTCAAATCAATCATTCCGAAAGTATTCTTATAGATTATGGAATTGTAAATAAGCAACCCTTCTTTTGTACTTGTGGAACAGGCTTTGATGCTTACGTAAGTACAGAATTTGCCAAAGGAAAAAGTCGTGGAATTATGTCGTATATCGAAAAAATGATTACCGGCTATTTCAATTACAAATCGCAGAACTATCATCTGCTAGGCAATGGAATTGACTTGAAAACCAAGGCTTTTGTAATGACTTTTGCCAATGCTTCGCAATGGGGAAACAATGCATACATTGCACCACAAGCCAGCATTCAGGACGGAAAAATTGACATTTCAATCATGAGCCGTTTTCCGGTGATAGCTATTCCAACTCTGGCGCTTCAGCTTTTCACAAAAACAATCGACAATGATATTTTTATGACCACTCTACGCACCGACGAAATCACGTTGTATCGCGAAGAGTCAGGGCCTTTTCATTACGATGGAGAGCCATACGAAGAAGGAAAAGAGATTCACATTAAGCTGGTACCGGACGGATTGAAAGTGTTAGTAAAGAAAAGATTCTGATTCGCTTACGAGCGAGCTTTATCCCGCTTTTAGCTTCAGTTTTTCTTCCACAAAGTGGCGAACAAGGTTTACTGTACCTTCGATACCAAGTACCGATGTATTAATGCACAAATGATATGACTCTGCTGCTCCCCACACTTTGTTACTGTAAAAATTGTAATAACCCGAGCGTTTCTTATCTGTTTTTTCGATCAATTCTTCTGCTTTTTCGGCAGTAAGTCCTTGTTTTTGCATAACCCGTTTGACCCTGTCGGATGGGTCGGCCGCGATAAACACATTCACAACACGCTCGTTATCGCGCAAAATATAATCGGCACATCGGCCCACAAAGAGGCATGATTTTTTTTCGGCCAATTCACGAATCACATCGCTTTGAATCTTGAACAGCGTTTCGTTACACAAATAATTGCCGGCATATACTTCATTGTTCACGCCACTGTGCATACTAAAAATGCCGTGAATCATGCTCCGACCTGCTTTTTCGTCCATTTTTTCGAACAAACCTTTTGCCAGACCACTTTTCTCCGAAGCCATTTCTATCAATTCTTTGTCGTAAAAATCAATGTTCAGCGCCGCCGCTAATAGGAGTCCCACCTCGTGGCCTCCACTTCCTAATTGTCGACCAATATTAATTACAAAATTTTCATTCATACTATTTTATACTGATATAAAGTTATGTGAAAAGTAAAATTTTTTCTAAGCTTTAAGCGAGCGAAATTGCGACGCCAACATAAAAGCCGCTATAATGGTTGATGCAAAATCGGCCACAGGCATACTGTACCAAATGCCTTTTACTCCAAAAAACAAAGGTAGAATCAGAAGTGCCGGCAATAAAAATATTAATTGCCGGGTAAGCGAAAGAAAAATAGCTTTCCCTGCCATACCAATACTCTGAAAGAAGTTACTGGTAACCATCTGAAAACCAATTACAGGAAAAAAGAGTAGCACAATCCTCAAACCTTCGACAGAACGATCAATTAGCTCTTTATCGTCGGTAAAAGCAGAAGCCACTGCATGCGGAAAAAGCTGCCCGATAATGAATCCCACAACCACTACTGCTGTAGCCATAATGATGGTTTTTTTCAACACTTCGGATACGCGTCCATACTGCCCGGCGCCATAATTGTATCCCGCTATAGGTTGCATCCCCTGATTGAATCCCATTACTATCATTGCAAAAAAGAAAATAACCCGGTTCACTATACCATAAGCTCCTACGGATAAATCGCCGCCATAACGAATAAGTCCCTGATTGATAACAACAACAATAATGCAAGAAGCTGCATTCATTAAAAAAGGAGATAAGCCTATGGAGAGTATATCGGCAACAATTTTTCGTTGTAATCTGAAAAACTCTTTCTTGAAATGAATAAACTGGTTTTTATTGCTGAAAATCTTAATTTGCCAAATAAGCATTATCGTTTGAGCAATGATTGTAGCAAATGCACTTCCCTGAATTCCCCATTTAAATACAAATATAAATAAAGGGTTCAGTACGAGATTAATAAGCACCGAGTACAAAGTGGCATACATTGATTTTTGAGGATTTCCGGTAGATCGCAGTAAGGCATTTAGCCCCATGTATAAATGTGTAATTACATTCCCAAGCAGAATAACCACCATATATTCATGAGCATAGGGTAGAGTGGCTTCGCTGGCACCAAAGAAATAAAGAATCGGATCGAGAAATGCAAGCACAACAATTGTGAACGAAATCCCGATAATAATATTGAGAAAAAAAACATTTCCAAGAATTTTGTTCGACGACAGGTAGTCTTTCTGACCAAGCCGCATTGACATAAGCGCCGCACCTCCTGCTCCCACTAACGACCCGAAAGCTGCTGCGAGATTCATGAGTGGAAAAGTAAGCGCCAACCCCGAAATGGCCAATGCACCAACCCCATGACCAATAAAAATGCTGTCGGTAATATGGTATATCGACGAAGCCGTCATGGCTATAATGGCAGGAATTGCATATTGCAGAAGCAACTTCCCTATGTCTTCTGTACCCAACGCAATGGGCGAACTTTTCTGTTCCATTTGCTATTTTTTAATAAACATACGACTGCAAAGGTACTAAAAATTTGTCGCCATCGCATATTTTTTTGGTTTGTTTATATATGAAGCTGAGCTTTGTGGATTACTTATTTTACTGATTGTTAACTAATAAATTCTCATTCAACACTTATTTGATAAAAAATTATTATTTTTGCAAAAATGGTTCCAACAAACATTAAGTCTGAAGCATGTTGACCTACTTATCGGGATTTATAAGATCGTTCATTTACTATCTCATTGTTGCGCGTCAGTTAAAACGCCAGCGAAAATTCATGGCACTTGAACTCAAGCCCCTGCTTGATAATGCCCAAAGCCATAACGATGGCAGCATGGATACCGACGATTTCAAAAAAATAAATTTATATGGACTTGCCATTCCTGCTGTGTTAGGAGAAGCCTTTTGTTCACTGCGCGGCAAACCAATGACAGAAAAAGAAAGAATGTCAGTGACATGTTTGGGTGGTATCACCGGCTTGTTCGACGATTTATTCGACCGCAAAAACCTATCTCCCGACTATATCTATCAATTACTTCAGCATCCTTCGGAGAAAAACTCTGCTAATATAAATGAAAAACTATTGGTGAAATTATACACACTTGGACTTAAAAATTCCGACAAGCCTGAGCTAATAAAAACCTATGCAGCAAAAGTATACGAAGCTCAGTTAATGAGTCTTCGGCAAAACGCTCCGGGATTAACACGAGATGAAATAACGCAGATTACTTTTGAAAAAGGTGGCGTTTCTATGCCACTTTATCGCTGTGGTTTCGGAGGCGAAATTCCCGAAAGAGAATACAATCTGATATACAATCTGGGAGCGATAGGACAACTTGAAAACGACATTTTCGATGTTTACAAAGATTATCATTCCGGAGTACAAACACTTGCTACCACCGAAACAGACATCAGTCAGCTCAGAACTATTTACGAAAAACAACTAAATAAGATCTTTGGCATTCTGGAAGAAACATCATTTCGACCACGAAACAAAAAAAAATTCCGGCTTTTTGTTATTTTAGTAGTGGGCAGCGGTTTTGTTTGTATTGATCAGCTAATGCGCACTTCAAAGCACACGCAGGGAGTATTTAAGCCCGGCAGCTACAATCGCAAAGACCTGATTTGCGACATGCAACATCCGTTCAACATCCTGAAATTACTACATTATGCAGCAATTTACGCTAAAAAGTAGTACTTTTGTAGGCTAAATCCAGACTGCTTTCCTTGCAAAAAAAAGAAAGCAGCCTATTTAAAACGATCAAAACGACTTGTATGGCTAAAAGCAAAAAACCACATCCTATTTTTACTGACATTACAATCACCGATATTGCTGCCGAAGGCAAAGCCATAGCTAAAGTCAACGACATAGTTGTCTTTGTTCCTTTTGTTGTCCCCGGCGATGTGGTCGACTTACAGGTGACGCGCAAAAAAAGTCACTTTATGGAAGCACGTCCCATTCATTTTCATAGATTTTCGGAAAAACGTACCGAAGCTGTATGTGAACATTATGGCATCTGCGGTGGATGTAAATGGCAGATTTTACCTTATACCGAACAAATCCGATACAAACAGAAACAGGTAGTTGACAATCTGACTCGCATTGGTAAAATAGCCTTACCCGAAATTACGCCTATACTTGGAGCAAAAAAAACCGAGTTCTATCGCAATAAACTTGAATTCACTTTCTCGAATAAACGCTGGCGTACTAACGAAGAAATTGCTGACGGAAAAGTATTCGACACCATGAATGCCGTTGGATTTCACATTCCCGGACAATTCGATAAGGTGCTTGACATCAGCAAATGCTGGCTACAGACCGACGTTTCGAATGAAATAAGAAATGAAGTACGCCGTTATGCGCTCGAGAAAAAACTAACTTTTTTCGATCTTCGGGCGCAGGAAGGATTTCTTCGCACCATGATGATACGTACCACCTCTACAGGTGAATTAATGGTGATAATGGTTTTCTTCTACGAAGATATAGATGCACAAAATGCACTTCTTCAACATATTGCCGATAAATTCCCACAAATCACATCACTACTTTACGTTATAAACTCCAAAGCCAACGATACAATTACCGATCAGGAAATCCTATTGTTCAAAGGCACCGAATATATTTACGAAGAAATGGAAGGGCTGCAATTCAAAATTGGTCCTAAATCGTTTTATCAAACAAATTCGGAGCAGGCTTACGAATTGTATAAAATTGTTCGCAATTTAGCCGGACTTACAGGAAGCGAACTTGTTTACGACCTTTACACCGGCACCGGCACCATTGCCAACTTTGTGGCACATCAAGCCCGTTTTGTAGTGGGTATCGAATATGTGCCAGAGGCCATTGAAGATGCTGTGATTAATTCGAAACTGAATAATATTGATAATACTTTGTTTTTTGCAGGAGACATGAAAGACATTCTGACTGCTGCTTTTATAGAAAAAAACGGGAAACCCGATGTTATCATTACAGACCCACCGCGTGCCGGAATGCACGACGATGTGATCAATGCTATTTTGCTTGCCGAGCCCAAACGCATTGTGTATGTAAGTTGCAATCCGGCCACTCAGGCTCGCGACTTAAGCCTGCTCGACGCGACTTACAAAGTAGAGGCTGTTCAACCGGTGGATATGTTTCCACACACACATCATGTCGAAAACGTTGTATTATTAATCAAAAGATAAAAATCTAAATCACTACAATTTCTTATACGAAAAAAAACTTTTTGAAGTTAGTATTTCCAATAACTGACCAACAAATAAACATACGCATTCAGCCTTCATTTTATTTGTAAATCAGAAAATGAAACTAAATTTAACTTTACACAGACATCAGTATTTCAGCAAGATATATGATCAGACTTTAAAAATCAATTTGATTTGTTGGCTGTGGTATTTTTTTTCCGTTATTTTGTCGGGATTTTGAAATAAAAACAGATGAAAAACACTTACATATGGGAGTAGAAATAAAAGAGGTTCAGTCAAAAAAAGAATTAAAAAAATTCATTCGTTTTGGTATAGATTTATATAAAAACTGTGAGTTTGCAGCGCCTCCCTTATTAATGGACGATTCACTTAACCTCACAAAAGGGATCAACCCGGCGCTTGAATTCTGTGAAACAGCCTATTTCTTAGCATATAAAAACAATAAAATTGTTGGTCGCATTGCCGGAATCATAAATCCGGTTTCAAATAAAACCTGGAACGAAAAAAATGCTCGTTTTGGTTGGATTGATTTTATCGACGATGCTGAAGTAGTTGATGCTCTGTTTGCCGCTGCCGAGCAATGGGCAAAATCAAAAGGAATGACTGCAATACACGGACCATTAGGCTTTACAGATTTTGATCATGAGGGTACACTCATCGAGGGATATGATAAACCAGGCACACTGGCAACCATCTACAACTATTCCTATTATCCTGAACACATTGAGCGAAATGGATATGTGAAAGACATAGACTGGAATGAATACCTGATCACAGTGCCTGATGTTTTTCCTGAAAAATATTTTCGTATTGCAGAAATAGTAAAGCAGAAATTCAATGTGACGTCTAAAAAATTTAAATCGCGCAAGGAAGTTGTTGATAATTACGCCTATAAGATTTTTGATTTACTTAATCTGTGCTACTCACATTTATATGGATTTACAAAGCTAAACGAAAAACAGATCCATTTTTATATAAAACTGTATTTCAGCTTCTTCCGGCTCGACACCATTTCAATTGTTGTTGATGAAAAAGACGATGTTGTAGGCCTGGGTATAGCCATGCCAAGCTTTACAAAAGCCCTTCAAAAAGCCAAAGGACGACTTTTTCCACTCGGTTGGTTTTATATGTTGAAGGCATTAAAGAAAAACGATTTAATCGACTTGTACCTTATAGCTGTTCATCCCGATTATCAAAGCAGGGGACTCACTTCGGTTATTTTTGCCGACATCATGCCCAATGCTGCAAAGAATGGCTATAAATTTGCCGAATCTAATCCCGAACTGGAGACCAACACCCGCATGTCTTCACAATGGGGAAGTTTCGAATATGTAAACCATAAGAAAAGAAGGGTTTACATAAAACATATTTAAGAATTGTGATAGCCTGAGGGTTTCCGAGACAGCTCTGAGACTTAAAACAATCTCTGTTATTTGGATTTTAAATTTAAAAAAATGACACGTAAATTTGATTTTTTGGTCATCGGCAGCGGAATAGCAGGCATAAGTTTTGCCTTGAAAGCCGCATCGTATGGTAAAGTAGCTTTATTGTGCAAAACAACCCTCGAAGAGTCGAACACTTCGTATGCACAGGGTGGCATAGCCGCCGTAACCTATGAGCCCGATAGTTTCGAGAAACACATACAGGATACACTTATTGCCGGCGACGGACATTGCAACCTTGCCGCTGTAGAAAAGGTAATTCGTGAAGCACCTGATCAAATCAAAGAATTGTTGAGTTGGGGAGTAGATTTTGATAGAACAGACGACGGGAAATTTGATTTGCATCGCGAGGGAGGTCATTCCGAACACCGTATTTTGCATCACAAGGACAATACAGGCTTTGAAATTCAGCAAAGTATGGTGCGTAAGGTAAAAACTCATCCCAATGTTGAGATATTTGAGAATTATTTCGCCATCGAAATTCTTACACAGCATCATTTGGGCGAAGTAGTTACCCAACACACACCCAATATTGAATGTTATGGTGCTTATGTGCTGAATCAACAAACAAATCACATTCACACATTTTTGGCTAAGACCACTCTGCTGGCTACCGGAGGTATTGGAACCGTGTATGCAACCACAACAAATCCAGGCATAGCTACAGGAGATGGCATTGCGATGGCTCAACGTGCACGTGCGGTGATTGCCGATATGGAGTTCGTTCAGTTTCATCCTACCGGATTGTATCAACCAGGTGCACGTCCCACCTATCTTATTACTGAAGCGATACGCGGCTATGGCGCCATATTGCGTTGCAAGGATGGACGGGAATTTATGCAAAAGTACGATGAACGTGGCTCGCTTGCTCCACGTGACATTGTGGCGCGCGCCATCGACAACGAAATGAAGATACGTGGCCATGAATTTGTATACCTTGATGTAACCCACAAGGATGCCGAAGAAACAAAGAAACATTTCCCAAATATCTATAAAAAATGTTTAGAACTGGGTATTGATATCACAAAAGATATGATTCCTGTGTCGCCCATCCAGCATTATCTCTGTGGTGGCATAGTTGTTGACTTAAATGCTCGTACATCTATCAATCATTTGTATGCAGCAGGCGAATGTACATGTACAGGATTACATGGCGCAAACCGTTTGGCCTCCAACTCATTACTCGAAGCTATTGTATATGCCGATTCGGCTGTAAAAGATGCTGTAAAATACATAGGAACGATCGAACACAATGAGTTTATACCCGAATGGAACGATGAAGGCACAAAATTACCGGAGGAAATGGTATTGATAACTCAAAGCTTCAGGGAAGTGGAGCAAATAATGAACGCTTATGTCGGGATTGTACGTTCGAACCTTCGATTAAAGCGCGCGATGAACCGGTTAGAGATTCTTTTCCGCGAAACCGAAGATTTATTCGAACGCTCAGTTGTTTCCCGCGAGATTTGTGAATTACGAAACGTAATAAGTGTGGCTTATCTGATCATCAAGCATGCACTTCGACGAAAAGAAAGCCGTGGCTTACATTACACAATAGATTATCCGAAATTGATGCGACACGAGTCCTGACATATTTTATTAAAACCGATATGAAACGTATTATTGCTGTAGGGTTGTTTAATTTACTATTTTTTGCCTGTATTTTTGCCGATGGTAAAAATCCGGGCGACCCTCGCACGGCGGTAGGAAAACCCGAAAACAATTGGAACAAAGCAGACACGGAAGCACCTTCAGGCAATAATGTCCAGTCCATTGCCGATGGTATCACTTATTCCACTACAGCTGAAGGCATTTTTATTGTTCTTCCTAAGGCAACAAGCAATGTAAAGCTTTTTGCCCTTACGGGCGAAGTGGTTTGGAGTGGGAATCTTGTACAGGGACGCTTCTTTATCCCGACACGTCAGGGAATTTATTTTCTGCGCATCAACAACAAAAGTTACAAAGTGATTTGCAAATAACTCAACCCCGCAACCGAAGCCTCATTTGCTAATTATGCGCTTTCTCTATTGTCATTTCATCAGGTGGTAAATACTACATTATCAAATCAAAACTACTTAAGTTCATCATTTTTTGTTTTTTTATTTTTATTCTTATATCTTTGTCCATTATTAAAAACAAAACAACGATGATTAAACATATTGTATTTTTTGGACTCGCCGAAAACGCCGAAGGAAAAACAAAAGCTGAAAATGCAGCGATTATCAAGACCGAACTTGAGAACCTGAAACACCTGATTCCTGAAATTGTAAAAATCGAGGTAGGTATCCATTTACCGGATGCACCAGCAGGCGACTACGATATTGCTTTATATTCAGAATTTAAAACTATGGCCGATCTTGACATTTATCAGGTGCACCCCGAACACAAAAGGGTAGCTGCTTACATTGGGAAAGTACGCACAGCACGCGCGGCCGTTGATTACGAAGGATAGTACTTTTATTTATATAAATCTGTTTGGCTATGTGGAAAGATTTCTTTTATTTTTCCCGGGGGCAACGTACGGGTATTATAATTTTGATTGGGTTGATTCTGTGTACTGTTGCGCTAAATGCTCTACTTCCTTTATTTTATTCAAAGAAAGCACCAGATGGTACTGATTTTTTGAACGAAGCACACGACTTTCAGCGTGCCATGGTTTCGCGTGATAGTTTACGCCAGATAGCATGGGCAGAAAAATACAAGAAAGAGTACAACCAGAAGTACTTTCATCAAAAAAGCTCTAACACATACTCGCTTTTTAAGTTCGACCCGAATAAAGCCGATTCCGTTACGCTCACAAATCTCGGCATCAAAAATTATATTGCTTCAAACATCCTTAAATTCAGAAGGAAAGGAGGAGTTTTCAAAACAAAGGAAAGTTTTGCTAAAGTTTATGGATTGACACCGGAAAAGTTCAGCGAACTCGAACCTTACATTGAAATAACTCCAACCTTAGCAGACAGAAAAGATTCGCTCAGGAACATAATAAAGACCGAAAACGCCCATGTAATTGTAGAGTTAAATTCGGCAGACACCACAGAATTGATGAAAGTGGTAGGCATCGGACGATTTTATGCTAAAGCAATCGTGCGTTTCCGTCAGCAAACCGGAGGATTTGTAAACATAGATCAACTACATGAGCTTTATGGCATGACTGATCAGAATTTCAACAAAATAAGTCCGTATTGCCATATAAACACAGCCCTTGTACAAAAAATCAAGGTAAACACGGCCAGTACAGAACGGCTGAACGTGCATCCATACCTCAACTTTTACGAATCCAAGGCAATTTACGAATATCGCCGACGAAAAGGCAAACTCCAGGGTATTCAGGAATTGCGGAACATCAATGAGCTAAGCTCTGAAACTGTTGGTAAAATTGAGCCTTACCTTAGTTTTGAGTAAATATCTACTGAGCTAAAATCAGAAGAATTCAGAATAAAAAAAGGAAATTGGGAACCAGTAACCAACTTCCTTCTTTTTTATATAAAACAAATTCACGCTACACAGCCCATCATTCTCAGCTTCGGTACAACCACGCACGGAATGCAGCTCCACAAGCAGGATCGTCAGTTGAAACTCCCAGATAGCTATTTCCTGAATCCTCTTTTTTCAAGTCTTCGGTTCGGGATATTTCTGATTCTCTTTCAGCAATCTCATCTTTATTTATAATTTCAACAGTAGTTTCAGAAATAGCCTGACGCAATTCTGAACTTTGAAGAATAACAATATCCGGAATGTATTTTCCATCGAAAAACGGACCTTTCACAATTGGTCGCAAAGTGAGTAATCCTGTATTTACACTATTTCCTGACAAAGAAAGATCTGCAGTTTTTCTGTTGAACTGCTCAATCACTGCCAATATCGTGTTTTTATCAACACTCGCTCCCTCCTTTATCATCTCATCTACTATATCGTTCAATGAAAGACTATCATTCATCACAACTTCAGCAGTGTATCTGTTAGGATCGTAAAATCTTGGTTTATTTTCCGTTAAACGTACTTTTATAGTATTTTTCATAAAACTTTTTTTTAATAGTTTATTTGCAATAGAAACAAATTGCATAATTCATTTTCTTAACATCAATCATTATCATGACAATATTTCATTTGGCCCAATCGACCACAGAATGAAATGGTGTTGTGATATGTTCAATGTAAATTGTACTCCAAGAAAATCTGCATTTTGTAATGAATTTTACAACGAGCCGAACCGAAGCTCAACTCGTTGTAAAAAACAAAGCAATTAATAAACAAACTCACCAATTAATTTGATAGTACCATACGAAACTCTTAGAGTATAAACTCCAGCTTCAAATTCATCCAATGGGATATAGAATTCTGTTGCTGCATTTGTATCCAATACATCAGTTGCTAAGATATTGCCGTTAGCATCTGACACAGTAACGTACGCAGTTCCCACAGAGTTCTTGAAGTAGATGGCCAACTCTCCATTTACCACATCCATTGTTACAGGAATAATAGCTTTTGTTTTTGCAGGAGCTCTTAATGTTCCTAAGGTAACAGTACCCGGATCTGAGTCATCTTTTCTCAATGGATAATCAGCAAACACAAATTGCGATGCCGCTAACAAGAAAAATAATAAAAGTGAACCTAAATACTTAACGTTAATTCTTTTCATAAAAAAATGAGATTACATTGTTTGACTTAATGAGAATATAAAAATGAGATTTTTGTAGTTGCTAAATTATATACTATTGAAGCGACATCCAAATTTTCGGCCAATAAAAAGTAGGACAAAGCAGTTTCAAACCCCACTGATTATCTGTAGTTTAAAATATGACAAAAGAAAAAAATTAGGACAAACTATTTTTAACAACAAAAATGACACAAAAAAGGGACCGAATTGAGCAGCTTCATTCCACATTTCTTGAAAAAACAAAAACAGGAACACTAGAAACCAAATTATAAGATTGAAGCGAAGGAATCAGTCAGAAGATGACTAAAAATAACAAGCAGACCCCGAAGTTCTGTTTGTTATTTCCATCCGAAAAATGGGGTAAGTTGAGAATTTCAAAAATAAGAAAAACTCATGTAAAAGGAAAATTTTTGCAATAAAGCAAACCCGACATTTTTTTCATAAAGACGTAAAGCGATAGTATATTTGTCGGCTTACTTATTACAAAAATAAAATCAATACATAATTTCAACTCATAAAAATTATCGGGACACGACAGCATTAATTTGCTTATACAGAAACTCAGGTTTTGATTTTTAATAGAAAAAAGTGCAGAAGTCTTAAATCAATTTCAATGTGCTTTCTTTCGAAAACTCAGAGATATTACTTATCGGAAAGATCGGAAAGTATTTGTGGTAAATCGCGGGTGCTGGCAAGATTCATTTTCTGAGCTATCCTTTGTTTCATTTTATAAAGGCTCATAGGCTGGCTATCCAGAATCAGAGCAATTTCGTTGTTAGGTAATCCTAACAAAAAAGAACAACACCAGATCAACTCTTTGTATGATAGTTCAGGGAAGCGGGTTTCTAAAGTAGTGAATACATTATTAAACGTCTTGTCCATTAATCGTGCAAAGGCAATCCGGTCGTCGAGGTGTAAAATGCTACGATACATTTCCTTATCCATTTCTTCTCTTTCTTTTATGGACGATTTTTTGTAGGTAGCAATCTGAAGTGTGCGGGTTTCCTCTATTTTCTGCAACAAATTTTCTCGCAACAACTCCTGCTTTATTGTGAGATTTTTCTCAACCTGTTTTAATTCATCGTCCTTGCCCTTGTTGCGCAACCGTAAACGGTATACCACAAACACACTCAGGGCAGCAATAAGTGCAATGATAAAACCTGACAACAACAAATAGCGCCTTGTTTTTCCTACTTTATCGGAGGTTTGATATAAATCTTCCAACACTGTTGTTTTAGTTTGTGTTTCTATTTTCCTTACCGAATCAGTACAATCCTGGTATTTAGACATATATGCTGCCATTTGACCCTACCAGTGTAAGTCAGACTGTAACTAATTTCAATAGAATCGCCAGAACGATTAAAGAAATTAATAGATGTCTTGTACTTATTAAGCGACTCCTTGAAATCTTTTTGGATAGAGCAGATATCTCCAATGTCGGAATAAATTTTCCCCAAGAGCAAGTTTTCGTCAGTATTCTTCACTAAGTCAATGGCTTTCAGATACAACACCGTAGCATCATCGAAACGTTGGTCCACCTTTAGGGTTTTTGCTTTATAAAAATAACTTTTTGCAAGGCGAACATTATTATTGGAACGCAGGTAGTAGCTCAAAGAAAAATCAATCAAAGAATCCGGTTTTAAATCACCCTTTGTGTTATCGAGTGCCTCAAAGTATAGCAAGCCATACAAAGCCCGGTCGGCGTCAGAAATAAAATTAGAAGGGTTCATCTTTTTCAGGATAGAAAGAGCGGAGTCGGGATTTGTTTGGAGTGCAGTTTCGGCAGTTTTCAAGTCATTGGGCAACAAAGAACAACCAACCAACAATACGAATAATATTGGAATTATTCTGCATGCTGTAGCACGTACTAAATATATCTTACCCAAACATTTACTGAACATTACACCCTAATTTTCTGAAAATTCATATATACGCAAAATCTACAAAACAACTAATTTAAAACACTGTAGTTTTTGCTACATCATCTTCGACAGTACAAATTAAAAAAATACAATATCTCAGCATCTTATCAACATGTAAATCGCCTAAAACATCTTCTCTTCCTTAAACAAACAGAATATACAGGACATCAGCTAAGCCATTAATTTAGTGCTATTTACAAACAATCAAAGTTTACAACAAACAACTATAATCAGGAATACAAAAAGCACTTTTTTAGTCATTCAAATAAAATGTGAATATACAGCTTTTTTTCATATTCAACAATATCCTATAAAAAATACTACAACATTTCAATTAAAAAACAATTGAGAATGCATATTAATACAGAAAAGAATACAAAAAAACAAAGCTATCGTATATATCCTTTATATTTTTCAAATCTGTTTATAACGATGGCTTCTACTTCTTATTGTAAATTGTCTACAGAATTCAGATAGAACTAACAAATAATAATCAAATGAAGTTTAAATAAATATTTTTTATTTGTAATTTAACATCATATTGTCAACATTCATTACAAATATATTTTATAAATTATATTCATATTCCGAATAATGACTTGTCAGTCTGATTGAAATTAAAAATGACTTCGTGTTCAAAATCAGAAAAATCATCGTTCATGGAATTGACAATATATATTTTTCCTGCACCGGCATTTTCGGCCGCCTTTATTCCGGCCTTCGAATCCTCAAAAATAACAAGCTCCGAAGTATTGAGCTGCAACCGATCAGCCGCCTTTAAGAACAAATCAGGCTCAGGCTTTCCTTTTAAGGTACCATCGTTAAACAACACCCATTCAGGGCTAAACCACCGTTCAAGCTGCATTTCGCGAAAGTAAAACTCTACATTCAGAAAATCGGAGGAAGTTGCAATACAAAATGGAATATTATGTGCCTTTAAATACTCAAACAACCCTTCAGCACCTTCGGCAAAGTGCAGATTATTCACAATTAAGTCCTGATAAATCAGTTCCTTTTCGATGCTGAATTCTTTTACCTCTGCATCTGTCAATGTACGGTCAAAAACATCACGCATAATATCGGCATTTGACTTTCCATATATTTTTACTGATTTTTCTTCATCGGTCAGCACAATATTGTGTTGCTCCAGAAATAAATCAAAAGCCTGGTTGTGATATTTAGTATCCCAAAGCAAGGTGCCATTAAAATCGAATACTACTCCTTTAAATTTCATGCAGTTAAATTTATTTTGTTTGTCGATCTACATTTATCAAAATTAGAAAATAAAAAACCATAAAATAATGACTTCAGAATAAATAGTTATTAAAAAATAATGTTGAAAACTAAATGCTATAAAACCAGACACAAAGCCATAACAACGATCAACAATGGAGACAAGAACGTAAGCTGACTCAATAAAATTGCCACTAAAAACCGACTCCACTTTTGTGAAGGCGACAACAAAGTCCTTTTGTTTTCCGTAAGCCGGCGAAGCTCCTCCAGTGTAGTATCGAGCAACTGTTCCTTCGACCGATAAAGAGCCGCCACTCCAACATCGTTTAATCCTTTAAAAAAGCCATTCATTATGGCGCATGGATGTTTCCATAATCCAAAACCCATTGCCCAAAGCGGAAAAATAAAAACAGGAAAATAACGAAGATATCCAGTAGCTATTTCCCATGAAGCAACAAACACCTCTCCACGCCATGTTGTATCTTGCTTATTCAACACATGCTCAATATCGTGAATGTGAATCATCTTCCTGCGCCAACTAAAGTTAGGCAAAGTCAGGTTAAAAAAAGGAAGTGGAACTTCAAAACTCGTATGATCTTCGCCACCATTCTCTGGTATATTGTTTAGTTGATAGAAATTATCTAATTCGTTGCGCAAAGTCATTTTAAGCATTTAGGTTTTAAAAAAGTATTTAAGAAAGATAGGATAAACAAGCACATTACAGATTGATTAATGCGAGAATAGATTATTCTCATTACTTAATAAAAGTTTTTTAGACGAAGCATTTCTGTTTCAGATTTTATTGAAATATAATTTCAATGTTTTTTAACAAAGCAAGATAACCGGATCAAAAAGAAAATAAAGTTTCTTTTAATATTTCGCTTACTGTTGGGTGAGGAAAGACCACTTTCTGCATTTCTGTCAAAGTCATTTCCTGCTCAATCGCCATACAAGCTCCGTAAATCATTTCGCTGGCAGGATTTCCGAGCATATGAACACCAATCACTTCGCCATGTTTTGCTCCGATAAGCACTTTGCAAATACCCGACCCGCCTTCATTCTCTGCAACAAACCGTCCGGCATATGCCATAGGTAGTTTTGCTACTCTAAAATCGATGCCTTTGGCACTGGCCGATGCTTCTGTTTCGCCTACACCTGCCACTTCCGGATTAGTGTATATTACACCAGGAATAGCATTGTAATGCATAACATCATTACCGCCCGTAAGATTGTTCACCACCACTTCGGCTTCGCGACTTGCTGTATGCGCCAATAGTGAAAATCCGGTTACATCGCCAGCAGCAAAAACGCTTGGTACATTGGTACACATTTTTTCGTCGGTTTTGATTCCTCCTTTGAACAATTCAACATTCAGATTCTCCAGTCCAAAACCTGTTGTAACTGCCCTCCGGCCAACGCTTACCAATATATTTTCGCCTTCAACGATTTCTGTGTTTCCATCTTTTTCGAAAACAACTTTGTTGCCATCTATCTTAGTCACTTTGGCATTCAATTGAAATTCAATCCCCTTTTTGCTGTAAATATCGCGCAACATGGCGGAAATTTCAAAATCATTGTTTCCCAAAATTTCAGGAAGCATCTCAATAACTGTCACTTTTGTGCCGATACTGTTATACAAACTTGCAAATTCCATCCCTATTACGCCTCCACCAATGATGACCAAAGATGTTGGCTGTTCTTTAAGGTCGAGTATTTCGCGATTGGTAAGAACAATGCCTCCGGCTTCGAACAGTCCCGGAATGGAAGGAACAAACGCTTCGGAACCAGTACAAATCAGCAAGTTTTGACCGAGATAGCTTTCGCCGGCACAAGTTACTTCAATTCCGCCGGAACTTCGCCCCTTAATCATGGCTTCGCCCTTCACTACAGTTACCTGGTGCAGTTTCATTTTTGCATCAACACCAGCAACCAGTTTGCGAACCACTTTGTTTTTACGTGCTACAATTTTAGCATAATCGAAACGGATATTATCGCTATAAACACCGTATTTATCACCGTGTAATGCATTATCGTACATTTTTGCACTATAAAGCATTGTTTTGGTAGGAATGCAACCTTCGTTGAGACAAACACCACCCAAAGTTTTTTTTTCGAATAACAAAACCGAAAGCCCTTTGTGTCCTGCACGTTCGGCAGCTACATATCCGGCAGGACCACCACCAATTATAATTAAATCAAACATATGAATAAGATTAAATGTTCGGATGCGCCTCAGAGACGAGGCCGACACTAAAAGAAAACAATGAGTTTACCATCAGTTGAATGCTGGTCAACCCCTTTACAACACCTCCGAAGAGATAATTAGCCACATCCGTTCTCCATGAGGACAAATGTGGCTATCATTATCATTATTTTAAAATAAAAAGGAATGACCCTAACAAACCGGATTTGGTTTGATCAGCTTAAAGAAATCGTTTCCTTTGTTGTCGACAAGAATAAATGCAGGAAAATCTTCCACTTCAATTTTCCAGATGGCTTCCATACCCAATTCAGGATATTCCAGGCATTCCACTTTCTTGATGCTGTTTTGAGCCAAAATAGCGGCCGGACCACCGATAGAGCCTAAATAGAATCCACCATATTTCTGACAAGCATCAGTTACCTGTTGCGTGCGGTTACCTTTGGCAATCATAATCATGCTACCTCCATTGGCCTGAAACAAATCAACATACGAATCCATACGTCCGGCAGTTGTTGGACCGAAAGAACCCGAAGCCATTCCCTTAGGCGTTTTGGCAGGACCCGCGTAGTAAATCGGGTGATCTTTTACGTATTGCGGAAGCGGTTTACCTGCATCCAACAATTCTTTAAGTTTGGCATGAGCAATATCGCGACCTACCACAATGGTTCCGCTCAACGACAAACGTGTTGAAACAGGATATTGTGATAAAGTAGCCAAAATATCTTTCATAGGCATATTCAGGTCAATTTTCACTGCATTGCCTTCACCTGCCTGACGGTATTCTTCAGGAATGTATTGACCCGGATTGTCTTCCATTTTTTCTACCCAGATACCATCTTTGTTGATTTTACCTTTGATGTTGCGGTCGGCTGAGCAAGAAACTGCCATACCCACAAAACAAGATGCACCGTGACGAGAAAGACGAACAATGCGAATATCGTGAGCAAAATACTTACCGCCAAACTGAGCACCAATACCCGAAGCCTGAGCAGCTTTTAATACTTTTTGCTCCATTTCCACATCGCGGAAAGCTTGACCGAGCTCATTACCTTCGGTTGGCAATTCGTCGTAATATTTTGTAGAAGCCAGTTTCACTGTTTTCATACAAGCATCAGCCGAAGTACCACCAATTACAAAAGCAATGTGATAAGGAGGACAAGCTGCTGTACCAAGGGTTTTCATTTTCTCAGTCAGGAATTTCTCCAGCGAAACAGGATTCAACAGGGCTTTTGTTTCCTGAAACAAGTACGATTTATTGGCTGAACCACCACCTTTAGCAATAAAAAGAAATTTATACTCGTTTCCATGATAAGCCACCAGGTCGATTTGTGCCGGAAGGTTAGTTCCTGTATTCACTTCATCGTACATATTCAACGCAGCATTTTGCGAGTAGCGCAGATTTTCTTCGGTGTAAGTTTCGTAAATACCTTTCGAAAGTGCTTCTTCGTCGGTTCCGTTGGTCCAAACATTGCTTCCTTTTTTGGCGTAAACGGTAGCAGTTCCTGTATCCTGACAGAAAGGTAGTACGCCTTTTGCCGAAATTTCAGCATTACGAAGCATGGTTACAGCCACATATTTATCGTTATCGCTGGCTTCGGGGTCAGCAAGGATAGCTGCCACTTGCTTTTGATGCTCAGGACGAAGCAAAAACGAACAATCGTGCATGGCAGCACGTGCCAGTTTTGTAAGCGCTTCCGGTTCCACTTTGAGGATTTCCTGTCCTTCGAACTGCGACACCGAAACATGCTCTTTGGTAAGCAAATAATACTCGGTTTTGTCTTTTCCCATCGGGAATGGGTCTTGGTACTTAAATTCTTTTGCCATGATTATATTTACTATTTATTCAGTTACTGTTTACAATTTTTGGAAGCACAAAGCTACAGAAATTTTTCTGTAATCGGGGTATCCAACGAGCTTAAAAACAAAAAAACTGCCTTATTCTTTTTCACTATTTTGCCTCCCATTGAAGAGTGGTTTGCTCCATTGGAGCAAAGTTTTGCTCTGAGGGAGGGATCGTTTGCTCTGAGACAGCAAAGTTTTGCTCGGGTGGAGCAAACTTTGCCTCCTGAAGAGCCGAAGTCGATTAAATACTACAGCACAGCGTCACCAAAAAAGGCACACTTAAATCCATTACAAAACCATGATAAATGGAGACAACAGAGAATTCTTTGCCCGATGTACGAATAATAATCGGGAAAGTGGTATCCATGGTAGTAGCGCCACCGCCTGCAATAGGCGCCAGTTTTCCGAAATATTTTACCATTACCGGTGCGAAAAGCAATGTGATTATTTCGCGAAGAATATTAGCGAGCAACGCAATGGTGCCTAATTCTATGCCTTTGTATTCGGTAATCAGAATACTCGAAAGCGAATAATAGCCAAATCCCGAGCCGACGGCCAAAAAATCGAAAACCGAACGTTCGGAAAAAAAACTGAGAATGAGAACACCAAGAAAGGTGCCTACTACAGTTGTTAAAGGCAAAAACAACACACGAGAATGAATCCGGCGAAATTGCTGAATGGTATCGGGCTGATGCCCCAAACTAAACCCCACCGAAAACATTAGCGCAGCCAAGACATAAAAACTGTAGTCGTTGTCGAGCCACGAAGCCGGCAGCACGCGATAAACACCCAATAAAAGTCCCGCAGCAAAAAACGACAGTATAATCAGACTTCCTTTCATAACCTGCTGTGTTTTTTAATATTCTTCCACAACAACAAAGCGCCTGTAACACTTCCGAAAGTTGCAAAAACAGCGATCAAAAGCGCTTCAAGCCCCAACGCTGCAAAGTTTTTCACCACCTGCTCGTTCATGCCTACTTCCACGCCGAGCAAAAACAAAAGCAACCAGATAAGCGTTAGAATAATTCCATTTATAAAACGGAATTTCCATTTACGCAACAAAAAACCGGCAAATACTCCGGCAAGCATAAAGAGCAGAACAAGAAACATCTTTTTTCTAAATTATTTTTTTCGAATACAAAGATAAACTTTCGTTCCGGAATCCGGCATTTTTTGTTCGTTGTAAAAACAAAGATATTCTCTTGATCAATACACATATTGAAAATTTCGCTTCAATTATATGCAAAATTTTGAGTAATTTTGCAGTGCATTAAAGAACAGGAAAAGTTACAGTATAAAATATATAATTCAAAAATAAGATGAGTAAAAAAGCATTATTAATGATTCTCGATGGCTGGGGAATGGGAAACCATTCGAAGGCCGATATTATCTACAACACGCCAACCCCTTACTGGGATGCTTTGTTGGCAACCTATCCGCATTCACAATTACTTGCTTCGGGCGAAGACGTTGGTTTGCCTGACGGACAAATGGGCAACTCCGAAGTAGGTCACCTGAACATTGGTGCCGGACGAGTGGTTTATCAGGATTTAGTGAAAATAAATATCGCCTGCCGCGACAACAGCATCTTGCAAAACCCTGAAGTGGTGAGTGCCTACAGCTATGCCCGCGATAACAAAAAGAAAATTCATTTCTTAGGATTGGTTTCGGACGGCGGCGTTCACAGCTCACTCGATCATTTGCTAAAATTAATTGACATAGCCAAAGATTACAATGCCGAAGCTTATGTTCATGCATTTATGGACGGTCGCGACACCGACCCAAAAAGCGGCAAGGGCTTCATTGAACAACTCGACAACTATACAAAAGGAACAACCACAAAAGTTGCTTCCATCATAGGACGTTACTACGCCATGGACCGCGACAAACGCTGGGAACGCGTAAAAGAATCGTACGATTTACTTGTACATGCCAAAGGGACACCTTACAACAATGCAGCCGAAGCCATGCAAGCCTCCTACGATGCTGGCGTTACCGACGAATTCGTAAAACCTATAGTAATAGTGGATGCGGCCGGAAAACCTTTGACAAAGATTGAAGCCGGAGATGTTGTAATTTTCTTCAACTATCGCAACGACCGTGCAAAAGAACTTACAATTGTGCTTACCCAGCAGAACATGCCTGAATTCAACATGCATACTTTGCCTTTGGAGTACTATTGTATGACTCCATACGATTCTACTTTCGAAGGATTGCACGTGATGTTCGACAAGGAAAATGTACAAAATACCCTCGGAGAATATGTTTCGAATCTTGGTTTGAAACAATTGCGCATAGCCGAAACTGAGAAGTTCGCGCATGTTACCTTTTTCTTCTCCGGTGGTCGCGAAAGTGAATTTGATGGTGAAGAACGCATCCTCGTTCCGTCGCCTAAAGTGGCTACCTACGATTTGCAGCCCGAAATGAGCGCTTACGGCATTGCCGACAAACTTGTAGATGCATTGAACACTCAGAAATTTGATTTCATTGCGTTGAATTTTGCCAATGGCGACATGGTGGGCCATACCGGCGTACGCGAAGCCATTGTAAAGGCAGTTCAAACAGTGGACGAATGTATGGGAAAAGTAGTGGATGCTGCCAAAGCCAACGATTATGAGGTAATCATTATTGCCGACCACGGAAATGCTGACAACGCTGAAAATCCTGACGGATCGCCTAACACAGCTCACTCACTGAACCCGGTTCCTTTCGTTTATGTTACCGAAAACAAAAACGCGAAAGTAGAAAACGGAATCCTGGCTGATGTAGCACCTTCGATCTGTACAATTTTAGGAATTGACAAAGCTCCCGAAATGACAGGTAAGAGTTTGATTCAACAATAGATCCGGCACAGCTTTTTGTACTAAAATAAAGGCAGCATGAAAAGAATCATGCTGCCTTTTTAATATAAAAATTTTAGGTTTATTTCGCTAGTCGAAGTAATGCTTCGGCCTTTGCATTTTCAAATTTTTTCATCAAATCAGTCATAACTTCCTTTACTGTAGAAATGCGATCAGACAGATACGCATTACTGCCGGCAAAAGCATAACCTTTATCCATTTTTCCTCTGTAAGCATTGTAAAGCGAAACGATAATACAATAAGGCACCTTTTTATAATCGCAGGTATGCAAACAATTGTAGGGGCATGACTTGGGCTTTGTAAGGCCCTGTTTCACTCTTTCGAGGAACTTGCCCTGAAGCGCGCGACCCGGCATTCCAACCGGACTTTGGATGATCTCCACATCGTTTTCTCCGGCTTTGATGTATGAATTTTTGAACTTTATATCAGCATCACATTCATCGGTAGTGACAAAGCGGCTTGCTATCTGCACCCCTTTAGCTCCCAATTGCATTATTTTATACATATTTTCACCGTCATAAATACCACCGGCAGCCACAACAGGAATTTCCTGACTGTATTTCTCTTCGAAAAGAGCCACTTCGCGCACCACATCCGGAATCAGATTTTCTATTGAATAATTGGGATCGACAATCTGGTTCTGTTTAAATCCCAAATGACCTCCGGCTTTAGGACCTTCCACCACGATTAAATCAGGTAAGTAATCGTAATTCGCTTTCCACTTCTCGCAAATAATTTTGGCAGCACGTGCCGACGAAACAATAGGAACCAGTTTCGTAATACTTCCGGGCGTCAGGTATTTTGGCAAATCGAGCGGCAAACCCGCTCCGGCAAAAATAACATCAGCTTTTTCGGCGATGGCCGTTTTCACCATATCGCTGAAATTCGTCAACGCCATCATGATGTTCACTCCAACAATACCCGTTGTTTTTTCTTTTGTTTTGCGGATTTCTTCTTTCAGACCCACAATACATGACTCCATGTACGATCTTGCTTTCTCCCTATAAATCAATCCCAGTCCCGCACACGAAATCACTCCTACTCCACCTTCGTTCGCCACTGCCGAGGCCAGCCCCGACAAGGAAATACCAACACCCATACCTCCTTGAATAACAGGTATTCGGGCTGTCAGATTTCCAATTTTCAATCCATTCATAAATGATAATTTTTAATTGTTTATTTTCATCTCCACAAGTCAACCTTTATATTTATTTTAATCTTACTCACAAGTTCCACTAAAAAAAAACAGGAGCGAACGATCGAAAACACTTACGAACGTTCACTCCTGAAGTTAAAATCATTTAAGTACCAATCTGCTATTCGAGCA
>JAEAMG010000176.1_pt1 | contig 103951 bp, 83 predicted proteins | sample 8958741 | NCBI WGS metagenome assembly JAEAMG01 (sample SAMN16933256, study PRJNA681125) | bioreactor sludge metagenome | isolation source: anaerobic bioreactor treating anionic surfactant - SDBS | place: India: Bengaluru | collected 2019-02-28
GAAAGCAACGCTGGGAGCATTTCCACATCTGACGGTGACATAGCCTTTATTTTTTGGCCGGAGCGTCGACCATCACCAGGTAGCGCGTCAGCATGCGCATGCGCAACTGCGGGAAATTGTCGATGAGTAGCTGCAGCGCCTTGTCCGTGTCGTCCAGCGGCAGCACTGCGGCCACGCGGATGCCCGCGAGCTGCGCGCGGTCATAAAACAGCTGGCCGGGGCGGTGATGGGCCAGCTCATCGAGCACCTCGGCCAGCGGCAAGTCGTCGACCACCAGCTGGCGCGCGCGCCAGGCATGCCGCACGCTGGTCGCATCGATGGTTGTTAGCGGTCCGACGCCATCGTCCGTGATGCGCGTGCGCTGGCCCGCCTGCACCACGACGGCCGGATGGTGCGGCACCTGCGCCAGCACCTTGGATTCCAGCATGCTCAGGATGGTGGCGCCGTCTTCGCTGCGCACGCTAAAACGCGTGCCCAGCGCGCGGATCGCCGCCTGGCCGCTGTCAACGATGAAGGGGCGCTGCGCATCCTTGGCCACGTCGACGAGGATGTCGCCGCGCACCAGCTCCACATGCCGCTCGCCCGCATTGAAACGCACGTTGACGGCGCTGCCGCCGGCCAGGGTGAGGCGGCTGCCATCGGCCAGGGTATGCGTGGACCATTGCCCGGTGGGGCTGCGCAGGTCGGCCAGCAGGTAGGCGGGGCGCTCGCCGATGAGCAGCGCACCGGTCAGCAGCAGCAGCACGGCCACGGCGCTGGCGGCGGCCAGCTGGCGCAGACGCTGGCGGGGACGCTTTGGCGCGATGGCGGCCAGGGCGGCGCGCGCCGGTCGATGGTCGCCGCCAGCCGGCTCGCGCACGGCGCTCAATTGGCGGAGCAGGTTTTCCATGCCGGCGGCCGCGCTCGCGTGCAGCGGGTCGGCCGCCTTCCACGCGGCGAAGCCGGCCTGTGCGGTGTCGCGCTCGGCCCGGTCGTCGGCGCTCAGGCGCACGATCCAGCGGGCGGCCTGTTCGGCTGCCACATCGGGGCGTGTGCTATTCATGCCGCCATGGCCGGGCAGGCGTGGCGGCAGGCCAGCAAGGCTTGCACCAGGTATTTTTGCACCATGCGCGTGGAGACGTTCAGTTGCGCCGCCACGGTGGCCTGCGATTGCTCTTCCAGGTAGTGCAGCAGAAAGGCTTCGCGTGCCTTGCTGGACAATCCGTCCAGCGCCGTGGCGATCTGCCCGAGCGCCTGCACGGCCATCAGGATCTCGTCCGGCGATGGCGCGCCGGGCAGGCTGTCGGCCAGCAGGGCCAGTTCCGCCAGGTAGCTGCGCTCGAGTATTTGCCGGCGCGCGCGGTCGAGCAGCAAGCGCTTTGCCGTGGTGGACAAGTAGGCGCGCGGTTCGCGCATGCCGAACAGCGCGTCGCGCGAGGCGATGATGCGCACAAACGTATCTTGCGCCACATCGGCCGCGCCATGCGGGCAGCTGAGTTTTTTGCGCAGCCAGCCGAGCAGCCAGCCGTGATGCTCGCTGTAGAGTGACTGCACTTGCTGTTGCAGGCTGGGCTGGGCGATGGGCATAAGCTTAGTCAATGGAATGAATGAGAATTATTCTCATTGTAAGCGCCAGTGGCGGCTTGCCACAATCCCCAATGCTTGTGGATCGGGCAGGTGTTGCGCGCAGGCCGCATGCGCGGCGGTGCCGGAAATGAAAAAACCCGCCGCTGCACGGGGCAGGGGCGGGTTTTTCAGACTGCAAATTCTTGGTGGTGATAGGTGGACTTGAACCACCGACCCCAGCATTATGAATGCTGTGCTCTAACCAACTGAGCTATATCACCAAACAGACCGGTCAGACCGGATGCTGGTTTTGATCAGTAAAAAACCTGATCGATGTTCTTTGGTGGTGATAGGTGGACTTGAACCACCGACCCCAGCATTATGAATGCTGTGCTCTAACCAACTGAGCTATATCACCCAACAGCCGAGCATTATCCAGTCTTCCCATTTCCTTGTCAATGCCGGCCATGAAAAATCTGTGGATTTTTTGTGTGCGACAGCGTTCATGATTATTTCATTAACGGCTGGATCTGCGCCAGCATGGATGAGGCTGGATCAGCGCCCAGGCAATCGATGACGCTGCGTTCCGGCATGGCGCGCAGCCAGGTCAGCTGCCGTTTGGCCAGCTGGCGCGTGGCGATGATGCCCGTCTCGCGCAAGGTGGCGCGGTCGATGCGGCCATCGAGATACTCCCACGCCTGGCGGTAGCCCACGCAGCGCATCGAGGGCAGGCCCGGATGCAGGTCGCCGCGCCGGCGCAACCCTTCCACTTCATCGAGCAGGGCGTCGTCTTTCAGCATGAGGTCGAAGCGCGTGGCGATGCGCGCATGCAGCACGGCGCGGTCCGACGGTTCCAGCGCGAACGATTGCAATTGAAATGGCAGCACGGTTTTTTCGCGCCGGGCCAGCAGGGCCGACATGGGCTGGCCGGACAGCGCGATGATTTCCAGCGCGCGGCCGATGCGCTGCGCGTCCTGCGGCGCCAGGCGCGCGGCCGTGATGGGGTCTTGCAGCGCCAGACGCGCATGCATGGCGGGCCAGCCGATGGCGGCTGCATCTTCCTCCAATTGGGCGCGCAAGGCAGGATCGGCGCCGGGCAAGTCGTCGAGGCCATCGGCGAGTCCCTTGAAGTACAGCATGGTGCCGCCGACCAGCAGTGGCAGCTTGCCGCGCGCGCAGATTTCGCTCACCAGGCGCAGCGTATCGTTGCGGAACTGCGCCACGGAATACGCATCGAGCGGGTCGATGATGTCGATCAGATGATGCGGTACCTGGGCCAGTTCTTCTTGCGACGGCTTGGCCGTGCCAATATCCATGCCCCGGTAAACGAGGGCGGAATCGACGGAAATGATCTCGGACGGGATGGCTTGCGCGATGGCCAGCGCACTGGCCGTCTTGCCGCTGGCCGTGGGGCCCATGATGGCGACGGCCAGGGGGAGGTGTGGGGTATTGTGCATGTTGACTCGTGTAAGGTGGTGCGTAGGTCGGCTTAGCGCAAGCGTAAGCCGACGTGATGCCGCCGCTGCAGTGTCGGATTACGCTTGCGCTAATCCGATCTACTGGCCGCGCAGGAACAGTTTATCGAGCGCGTTGATTTCGACCTGCACCCACGTGGGCCGGCCATGGTTGCACTGGTCGGCGCGCTCCGTGCTCTCCATCTGGCGCAAGAGGGCGTTCATTTCCTGCACCGACAGAATGCGGTTGGCGCGCACGGCCGTGTGGCAGGCCAGGGTGCCCAGCAATTCGTTCTGGCGCTCGATCAGCACGCGCGAGCCGCCATATTCGCGCACGTCGCGCAGCACGTCGCGCGCCAGGGTTTGCGCGTCGGCGTTTTTGAGCAGGGTCGGCACGGAGCGCACGGCCAGCGTCGTGGGCGACAGGGCGGCGATGTCGAAGCCCAGCGCTTTCAAGGTGTCCTGGTTTTCATTCGCCGTCGACACTTCGATGGCGTCCGCGTAGAACGTGACGGGTATCAGCAAGGATTGCACCTGCATGTCCTGGCCCGACACTTGCGCCTGCAGCGCGTTTTTCAGCTGCTCGTACAGGATGCGCTCGTGCGCGGCGTGCATGTCGACCAGCACCAGGCCCTTGGTGTTTTGCGCCAATATATAAATGCCGTGCAGCTGGGCCAGGGCAAAGCCCAGCGGATATTCTTCGCGCGCCATCGCTTCGGGCGAGGCGATGTAGGGCTCGACCTGCGTGACCGGCGAACTGGCGGCGGCGCCGCCGAACAGGGCGCCGTAGGCCGCCGTGTCTTGCCCCACGCCTGGCGCCTCGGCAAAGAAGGGGCGGGCCGCGCCGGGCGAGGCCGGGGCAAAGGTATTCGTGAATTGCGCGCCGAACGAGGTCTGCGTCTGCTCGCGGCGCCAGATGCCTGGACCGCCCGCGCCCTGGGTGCCGTCGTTGACACCAAGGCTGGAGGCGGCCGGCAGGGGCGCCGGCACGCTGCCAAACGCCGTGGCCGACGTTTGTGCCAGCGCGCGCTGCACCGCATGGAAGACGAACTGGTGCACGGAGCGGCTGTCGCGGAAGCGCACTTCGATCTTCGACGGGTGCACGTTGACGTCGACCAGCGCCGGGTCGAGGTCGAGTGCCAGCACGTACGATGGAAAACGGTCGCCATGCAGCACGTCCTGGTAGGCCATGCGCACGGCATGCACCAGCAGCTTGTCGCGCACGAAGCGCCCGTTGACATAAAAGAACTGGCCATCGGCGCGCGCCTTCGATGCCGTCGGCAAGCCGGCAAAGCCGTGGATGCGCAGCGTGCCGGCCGACTCGTCCAGCGCCAGGCGCGCTTCGGCGAAGTCATTGCCCAGGATGTGGGCGCTGCGCTTGGCCAGTTCGCTGATATTCCACTGGTCGATGGTGCGCCCGTTGTGTGACAGCGAGAACGACACGTCGGGGCGCGCCAGGGCGATGCGGCGCACGACTTCGGCGCAGTGACCGTATTCCGTCTGCTCCGATTTGAGGAATTTGCGCCGCGCGGGCGTGTTGAAATACAGGTCTTGCACGTCGACCGTGGTGCCGTGCGCGCCCGACGACGGCGAAACGCTGCCATTGTGCGAGCCGACGATTTCCCACGCATGGGCGGCGTCCGCCGTGCGCGAGGTCACGGTGACGGCGGCCACCGAGGCGATCGAGGCCAGCGCCTCGCCGCGAAAGCCCAGGGTGCCCACGTTTTCCAGGTCGTGCAGGGAGGCGATCTTCGAGGTGGCGTGGCGCGCCAGGGCCAGCGGCAACTGCTCTTTATCGATGCCGCGCCCGTTGTCGGTAATCGCAATGCGTTTCACGCCCCCCTCTTCCAGGCGCACGGTGATCTGCGTGGCGCCCGAATCGAGCGCGTTTTCCAGCAACTCCTTGACCACGGCCGATGGCCGCTCGACCACCTCGCCAGCGGCGATTTGCGAAATCAACTGGTCAGGCAGGGCCTGGATCGGGCGGTGGGGCGTGATGGGAGCGTTCATGCGGTAATTATACCGGGGTCAGACCCGTCGGGTCTGACCCCAGCCCTTGTTCTTGGGCTAAAAGTTGGCCTACTTCCCCACCTCCCGCACCGGTATCGGTGCATTGCACAGGTCAACGTGGCCGGCCGTGACCTTGCTCCACGGGCCGCCGCGGTGGCGCTGGGCTTCCAGTACGGCCTGGTAGGCGGCGCTGTCGGTGCGCATCACTTCCAGGTGCGCGCGCTGTGCCAAAGGCACGCTGGCGGCCAGGCGGATGGCCTTGATCGGCACGTTTTTCTCGGGGCTGTCATAAAAGCCCATGGGCGCCGTGCCGCGCGGCAGGGTCGACAGCAATGGCATGCCGGAGACGACTCTGCCGACGACGGTGATGTCGCGGTCCAGGTGGCGCGGCGACTGGCCGATGACGGCGTACAGCTCGGTGCCGCCGCCGCTGTCGCTGGCGCTGTCGCGGCCCACGCCCACGGTGGCATAGCAATGCGTGAGCCAGGCCGTACCGCTTTTCGGATCGCGTGCGGACGGGAATCCGTTCGAATGGCCCACTTGCGGCGCATAGCCGTCAAGGTCCGGCAGGCGCGTGAAGCTCTTGATGTTTGTCAAAGGGACCGTGAATTCGCCGGGCAGGGTGCGCCGGGCATGCTGGATCGGCTTGGGATTTTTCTCGTTCGGATCGCCCCACTGCGCCACCCAGTTGTCCTGCGCGCGCGTGATGGCCAGGCCGTCGTAATACTGTTCGGCGACCAGGGCCTTGATATTGGCCACGTGCTTGGGCGCGAAGTCGGGCGCCAGTTCGATCACCACGCGGCCGGCGGGAATGTCCATGTACAGCGTGTTGTCCGGGTCCAGCACACGCCAGTCGGACGGCTGCGAGGCCTTGATCACGTCGGCCAAGGTCGCCTTGGCGGGCAGTTCGGCGGGCGCCTTGATCTGGACCGGCGCCGCGTGGGCGGACAACTGGGCAAGGCCCAGCACGGTGGCCATGCTCAGGCCGCTCAGTGAATGCAGATACATATTCTCTCCTGGTCGGCGCGGATTGCGCCGGTCAGAAAGTGTATACCGGAATGGCAATATTTCGTTGGAAAAACATTGCAGATAGCAATACTGATAGTGGCCTGCCGAGGCGGCGTTTCCTTAACCTTTACTTAAAATGTCTCGCGCGCAAGGGCTGCACATAATTAATCCTCAAATATCGGGCAGGGGACTGCCGTTGCGCTGGCCGGGTGGTGTATGATTCCGCCGCTACCTTTAGGGAAAAATATATGGATTTTGTGCAATTCCTCGACATGATCGTGCATGTCGACAAGACGCTGGGTCTCTTGATCGAGCAGTACGGTACCCTCGTGTATGCAGTGCTGTTTGCCATTATTTTTTGCGAGACAGGCCTCGTGGTGCTGTTCTTCTTCCCTGGGGATACTTTACTCTTTATCGCCGGCGCGTTTTGCGCGACGGGACAGATGCACCTGGGCTTGCTGATTGCCTTGCTGGTGACGGCTGCGGTCACGGGCAACACGCTCAATTACTGGATAGGCGAGGCCATCGGGCAAAGGGTGTTCACCCACGATTACCGCTGGATTAACAAGGATGCCATGCGCCGCACGCATGAATTCTTTGAAAAGCACGGTGGCAAGACCATCATCCTGGCCCGTTTCGTGCCGGTGGTGCGCACCTTCGCGCCGTTCGTGGCCGGCATTTCCGACATGACGCATGCGCGCTTCCAGATGTACAACGTGACGGGTGCCCTGTTGTGGGTGGTCGGTCTGGTGACGGCAGGCTACTTCTTCGGCAATATCCCGTGGATCCGCGACCACCTGACCTTGATCGTGCTGATCGGTGTCGGCGCCGCCGTGGTGCCGGTGGTACTGGGCGGCATGTGGAAACTCTACAAGCGCATGGTCGGCAAGTCGGCTTGACGCTGCGTTGATCCAGGGCAAGCACGCTGCGGCGCCGTCCGCAGCTGGCCCTGGATTAGCTTTCTTCTCCGCATTTCTGCGCATTTCTGTTTTACTCCCCCGCTGATTCAAGTTTTGTTGCTTTCCAGCCGTAAACCAGAGGGTGTTCTCACTTTCTGGATTTCCATGCGACATTTGAGCGCCCTGTTAGCTTGCAGCCTTGCCGCGATGGCGGTCATGGCAAGCGCCAAAGATGCCCCCGCTGCGGCGAGCGCCAGCACATCCGCGCCCATGTCGGCGTCGGCGCGCGCGGCCGCCATGAAAACCCTGACCGAATCGGTGAAGGGCAAGGAGGGCAAGAAGGAGGTCAAGGCGCCTGTCGTCGTCGCGCCCACGGCGCGCGAGAAGGAAGAAGCGGCTGAAGTCGACCTGTCCGAACGTATCGCGGCGCGCCTGGCGGAAATGCGCGCCACCCAGGCGGCCCGCGCCGCCGCCCGCGCCAAGCGCGCCGCAGTGGTGAAAGCGGCGCCACCGCCGCCACCTCCCGTGGCGCGCGGCACGCACTGGTCGTACGAGGGCGACAGCGGCCCGGCCAGCTGGAGCAAGATCAATGTCGACTGGGCCAAGTGCGGCAATGGCAGCCGCCAGTCGCCGATCGATATCCGCGATGGCATGAAAGTGGAACTCGAGCAGATCAGCTTTGACTACCACCCGTCATCGTTCAATGTGGTCGACAATGGCCACACGGTACAGGTGGGCGTGAGTGGGGGCAATTACATCACGGTGCAGAACCGCATGTTCGAGCTGCAGCAATTCCATTTCCACCGCCCGTCCGAAGAGCGCATCAATGGCAAGGCGTTTGAAATGGTGGTGCACCTGGTACACCGCGATGCGGAAGGCCGGCTGGCCGTGCTGGCCCTGCTGCTGGAACGCGGTGCGCCGCAAGCGACCATCCAGACGGTGTGGAATAACCTGCCGCTGGAAAAATTCGAGACCATGCAGCCGACCATCCTGCTCGATCCGGCCGAGATGCTGCCGGCGCGGCGCGATTACTACACCTACATGGGATCGATGACTTCGCCGCCGTGCAGCGAGGGCGTACTGTGGCTGGTGATGAAGCAGCCGGTGCAGGCGTCGCCAGCGCAGATGGCGCTGTTCAGCCGCTTGTATCCCTTGAATGCGCGGCCGATTCAACCAGCCAACGGACGCATCATCAAAGAGTCGAATTAAATAAATTCGAGGTGCTGGCGGCCGGTCCATTGCGCCCCAGCCGCGAGCGTATCGGGCTGGATCAGGGCAGGCTCGATGCAGATGAAGCGCTGGTATTCGTCGTCGGCCAGGTCGGGCAGGGCGGCCGCGTCTTGCGCGCCCGGGTTCCATACGACGGCATCCGTAAAGCCCTGCTGCTCCAGGCGCAGGGTGTGGCTGCCAGACTGCAGGGTCAAGGCGCCCGGCAGCTGGTAGTAGATGCGATCGAGCTTGTCCGCGAATTGCAGCAGCTCTTCCGCCTGCAAGGCATCCTGCGGCGTCTCGTCCGAATAGCGCACGCGCTGCAGGCCGCCTATGCGCGCCTCGCCCAATTGATCGATCGCAAAATAGCTGTGCAGGGCGGCCGAGAACGGAAATGCCTGCTCGCCCGTGTTGTGCACGGACAGCTGCAGTTCCAGCGATAGGCCTTGCACCGCCACGCGCAGGCGCAGGGTGAAGGCCCAGGGCCAGGTGGTGGCGATTGCATCCGGCAGGTCCGTGTGCTGCAGGATGAATTGCGCCCATGCGGCGCCATCGGCGTCGCCGGTCGATTCCAGCTGCCAGGTCGCCACGCGCGCAAAGCCGTGGCGCATGCCCGTGCCGCGCGCGCCGAATTGGGGGAAGATCACGGGTACGCCGCCACGGATGGCGCGGCTGCCGTCGAGGGCGGAATCGCGGCTGCAGAACAGGCGCTCCTGGCCATCGCTGGTCTGCCACGCGACCAGGTGGCCGCCATACAGGGTGACGGTAGCCTGCGCGCCATCGGCGGCGTGGATGGTCACGGCAGGCAACTCGCCGAAAGTACTCTTGTTCATGCGGGTGTCCATGTCAGGTCAATCGGCTTTTCGCCAGCGGCGGATTCTTGGCAAAGTAATTCTTGATGCCCGTGACGATGGCGTCGGCCATCTGGTCCTGGTAGCCGTTGTCGGTCAGCTTGGCTTCTTCTTCCGGATTCGAAATGAAGGCCGTCTCGATCAGGATGGAGGGGATATCCGGCGCTTTCAGCACGGCGAAGCCGGCCTGCTCGACGGAGCCCTTGTGCAGGCGGTTGATGCCGCCGATTTCGCGCAGCACGGCCTTGCCCAGCTTCATGCTGTCATTGATCTGCGCCGTCGTCGACAGGTCGAGCAGCACGCTGGCCAGCTGCTTGTCGTGGTTCTTTACGTTCACGCCGCCGATCAGGTCGGCCTGGTTTTCCTTGTTGGCCAGCCAGCGCGCAGCCGTCGAGGTGGCACCCTTTTCGGACAGCACGAAGACGGACGAGCCGCGCGCCGTCGGCTGGATGAATGCATCGGCATGGATCGAGACGAACAGGTCGGCCTGCACCTTGCGCGCCTTTTCCACGCGCATGCCCAGCGGGACGAAGAAATCGGCGTCGCGCGTGAGCATGACGCGCATGTTCGGTTGCAGTTCCAGCTTGGTTTTCAGGCGCTTGGCGATGGCCAGCACCACGTCTTTTTCGCGGCTGCCGCGGCTGCCCATGGCGCCCGGGTCTTCGCCGCCGTGGCCGGGGTCGATCGCGATGGTAATCATGCGCACCACTTTCTGGCCCGGCAGCGGGCGCGCTTCGGGGCGCTGTTCCGGGCGGATATCGGGCACGGGCGGCACGATGGACGCCACCGGCGGCGCGACGGCCACGGGCGGCTTGCCGCTGTCGGGCAGGGGCAGCGCGGGTGGCGGCGTATGCGTGTCGGACATCAAGGGCTTGGCCGGGTCGCTCGACCAGTCGCCCTTTTCGATCATCTGCGCGATCAGGTCCGGCTCGTGCACGGGATACAGATCGAAGATCAAACGGTGGTTGTAGGAGCCGGCCGGCGGCAGGGTAAACAGCTGCGGCGTGACTTCTTCCTTCAGGTCGAAGACCAGGCGCACCACGTTGGGCCGGTTCTGGCCCACGCGCACCTGCTTGATGTACGGGTCGTTCGACTGGATCTTCGCCACCAGGCCTTTCAAGGTGGGATTGAGCTCCAGTCCTTCGATGTCGACCACCAGCCGTTCCGGGTCCTTGACGATGAAGTGGGTCGCCTTCAGGATGCTGTCGTTTTCCAGGGTGACGCGCGTGTAGTCCTCGGCCGGCCAGACGCGCACGGCGAGAATTTGCGCTGCCATCGCCGACATGGGCGCGAACACGGACAACAGCAGGGTGCCGCCGGCCTTGAGTACCGTGCGCCGGGTGATGGGCGAGGAGATCAAAGGTTCGGGGCGAATTTGAGACGGTGAAGGCATGACAGACCCAATTCAGAAGACGCTTGCAATTCTACATCACGTCCTGTACCCGCAACGTTCAAATAAATATTCAGGTCGGCCGGTGGCAGCACCGGTTCGGCTTTCTCGGGCCATTCGACGATGCAGATATTGCGGCCGTCGAAGTCTTCGCGAAAACCGGCATCGAGAAATTCCTCGGCACTGCCCATGCGGTACAGGTCGAAGTGGATGACGTTGACGCTCTGGCCATCGAGCTGCACCGTGTACGGTTCGGACAAGGTGTAAGTGGGGCTTTTCACGTGGCCCGCATGGCCGGCCGCGTGCAGCAGGGCGCGCGTGAGGGCCGTCTTGCCGGCACCCAGGTCGCCGTGCAGGTAGATCGCCAGGCCGGGCGCCAGCGCGCGCGCCAGCGCGGCGCCCAGCGCGGCGGTGCCGGCTTCATCGTGGAGGTGGGCTTTGAAGTGTTCGGTCATTATCTTCGGTATCGCATAAAATGGAGGCTGCTGTCATTGTAACCGCCCGCGCGCCTGCCGTTTTCCGTAAAGTCCCCTATGTCCGCCACCGTCACCGATCTCGCCGTCCTGGCGCGCACCATCAAAGAATGGGGGCGCGAGCTCGGTTTTGCCGAGGTGCGCATCGCCGACGTGGACTTGTCGCACATGGAAGCGCCCTTGCAAGCCTGGCTCGATGCAGGGTATCACGGCGAAATGGATTACATGGCCAGCCACGGCATGAAGCGCGCGCGCCCGGCCGAACTGGTGCCGGGCACGGTGCGCGCCATCAGCGCGCGCATGAATTATCTGCCGCCGGCGCTGGGTCCAGACTGGCGTACGCACGAGGCGGCGCGCGACGCCGATCCGTCGGCGGCCGTGATCTCCGTGTATGCGCGGGGCCGCGACTACCACAAGGTCATGCGTTCGCGCCTGCAGCAGCTGGCCGAACTTATCCGCGGCGAGATCGGCGACTTCGGCTACCGCGTCTTCAGCGATTCGGCGCCCGTGATGGAAGTCGAGCTGGCGCAAAAGGGAGGGCTGGGCTGGCGCGGCAAGCACACCTTGCTGATCAACCGCCAGGGCGGCTCCTTCTTTTTTCTCGGCGAGATCCTCATCGACGTGCCGCTGCCCGTCGATCCGCCGGAGACTCCGCGCTGCGGCCAGTGCTCGGCGTGCATCACGGTGTGCCCGACGCAAGCCATCCTGGGGCCGTACCAGCTCGACGCGCGCCGCTGCATTTCCTACCTGACCATCGAATTGAAGGGTTCCATTCCCGTCGAGATGCGCCCCTTGATCGGCAACAAGGTGTACGGCTGCGACGATTGCCAGACCGTCTGCCCGTGGAACAAGTTCGCCCAGCGCGCCGTGGTACCCGACTTCGACGAGCGCCACAGCCTGGGCAGCGCCGGCATGGTGCAGCTGTTCGCCTGGACGGAAGAGGAATTCAACCGCCGCATGGAAGGCAGCGCGATCCGCCGCATCGGCCACGAACGCTGGCTGCGCAACCTGGCCGTCGGCATGGGCAACGCGGCCGCCAAGGCCCGGGGTCAGGCCGACATCGTCGCGGCCCTGCTGTCGCGCCGCGAGCACCCGTCTACCATCGTGCGTGAGCACGTCGAATGGGCGCTGGCGCTGCACGGCGTCGCCTGACCTTCGTTTAGCCTTGTTTCAGGCGCAGCGCCGACCAGTCGGCGTCGATGGCGACCATCGCCACGCTGTCGAGCCCTATTGTTTGCGCAAAACTGCGGATATCGTCGCGGTGGATGTCGCTGCCCGCCTTCGCGCCACCCTTGCGGTACGCCACCCAGACCGCGCCGCCGGGCGCCAGGCGCGCCTGCGCCAGCGGCAGATACTGCTCCAGTTCCGCGCGGCTGCGCGCGAACAGCAATAGCCAGTCGGCATTTTCACCGTCCCGTACCAGCCGCTCCGCAGGCAACTGCGCCAGCAATTGCCCATGCTCGCTGCCGTCATTGAGTACGGCCAGGGCCTTGGCATTTTTTACATACATCTTCTCAAAGGCGGTTTTGTCAGGCATGGCATGGGCGTATGGAGTGGGAAAAGAAGAGCATAACAAATTTCCCCTTGACTTATCGATATATCGTTATAAAATGGCGATACCTACTAACGATATATCTTTAAAGAGAAAACATGAGAAACTCACATCACGCAGAACACGGCCATTGCGGCCAACACCACCACCACCATCAGGGCGAACATCGCCACGAATACTTCATGCATGGCCGTGGTCCGCGCGGCTTCGACGAGCGCGGCGACGGCATGGGCCATGGCGGCCCCGGTGGCTCCGGTGGCCCCGGTGGCCCAGGTGGACGAGGGCGCGGTGAGCGGGCCGAGCGCGTCTTCGGCCGCGGCGACCTGCCGTTGATCGTGCTGGCGCTGATCGAAATCAGCCCCCGCCACGGCTATGAAATCATCAAGGCCATCGAAGAGCGTTGCGGCGGCTCCTACGCCCCCAGCCCTGGCGCCGTGTATCCGACCCTGACCCTGCTGGAAGAGCAGGACCACGTGACGTCCTCCGAAAGCGCCAGCGGCAAGAAGCTCTATACGATCACGGAGCTGGGGCGCGCCTATCTCGACGAGAACCGCGCCCAGGTGGACGGCATCCTGGCCCGCCTCGACATGTTCGCCCGCGTCCAGGCGCGCAAGGCCTTGCCCGAGCGCGTGCACCAGGCCATGCACACGCTCAAGCATGCGCTGTTGCTGAACAAGACCAGCTGGAGCGAGGCCGAAGCCGAGCGCGTCTCCGCCGTGCTGGAACAGGCGGCGAACGCCATCGTCGACGGCCACTGAGCCCACTTTACAAGGACAAGCAATGACTACTGCCTCACCTGCCGCACCACGTCCGCATGCCATCGAGCGCGTGCGGCATGACTTGAAACTGCGCGTGCTCACCGTCGTGCGCACCGAGCAACTGACGCCGCACATGCGCCGCATCACCCTGGCCGGCGACGACCTGGACGGCTTTGTCTCGCCGGCGCACGACGATCACGTGAAACTGTTCTTCCCCGCCCCGGGGCAGGCTAGCCCCGTGTTTCCCGTGCTGGGCAATGGCGCCAACCCGATCCAGTACGCGCCAGGCGCGCGCCCCATCGCCCGCAACTACACGCCGCGCCGTTATGACGCCGAACGGCGCGAGCTGGAAATCGACTTTGTACTGCATGGTGATGGCCCCGCATCGCTGTGGGCGGCGCAAGCCGCGCCTGGCCAGACCCTGGGCGTGGGCGGACCGCGCGGCTCGATGCTGGTGCCGCTTGATTTCGACTGGTATGTGCTGGTGGGTGACCAGACGGCCTTGCCGGCGATTGCCCGCCGCCTGGAGCAGCTGCCGGCCACGGCGCGGGCGATGGCCGTGATCGAAATCGTCGAAGACGGCGAACAGATCGCGCTCGAGTGCGCGGCGCAGCTGGACGTGCGCTGGGTGGCGCGCAATGGCCGCAAGGGGCCGCTGCTATTGGAAGCGTTGGCGCAGGTCGCCTTGCCGCAGGATGGCGACGGTTACGTGTGGGTGGCGTGCGAGCATGCGCAGGTGCAGGGCTTGCGCGGGCATTTTATTGACGCCGGTGTGCCGAAGCAGCACCTGCATGTGGCCAGTTACTGGAAGCATGGGGCGGCGGAGCATCACGAGCATCATGATGACTGATGGTGGTGGTGTCGGGTTACGCGCTGCGCGCTAACCCGACCTACGCTGCGAATGAGATCGTAGGTCGGATTAGCGCAGCGTAATCCGACATCACCCGCAGCATCACTTCAACAACCCCGCCAGCTCCACCGCCGTCTTGACCTGCATTTTGTCGAAGATATGCGCGCGGTGCACTTCCACGGTGCGCATGCTGATGCCCAGCTTGTCGGCCACCACCTTGTTCATCTTGCCCGCCAAAATCAGGTCCAGCACTTCGCGTTCGCGCGTCGACAGGGTCGCCAGGCGCGCGTGCACGGCGGCCAGTTCGCCCGCCTGGCGCGAATTGGCCAGGCCCTGTTGCACGCGGTCCATCAGGTCGTTGTCGTTGAACGGCTTTTCAAAGAAATCGAAGGCGCCCCGTTTCAGACTGTCGACGGCCATCGGCACGTCGCCGTGGCCGGTGAGGAAAATCACCGGCAGGCGCGCCGTCAGGTCGCGCTTGACCAGCTGGTCGAACAGGGCGATGCCGTTCATGTCGGGCATGCGCACGTCGAGCAGCACGCAGTCGCCGGCGGCGTCGAAGTTGCCGTCGAGGCTATCGAGGAATTGCTGCGCGCTGGCGTAGATGCGCGCGTCGATGCTGCGCGAGGCGGCCAGCCAGGACAGCGAGTCGCGTACGACCTCTTCGTCGTCGATGATATGTAGCATGGTGTCTCCGGCTCGTCGTTATTGGTTATTGGTTAGTGCTTGGTGCTTGGTGCTTAGTGCGCGGCGCGGCCGGCACGCTGAATGTAAAGATCGTACCGCCAGCGGGGTTGGCGCCGAAGGTCAGCGCGCCGCCGTGAAATTCAATCGCGGTGCGGCAGATGTTCAGGCCCATGCCCATGCCTTCGGACTTGGTCGAGAAAAACGGCGAAAACAGCCGCTCGGCCACGTCTTGCGCAATGCCGTGGCCATGGTCGATCACGTCCACCGTCACCATGCCCTGCTGCGCGTCGTGGCTGGCCCGCAGGCGCATGATACGCCGTCCGGGCGCCGCGTCCTGCATCGCCTCGATGGCGTTGCGCGTCAGGTTCAGCAGGACTTGTTCGATCATCACGGGGTCGGCGCGCAGCAGCGGCAGGTCCGGCGGCAGCTCTTCCTGGATGGTGACATAGTATTTGCGTGCCTGCAGGTCGATCAGCGCGCGGATGCCGTCGATCACGGTGCGGATGGCGATATCCTGGCGCTGCGGTTCGCTCTTGCGCACGAAATCATGCACGCTGCGGATGATCTGGCCGGCCCGCTGCGCTTGTGCACCGGCCTGCTCCAGCGCCGGCCTCAGGGTGTTCGGATCGACGGGCGCGCCATGCTCGATGGCGCGGCGGATCAAATTCAAGGCCCCTGTCGTGTAGCTGGAGATGGCCGCCAGCGGCTGGTTCAGTTCATGCGCCAGCATCGAGGCCAGCTCGCCCATGGTGGCCAGGCGCGAACTGGTTTGCAGTTTTTCCTGCTGCTGGCGATTCAGTTCCTCGACCCGTTTGCGGTCCGAGATGTCGAGCACGGAGCCCATCCAGCCTGTCTGCTTGCCGTTCTTGTCCACCAGCGGCGCTTCGAAGATCAGCACGGCCACGCGCGTGCCGTCGGGGCGCTGGAAATAGGTTTCGAACTGCGGCGTGGGATTGCCGGCCAGCGCCTTGACGAAGCGCTGCTGGTACTCCTCCAGTGCTTCCGGCACCCAGTAGGGCATGGGTGGCAAACGGCCCAGGATTTCCTCGGCCGGATAGCCGACGATCTGGCAGAAGGCTGGATTCACATACGTGACGCGGCCTTCCAGGTCGCGCGCGCGCATGCCCGTCACCAGCGAGTTTTCCATCGCCGTGCGAAACAGCATCTGCTGGCGCAACGCCCCTTCGGCCACCAGGCGGCGCGAAATATGCCGCCACAGGGCCAGCAAGCTCCACAGCAAACCCAGCGACAGGGCGATGACGGAGCCGACCAGCAAATTGGGCAGCAGCTTGGGCTGGCTTTTCACGCTGTCGGTAAACAGGATGATGGTGGCGCCGGGCACGTCGAGCGCGCGCTTGTGCGTGTACACGCCGTGGCCGGGACCGGCGGCGGCGCGCCGCGCCAGCACCTTGTCGTCGCGGTCGATCAGCGAAATCTGGTTATCCTGGGCGAACCACCACGGTACCATTTCATCGAGCAGGCTGCTGATCTGGTAAGTGGCCACCAGGCTGCCCACGTAGCGCTGGCCATCGAAAAGGGGCTGGTGGTAATCCATCAGCATGGCGCCCGGCGGCGCGTCGGGAAAGCCCGTCTGCTGCGAAGGCTGGGCGTATTGGCCCCGGTGCAGACGGCGCGCATTGTCGGCCGCCGTCAGCGAGGCCGGTGAAAACGACAGCGCATGCGGCAGGCTGTTGTCGCTGCTGGCCAGCACCTTGCCGCTGGTGTCGAGCCACAGCACGCGCTGCAGTTCGCGGCCATTGCGCAACATCTGCTGCAGCCGTTCGTGCACTTTTTCCGCGCCCAGCGAGGCGTTGGCGATGTCCACGCCCAGGTTGAACAGGCTTTCCTCGTTGCGCGCCAGCTGGAAGCGGATGGTTTGCTCTACCCACAGGGTGTCGGCGATCAGCTGCTCCTGGCGTTCGTTGCTTTCCATCTGGCGCGCCTGCCAGGGCAGCCAGAACAGGATGGACAGGAACAGCAGCAGCAGGATGACGGGCAGCAGCCAGCGCATCGGGCTCGATAGCTTGAAGCGGCGTGCAAGGGTGGGGGGAGTCGGCATGGCTGGCAGGGTAGCGGCTTATCGGGAGCTGGCTATTGTGGTTAACCACAATAGCCGGGGCAGTTTCTTTGGCACAATATTGAAGTAGACAAATAATAAAGTTTTTTCAAAAACCATCCAGGAGACAAGAATGCAGATGAAAACCATGTTCGTCGCGCTGTGCGCGGCCATCGGCGCCACCGCCGGCGCCCACGCTTACGCGCAAGCCCCCATCGTCATCAAGTTCAGCCACGTCGTGGCGACCGACACGCCGAAAGGCCAGGCCGCCGAGCGCTTCAAGCAGCTGGCTGAAAAAGCCACGAATGGCAAGGTCAAGGTCGAACTGTACCCGAACAGCCAGCTATACAAGGACAAGGAAGAACTCGAAGCGCTGCAGCTGGGCGCCGTGCAGATGCTGGCGCCGTCGCTGGCCAAGTTCGGCCCGCTGGGCGTGAAAGAATTCGAAGCCTTCGACTTGCCCTACATCTTCCCCACCAAGACGGCGCTGTACAACGTCACCGAAGGCGAAATCGGCAAGAGCCTGCTGAAAAAACTGGAACCCAAGGGTATCACGGGTCTGGCCTACTGGGACAATGGCTTCAAGGTGATGTCGGCCAACAAGCCGCTGCACAACCCGGCCGACTTCAAGGGCTTGAAGATGCGCATCCAGTCGTCCAAGGTGCTCGACGCGCAAATGCGCGCGCTGGGCGCCAATCCGCAGGTGCTGGCCTTCTCGGAAGTGTATCAGGCGCTGCAGACGGGCGTGGTCGACGGCACGGAAAATCCGCCATCGAATATGTACACGCAAAAGATGCATGAAGTGCAAAAGCACGTGACCGTGTCGAACCACGGTTACCTGGGCTATGCCGTCATCGTCAACAAGAAATTCTGGGATGGCTTGCCGCCCGATATCCGCGGCCAGCTGGAAAAAGCCATGCGCGAAGCGACCACGTTTGAAAAAGCCATCGCCCAGCGTGACAACGACCAGGCCCTCGAGGCCATCAAGAAAGCGGGCAAGACGCAGATCTATACCTTGACGGTGCAGGAACAAGCCGAGTGGCGCCGTGCGCTGGCGCCCGTGCAAAAGGCCATGGAAGGGCGCATCGGCAAGGATCTGATCTCGGCCATCAACAAGGAAAGCGCGAAGTAATCGCGCTGGCCACGCCACCCGGCGCGGCTGTCAGGGACATCCTGTCTTTCTGTAGCAACGGCACCTGCGCGTCCTGCGCGGGTGCCAGCGTACCCGCATTCTTTGAAAGTCCACCATGAAATTTCTGGATCACCTGGAAGAGTGGCTGATCGCGTCCCTGATGGGCGCAGCCACCTTCATCATCTTCGTCGCGGTCGTGCACCGCTACCTGGCAGGCTTGCCGATACCGGTCGTGCAGGACTTCCTGATTCAAATCAATACCAGCTGGGCCCAGGAACTGTGCATCTACATGTTCGTCTGGATGGCCAAGTTCGGCGCCGCGTATGGCGTGCGCACGGGCATCCACGTGGGCGTCGACGTCTTGATCAACCGCATGAACCCGCGCTGGCGCGACCGTTTCGTCGTCTTCGGCCTCGGTGCCGGCGCTCTGTTTACGGGCATCGTCGGTACCCTGGGCGCCAGCTTCGTGTGGTCGATCGGCCACACGGACCAGACTTCGGCCGACATGGAAGTGCCGATGTGGCTGGTCTACCTGGCCGTGCCGCTTGGTTCTTACCTGATGTGCTTCCGCTTCCTGCAGGTGATGGTGCATTTCATCAAGACGGGCGCCTTGCCCAAACACGACCACTCGCATGTCGAGGGGCTGGAAGATGAATTGACGGCGGAAGAAAAAGGAGCCAAGGCATGAACGCGCTGATTATTTTTGTGTTGCTGCTGGCGCTGATGCTGACCGGCATGCCGATTTCCATTTCGCTGGGCCTGACGGTGCTCACGTTCCTGTTTACCATGACCAGCGTACCTATCGAATCGGTAGCCCTGAAGATTTTTACGGGCATCGAGAAGTTCGAGATCATGGCCATTCCGTTCTTCATTTTGGCGGGTAACTTCCTCACGCATGGCGGGGTGGCGCGGCGCATGATCAACTTCGCCAGCTCCATGGTGGGCCACTGGCATGGCGGCCTGGCGCTGGCCGGCGTGATGGCGTGCGCGCTGTTTGCCGCCGTTTCCGGCTCCAGCCCCGCCACCGTGGTGGCGATCGGCTCCATCATCCTGCCGGCCATGGTCAAGCAGGGCTATCCACGCGGCTTCGGCGCCGGCGTCATCACCACCTCGGGCGCGCTGGGCATTTTGATACCGCCGTCGATCGTGATGGTGATGTATTCGGTCAGCACCAACACCTCGGTGGGCAAGCTGTTCATGGCGGGTGTGATTCCCGGCATGATGCTAGCCATGCTGCTGGGCCTGACCACGTGGTTTTTGGCGCGCAAGCACAACTATCCGCGCATGAAGAAGGCCAGCTGGGGCGAACGCTTCGTCACCTTCAAGAAAAGCGCCTGGGGCCTGCTGCTGATCGTCATCGTCATGGGCGGCATCTATTCGGGCGCGTTTACGCCCACGGAAGCGGCCGCCATGGCTGCCGTGTACGCCTTCATCATCGCCGTCTTCGTCTACAAGGACTTGAAGATCAAGCAAGTGGGCAAGGTCTTGCTCGATTCGGCCGCCATGTCGGCGATGCTGTTGTACATCATCACTAACGCCGTGCTGTTCTCGTTCCTGATGACCAGCGAAAACATCCCGCAAGCGATGGCCGAGTGGATCACGGGCAAGGGCCTGGGCGTGATCAGCTTCCTGCTGGTGGTCAACGTGCTGTTGTTGTTGGCGGGTAACGTCATGGAGCCGTCATCGATCGTGCTGATCATGGCGCCGATTTTGTTCCCCGTCGCCATGAAGCTGGGCATCGATCCTGTGCACTTCGGCATCTTGATCGTGGTCAATATGGAGGTCGGCATGTGCCATCCGCCCGTGGGCCTGAATCTGTACGTGGCGTCCGGCATCACCAAGATGGGCATTTCCGAATTGACCGTGGCCGTGATGCCATGGCTGCTGACGATGCTGGCCTTCCTGATGCTGATTACCTACGTACCACAAATCTCGCTGTGGCTGCCAAATTTAATTTACAACTAAAACAGTTGTCCCCGTCATGGTGCAAAAAAAGTCGATCCGGCCGAATAAATGCGCTATGATGGGCAGCCTTAAGGGGAAACACGTATATGCTTATACGCCCTGGTAGCAAGGCTGAAATACAGAATTGGCAACAAGGTTGGTGGGGGAGTAGTCTATAAAAACGGTATTGATACCGGGGATATATTGAGGAGACACACGTTTCACAGAAGTTGTTGAGTCATCGCTGTCTGCCGCCACAAGCCGGCACCGGCGGACCCAAACGACCGGGAACGTGAAGCAATATTTGAAGCGCACCGACTGGTGCGCTTTTTTTTCGTGCGCGGGAAACGTCCGCCCACCTGTCCGAAGACGGTGCATAATCGCCAGAGTGCACCATCGTGTGCCTGCAGGTTGTATATTTGCCACACTTGAATAATGATCAGCAGATGAAAAAACAACAGGACAGTGAACTGTTCAGTGCCATCGTGGCCGCGCCGTTCGGTGCCATGGGCGTGCGCGCGCAGGACGGCCAGTTGCGCGAACTGGTCTACCTGCCGCCGCACTTCGCCGAAAAGGCGGCGCAGGATGCCGTCTCCGAGCGCGCGTGCGTGCAGCTGGCGCGCTATTTCGTCGACCCAGATTATGTCTTTGACTTGCCGCTGGCCGAACTGGGCAGCGCCTACCAGCAACGCGTATGGGCGGCGATTGCCGGCATCCCGCGCGGCCGGGTGCGCACGTATGGCGACGTGGCGCGGTTCATCGGCTCGGCGCCGCGCGCCGTGGGCCAGGCCTGCGGCGCCAACTGGTATCCCGTGATCATACCCTGCCACCGCGTCACGGCCGCTGGCGGCCTGGGCGGCTTTGCCCAGCATGACGATGCCAGCGGTTTTCACCTGGGCGTGAAGCGCTGGCTGCTGGCGCATGAAGGCGTCGAAGGTATGATGAACAGCCTGCTGGCGCCCGATAACGCCACCCTGATCGATGAATTCTGCGACAGCCTGTGGCTGGAAGACGGCCTGTCGAAAAACTCGCTGGACGCCTACCGGCGCGACATGCGTCTGTTCGCGCGCTGGCTGGAAGTGGCGCGGCCCGGACGCGAGGGCCTGTACGAGGTGTCCACGGCCGATATCGAAGCGTATTTCGCCGCCCGCCACGACGAGAGCAAGGCGACGTCGTCGAACCGGCGCCTGTCCGTGCTCAAGCGCTTTTACCAGCTGGCCTTGCGGCACAGGCATATCGCCGCCGACCCGTGCCTGAAGATGGTCTCGGCCAGGCAGCCAGCGCGCTTCGTGCATACGCTGAGCGAAGCGCAGGTGGAAGCGCTGCTGGCGGCGCCCGACGTGAGCACGCCGCTGGGCCTGCGCGAGCGCACCATGCTGGAACTCATGTATGCGAGCGGCTTGCGCGTGTCGGAACTGGTGGACTTGAAATCCGTCGAACTGAGCCTGAACGATGGCGTGCTGCGCATCACGGGCAAGGGCAGCAAGACGCGGCTGGTGCCCTTCGGTGAGCAGGCGCGGCTGTGGATCGAGCGCTACCTGAAGGAAGCGCGCGGCATCATCCTCGATGGCCAGATGGACGATGCGCTGTTCGTCACGCGGCGCGGGGGCGCCATGACGCGGCAAATGTTCTGGGTCATCATCAAGAAACACGCGCTGAACGCCGGCATCACGGCGCCGCTGTCGCCGCACACCCTGCGCCACGCGTTCGCCACGCATTTGCTGAACCACGGCGCGGACTTGCGTGTTGTGCAATTATTACTGGGACACTCCGATATTTCCACCACACAGATTTACACGCATGTGGCCCGCGAACGGCTGAAACTGCTGCATGCGCAGCATCATCCGCGAGGCTAAACATTTGGTGTTTGGTCCAATTACGTCATAATGTGCCTTATGTGCTTATCTGTAACATCTAAAAACTAAAGAGGTAGTAAATGGCCAAGACAAATTTCCAATACGAAAAACGGCAAAAAGAGCTGGAAAAGAAGAAGAAAGCCGAGGAAAAAGCCAGGCGCAAGCTGGAAGCGAAAAACAATCCCAAGGCTGCCGATGGCAGCGAGGGCGATGAGCCGGAAGCGGACGACGCCGACGTTGACGCTGATCCGGCCGCCGAAGGCGACGCTCCTGTCCAGCCGCAGTAATTGCCCGTTCCTGACGACCGGTGCGGCACCGCCGCGCCGGCATCTGTTTGTTCTACCTTCCCCCTCCCGCTATAAGCGCGGCCGCTGGCCGATGGCCAGTTGCAGCTGCGTGCTGGCGATGGCCACGTCGGCGCGCGCCTGCAGATAGCCCTGCCAGGCGTCGTCGGCCGAGTGCTGCGCGGCCAGCCATTCCAGCAGCGAGGCATTACCACTGAAGTAGGACAGGCCGATGCCGTCAACGACCTTTTGCGCATCGAGCAGCACGCCGTCGCGGTAGCGCGCCAGCCGCTCCTGCGCCGTGCGCAGCACGAGGGTGCCGCTTTCGCCGCCCGCAAAGGCGGTGAAGTCGCAGGCCAGCTGCGCTTCGGGAAACAGCGCATCGAGCTGGCGCCCCAGCGGCGGCGACAGTTCCAGCATGGCGCCCTGCGCCTCGCTGCGTGCCTGCGCCAGTTCGGCCTGGAACTGGTCGCGTTCCACGCGCGACTGCAGCAGCTCGATGCCGCCCACGTCGCCCGCCTTGCGGCGCACCACGTTCGCCTCGACCACTTTCGACAGGGCCGCCATGGTGTGCTCCTTGCGCGCCAGCACCTCGCGCGTGCGGCACGCTTCCGTGTAGGCCGCCGCCGCAGTGGCGTACAGTTCGCTCTTGAAGCCGGCCACCGTTTCCTCGGCCAGCGTGACATTGCTGCGCGCCGCTTTCAGGCGCGCGGCGCGCTTGCCGCCCGTTTCGATGGCCATGCCGATGGCCGGCGTCCAGGTGATGGGACGGCGTTCGATCGAACGCGGCGTTTCGCGCGCGGCGCCCAGGGTCAATTCCGGATCGGGGCGCAGTCCGGCGATGCCGATGCCGGCCTTGGCCGACGTGATGTCTTGCTGCTGCGCCTGCAGCTCCAGGCTGTGCGTTTCCACGGCGCTCAGGTAGGTGTCGAAGGTCAGGGGCGCGGCGATGATGGCGGGCGAGATCAGCCAGCCCGCCAGGATCAAGTTAAAGCGTGTCATGGGATGCTCCATCAGTGTGGTTACGGCGTTGTTCCAGATGCGCCTCGATCAGGTAATACAGGGCCGGCAACAGCAGCAGGGTCAGTGCGGTCGCCGTCACCAGGCCGCCCACCACCACGGTGGCCAGCGGGCGCTGCACATCGCTGCCCAGACCGGTGGCCAGCATGGCGGGCGTCAGGCCCAGCGCGGCCACGGTGGCCGTCATCAGCACGGGGCGCATGCGGTCGCGCGCGCCTTCGAGCACGGCATCGCGCAGGCTCTTGCCTTCTTCGCCGCGCAGGCGGTTGATCTGCGCCAGCATCAGCACGGCATTCAGCACGGCCACGCCGAACAGGGCGATGAAGCCGACGGCGCTCGAGACATTCAAGGTCATGCCGCGCAGGTGCAGCGCGGCCAGGCCGCCGAGCATGGCCAGCGGCACGGCCAGCAAGACCAGGGCCGGCTGGCGCAGGTTGCGGAACTGGCCGAACAGCAGCAAAAACATGGCGCCCAGGGTCATCGGCAAGATGATGGCCAGGCGGCTTTGCGCGCGCTGCAGGTTTTCAAACTGGCCGCCCCATTCGACGCCGATGCGCTGGTGCTCGTCGGCGACGGTCCTGGCCACCAGCGGGCGCGCTTCGGCCAGGAAGCCGGCCAGGTCGCGTCCGCGGGCGTTCAGGCGCACGATGATGTGGCGCCGTCCCATCTCGCGCACGATCACGCTTTCGCCCGAGGTGGTGCTGATGTTTGCCACCTGCGCCAGCGGCACCTTGGCGCCGTTGGCGGCCGTCAGCATCAGTTTGGCGATGGCGTCCGGACTGGAACGTACCTCGGCGGGGAAGCGCACGGCGATGTCGTAGCTTTTCTCGCCCACGTAGACCTGGCCGATGGGCGCGCCGCCGATGCCGGTGGAAATCAGGTCGGCCACGTCGGCCGCGTTGATGCCGTAGCGGGCCGCCTTGGCCCTGTCCAGCTCCACCTTCAGGTTGGGCAGCGGCGGCTCCACGTCCACCGCCACGTCGGAGGCGCCAGGGACAGTCTTCAGGACATTGGCCACCCTGGCGGCGATGGCGCGCACTTCGTCGAGGTCGTCGCCGAATATCTTCACCGTCAGGTCGCTGTGCGCGCCCGACAATTTATCCTGCACGCCGTCGATCATCGGTTGCATGAAGGCCACCGTGGCCCGACAATTTATCCTGCACGCCGTCGATCATCGGTTGCATGAAGGCCACCGTGTAGCCGGGCATGCGGGCGAAGCGCTCGCTCATTTTGGCGATCAGCTGCTGTTTGTTCATGCCCGACGTCCAGCTTTTATAGGGATGCAGGCCCACGCTGGCCTCGATGTGCGACGGCGTCCAGTAATCGGTGCCGTCGTCGTTGCGCCCCGTCTGTGTGACGATGGTCGACACTTCCGGGAACTCCAGCGCGGCGCGGCGCAGTTCACTGGCCATCTCGGACGCCTTGTCCAGGGTGATCCCGGGCGGCATCTGCACTTGCAGCCACAGCGAGCCTTCATCGAGATAGGGCAGGAAGTCGCGCCCGATGCCCCCGCCCAGCAGGGCCAACCCTGCCAGCGAGGCGGCGCACACCATCGCCACCCAGCGCTTCTTGCCCACCATGCGCTCGAGGAAGCGGCCATATGCTGCCGCCAGCTGTTCCAGCACGCGGTTATGGAAGGTGCGGCGCGGCTTGCGCAAGGCCAGCCAGGCCAGGCCCGGAATCAGCACCAGCGCCACCACCAGCGCGCCCACGAGTGCCGCACCGACCGCATACGCCATCGGCGAGAACAGCTTGTATTCGATGCGCTGGAAGGCGAACAGGGGCAGGTAGGCGGCGATGATGACGGCCATGCCGAACATGATGGGGCGCGCTACCTGCAGGGTCGCCTCGATCGCGTCATCGATGGTGAGCGGGCGCTTCTGCTCGCGCTCGCGGCGGCGCAGCATGTTTTCCAGCACCACCACGGAGCCGTCGACGAGGATGCCGAAGTCGATCGCGCCCAGCGACAGCAGGTTGGCGGGAATTTTAAAATGGTGCATGAAGATGAAGGCGATCAGCAGCGCCAGCGGAATCGTCAGCGCGACGATGGCGGCCGCGCGCGGGCTGCCCAGGAACAGCAGCAGCACCAGGGCCACCAGCAGCATGCCTTCGCCCAAGGTATAACTGACCGTGTGCAAGGTGGCGTCGATCAGCGCGCTGCGATCCAGGTAGGCGACCACCTTGACGTCTTTCGGCAGCAGATTGTTATTCAGATCGTCCACGGCCGCATGGATGCCCGCCAGCGCCTCGGAGGGGTTGAAATCCTTCAGCAGCAAGGTGATGCCCTCGATGGTGTCGGGATTGTTGTCCTTGCCGAGGATGCCGCGCCGCTCCACGTTGCCGTAGGCGAGCTTGCCCAGGTCCTTCACCAGCACCGGCACGCCATTCTTGCTGCTGACGACAACGTTGCCCATGTCGTCCAGCGAATGCAGCAAGCCCACGCCGCGCACCACGTACGATTGCTGGCCGCGGTCGATGACGCTGCCGCCGCCGCTGATGTTGTTGGCGTTGATGGCGTCCTTCACTTGCGCCAGCGAGAGGCCGTAGCTGTCCAGTTTTGCGGGATCGAGTTCCAGCATGAATTGCGTCGTCAGGCCGCCGAAATTGCTGACGTCAGCCACGCCGCGTACTTTTTGCAGGCGCGGGATGACCGTCCAGAACTGCAGCTCCGACAGTTCGCGCAGGGAGCGCGTTTTCGATTCCAGCGTGTAGCGGTAGATTTCGCCCGTGGGCGAAGTATAGGGATCGAGCCCCGGCTTGGCCTCGTAGGGCAGGTTCACGCTGGCCAGGCGCTCCTGCAAGCGCTCGCGCGTGAAGTAGCCATCGCTGCCATCCTCGAACACGACCGTGATCAGGGACAGCGCGAACAGGCTGCGCGTGCGCAGCACATGCATGCCGGGCGTGCCCAGCAGGGCGCGCTCCAGCGGTATCGTGATCTGCTGTTCGATTTCCTCGGCGCCCAGGCCCGGCACCTGCGTGACAATCTGCGAGGTGACGTCGGCGATGTCGGGATAGGCTTCGATGGGCAGCTGCTTCCAGCAATACACGCCGTAGGCGGCGACGAACAGCAGCACCAGCCAGACGATGCCGCGCCGCTGGCAGCACGTGGCGATGAAACGGTCAACCATTGAGCAGCACTCCTTCCTTGACGACGATGCGTTCGCCCGCCTTCAGGCCGGAGACGATTTCTACCTGGTCGCCCCGGCTGGCGCCCACCTGCACCACGCGCGCCTCGAAACGCAGCGGGCCGCGTTCGACCATCACGCGCGTCACCAGTCCGCTTTGCAGCAGCGCCGCCGAGGGCACCATCAGGCCGCGCCGCGTGGCGCCGGCGAAACCGGCGTGGGCGAACATGCCCGGCTTGAAAATGCCAGTGCGGTTGTCGATGGCCACGCGTACCTTGACGGTGCGCGTCTCGCCATCGAGCACGGCGCCCACATAGGCGACCTTGCCCTCAAAATCTTTGCCGGGCCAGGCGTCGAGCGTGATGCGGGCCGTCTGGCCCACGGCCACCTGCGCCAGGTCCCTTTCGGCCACGTTGGCCGACAGCCACACGGTGGACAGGTCGGCCACCGTCATGACGGGCGCGTTGATATCGTTCCAGTAGCCGCCCTGAGCGCCATCCATGGCGATCACGGTGCCGGCGATCGGCGAGCGCAGGACGTAGTCGCGGCGCGAGCCGCCGGCGCTGGCGCCGTACTGGGCCAGCTTGTCGGCGCTGGCCTGCGCATCGCTGTTGGCCTGGTCGAAGGCCGCCTGGGCCGCCTCGTAATCCTTGCGCGCGGCGATTTCCGCCTCGAACAGGGTTTTTTGGCGCTGCAGTTCCTGGCGCGCTTGCAGCAGGGCGGACTTCGCCTTGCTATCGTCCGCGTGCGCGGCGCTCAGCTCCGCCGAATCCAGGGTGAACAGGGCATCGCCGGCCTTGACGCTGTCGCCCAGGGCGCGCTGCAGGCGCGTGATGCGGCCCGACAGGGGCGGCGTGATTTTCACCAGCTTTTCCGGCATGGCTTCGATACTGCCCGGCGCATCGGTCTGCGTGGCGATTTCCTGTTCCTGCACGGGCGCGATTTGCAGGCGCTGGCGCAGCGGCGACATCTTGTCGACGGTGATGCTGCCGTCGTCCTGCTGCGTCGACTGGACGGTGGGCGTGGCCGCCGCCGTCGGTTTGGCGCAGCCGGCCAGGGCCGAGCAGGCGAGAGCGAGGGCGCAGCTGGCGCCCAGGGCGTTGCGGGTGGTCGTGTTCATCCCGTGTTTCCTTGTTATTGATGGTGATGGGGCATGCGTGGATGCCGTGCCCAGGCGGGCGATGAGAGGGGCACAGGTGGCGCAGGCAGCGTCACTACAGCGCCGGAAAAGCATAGCAATGTCGTCCTGAAGGAGCTCCCAAGAACGCCTGAATCATTCTTCAGGTTCGGTGTGCGCAGGCCACGGCGCGGTAAAATGCAAGGATGGAAAATGCGGGAAAACGCAGCACAATGGGAAAGGCAGGCATGAGAATCCTCCTGGTGGAAGATGACCGCAAGGCGGCGCGCCTGCTGGGCAGGCATGAGAATCCTCCTGGTGGAAGATGACCGCAAGGCGGCGCGCCTGCTGGCGCGGGGCTTGCAGGAAGAGGGCTTCGTCGTCGACGTGGCGCACAGCGCCGAAGAGGGCGAGGACGAAAGCTATGCCGTCGCTTATGACTTGATCGTGCTCGATTGGATGTTGCCGGGCAAGCAGGGCATCGATTTTTGCCGCGATTTGCGCGCGCGCGCCATCCAGACGCCCGTGCTGATGCTGACCGCGCGCGACGCCACGGCCGACCGCGTGGCGGGCCTGAACACGGGCGCCGACGATTACCTCACCAAACCGTTCGAGTTCGAGGAACTGCTGGCGCGCATCCGCGCGCTGCTGCGCCGCTCCGACATCAGCCGCCCGCTGGTGCTGGCGCTGGCCGACCTGACGCTCGATCCCGTCAGCCACCAGGCGACGCGGGCCGGTGCGCCGCTGGTGCTGACACCCAAGGAATATGCGATTCTGTTGATCCTGCTGCGCCAGGCGGGCGAGGTGGTCAGCCGCGCGCGCCTGGCCGAGCAGATCTGGCAGGCGGACCTGATCGGCATCGACAACCTGATCGATGTCCATGTGCGCAATTTGCGCGGCAAGGTCGATGCGCCCGGCTTGCCGGCCTTGATCCACACGGTGCGCGGACGCGGTTTCCGCCTGGCGGACAACGACGGTGGCTAGCTTTCGCAAACGCCTGCTGCGGGTGCATCTGGCGGTCATCCTTGTCATCGTTGCCTGCACGGCGCTGGCCGGCTACTGGGGCCTGTCGCGCGCCGTGCACGGCCAGCTCGATGCGGCCCTGCTGGCGCTGGCCGAGACGGAAATGGCCATGCTGCCGGCCGCGCCGCGCCAGCCCGTGCAGGTGCACGAGGTGGCGCCGGGCCTGGCGCCGCCTTCCCTGACGCGGCTCGACCGCCTGGTGCAGATCATCGACGGCGAAGGCCGCGTGCTGGCGCGCAGCCGCAACCTGGAGGCGGCGCAGCTGCCGGCGTCACCCATCCTGCTGGCGCGCCTGGCGGCTGGCGAGACCGTCTTCGAAACCCTGCCGAAATTCGGCGAGGAGCCGCTGCGCATGGTTTCCATCCCCGTACCCGCGTCCGGCTTGCACCTGGCGGTGCAGGTGGCCGGTTCGCTCGATGACGTCAACCACGTGCTGGCCGCGGCCACCGTACTGTTTGGCGCCATGGCGCTGGCCTTGCTGGCCGCCGTCGGGCTGGCTGGCGAAATGCTCACGCGCCGCGTGCTGGGCGCCATCGACGATGTGGTGGATCAGGCGCATTCGATCGGCGAAGCCAGCCTGCACCAGCGCCTGCCCCATCCCGGCACGCCCGATGAAATCGGCCGCCTGGTCGATACCCTGAACGCCATGCTGGAGCGCCTGGAACATGGCTACGATGCGCAGCGGCGCTTCACGGCCGACGCCTCGCATGAATTGCGCTCGCCCCTGTCGCGCCTGCGCACGGAAATCGAAATCACCCTGCGCCGCCCGCGCGAGGCAGCTGAATATGTCGATGCGCTGGCGTCCTGCCTCGATGAAGTGCAGCGCCTGACGACCCTGGTGGAAGAATTGCTGATGCTCACGCGCCTGGACGTGGGGCAGGAGCGCAATGCCGTGGAAACCATCGCACTCAATCCGCTCGTGCAGGCGGCCGCGCAGCGCCTGGAAAAGGCGGCAGCGCAGCGCGGCATCCGCATCGTCTTCGATGCAGGCGTGGTCGTGCACGCGCGGGTGGCGGCCGGCCCGGTGGACCTGGTGCTGGCCAATCTGCTCGATAACGCCGTGAAGTTTTCGCCGCCCGGAAGCAGCATCAGCGTGCATGTGGCGCGCGAGGGCGAACATGCGCTGGTGGGTGTGAGCGATGCAGGACCGGGCATCGGCGTGGAAGACTTGCCGCATCTGTTCGAACGCTTTTACCGTGGCGCCCGGGCGCGCGCGGGCGAGGCGCCCGGCTTCGGCCTGGGCCTGGCCCTGTCGCAAGCGATCGTGCACGCATACGGCGGCAGTATCGAGGCGCAGAACCGTCCGCAAGGCGGCGCGCTGTTCCTCCTGCGCCTGCCGACGTCAGATTGAGGGCGCGACGCCTTCCCAGCGCACTTGCCGCACTTGCGGCCAGGCGCCCGCTTGAGGGCGCGACGCCTTCCCAGCGCACTTGCCGCACTTGCGGCCAGGCGCCCGCGCGGTTGACGAAACGCACCAGTACGGCGCGCTGCACGGCCTGGCACAGCACCGTGGCGATCAGCTGCACCACCTGCCGGGCCTCGTCCCAGCTGCGCAGCATCTGCGACGGCGCCAGGCCCGCGCCCTTGAGTTCGGCCAGCAGCAGGCGCGCCACATGGTCCGCTTGCGCCGCAGGGCAGGTGACGGTCAGGCGATAGGTAGCGACGATTGGACCGCGCCTGGCAAACCAATGGAAGAATTTTTTCATCGTCACACTCCCCGTTCGGCGACAAATTCCGCGTTATTCACCAGCGCCCAGCGCACGGCCGAGACGCTGCCTTCCAGGCTGACCTGGCTGACGATCTGCTCCAGCAATCCCAGGCTGGACAAGGGCGTGAGCAGGTCGGCGCGCACTTCGATGCGCCCCGCCTGCGCCGCGTCTTCGCTGTGCAAGGATTGCAGCATCAGCGCGGGCATGCCGCTGATCAGGCGCAGCATCAGCTTGCGCACCTGCACTTCCTGCTCTGCCTCGCACACGGCCGTCACGCGGTAGATGCTTTCCGTCTCGATGCCCGCTTCGCTGCCGTGCGCGTTGATGCGTTGCGCCAGGTGGCGCAGCACCAGGTTGGCGACCAGCACGAAGCCCGTGCCGATGGCCGCTTCCAGCGCAAAACCGAGGCCGCACAGCACGCCGATGGCGGCCGAGCACCACAGGGTGGCGGCCGTGTTCAGGCCGCGCACCGTCATCCCTTCGCGCATGATGACGCCGGCGCCCAGAAAGCCGATGCCCGACACCACCTGCGCGGCGATGCGCATATGGCCGGCGCTATCGCCTTCGAGCACGGAGACCATCACGAACAGCGAGGCGCCGACGGACACCAGCGCGTTCGTGCGCAGGCCCGCCATGCGCTGGCGCAGCTGGCGTTCGGCGCCGATCATGGCGCCCAGGGTCAATGCCGCGGCAACGCGCAGCGCAAAGTCAAATACCACCATCAGTTTCTCCCGGCTGGGGAGGAACAGGCGAGTGCAAGGCGAAGACAATTCGCCCCGAAAGGGGGCAGCAGACGATAACGGTGGAACGATGAGGAGGGAAGTGGCGGCGAATGTGCATCGCCGCTGGTAAAACCGCACCTTGCCATGGGCCAGGCGGGCGGAATGCGCGCGTCTTGCCTAAGGCCGATCGCCGATGGTCAATCGACTACTGTCACTGGAACAAGCACCCACGAGTCACTCCATATCATTGATAACGGGGGACAGTCTAGCCAGTGGGGCCGCTTTGGTCAACTGAAGCTCTCTTCAGGAAGCCGCCGCGTCGTCCCCGCCAATGCGGGGACGGTGAAGGCGACCGGTCTATCAGTGGGCGTGTGCCTTGCCATCGTCGGCGGATTCGGCGTGCGCATGCTCGCCGCCGCCAAAGAAGCGCGCGGCGCGCTTGCCCAGGCTGTCGAGGTAGGTGTAGGCGACGGGCACCACCACCAGCGTCAACAGGGTCGAGGTGATGACGCCGCCGATGACGGCGCGGCCCATGGGCGCTTGCGATTCGCCGCCGTCGCCCATGCCGATGGCCATCGGCAGCATGCCGAAGACCATCGCCAGGGTCGTCATCAGGATGGGGCGCAAGCGCACTTGCCCCGCTTCCATCAGCGCCTCGAACTGTCCCAGGCCCTCGCGCTGGCGCTGGTTGGTGAAGTCCACCAGCAAAATCGCATTCTTGGTGACCAGGCCCATCAGCATGATGAAGCCGATCACGGAGAAGATGTTCAGGGTGCTGCCCGTAATGAGGAGAGCGGCCAGCACGCCGATCAAGGAGAGCGGCAGCGACACCATGATGGCGATCGGCTGCAAAAAGCTGCCGAACTGCGATGCCAGCACCAGGTAGATGAAGATCACGGCGATCCCCAGCGCCATCATCGCGCCGCCCATGGTCTCGGCCATCTGCTGCGCATTGCCGGCCACGTCGAAGCGCACGCCCGGCGGCAGATCGATGGACTTGATGGCCTTCTGCACATCGGCGTCGACGTCGCCGGCAGGGCGGCCCTGCACGCCCGCATAGATGGCGACGCGGCGCTGCAAGGCCTGGCGTTTCAGCACTTGCGGGCTGGACGAGGGCACGAATTCGACCACCTGTCGCAGCGGAATCATGACCGGCTTGCCGTTGGCGTCAAGCTTGCTGGACGCCAGCGACAGGTCGGCCAGGTCGGCCACCTTTTGCCGGCCCGATTTCGGCAGCTGCACGTTGACGTCATAGTTTTGCCCGTCGCTGGCCAGCCAGTGGCTGACCGTGTCGCCCGCCACGAACGGGCGCAGGGCATTGCCGATCTGCTGCACCGACAATCCCAGGTCGCTGGCCAGCTCGTTGTTGATCTTCACCGTGGTCGACGGATTGGCGCCTTCCTGGCTGTATTCCATGTCGGCCAGGCCTTTGATGCTGCGCATCTTGTTCATCAGGGTGTGCGCCACCGCATCGAGCTTGCCTTCGTCGGTGCCGAGGATGGCGATGAAGATGGGGCGCTGGCCGACGGACAGCGTAATGCCGGCAATCGGCGCCAGGCGTTCGCGGATCAGCTTTTCCAGTTCCTGCTGCGAGCGGCGCTTGTGCGCCTTGATGTCCGTCAGCTTCAGGTTCACTTCGGCCGTGTTGCGTCCATCGGGCGTGCCGATATTGGCTACCAGGCTGTCGATCTCGGGAAACTCCTTCAGCGCCGTTTCGATCTGGCGCACCTTGCTGTCCGTGTATTCGAGGCTGGAGCCGACGGGCGTCTTGAAGCGCAGGTTGACCCAGCCCTGGTCCGTTTCCGGGAACATCTCGCCGCCGATCATGGGCACGAGCATCAGGCTGCCCGCGAACAGGGCGACGGCGGTGGCCAGCGTGGTCTTGCGCCAGCGCAGGGCCACTTTCAATACCTTGCCGTACCAGACGTGCAGCCGGTCGATGCCCGTCTCGATCCAGGCCATGAAGCGGCCCAGCCACGGCACGTACTTGAAGCGGTCCTTGACGGGGTCACGCCAGACGGACGACAGCATGGGGTCGAGCGTGAAGCTGACGAACAGGGAGACGAGAACGGCGACGGCCACGGTGATGCCGAACTGCAGGAAGAAGCGGCCGATGATGCCGTCCATGAAGGCCACCGGCACGAACACGGCGACGATGGCGAACGTGGTGGCCATCACGGCCAGACCGATTTCATTGGTGCCGTCGTTGGCCGCCTGGTAGTGGTTCTTGCCCATGCCCAGGTGGCGCACGATGTTTTCACGCACCACGATGGCGTCATCGATCAACAGGCCGATGCACAGGGACAGCGCCATCAGTGTCAAAAAGTTCAGCGTGAAACCAAACGCCTTCATGGCGATGAAGCTGGCCAGCACGGAGATCGGCAAAGTCAGGCCCGTGATGATGGTCGAGCGCCACGAGTGCAGGAACAGGAAGACGATCACCATGGTCAGCACGGCGCCTTCGATGATGGTGCGCTTGACGTTATCGAGCTGGCTTTGCACGCGCTCCGATTCGTCGTCCAGCACGCGCAGGGTGATATCGGGCGGCAGCGTCTTTTGCAGATCCGCCGCCACTTTCAGGATGCCGGTGCCCACTTCGACCACGTTGGCGTCCTGCACCTTGGTGATTTCCATCGTTACGGCTTGCTGGCCGTTCATGCGCGAGATCGACAGTTCTTCCTGCTCGCCGTCGACCACGGTGGCCACCTGGTCCAGGTAGACGGGGCCGACGGCACGGCGCGCGACGATGATCTTGCCGAATTCGCGCGCATCCTTGATCTTGCCTTCCACGCGCACCAGCTGCTCTGCCGCGCCATGGCTGATGGAGCCGGCCGGCAAGTTGGTATTCGTCGCCTGGATGGCGCGGATCACTTCATCGACGCCGATGCCCTGGGCATTGAGTTCGATCGGCTTCATGCTGATGAGGATCTGGCGCGCGCGCAAGCCGCGCAGCTTGACTTGTCCCACGCCGGCCACACCCTGGAAGCGCTTGCTGATGATCTGCTCCGTCATGGTCGACAGCGAGCGCAGGTCATGCCCGGTGGATGTGAGCACGATGGTGGCGATGGGGCGTTCGTTGTCGCCTTCGGCGCGCGCGATGAACGGGTCCTTGGCTTCCTTCGGGAAGCGCGGGCGTACCAGGGCCACCTTGTCGCGCAAGTCCTGCATGGCCTTGTCCATGTTGGTCGACAGCTCGAATTCCAGGTACACGCCGGCGCGTCCTTCCCACGAGTTGGCGCGGATGGTCTTGATGCCGCTGACGGTGTTGACGGCGTCCTCGATGGGGCGCGTGATGTCGTTTTCCACGGCTTCGGGCGAGGCGCCCGGGTAGTTCACTTCAATTGCGGCGAATGGAAACTGCACGCTGGGCATGCTTTCCACGCCCAGGCCCCGGTAGGAGAAGATGCCCAGTACCACCAGCGCCACCATGACCATGGTGGCGAAGACGGGGTTTTGTATGCTGACTTTGGTCATCCACATGGCTTAATCCTTCCGTGCCAGCACGGCTGCCGGCGCGGCGGGGGCGGCAGGCGTAGCTGATTGCGCGGCAAAGGTCACGCTGTGGCCCGGTTTCACGCCATCGAGTTTGGCGATGATGACTTTGGCGCCCGGCACCAGGCCGGACGTCACTTCCGCATAGCCTTCATCTTCGTTGCGCAGTCCCAGCGTGACGGGCTGGGCGACCACCTTGTTGTTCACCAGCGCATACACGACGGGACCCTGCTTTTCATGGCGCACGGCCGTCAACGGCACCAGCGGCGCCACCGGCGAGCGCTCGGTGACGATGCTGCCCTTGGCGAACATGCCGCCGCGCAGGGCGCCATCGCCATTGTCGACGGCGATGTAGACCAGCATGGCGCGTGAGCCGCTCTCGGTGGTGGGGTTGATGCGCGTGACCTTGCCGGCAAAGTCGCGCGCGCCGAAGCCGTCGACCTTGAAATGCACGTCCTGGCCCAGCTTGATGCGCGGAATGTCCGCGCTGGGCACGGGCGCTTCCAGGGTCAGCTGGGCCAGGTTGACGATGGTGTAGACGGGCATGTCGGGCGAGACTTTTTCGCCGGCCTGCAGGTGGCGCTTGCTGACGATGCCGGCCATCGGGGCGCGGATCACCGTGTCGGCCAGCGCGATGCGGGCGATATCGAGCATGGCGGCGGCGGACTTGACGTTGGCGCGCGCCAGGTCGACCGAGTTTTGCGTGGTGTCGTAGGCTGTCTGCGAAATGTATTTTTGCTTGAGCAGGGCCTGGCTGTTCGCTTCATTCTTGGCCGCCATCGACAGGCGCGCCTGCGCTTCGTCGAGCATGGCTTGCTGCTGCGTCAGGCGGGCGCGCAGGTCGGCCGCATCGAGGCGCACGAGGATTTGCCCGTTGGCCACTTGCTGGCCTTCCTGCAAGGTCGTTGCCTCGATCACGCCCGAGACCTTGGCCTTGATGGTGGCCTGGGTCACGGGCGCCAGCGAGCCGGACAGGGGCAGGCTGATGGTCAGCGCACGCGCATCGATGGCGGCCACGTCGCCCTGCGCCAGTTCATGCACGGGCGTCTTTTCCTGTTCCTTCTTCTTGCTCGCTTGCTGTTCGGCCGCCTTGGCCGCCTGTTGCTTCGACTGCATCACCGTCCAGCCGCCGCCGGCCAGGCCCAGCACGACCAGGATCAGCACGGGGGTACGCCAGCGCCGGCGGCGCGTGGCGGCAAGGGGTGAGGCGGGGGGCAGGGTCTCGTTTTTCATAGGTTTTTTTTCAGGAGCGGCGCAGGGGCTAGGCGCCAGGTCTCGGTACGGACCCGGCCTGTCGCTGGCCGGGAGGGAATTCGGGTAGCGCATCGCCGTGGCGGCCGCAGGCAGCACGCCTGCCGCTGCGGCCGTTCACGGCGATGCGCATGTTGCCACTTTAGGAAGATTCAAGTGCGGCCGCCATCGCCGTGCGACAGATTGCACAAAATCGGGGCTGGAATGCAAAAAACGGCGACCAAAGACCACTGCCAGCATGCATGCCGTGCATGTCACGATGCTTGCGCCTCCTCAAGAAGCCGATTCGCCGGCGCGCAAGAATGGTCGGGATGGTTGCGCCACCGGACAGGCCATATGCCCGCCGGTTGCCGCGCGGCCGCGCCACCGGGGGGCCTGATGTCTGATCGGATTGTCGGAGCCGCGCCGTCGCCGGGGCGCCTGCTTGCCGCGGCCGAACCGCAGGCGGGGCCGGCCGCCAAGGCGCTCGATCTGCTGTCCATCATCGTTGCCGCCGTCGAACAGGCGCCTGGCCTGGCCGTGCGTGGCATCGACCGCGACGGCATCGTGCGCTACTGGAGCTTGGGTGCGGCGCGCCTGTATGGCGTGGCGGCCGAGCTGGCGCTGGGCCAGCCGTGGGCCAGGGTGGCCGCTTCACTGCCCGATGCCGCCAACCTGGCCGAGGAGGGGACAGACGAACTGGCGGCCGTGTGGGAGAGCGGCAAGGCGCGCAGCACACGCCTGTGGAAGCTGGACGCCGACGGGGCCGCGCCGCGCTGCATCTGTTCCACCGTGTTTCCCGTCATCGAGTCCGGACGTGTGCGGCAAGTGGTGTGCATCGATGTCGACATCACGGCCAGCGGCCAGGATGGCGCCGCGCAGGGTGCCTTGCTGCTGATGGGCGACAATTTTCGCCAGCTGTACGACAAGTCCGCCGACGCCATCGTATTGCTGCGCGACGAGTACATCGCCGAAGCCAATCCCGCCGCCATTGCCCTGTTTCAATGTGAAGACCGGCCACGGCTGCTGGGGCGCCGCCTCAGCGACTTTTCGCCGCTGCGCCAGCCCGATGGCGCCTTGTCATCGTTGCGCGGCACGCAGCTGGCAGCGCAGGCCCACGCCGACGGCAACTGCCGCTACGACTGGCGCTATCAGACGTGCGCGGGCCAGCTGTTCTGGGGCGAAGTGCTGCTCACTTCCGTCACGCTCGACCACACCTATCTGTTTTACGCCGTGATCCGCGATATTTCCTCGCGCAAACTGGCCGAGCGCGATCTGTACCTGTCGATGCAGGTCATCGAGCATGCCAGTGTCGCCATCGTCGTGATGGATCCGCAGCAGCGCGTCGTCAGCATGAATCCCGCGTACAGCGAAATCAGCGGCTACAGCCTGGACGACATGCTGGGCAAGCCTTTCGTCCAGCACGGCGTGGAGCCGGATACGCCGGCGTTTTTCGAGCACGTGTGGGACGAAGTCGAGGCCAACGGCTATTGGCAAGGCGATATCGCGGGCCAGCGCAAGGCGGGTGCACGCTACCCGGCCTGGCTGTCACTGACGGCCATCCGCGACAGCCAGGGACAATTGAGCAATTACCTGGCCATCCTCAGCGATATCAGCGAGCGCAAGAAAAACGAGGAGCACACGCGCCACCTGGCCGAGCACGATTTCCTGACCGACTTGCCGAACCGGGTGCTGCTGCTGGACCGGCTGTCGCTGGCGCTGGCGGCCGCGCGGCGCAAGCTGAGCATGCTGGCCATCCTGTACCTGGACCTCGACCACTTCAAGCACATCAATGACAGCATGGGCCACCACGTGGGCGATTTGCTGCTCAAGGAAGTGGCGCGGCGCCTGGTGCGCTGTGTGCGCGGCGTCGATACCGTCAGCCGGCATGGCGGTGACGAGTTCGTCATCATCCTGGCCGAAGTGGGCGGCATCGACCAGGTGGCCCATGTCGCGTCCAGCCTGCTGCACGCCGTCACGCAGCCCTATCAGCTGGGCGAATATGAGCTGCAGGTATCGACCTCGATCGGCGTGGCCATCTTTCCCAGCGATGGCGACAGCATCGAGACCCTCGTGCACAACGCCGATATCGCCATGTACCATGCGAAGGAAAGCGGGCGTAACAATTTTCAGTTTTTCAATGCCGAGATGAATGCGCAAATCGTCGAGCGGGCCAGCCTGGAGCAGGGCTTGCTCGCCGCGCTGGGCCGCGATGAATTCGTGCTGGAGTTCCAGCCCGCGCTCGATGTTGCCAGCGGGCAGATCGTCGGCGCCGAAGCGCTGTTGCGCTGGCGCCACCCACAACTGGGCGTGCTGCCGCCCGAGCGCTTCATCGCCGTGGCCGAGGAGTGTGGCTTGATGGTATCAATTGGCAACTGGGTGCTGCAGCAAGCTTGCCGGCGCGCGCGCGCCTGGCACGATGCGGGCCAGGCCTGGCGCGTGGCCGTGAACCTGTCGCCGGCGCAATGTCTGCACAATAATTTATTACTCAGCGTACAAGAGGCGCTGGCCGTGTCGGGTTTGCCTGCCGCCTGCCTGGAACTGGAAGTGACGGAGTCCTTGCTGATGAAGGGCGGCGCGCGCCTGGCCGGCGTGCTGGCGCAGCTGCGCGCGCTGGGTGCCAGGCTGGCCATCGACGACTTCGGCACCGGCTATTCGCGCCTGGCCAATCTGCGCCATTACCCGGTGGATAAACTCAAGATCGACCCGTCGTTCCTGCCCGCCGTGGCGGACGACGCTGCGGGCGAGTCCGACACGATGCTCGCCGCCACCATCATCGCCATGGCGCGCGAACTGCAATTGACGGTGATCGCCGAAGGCGTGGAAACGGCGCAGCAGCTGGCCTATCTGCGGGGGCAGGGCTGCCAGCAATATCAGGGGCGCTATGCCAGCGCGCAAGTCGCGGGCAGTGTTCTGGCGAAGTTGCTACATTAATTATTGAACTAGTCAATATTTCCCAGCAGCTTGATGCGCGCCAGCACCTGGCCATGGTCGGAGGCGTACGGCAGGCCCAGCAGCAAATGGTCGTTGAGATAAGTCACTTCCTGCAGCACGCCGATGGCGCGCGGCGAGGCGGCATGAAAATGCTCGGATACGAGGATGTGGTCGATCGTCATGTAGGCGCTGTCGTGGATATTCGTGTAGCCCGCGTGGCGCGCCGCATCCTGGCGCAGGGCGATGGCGTTGGCGTCATACAGGCGTTCTCGCATTTCCATGCCGGGTTCGCACGGTGCACCCGCGCCCATGACGATGGCCGTGGTGACGGCATTGGCGATGTCGTTGAAGTCACCGAGCACGATGCGCGGACGGCTGCTGCGGCCCAGTTCGCTTGCCAGCACGCGCAGGGCCACCGCTTCCGCGCCGCGCCGCTGCAGCGAGCGCAGGTTGGCCAGTGCGTAGGCGGCCGCGTCGCTGCCGTCGCCATGGCGGTAGTCGGGCCGGCGCGATTTCAAGTGCACCACGACGACGTCGGTGAGTTGTCCGCCAGGCAAGATGACCTGCACATGCAGGGGCGCGCGGGCGAAGCGGCAGGTGTTGTCTTCGGCGGACACGCTCACGCCGGCCGGGAAATTCGTCCATGCAACACCGGCACCGGCCAGCGGCAGGCGCGACACCAGCGCCACCGTGGGCAGCATGCGTCCGGCCGCATCCATCGCATCGTGGCCGGCCAGGGCGGCTGCGCGGTAATGGCGCGTGCGCGACAGCACGTCGCGCAGGGCCGCTTGCGAGAAAATTTCCTGGAAACCGATCACGTCGGCGTCGAGCAAGTCGATTTGCCGCGCCGTCCATTCCGCCTTGGCTTCGTATTGCGCCGGGCTCAACGGTTCCAGGTTGTCATACAATTTCGCCCCGGCGGGGGCAAGGTTGCAGACATTGAATGTGGCAAAGCGGATTTCTTGCTGCATAATTAGCACTCCTCACTGAACGATCAGCGTATCACGCATGGCTAAAAAAGAGCATATTTCCGAAACCCAGGCGACGCAGCTGCTGCGCAAGCATCACGTTTCCTTCGATGAACACCCATATCCGTATGAAGAACACGGCGGCACCAGCGTCTCGGCGCGCGAGCTGGGGGTGCCCGAACATGCGGTGATCAAGACCCTGGTGATGCAGGACGAGGCGGCCAAGCCGCTGATCGTGCTCATGCATGGCGATTGCAAGGTGTCGACCAAGAACCTGGCGCGTGGCATTGGCTGCAAGTCCGTCGAGCCGTGCAAGCCCGAAGTGGCGCAGCGCCATTCCGGCTACATGATCGGCGGCACCTCGCCGTTCGGCACCAAAAAAGCGATGCCCGTGTACGTGGAGCAATCCATCCTGGACTTGCCGCGCATCTACATCAATGGCGGGCGGCGCGGTTTTCTCGTCTCCCTGGCGCCGCAGGTACTCATGGATTTGCTCAATGCCAAGCCGGTGCAGTGCGCGCTGCAGGATTAAGGAAATCGTCCAAAGCCTGTTGCGGGGCATCGAGCATGGTGTATATTCTGCTGCGCCAGCCTCGACGCTGGTGCAATAAACATAATAAAGGGAAGAAATGAATCCAGTAATCACAACCGTGGCAATGACAGTGGCCGCTTACTTGCTCGGCTCGATATCGTTTGCCGTGGTGATGAGCAAGGTCTACGGCATTGCCGATCCGCGCACCTATGGCTCGAAAAATCCGGGCGCCACCAACGTGCTGCGCAGCGGCAACAAGGGCGCCGCCATCATGACGCTGCTGGGCGATGGCGCCAAGGGCTGGCTGGCCGTGTTCCTGGCCGACCATTTTGCCAGCGCCCTGGGCGTAGGCGACACGGCCGTGGCCCTGGTCGCCATCGCCGTCTTCCTCGGCCATCTGTGGCCCGTGTTCTTCCGCTTCGTCGGCGGCAAGGGCGTGGCCACGGCCCTCGGCGTGCTGCTGGGCATCAATCCATGGCTGGGCCTGGCGACCCTGGCGACCTGGCTGATCATCGCTTATGCGTTTCGCTATTCCTCGCTGGCAGCGCTGGTGGCGGCCCTGTTCGCGCCGTTTTACTATGGCTTGCTGTTCGGCGTCGATCCCATCTTGCTGGCTGTCATCGTCATGAGCGTGCTGCTGGCCTACCGCCACAGCCAGAACATCGCTAACCTGCTCTCTGGCAAGGAAAGCAAGATCGGCGGCAAGAAGGATGCGGCCAAGGCCGCTGGCAAGAAGAAGTAAGCGCTTGATTTCCCGCGGCCCGCACGCATATGCTGTGCTTGCGGCGCCGCGCGGTGCGGCCGCCACCGACTCGCGCAAAGGCTGCCCACCATGACTGTCCCCACCTCCTCCGCCACACCCGTTCCCATCCGTATCGATTTTGTTTCCGACGTTTCCTGCCCCTGGTGCGTGATCGGCCTGAAATCGCTGGAGCAAGCCTTGGACAAGCTGGACGGAACCGTTCAGGCCGAGATCCACTTCCAGCCCTTCGAGCTGAACGCCAACATGCCGGCCGAAGGCGAGGATATCGGCGAACACATCGCCCGCAAATACGGTTCCACCCCGGAACAGATGGCGCAGTCGCGCGAAGCGATCCGCGCGCGCGGCGAACAGCTGGGCTTTACCTTCGCCATGGACAAGCGCGGCCGCATCTACAACACGTTTGATGCGCACCGGCTGCTGCATTGGGCCGGGCTCGAAGGGCGCCAGAAGGCACTCAAGATGGCGCTGTTCGATGCGTATTTCACGCAGGGCCAGAATCCGTCCTCGCACGAGGTGCTGCTGGCCGTGGCCGGCAAGGTGGGCCTCGATACCGTGAAAGCGGCCGAGGTGCTGGCCTCCGATGCCTATGCGGACGAGGTGCGCGCGCAGGAACAGTTCTACCAGCAGAACGGCATCAACTCGGTGCCTGCCGTCATCATCAACGAGCGCCACCTGATTTCCGGCGGCCAGCCGCCTGAAGTGTTTGAGCAAGCCTTGCGCCAGATCATCGCCGGCGCTTGAGCGGGGCGCCAATGGCGCGCGCCATGGCGGACTTTTTGCGCTACACTCGGCGCAGAGGGAGGATAGTCAAATGCCAACAGCCAGCTGGAATGGCGCCGTCATCGCGCAAGCCACCGACGATCAGGTGCAAGTCGTTGAAAACAATGTGTATTTTCCTTTGGCGGCGGTGACGCAGGAGTACCTGCGTCCCAGCAGCCACACCAGCATCTGCCCGTGGAAGGGCACGGCCAGCTATTACGACCTTGTCGTCGATGGCCAGACAAATGCCAACGCGGCCTGGGTTTACCCCCAGCCCAAGGATGCCGCCAAGCAAATTGCCGGCCACGTCGCCTTCTGGCGTGGCGTGAGCGTCGAGCGCTGATCTGACTCCCCCTATTTCCTGACAAAGAAAGCAGACGATGGATTTACGCCTCGCCGTGTATCAACTCGCCTCGGCCCATGCGCTCGATGCCCAACAAACCCGGCAGTTGCAGGAAGTGGCCGGCTTCCAGCGCGAACCCGCGCGCCTGGCCTACTGGCTGCCGCGCGGCGTGGCCGTGCTGGGCGCCGCGCTGCTGGGCATGGGCTTGATCTGCTGGGTCGCCGCCAATTGGGAAGACCTGGGCCGCATGGGCCGCTTTGCCCTGCTGCAAGGCGTGTTGGCCGCCGCCTGCGTGGGCGCCTTCGCCGTACCCAAGGCGCGCGTGCCGCTGTTGCTGATGGCCTTGCTGGCCATCGGAGGCCTGTTCGCGTATTTCGGCCAGACCTACCAGACGGGCGCCGATCCGTGGCAGCTGTTCGCCCTGTGGGCCGCGCTGGCCTTGCCCCTGTGCCTGGTGGCACGCAGCGATGTGCTGTGGACGCCGTGGATGCTGATTTTTTCGACGGCCGCCGCCCTGTGGATGCAGGCGCATGCGCACCACAGCTGGCGCATCGCTTCGGCCGATCTGAGCATTTTCGTCAGCGGCTGGCTGGCCGTGCTGCTGGCCTGTGCGTTCGTCTCGCCCCTGCTGGCGCGCTGGACGGGCGCGGGCAGCTGGGCCTTGCGCCTGGGCCTGGTACTCGCCGCCATCCTCATCACGGGCACGGCTGTCAGCGCCCTGTTTGGCAGCGAGGTCGGGTCGCCGTACTGGGCGGGGCTGGGCTTGCTGGCCGTCGCCGGCGTCCTGCTGGCCACGCGCAGCTTGTTTGACGTGTTCGGCCTCAGCGCCGTCGCGCTGGGCCTGAACACCCTGCTGGTGTGGGGGCTGGGATACATGCTGTTCAATGGCGGTGGCAATGGCGATGGCGTCGGCAGGCTGGTGATGCTGGGCCTGGTCGCTGCCGTGCTGCTGGCCCTGACCGTGCAAGGCATTTTGTGGCGCACGCGCCAGGAGGCGGCATGAGCAATATCAACAGTCAGCGAGCCGATGCGCTCGCCACCCTGATCGACGACGCCACGCGCGCCGGTTTGTTGCCATCGGGTACCAGTCGTCCCGTGCAGGATGTCCGGCCGTGGCCGCTGGTGCTGATGACGGCCTTCGGCGCCTGGCTGGCCGCCATCCCCCTGGTCCTGGCGCTGGGCGCGGGCCTGGAAAGCATCGTGCGCCACGGTCCCGGCGCGTATGTGGTGGCCGCCATCGTGCTGGTGGTGGCCGTGCTGCTGATCCGCATGCGCGGCGTGGCGCTGTTTGTCGAGCAGCTGGCCGTGCCATGCCTGCTGGTGGGCGGCAGCTTGCTCGGTTATGCCCTGTTCCGCGATTGTTCCACGCAGACGGCATCGCTGCTGCTGTGCCTGGCATGCCTCGTGGTGGCCGCCGCCTTGCCGCGCGACTGGCTGCGCGTGCTGCTGGGACTGGTCGCCTGCGGCTTGCTGGGACTGGGCATCATCGATAGCACGCGCGACTGGATTTTCGAGAACGATCCCACGCAATTGTATCTGGCCTGGATGCTGGCCCTGGCCATCTGGCTGGGGGCGCACTGGCTGCAGAAGCAGGCCTTCAACGATGGCCGCGGCGCGCCCGTCGCCGCCTTCCTGGAATCGCTGTCGATGGGGTGGGTCCTGGCCATCTTGCTGGGCCTGGTCTTCTGGTCCGGCATGACCTTCATGCTGGGCGGCGCGCTGGGCGTTGGTGTTGCCGGCGACGTGGCGCGCGAAGTAAGCCGGCACCAGGCCAGCGCCTGGTACGCGCAGGCGTTAAATGGGGTGTCGCTCGTGCTGGCCACGGCGGCCGCCGTCTGGACGGGATGGCGCTGGCCGGCGCTGCGCCAGTTGCCCGCCATCGGCGTGGCGCTGGTGCTGGTCGTGCTGGCGTGGTTCATGCCGGCGCTCGGTCCCGTGCTGCTGGTCCTCGCGTATTGCGTAACGAGCGGGCGCACGCGCGTGGCCGTGGCGGCCGCGCTGGCGGCGGCCTGGGTCATCGGCAGTTTTTATTACCAGCTGGCCTGGCCGCTGGCCAGCAAGGCGGCGCTGCTGGCCGTGGCCGGCGCCGTACTGTGCGCCCTGTCGTGGCTGGCCACGCGCGGCGCCGTGCTGCACCTGGTGGAAAGCAAGCCATCGGCCGTGGCGGCCGAACATCGCGCCGTGCGCCTGGGCGTGCTGGGGGGCTTGCTGCTGGTGCTGCTGGTCGCCAATGGTGGCATCTGGCAAAAGGAGCAATTGATTGCCAAGGGCGAGCCTGTGTTCGTGGAACTGGCGCCCGTCGATCCCCGTTCGCTGATGCAGGGCGATTACATGCGCCTCAATTTCCAGGGCCTCGGCGTCCTCAGCACCCTGGCCAGCGTGGACAGGGCGCCAGGCCGGCCCCTCGTGGTGGCCAGGCGCGATGCGCGCGGCGTGGCAGAACTGCTGCGTCCGTACACCAAAGAGGCGCTGGCGCCCGGCGAATTCCTGCTCGAGCTGACGCCGAAGGATGGCAACTGGGTGCTGGTCAGCGATGCCTGGTTCTTCAAGGAAGGCGAAGCGGCGCGCTGGGAAAAGGCCCGCTATGGCGAGTTCCGCGTGCTGCCCGATGGCCGCGCCTTGCTGGTGGGCATGCGCGGCCCGGCGCTGGAGACGCTGTAGCGCAAGTAGCAATGCAAGAGCGCGCCCGGGCGGGCATCCTGTAAAATTGCCCGATGGATAATATTACGCATTCGGTCATCGGCCTCGGGGTCGGCGAACTGGTACACCGCAGTCTGCCGCCCGAGCCGCACCCCCCCGCACAGCGCACCCGGCGTGCGCTGTTTCTGTTTACTGCCTGGTTTGCCAGCAACGCGCCCGACCTGGACCTGGTGCTGACCAAGCTGTTGCCGCGCCCGTTCGGCTATATGCTGCACCACCGTGGCCATACGCATACTTTGCTGCTGGCCTTGCCGCAGGCGCTGCTGTTGCTGGCCTTGCTGTGGCTGCTATGGCCCGGAGCGCGCCGCTTGCTGAAAAGCAGCGTACCTGCCCGCATCGGCCTGGCGGCCTGTCTACTGCTGGGATTCTGCTTGCATATGGGCATGGATTTTCTCAATTCCTATGGCTTGCACCCGTTTTATCCGTTCGACAGCCGCTGGCTGTATGGCGACATGGTCTTCATTGTCGAACCCATGTTCTGGGTGCTGCTGGGCGTGCCCGTGATCATGTCCTTGCGCTACGGCATCGTCAAAAGCGTGCTGCTGGCCGCCCTGGCGGCAGCCCTGTGTTTCTTCACCTATAAATCCTACCTGGCGCCTGCCTCGCTGGCTGTTTTGCTGGGGCTGGGCGTGGTGCTGGCCGTGCTGCAAGGCCGGGCCGGCGAGCGGGGACGGGGAGCGCTGCTGCTGGCCTTCGCGCTGGCCGCCACGTTTATTGGCACGCAGGGCGTGGCCTCGGCCATTGGCCGTACACGCATCGAGGCGGCCGTGCAGCGCCTGGATCCCGGCACGCGCGTGTGGGATGTGGCGATGACTGCGTTTCCCAGCAACCCGCTGTGCTGGATCTATGTCTCGCTCGACAGCAAGACCGACGTGTACACCCTACGGCGCGGCACTTTGAGCTTGCTGCCCGAGTCGCTGGCGCCCGCCGCCTGCCCGGCCGGGCTGGCCGAGACCAGCAAGCAAGGGCGGCAACTGGCGCCCGGCATCGCCGTCTCCGCGCAAGCGGCGGGCAGTCTGGCCGCCTTGCGCGCCCTGCAGGAAGACAATTGCTATGCCGACGCCTGGTTCCGCTTTGCCCGCATGCCCCGCTTGCATGCGGACAAGCTGACGGACGTGCGTTTCAACCCCGGCATGCTGCCCAATTTTACGAGCGTGGAACTGGCGCAGTTCCGCAGCCGCCCGTGTCCCGCCTACGTGCCGGGCTGGGACCGCCCCCGTGCCGACATGCTGGCGCCGCCGAAATAGAGAACGGATGTGTTGCTCTTAGGTAAAAAATATCGCATGTGGGCCTGCTTCGCCGTGGCCCAGCATGCGACACTAGCAATTCAGCAAGAATGATATTCAGTTAGGACTATTTTGGAAGAGCAACACGCCTTACCCTATCTGCGGGAAACCCTGCTGTTTCTCGCTCTGGCCGGGATTTTTATTCCGCTATTGCAACGCCTGAAAGTCAACCAGGTGCTCGGCTTCCTGGCCGTCGGCGCCCTGTTCGGCCCGTTCGGCTTCGGCTTGTGGGCCGGCGATTTCACGTGGCTGACGTATTTTTCGTTCGTGCGTGCCGAGCAGGTCAGCGGCCTGGCCGAGCTGGGCGTGATGTTTTTGATGTTCATGATCGGCCTGGAACTGTCGACGGAACGGCTGTGGGCGCTTCGGCGCTGGGTATTTGGCGCGGGCGTGGGGCAGGTGGCGGTCAGCGCCTGTCTGATCGGCGGCGTCGCGTATTACTTCGGCCTGTCGCTGGAAGCGTCCATCGTGCTGGGCCTGGTGCTGTCGCTGTCGTCCACGGCCGTGGTGATGCAGCTGCTGACCGACCAGCGCTCGCTGCAGACCCCAAGCGGCCAGGCGGGCTTTTCCATTTTGATGTTCCAGGATCTGATGGTGGTGCCGCTGTTCATCCTGATCGACGTGTTCGCCAGCGGGCGCAGCGACGACCTGGCGTATCTGCTCAGCTTTGCGGCCGTGAAATCGGCGGGCGCCATCCTGCTGATCTATCTGCTGGGCCGCCGCGTGATTCGCCCCCTGTTCCAGTTTTTCGTCAAGAAACGCCAGCCGGACGTGTTCATGGCCCTGACCCTGCTCAGCACCCTGGGCATCGCGGGATTGACGTATCTGGCGGGCCTGTCGATGGCGCTGGGCGCCCTGCTGGCCGGTTTGCTGCTGGCGGAGACGGAATTTCGCCACGAAGTGGAAGTGACGATCGAGCCCTTCAAGGGCTTGCTGATGGGCCTGTTCTTCATGTCCGTGGGCATGCAGATCGACGTGCGCGAAATTCTCAAGTCGCCGATTTTGATTCCCTTGGCCGTGCTGAGTCTGTTTGCGGTGAAAACCCTGGTCATCAGCGTGATTTTCCGCATCGGCGGCTTTCACTGGGGGCGCGCCGTGGAAACGGGCGTGCTGCTGGGGCAGGGCGGCGAATTTGCCTTCATCGTCGTCGCGTATGCGCTGGGTACCAAGCTGATCGGTCCGCAGGTGGCGCAGTTCGTCATGCTGGTGGTGGGCCTGAGCCTGTTTGCCACGCCGGCGCTGGCCAAGGCGGCGCGCGCGTTCGGCAACTGGTGGGAACGGCGCCACCACCATCAGCTGGCCGACCTGGCGCACGGCGCGCCGCCGCCGCAGGGCAGCACCGTCATCATCGCCGGTTTCGGCCGGGTGGGACAGTTGCTGGCGAAGGTGCTGACGGAACAGGATATCGCCTATGTGGCGATTGAAAATGATGCGCGCCTGGTGACGACCCTGCATCCGCGCGGTTTCCCCGTGTATTTCGGCGATGCGTCGCGCGCGGAACTGCTGCAAAAGGTTAATGCGGACCGGGCTGCCGCCGTGGTGCTGACCATGGACCATGCGGCCTCCGTGCTGCATGCCGTGAAATCGATCCGCCGTGAATATCCGCAACTGCCCGTGTATGCGCGCGCCCGCGACGAGGCGCATGCGGTGGCCCTGATACAGGCGGGCGCCACCCTGGTCGTGCCCGAGGCGCTGGAGTCGGCGCTGCAGCTGACGGCCACCGTGCTGCACACGGTGGGCCTGTCGGAAGCGCGCACGACGGACATCGTGCAAGCCGAACGCGACCGGCGTAATGCCGTGCTGCTGGCGAAGAAGCTGTCGTAGTGTTGTTGTAGTGAAAGCTGTAGCCCAAGCGTGCGTGTCGCCGTGCTTTGTCAATTATCTATACAATAATAGTATATGAGCACACTACCCACATGAAAGCCGCGACGAAGAGCGCAGCGGCACCCTTGACGCCGCAGCAATTGGCGGCGCAGGAAACGCAGCAAAAATTTGGCAAGCCCGAGCGGGGCTGGCGCGAGCAGGTGTACACCGTCATTTTCGAGGCGGAAACGCGCACGGGCCGCGCCTTCGATTTGCTGCTGATCGCCGCCATCCTGATCAGCGTGACGGTGGTCGTGCTCAGCAGCGTCGCCTCCGTGGCCGAGCGCTATGGCACCTGGCTGACGGCGCTGGAATGGTTTTTCACCATTTTATTTACCATCGAATATTGTGCCCGCCTGTCGTGCCTGCAGCATCCGGTGCGCTACGGCAAGAGTTTTTTCGGCATCATCGACTTGCTGGCCATCGTGCCGACCTACATCGGCTTGCTGCTGCCAGGCGCGCATGTGCTGATCGACGTGCGTATTTTGCGCCTGCTGCGCATGTTCCGTATCCTCAAGCTCACGTCGTATGTGCATGAATACACGGTGCTGGGGCGGGCCTTGCTGGCCAGCCGGCGCAAGATCCTCATTTTCTTGTCTTTTGTCATGATGGTGGTCTTTCTGTTGGGTACTGTGATGTATGTCGTGGAAGGGCCGGATCACGGTTTCAGCAGTATTCCCACGTCGATATACTGGGCCATCAGCACCATGACCACGGTGGGTTTTGGCGATATCACGCCGCGCACCGACATCGGGCGCACCATCGCTTCGCTGATGATGCTGCTCGGCTGGGGCATCCTGGCAGTGCCTACCGGCATTATCAGTGCCGAAATGACGGTGCAGCGCAGTTCCAAGCTGGTCACCACGCGTACCTGTCCCACGTGCCTGAAAGAAGGGCTCGATGACGATGCCAGTTTCTGCAAGAGTTGCGGCGTCAAGCTGCCGCCGCTGGTACTCGATTGAGCGCGCTCCATTAACCGTATTTTTCGCATTTAACTTACATAAAGGCAAACATGATTCCAGTTCGCCTGATCGCGACGGGCAAAGCCGTGCCCTCGCACAGCGTCACCTCCGCCAGCCTGGACCTGAAATTGGGCCATCCGGCTGGCTACACCCTGCGCAAGAGCGGCGTGCTGTCGCGCTTTGTCGCCGCGCCCGATGAATCGCAAAGCCAGCTGGCCGCCGCCGCCCTGCTCGACGCGCTGAAGAACGCCAGCCTGCGTCCGTCCGATATCGATCTGCTGATCTGCGCCTGCGGCGTGCCCGAGCAGGCCTTGCCGAACACGGCCTGCTTCGTTGCCGAACACGCGGGCTTGCCGCCCGGTACGCAAAGCTTCGACGTCAATGCCAGCTGCCTCAGTTTCATGGCTGCCTTCCGCGTGGCTGCGTCCATGCTGGCCGGTGGCGCCTACCGCCGCATCGCCATCGTTTCCTCCGACCTCGCCTCGCGCGGCGTCGACTGGAGCGAGCCGGAAGCGTCGATGATCTTTGGCGACGGCGCCGCCGCCGTCATCGTCGAGCGCGGCGACGGCAGCGCCGGCATCCGCGCTTACAAGATGGGCACGTATCCGGAAGGGCGGCGCTACTGCGAAATTCGCGGCGGCGGCACCGAGCGCAATCCGCGCAACGGCTGCGAACCGGGTGATTACCTGTTTCGCATGGATGGCAAGGCCGTATTCCGCCTGGCCGTCAAGGTGATGCCGGATTTCCTCGCGGAACTCATGCAGGAATCGGGCGCCGGCCTGGAAAAAATCGATGTGGTCGTGCCGCACCAGGCCAGCCCGCTGGGTCTCGCGCATGCGGCGCGCATCCTCGACGTTCCCGATGCTAAAATCATCAAGATCTTTGAAACGCACGGCAACCAGGTGGCTGCCTCCTTGCCCACCGCCCTGCACGAGGCGGTGATGACGGGGCGGGCCGTGGCCGGCCAGCGTTTGCTGATGATGGGCACGGCTGCAGGCCTGACCATCGGCGGCATGATTCTTGATCTGTGAAGGTGGTGCGATGAGGCGGATACTGGTCACGGGAGCGACGGGCGGCTTGGGGCGCAATGCCGTGCGCACTCTGCTGGCGCAGGGCGTGGAAGTGCGCGCCACGGGTCGCAACGCCGCTGTCGGCCGCGAACTGGAACGCATGGGCGCGCAATTCGTGCCGCTCGATCTGGCGCAAGCCTCGCCGCGCCAGGTCGATGAGCTGGTGCGCGGCATGGACACCGTCTGGCACTGCGCCGCGCTGTCCTCGCCATGGGGCGCCGAGCGGGACTTCATCGCCGCCAACGTCACGGCCACGGGCCAGCTGCTGCGCGCGGCCGCCAGTCAGCACGTGGCGCGCTTCGTGCACATCTCCACACCGGCCATGTATTTCGATTACCGCAACCGCTACGAGGTGCCGGAAACCTTTCGCCCCGACGCTTTCGTCAACGCGTATGCGCGCTCCAAGGCGATGGCGGAAAAGCTGGTGCAGGAGTCGGTCGACCGGCATCGCGGCATGACGTGCGTGATCCTGCGCCCGCGCGCCATCTTCGGCCCGTACGACCAGGTGCTGATCCCGCGCCTGGCGCGGGTGCTGCAGGAGCGCGGCGGCAAGCTGCCACTGCCCAATGGCGGCGCAGTCAGCATCGACGTCACCTATGTCGACAACGTCGTGCACGCGATGTGGCTGGCCACCGTGCACAAGACCATCGCTTCGGGCGCCGCCTTCAACATCACGAATGGCGAACCGGCGCGCCTGTGCGACATTTTGCGCACGCTGTTTTGCGAGCACCTGCAGCAGCCGTTCCAGATCGTCAGCGTGCCTTACCGCGTGCTGGCGCTGGTCGCACGCCTGATGCAGTTCGCTTCGCGTTTTACGGGGCGCGAGCCATCGCTCACGCCCTACAGCATCGGCGCGCTCAGTTTCGACATGACGCTCGATAACGCCAAGGCGCGCAAGGTGCTCGGCTACCGCCCCATCGTCAGCCTGCAGGAAGGCATCGCCCTGACGGCGCAGTGGATGCGCCAGGAAGCGGCGGCGCACAAGGTGGGCAAGGAGCGCAATGGCTAGCATTACCGCGTTTCGCGTCGGCCATTGCACCCATCCCTCGTGCATGGTCTTGAAAGGCAGCGGGCTGGCCAGCCGCTGCTTCCCCTCGCGCGCCTATCTGATTGAAACGCGCGCGGGCCTGTACCTGTGGGACACCGGTTACGCCGAGCACTTCCGCGCCGCCACGGCGAAAGGCGTGTACCGCCTGTACGCGTGGGTGACGCCGATTTCGTTTGACGAGAACGAGTCGCTGCAGGGCCAGCTGCGCGCGCAGGGCGTATCGCCCGGCGACATCCACACCTTGCTGCTGTCGCACTTCCACGCCGACCATATCGCCGGCCTGCGCGACTTTCCCGGCGCGCGGCTGATGGCCTCGCAAACCGGCTGGGATGCCGTGCGCGGCCTGTCCGGCGTGGCCGCCGTGCGCCAGGCCTTCGTGCCCGAGCTGCTGCCATCCGACATTGCCGACCGCCTGGCTTTTGTCGAAAGCGTGCCCGAGACGGCCTTGCCGGCGGCCCTGCTGCCGTTCACGCACGGGCGCGACGTCAGCGGCACGGGCGAGATTTACATCGTCGACTTGCCCGGCCACGCGATCGGTCATCTGGGCGCCTTCGTGCTGCAGGACGGCGGCTGGACCTTGCTGGCGTCGGACGCGGCCTGGGTGCCGGAAAGTTTTCAGCAGCTGCGCGGGCCGTCCGAACTGTCGTTCATCATCCAGCACAAGCGCGCGCCGTATTACGCCACCTTGAACCGCTTGCACCAGTTGCACCAGTCGGGCAATGCGCAGATCCGCATCACGCATGAAGATACGCTCGACTATTTGCCTGTGGCGGGCCGCCCGTGAAGCGCATCGTCTGGCTGTTGCTGTCGTACTGGCGCACGCGCCGCCTGCACTTCGCAAGCCGCGCGCAGCTGGACGTCTACCAGCAGGAGCAGCTGGCGCGTTTCATCGATGTGCTGTGCGCGCGCAGCCGCTATTTTGCTCCCTATCGTGCGCTGCCCCTGGCGCAGTGGCCCACCATGAACAAGGCGCTGATGCTCGAGCATTTCGACGCCATGAACACCGAGGGCGTCACCCTGGCGCAGGCGATGGACGCGGCCATGGCGGCCGAGCATAGCCGCGACTTCACGCCCGCCGTGGGCGACATCACCGTGGGCCTGTCGTCGGGCACCTCGTCGCGGCGCGCCGTGTTTACCGTCAGTCCCCGCGAAAAGGCCCAATGGGCGGGCGTGATGCTGGCCAAGGCGCTGCCCGACGGCCTGTTTTCCGGCGAAAAAGTCGCGCTGTTCCTGCGCGCGAACAGCAATCTGTACACGGCCGTGCGCTCGCCGTGGCTGACGTTTGCCTTCTACGATTTGTTCGAACCGTTCGACAGCCTGTGCGCGCAGCTGGCGCGCTATCAACCCACCGTGATCGTCGCGCCGGCCCAGGTGCTGCGCCAGCTGGCCTTGCGCGTCATCGATGGCAGCCTGGCGCTGGCGCCGAAAAAAGTCATCTCGGTGGCCGAAGTGCTCGAAGCGCAGGACCGCGCGCTGATCGTGCAGGCGTTCGGCGCCGTGCATGAAATCTACCAGGCCACCGAGGGTTTTCTCGCCAGCAGCTGCGAACACGGCGTGCTGCACCTGAACGAGGAATATGTGCACATCGAACCGCAATGGCTCGACGCTGAAGAACGTCGTTTTGTGCCCGTGATTACGGACTTCACGCGCATCACGCAACCCATCGTGCGCTACCGACTCGACGATATTTTGCTCGCGCGTGCCACGCCATGTCCGTGCGGCCGCGCCACGCGCGCCATCGACGGCATCGAAGGGCGCTGCGACGACATGCTGCTGCTTCCCTCTGAACGCGGCGGCGCCCCCATCGCCGTGTTTGCCGACGTGCTGACGCGCGCGTTCGCGCAAGCCTTGCCGGCGGACGCCGACTACCGCCTGCTGCAATCGGGCGACAGCGCCTTGCTGCTGCATGCGGCCCTGGACGACGCCGGCCTGGCGGCCTTGCGCGATCACCTGGCAACGGTGCTGCGCGGGCTGGGCGTGGCCGTCGATGGCCTGGCCTGGACGGTGAGCGGCGAACTGCCTCCCTTTGACCCCACCATGAAACGGCGCCGCATCCGGCGCCTTGCAAGCGCATGAACCCTTCTTCCATGACCGTACGCAGCCGGCTGCTGCATCTGCTGGCCGGCTGGGGCAGCGTCGGCCTCGTGTACTTTTCCAGCGATGTGCTGCAAGGGCAGGGCGTGCTGCTGCCGGAAACGGCCATCGACCGCGCCATTCCCTACAGCGACGCCGCCATCTGGCTGTACCTGTCTTTCTTCCTCCTGATCCCGTACGCCTATCTGGCGGCTGATGCGGCGCGCGTGCGCTGGCTGGCGCGCGCCATGGCGCTCTCCGCGCTGGCGTGCGGCGTGGTCTTCCTGCTGTACCCGACCACCCTTGCGTATCCGCCCGTGGGTGACGGCAGTGCCTGGAGCACGCAGGCGCTGCGCATGCTGCAGTCGGCGGACTCCGCGCAAAACTGCCTGCCGTCGCTGCACGGCGCCCTGACATTATTATGCGTGTGGGCCTTGTGCGACAAACGCCACCTGCTGCGCTCCGCGCTGGCCGTGGCGCTGGGCGTGGCCATCTGCTACGCCATCATCGCGCTGCGCCGGCATGTCAGTATCGACCTGGCCGCCGGCCTGGCCGTGGGCGTGGCGGGCGGCATATTGGCGAAAATGCAGGTATTCTGGGCAGCCCGCCGCGCCATTTCCATCAAAACCGCATCATGATGAACCCTTTTGCCCTCTCTTTCCTTGTCATGCTGGCCTTCGTGCTGGCCGAGCTGCTGATCCTGAAATGGGTGCGCAAGACGCCCGTGCCGTGGAAAGACGTGATTTTCAATCTCAATTCCGGCCATATCCTGATGTGGGTGTTCCGCGGCGTGGAAGTGGCGGCCTTCGCCCTGCTGCTGCGCCATGTGAACCTGCACATCGTCGACCAGTGGCCCGTGGTGGCGCAATGGGTGTTCGCTTTTTTTGCCTGGGACCTGTGCTTTTACTGGATGCACCGGCTGCACCATAAAATCCCCCTGCTGTGGGCCGTGCACGTGGTGCACCACCAGGGCGAGCATTTCAACCTGTCGCTGGGCGTGCGTAATTCCTGGTATTCGTCGCTGACCAATTTTCCCTTCATCGCCATCCTGGCCGTGCTGGGCGTGCCGCTGGAAATCTTCCTCGTCGTCTCGTCGCTGCATTACACGGTGCAGTTCTATAACCACAATGCGCTGGTGAACAAGTCCGGCATCCTAGATCGTTTCATGGTCACGCCCTCGCACCACCGCGTGCACCATGGCACCGACAAGCGCTATATCAACCGCAATTTCGGCGGCACTCTGCTGCTGTGGGACAGGCTGTTCGGCAGCTTCCAGCCGGAACTCGAAGGCGTGGAAATGCGCTATGGCGTGAAGGGCATGACACCCACGCACAACCCCCTGTTGGCCAGCAACGGCAAATTGTTCACATGGCTGCGCGCGCGCTTTCCGCACTGGCAGTCGCGCGGCACCTTCGAGGTGCCCGAGCTGTTCATCGGCATCGGCGGCGTGATCCTGTTTGGCCTGGTGATTTATTACGTCAATCACGAAGCGGCGCTGGCCGGCGCGCAGCAGGCCATCCTGTTCGCGCTGATCTTTGGCGGTACGCTGGCGCTGGGCGGCCTGTCCGATGCGCGCCGCTGGGGCGCCATCGCCTGGGTCGCCATCGCGCTGGCCATGCCGGTCCTGTATCTGGGCTGGTATGGCGCGCGCGACGCCTGGGGCATGGTGTTCTTGGCCGCGCTGCTGGTCCATGGCCTCGACGGCGCGCGCCGCCTGTGGTGGCCGGCCGCGGCAGGGACGCGCGCGTGACGCCTGTGCCTTCCTTGCCTCCGCTGCGCTTCCAGCCTGCGCGCGATTCCGCCTTCCGCCGCGAACTGCGCGAGCGCGCCGACGCCTACCTGGCTAGCGAAGGAAAGCACCGCTTTGGCGACGCGCGCCTGCATGCGAAAGCCGTGTTCCTGGCCGCGCTGACGGCGGGGCTGTATGCGCTGGCCTTGAACGCCGACAGCACCTGGCCGTTTGTCGCCAGCTATGTCGCCTGCCTGGTCGCGGCCATGACGCTGGCCATGAATACCCTGCATGACGCGGCCCACAGCGCCGTCTTCCGCCAGGGACGCCTGAACCGCATCCTGATCCGCCTGGTGAGCTTGCCCGTGGGCGTGGACACGGATTTCTGGACCATCCGCCACGTGCACTTTCATCACACGTATGCCAACGTGGAAGGCTATGACCTCGACACGGAACCGAACCCCTTCCTGCGCCAGACGCCGTTCCAACGCTGGTCGCCCCAGTACCGCTATCAATACCTGTACTGGCCCGTGGTGGCGGCGCTGTCGCTGCCGTATTTGAACTGGTATGGCGACTGGCTGGACCGCTTCGGCAAGACGCCCGTGGCCGCGCACAGCCGCCTGCAGGGCTGGCGCGGCTGGCTGTCGTTCCTGGGCTGGAAGCTGGGCCACGTGGCACTGGTGCTGGCGCTGCCCATGTGGGTGCTGCAGCAGCATGGCATAGTCTGGGGCGTGGTGCTGGGCGCGTATTTCGTGGGCCAGATGCTCGCCTCGTGCGCGCTGGTGGCGCTGATTCTCGGCACGCACTGGGCCGAGGTGGAGTTTTTCCAGCCGGGCGCGGACGGCACCCTGCCGCACGACTGGTACCAGCACACCTTTTACACGGCCTGCGACTGGACGCCGCAACCGCGCCGTTTGCGCTGGCTCGGCTACTGGCTCGGCGGCCTGAATTTGCACCTGACGCATCATCTGTTCCCCACCTGGAACCACCGCCACTATCCGGCACTCGCATCCATCATCGCCGAACTGGCGCCACGCCATGGCTTGGTCTACCGCGAACTCGGTTATGGCCAGCTGCACGCCTCGCAGCAAGCCTTCCTGCGCGCCATGGGCCAGCCGCCCGCCCGCACCTGACGAATCGCGCTTGACTGGATTTCTATTTCGCCTTACATTTCTGTAACGACAGAAATAAGAGAAATCATGGAATTAAGCCCCACTACTCAGAAATACATCCTCCACTGGGGGGAGATGGGCACCCGCTGGGGCGTCAACCGCACCGTGGCGCAGATCCACGCGCTGCTGTTCCTGGCCAACGAACCCTTGACGGCGGAAGACATCGCGGCCAGCCTGAACGTGGCGCGCTCGAATGTCAGCAACAGCCTGAAGGAATTGCAAAGCTGGGGCCTGGCGCGCATCACGCACGTGATGGGGGACCGGCGCGACCATTTCGTCGCCCTGCAGGATGTGTGGGAAATCTTCCGCGTCATCATGGAAGAGCGCAAGCGGCGCGAGATCGATCCCACCCTGACGGTGCTGCGCGAATGCGCGATCGAGGGCGAGCAGGATGCGGCGATACCGCCGGAAACGCTGGCGCGCATGGGCGAAGTGCTGGCCTTTCTGGAAATGCTCAGCAGCACCTACAGCGACTATAAAAACCTGCCGCCGGCCACCCTGCAGCGCATGCTGTCCATGGGCGGCAAGGTGGCCAAGTTCCTCAGCCCGGAAGACAGGCCTGGCAAGCCTGGCAAGCCAGGTAAAAAACCATGAACGGCCCGTCCGAAGGAGAGCTGTTCAGGAAGGTGATGGGCGAGCAGTGGCTGACGCTGCACCCGGACATCCGCCGCCGCTTCGAGAAAAATCCCGCGCCGGGCCAGCCCCTGTACTACCGGGGCGAGCTCAGTGAACTGACCAGTTCGCGCCTGGGCAAGGTACTGGGCTGGCTGACGCGCCCCTTCATCGACGGCGCCCTGATCCCGTATGACGACCACGACTTCCCCGTGGATATCGAAGTGTATTCACGTCCTGGCTGCCCCTTCATCTTCAAGCAGCGCATCTACCGCCTGCATGGCCGCGCGCCGATCCGCTTCACGTCCTACATGGCCGAAAGCGCAAAAGGCGAAGTGCTCGAATACGTGGGCATGGGGCTGGGCATGAAGCTGCTGTTGCACGTCGAGGATGGCAACCTGCATTTCACCAGCGACGGCTATTTTTGGGATCTTTTCGGCTGGCGCCTGCCGCTGCCCGGCGTGCTCACGCCCGGCAAGACCTATCTGTGCCACCGCAACGACACGCCGCAGCAGTTCAACATCCGCATCGAGATCCGCCACGCCCTTTTCGGCACCACGTTTACCCAGGTCGGCGTGTTCCGCGAAAGCGCCGCGCCCGCCCTACACAAGGAGACACCATGAATACGCATCTGCTGGCCCTGCAACTGATGGCGGCGCAAGGCTGCCTGGGCGCCTTCGACACCATCTACCACCATGAAATCACGGAAGCGCTGCCGCAAAAGGCCTCGGCGCGCCTGGAATTGACCATCCACGCGACGCGTGCGCTGATCTACAGCCTGCTGTTCGTCGGCCTGGCCGCCTGGGAATGGCATGGCGCCTGGGCCTGGGTGCTGGTGATCGTGTTTGGCGTGGAAATCGTGCTGACCCTGTGGGATTTCGTGGTCGAAGACCAGACCCGCCTCTTGCCCGCCACGGAGCGGGTCACGCACACGGTGCTGGCGATTAACGCGGGTGCCTTTATCGCGCTGCTGGCCCTGAACAGCAGCGAGTGGGCGAACCTGCCGACAGCCCTCGTGTGGCAGCCGTATGGCTGGCTCAGCGTCTTCCTCGCCCTGTGCGGCGTGGGCGTGGGGCTGTCCGGCCTGCGCGACGCGTACGCCGTGTGGCAACTTGGCCGGCGCAAGGTGCAGGAGAAGCAAGAGCAAGAGGAGCATCTGAGCTTTGCCGCTACGCCGCAATCCGTGCTGGTGACAGGCGCCACCGGTTTCATCGGCCAGCAGCTGGTCAGCGCCCTGCTGGTTGATGGCCATGCGGTGACGGTGCTGACGCGCCAGCCGAAGCAGGCCGCGTGGACCTTCGACGGCCAGGTGCGCTGCATCCGGTCGCTGGATGAATTATCGGATGCGCAGCGCATCGACATGGTGGTCAACCTAGCCGGCGCGCGCATCGTCGGGCGTCGCTGGACGGATGCGCGCAAGGCCGCCTTGCGCCGCAGCCGTGTCGCGCTGACGCAGGACCTGGTGGCGTGGATCGCCCGTGCGCAGCACAAGCCGCGCGTGCTGCTGTCGGCGTCGGCCATCGGCTATTACGGCGTACAGCCGCAGGGCGACGCGACGGAACTGGCTGAAGACGACGCGCCGCAAGCCATCTTCATGTCGCAGCTGTGCCAGGAATGGGAAGCGGCCGCGCGCCAGGCGGAGAAATTTGGTGTGCAGGTGGGCTGCATGCGCTTTGGCCTCGTCTTCGGCCACCAGGGTTCGCTGCCGCAGATGCTGCTGCCGATCCGCTTCGGCGCGGGCGGCCCGCTCGGTAGCGGCAAGCAGTGGGTCTCGTGGGTGCATGTGCGTGACGTCATCCGCGGCATCGCCCATCTGGCACGCCGCAGCGAACATGGCGCGGTGAGCGGCGCGTTTAACTTCTGTGCGCCGGAAGCCATCGAGCAGCGCCGCTTCGCCCAAGTGGCGGGCACCGTGCTGCACCGCCCCAGCATCATGCCCACGCCGGCCTTCGTCATGCGCGCCTTGCTGGGCGAGCAGGCCGACTTGCTGGTGGAAGGCCAGAGGGTCGCCCCGCGCCGCTTGCTGGCCGACGGTTTTGTCTTCCGCCATCCGCAGCTGGAAGGCGCGCTGCGCAGCCTCTAGCCTGGCGTAGAATGGGGCATGGGAGGAACCGAACCATGTCCCGCTTCAGCCATACGATAGACAGCCATGTTTACCAGTTCGCCAGCCTGAAAGAGCTGCTGGCCAAGGCCACGCCGCCCCGTTCGGGCGACGTGCTGGCGGGCGTAGCGGCCGCCAGCGCGCGCGAGCGGGTGGCGGCGCAGCTGGCGTTGGCCGAGGTGCCGCTGGCGCTGTTCCTCAATGAGGCGCTGGTGCCGTATGAAGACGATGAAGTCACGCGCCTGATTTTTGACTCCCACGAGCGCGCCGCGTTTGCGCCGATTTCCCACCTGTGCGTGGGCGATTTCCGCGACTGGCTGCTCGACGACGCGACGGATACGGCCATGCTGGTGCGCGTCGCCGCCGGCATCACGCCTGAAATGGCGGCCGCCGTCTCCAAATTGATGCGCCTGCAGGACCTGGTGCTGGTGGCCAGGAAATGTAAAGTCGTCACGGCCTTTCGCAATACTCTGGGCCTGGAAGGCGGTTTGTCCACGCGATTGCAACCGAACCACCCGACGGATGACGCCACCGGCATTGCGGCGTCGATCCTCGACGGTCTGCTGCTGGGCAGCGGCGACGCCGTGATCGGCATCAATCCCGCCACCGACAATGTGGCGCAGGTGGTCTCGCTGCTGCACCTGCTCGATGCCGTCATCGACCAGTATCAGATTCCCACCCAGTCCTGCGTGCTGACGCACATCACCAATACCATCGAAGCGATACGCCGCGGCGCGCCCGTCGACCTGGTGTTCCAGTCGGTGGCGGGCACGCAGGCGGCCAACCGCAGCTTTGGCATCGACTTGTCCCTGCTGGCCGAGGGACAGGCGGCGGCCCTGTCGCTGGGGCGCGGTACCGTGGGCAACAACGTCATGTATTTCGAGACGGGGCAGGGCAGCGCCCTGTCCGCCGGCGCACACCACGGCATGGACCAGCAAACGTGCGAGGCGCGCGCGTATGCGGTGGCGCGCGCGTATCGGCCGCTGCTGGTCAATTCGGTGGTGGGCTTCATCGGCCCCGAGTACCTGTATGACGGCAAGCAGATCATGCGCGCGGGGCTGGAAGACCATTTCTGCGCCAAGTTGTTGGGACTGCCCATGGGCTGCGACGTGTGCTACACCAACCATGCGGAGGCGGACCAGGACGACATGGACGCCTTGCTGACCATGCTGGGCGTGGCCGGCTGCAATTTCATCATGGGCGTGCCGGGCGCAGACGACATCATGCTGGGCTATCAGAGCACTTCGTTCCACGATGCCCTGTATGCGCGGCGCGTGCTGGGCCTGCGTCCGGCGCCGGAATTCGCGGCCTGGCTGGCGCGCATGCAGATCACCGATGCGCAGGGCCTTTTGCGCACGGCGCTGGCACCGGCCTTCCAGGCGGCCCTGCATCGCCTGGGGGCGCAAGTGTAAATTGACGCCCTGCGCCGCTGCGCTGGTGCGATAATCGTTGCATCTCCCCATCCGACGCCAACATGCTGCCACCCGACCCCGATTCCCTCGATCCACAGGACTGGGACGCCTTTCGCGCGCAAAGTCACCAGATGCTCGACGATATGCTCGACTATCAGCAGCAGATCCGCCAGCGGCCCGTTTGGCAGCCGGCGCCCGACAGCGCGCGTGCCCGCTTCGCGCAGCCGCTGCCACGCGCGCCGGGCGCACTGGCCGACGCCCACGCCAGCTTCCTGCAGGACGTGCTGCCCTATGCCGTTGGCAACGTGCATCCCGGCTTCATGGGCTGGGTGCACGGCGGCGGCACGCCTGTGGGCATGCTGGCCGAGATGCTGGCGGCGGGCCTGAATGCGAATGTGGGCGGGCGCAACCAGATGCCGGTCGAGGTGGAGCGTCAGATTTCGCGCTGGATGGCCGAACTGTTCGGCTTTCCAGAGACGGCCAGCGGCATTTTCGTGACGGGCACCTCGATGGCCAACCTGATGGGTGTGCTGGTGGCGCGCACGCAGACGCTGGGCGTGGCCGCGCGCCAGCAAGGCTTGCAAGGCGCGCCTCTGGTGGCCTACACCTCGGCCGCCGCGCATGGCTGCATCGCGCAGGCCATGGACCTGTCGGGCCTGGGCACGGCCGCCTTGCGCCGCGTCGCCGTCAATGCGCGCCAGCAGATCGACGTCGCTGCCTTGGCCCATGCCATCGCCACGGACCGCGCGGCGGGCTTGCGTCCCTTCTTCATCGCCGGCACGGCCGGCACCGTCGACACTGGCGCGATTGACGATTTATCGGCGCTGGCCGCGCTGGCCGCGCGCGAACAGCTATGGTTCCACGTGGATGGCGCGTATGGCGCTCTGGGCATGCTCTCGCCCCAGATTGCCCCCCTGCTGGCAGGGATCGAACTGGCCGATTCGCTTGCCTTCGATTTTCACAAGTGGGGACAGGTGCCCTATGACGCGGGCTTTTTCCTGGTGCGCGATGGCGCGCGGCACATGGCCGCCTTTGCCGCGCCGGCCGCGTATCTGCGGCGCGAGGCGCGTGGACTGGCCGGCGGTTCGCCATGGCCCTGCGACTTCGGCCCCGATCTGTCGCGCGGTTTCCGCGCCCTGAAAACCTGGTTCACCTTCAAGGTGCATGGCGCCGAGCGCATGGGTGCGGCGATCGCCCACACTTGCGCGCTGGCGCGCTACCTGGCAGAACGCGTGCAAGCCACGCCGGAACTGGAACTGCTGGCGCCCGTGACGTTGAATATCGTGTGCTTCCGCCATCGCGGCGTGGCCAGCGGCGATGGCGACGCCTTCAATGGCGAGATCGTCGCCGACCTGCACGAGTCGGGTATCGCTGCGCCATCGACCACCACCATTGGCGGCAAGCTGGCCATACGCGCCGCCATCGTCAATCACCGCACGCGTGCCGAGGATATCGACGCGCTGCTTGCGGGCGTGCTGCGCTTCGGCGCGGCGCGCCTGTCTTGAAGGGAATTTCCATGTACGATTTGATGCAACACGCGGCCACGCCGTATGCACCGCTGATCGGGCTGGCGCCGTTGATGCGCCACGCCTTTCTGCGGCACGACCTGGCGCCGCTGGGTGAAGCGCTGCTGGCACGCGCGCAGGCGCATCCCGAGGACGCGCATGCCTATATGGATTTTTCCATCGTGCTGCAGCTGAAAGGCCAGCGTGAGATGGCGCTGGCCGTACAGGCGCAGGCGATCGAACTGCAGCAGTTGTATGTACTGCCCGCGCAAGCCCCGGCATCCGGGCCGGGCATCAAGGTGCTGATGCTGACGGGGCCGGGAGACCTGATGTCAAATACGCCCATTGAATTTCTCGTCGAGCAGTCTGACGTGACGCTCGAACTGCTGTATGTCACGGCAGAGGGGACCTGGCCGGACGAAGTGCCGCAGCATGACGTGCTGCTGGTCGGTGTGGCCGAATCGGATGCGAACCAGCCCTTGCTGGCGCGCCTGGCGCAATTCGTGCGGGACTGGCCGCGCCCCGTCGTCAACCTGCCGCAGCATATCGCGCATACTTCGCGTGATGGCCTGTGCGACAAATTGCAGGAGCTGGCCGGCGTGGCCATGCCGCGCACGGCGCGTATCAGCCGCGAACAGCTGGCAGCGCTTGCATCCGGACAAATGCCGCTCGACGCGGTGCTTCCCGGCGACGCCTTTCCCCTGATTGTGCGTCCTCTCGGTTCGCATGCCGGGCATGACCTTGAAAAGATGACGCAGGCGAGTGACTTGCTGGCGTATCTGCAAAGCGTCGACGCCGAACGTTTTTATATTTCCCGCTTTGTCGACTATCGCAGCGAGGATGGGCAGTTCCGCAAGTACCGCATTGTGCTGATCGACGGCTTGCCATACATCTGCCACTTCGCCGTCTCGTCGCACTGGATGATTCACTACCTGAACGCGGGCATGGATGAAAGCGCGGCCAAGCGCGCCGAGGAAGCGCAGTGCATGCTGAACTTCGAACATGCGTTCGCGCTGCGCCACGCTGCCGCACTGCGCGCCATCGATGCGCGCATGGGCATGCCCTACCTGGGTATCGACTGTGCCGAAACCCGCGACGGCGAGTTGCTGGTCTTTGAGGCCGACAACGCCATGATCGTGCATGCCATGGATGCCGAAGAGATGTATCCGTACAAGCGCCCGGCCATGCACAAGGTATTCACTGCTTTTCGCGCCATGCTGGCGCGGGCGGCGGCCGGTAACTGATCAGCTGCCGAGCAGCTGCTCCAGCAGCCGGCGCTTGGCCGCGCTGCGCCCGGCCTCCCAGTAGTTGTCGAACTGCAGTAGCAGTTTGCCATCGCGGTGAATACGGATGCACTGCGGTTTGCCCAGCATGATGGCGTGCACGTAGCTGGCGAATGATTCGGCAAAGTCTTCATGCATGCTGGTGGCCGCATACAGGGTGGCGAAGTTCGCGCTGCGCAGCTGCGCGTAAGCGTCCGGCATCTGGCTGGCGGCCAGGCGAGGCGCCTGGTAGTACGCGATATCGCCACGTAGCGGGAAGTCGTTTTCGGGCAGGGGAATGACCTCTTTCCCCGGCGTGATGCGCCAGGCAAGGGGCAGGTAAAGGTAGTCGTCCGTCTCGCGCATGGCCTGCGCATCGTTCCACCATTCCGGCAGCAAGCCCCTGCCGGCCGCCAGTACATGGCCGAATTCATGCAACAGCAGGTATTGCAGCGCGCCTTGGCGATGATCGTCCTGCGGCGCGGCGATCTGCGCTTCCAGGCGGTAGCCGTGCACTGGCGTGAACGGCGTATTTTCTTTCCAGCTCGCCCAGGCATTCGCCGTGCGCGCCTCGAACGCATCCACATCGAGCGCCACGACCACGCCCAGGATCACCCCTTCGGCGCTGGCGACGATATCGCTGATGGCCGAGGAACCCAGTTGCCGCGCAAAACGCACGCCCAGCAATACGCCGTCGAGCAGCGCCAGCACGCAAGCCGGCATGCCGGCCATCGCCGCGCGCACGTCGGCGTGAAAGTCGGCGTGCACTTCTGTCGAGGCAGGCTTCGCGGCCACACCGATGGACGCATTGACTTGCGCCACATGGGCGATGATTTCATCCTGGGCGGGACCGAGACGCTCAAGCAGGGGCAAGTCGTATTGCTGGTCCCACAGCGCGGCGTCGGCTGCAACAATCATGGCACTCCTCGAATGGATAGGGACGGTGATAACATGCTTAGCGGCGCAGTGTAGCAAGGATACGCATGCGCGGGGAGGATGACATGGTTATCAAGGACACCTTTGGCGACAGTTCCTGGCAAGCCCTGCGCCGGCATACGGCGGCGCGCATTGCGCTCGGGCGCCACGGCGTGAGCGTGCCGACCAGCGCGCAGCTGGCGTTCCAGCTGGCCCACGCACAGGCGCGCGACGCCGTGCACCTGGCGCTCGATGGCGAGGCCCTGGCACGGGCCCTGGCAGCGCAAGGGCAAGACTGCGTGCAGCTGCATAGCGCCGCCGCCACGCGCGCCGAGTATCTGCAGCGCCCCGACCTGGGACGCCGGCTTGACGACGTTTCACGCGCGCGGCTGGTGGCCGGTGCTACGCGAGTCGACCTGGCGCTGGTGGCGGCCGATGGCCTGTCGGCGCTGGCGATACAACGCCACGCGGCACCGTTCCTCGCCGCCCTGCGCGCACGACTGGCGGCAGAAGCGTGGACGCTGTCGCCGGTGTACGTCGTGGCGCAGGGGCGGGTGGCCATCGGCGACGAGGTGGGGCAATTGCTGCAGGCGAAGGCTGTGCTGGTGCTGATCGGCGAGCGGCCGGGCCTGAGTTCCCCGGACAGCCTGGGCCTGTATCTGACGTGGGCACCCACAGTGGGCTTGCTGGACGAGCGGCGCAACTGCATCTCGAACGTGCGTCCCGAGGGCCTGGCGTATGCGCCGGCCGCGTACCGGCTGCACTACCTGCTGTCGCAGGCGTTCAGCCGGGAGTTGTCGGGCGTGGCATTGAAGGATGAAACGCTGGAAGAGGGCGCGGCCCTGGCGGGCTCGCGCAACTTCCTGCTGGAGTGATCAGACTTCGCGGATTTCGTCCAGCGGCCAGCGCGGGCGCACGTTGAACGAGTAATCGTACTTGGCGGCGTTTGGGTTGATCTGCAGGCGCATGGCGCCGGCAAAGGCGATCATGGCGCCGTTGTCGGTACAGAATTCCAGCTCCGGGTAATACACCTTGAAACGCTTCTTGGCGGCGGCCGCGTTGAGCGAGGCGCGCAGCTGCGCGTTGGCGCCCACGCCGCCGGCGATCACCAGGCGTTTCAAGCCCGTGTGCTTGAGCGCCGCCACGCATTTGGCCGTCAGCACGTCGACGATGGCGTCGACGAAGCCGCGCGCGATATTCGCCTTGTCCTGTTCGCAGATATTGGCGATGACTTTTTCTTCATGGTTCTTCACCACCGTCAGCACGGCCGTCTTCAGGCCGGAAAAGCTGAAATTGAAATCCTTCGAGTGCAGCATGGGGCGCGGCAGCTTGTACGCCAGCGGATCGCCGAATTCGGCCAGGCGTGAAATGGCGGGGCCGCCCGGATAACCGAGGCCCAGCAGCTTGGCCGACTTGTCGAACGCTTCGCCGGCCGCATCATCGAGCGTTTCGCCCAGCATGGTGTACTGGCCCACGCCATCGACGCGCATCAGCTGCGTGTGGCCGCCCGACACCAGCAGCGCGATGAAGGGGAATTGCGGCGGTTCGGACGCCAGCAATGGCGACAGCAGATGGCCTTCCAGGTGGTGGATGCCCAGCACCGGCTTGTTGATGGCCAGGCCCAGGCTGCAAGCGACGGAGGAACCGACCAGCAGCGCGCCGGCCAGGCCCGGACCTTGCGTGTAGGCGATGGCGTCGATCTCGGGCAGGGTGATGCCGGCCTTCGTCAGAGTCTCCTCCAGCAGCGGGATGGCGCGGCGGATATGGTCGCGCGACGCCAGTTCTGGCACCACGCCGCCATATTGCTCGTGCATGGCGACTTGCGAATAGAGGGCGTGCGACAGCAGGCCGCGTTGCGTGTCGTACAAGGCCAGGCCGGTTTCGTCACAGGAGGATTCGACGCCAAGAACAATCATGAAGGTGCTAAATAGGGAGGAGTAATCCGTCATTGTAAAGGAAAGCTCACCAGCAGGTCCCAGGGTGCAAGCGCCGCGTGGCATTTGCACCCAAGTTCAGAGCAATCAGGCGGCTGGCATGCGCACTTGACGACGGCTGGCAACCCATGGCAGCAGCAGGCCGCCCAACAGCATCATCCAGGTCGATGGTTCCGGTACCGGCAGAGCGGCGGTATGGATCGTCAGGAGTGAATTTTCGGCGCCCAGCCAGCCACTCGATGGCATTTTCCGTTCGTCGCCAAAATCATTGTAATAATAGCCATAGCCGAGTCGGAGGAACAGATTACCTTCGAGGCTAAGGCTGACTGTATCAGGCAGATCAAGGGGGCCGGTATTGAAGCTGAGCAGGCCGCTTCCATTGATATTTTCCTCTCTCGCTCCCACGAGACTCAGCTGCTTGCCATCTGTGCCGCGCACGGAGAGATAGGCTGTGGCGACGCTGGTGGCATGGCCAGCTTGTCCGCTGTAACCTGCTGGCGCCTCACTGTCCTGCAATAGACCGGACAGTTGCGATGAATAGGAGAAGCCTGTGATCTTGTAGCCTGGCTTTGCCGTGAGTTGGAATGATTGCGTGCCAAGCAGGGGCGACGCGTTGTATTTGTTCAAGCCCGCGCCGAAATCCAGGGTGGCCGCTCCCGATGTGCTGGAAACGAGCGTCGGACTTGCCGGTTTGTCGAACCAGTATTGAACTCCCGCCGGATAGTCGATGGTGAGGGAGCCAAGGTCGGCGGGAGGAGCTGCATGCGCGCCAGGGGTCATCAGGAAGGCGGCGAAACCGATTGCTGCGAGTCGTGCGGAAGGATGCATATAAACCTCTTTGTTGGCAAGGTGGGAAGTTTTCAGTAAAAAAATATTAAAAATGCATGTCAATAATACACTAGGTTATTAAAATAGCACTGTGGTAATGCTTTGTTTGTCGCACTGCATGTATCTTCATGCACCGTCGCCGACGATTTTTGCGCCCCGATGGTGCATCCTGGTCTCGGGTAGCGGAATGTCGCCCTGGCGCTTCCCCCTGGCACTGGCACCGCTCTTGCTTAGGCAAGCGTGTGCCTTTTTCAAGGAGCTAGCAATGCCGGAACAATGGAAAATGATTTGCCGCCTGAAGGACATGCCGCAGGCGGGTGCGCGCATGGTGCAGCGGGGACTGGCGTGGCAGGATTTACCGGGCGTGGCGCTGTTTCGCGCGGTGGACGACACGGTGTACGCGCTGCTCGACACGGTGCCCTGCCTGGGCGGCCCGCTGGCGCACGGGGTGCTGATGGAGAAAAACCTGATGGGGCCGAAGAACAGCTGGATCATCGAGCTCGATTCGGGCCGCCTGGTGGCGCCCGTGCAGGGCATGGCGCGCATGTACGCCGTGCGCATCCTGGAAGGGCGCATCTACCTGGACGTTAATGAACTCAATATCCCGGCCAGCAAGGCCGAACAGGCGCTGGCGGGATCGTTCGCCGTGCTGCCGCATGTGCAGATGGCGTGATATGCCTGGTGGCGGTGTCGGCTTACGCGCTGCGCGCTAAGCCGACCTACGGCCGGCCGGGTAGGTCGGATTAGGCCCACAGGGCCGTAATCCGACAATATCGTTGGCCGTCACCTGCGATATTTACGCCGGGCGATTGAGCAAATGTGCATGCGCATCGCGCAGCATGGTGGCCGTCGTGTCCCAGTCGATGCAGCCGTCGGTGACGGAGCAGCCGTAGGTCAGTTGCGACAGGTCTTGCGGAATCTTCTGGTTGCCACCGACGATGTTCGATTCGATCATCACGCCCACCAGCGAGTGGTTGCCCTGGCGGATCTGGTTGACCACGTCGGCCATCACCAGCGGCTGCAGTTCCGGCTTTTTATAGCTGTTCGCGTGCGAGCAGTCGACCACCAGGTTGGCCGGCAGCTTGGCCTTGGCCAGCGCCTGTTCGGCGATGGCGATCGAAACCGAATCGTAGTTCGGGCGGCCGTCACCGCCGCGCAGTACCACGTGGCCGTACGCGTTGCCGCGCGTGCGCACGATGGCGACATTGCCTTCGGCGTTGATGCCCAGGAAGGAGTGCGGGTGCGCCGACGACAGGATCGCGTTGACGGCGATGCTGATGTCGCCATCGGTGCCGTTCTTGAAGCCGACTGGCGTCGACAGGCCCGACGACATTTCGCGGTGCGTCTGCGATTCCGTGGTGCGCGCGCCGATAGCCGTCCAGGCGATCAGGTCGCCCAGGTATTGCGGCGAGATCGGATCCAGTGCTTCGGTGGCGGTAGGCATGCCCAGTTCGCACACGTCGAGCAGGAACTGGCGCGCCTTTTCCATGCCTTCGTTGACCTTGAACGAATCGTCCATGTACGGGTCGTTGATATAGCCTTTCCAGCCCGTGGTGGTACGCGGTTTTTCGAAATACACGCGCATCACCAGCAGCATCGTGTCCTTGACTTCCTCTTGCAGCGCTTTCAGGCGGCGTGCGTAATCGAGGCCGGCGACGGGGTCGTGGATCGAGCACGGACCGACGACGACGAACAGGCGCTGGTCCTTGCGGTCGATGATGTTGCGCAGCGCTTCACGGCCGCGGCTGACGGTGTCGAAGGCACTCTCCGACAGCGGCAGTTTGGCGTGCAGTTCGGCCGGTGTCGGCATGGGCGCGAAGGAAGTGACGTTGATATTTTCGATGTCTGGCGTATTCATGATTCTGGCTCGGCTTTCGCTATTGCGTTCTTTAAGAGGCAATAGTGTAGCGGAAATGCGGCCTGGCGGCGTGGCTGGCCGCCAAATGGCAGCGGATGAGTTGTTATTGTGGCAGGCTGGCCGCTTCCGCGCCCGCCACCCCGCGCTTCCGCTTGCCCGGCTGTTGCATCGGCGCTAATCCGTGTAAGCTGGCGCCATGACGACTGTTTCCATCTCCCATACCGATGTGGCCGGTGAGCCATTCCCCGCTGCACGTTTCATCAAAGAAATAGGACGCGGCAAGAACGGCGCGCGCAGCATGACGCGCATGGACGCTTGCGCCCTGTACCGCGCCATGCTCGAGGGCCGCGTGTCGGACCTGGAACTGGGCGGCATTTTGTTATCGATGCGCATCAAGGGTGAGTCCGTGGACGAGATCGCCGGTTTCCTCGATGCGGCCGAAGCGTCGTTCGCCCCGCTGGCCGCGCCGGCAGGTGAATTTGCGCCGATCATCATTCCCAGCTATAACGGCGCGCGCAAGATGGCCAATCTGACGGCCTTGCTGGCGCTGCTGCTGGCGCGCGCGGGGGCGCCCGTGCTCGTGCATGGCGTGACGAGCGACCCCGGCCGCATCACCACCGCAGAAGTGCTGGCCGCGCTGGGCGTGCCCGCCTCGGCGGACCATGCGCAAGCCGAGGCCGCCATGATGCGCGGGGAAGCCGCCTTTTTGTCCATAGCATCACTGGCGCCCCGCCTGGCACACATGCTGTCGCTGCGACGCGTGCTGGGCGTGCGCAATTCCACGCATACCCTGGTGAAGATCATGCAGCCGTTCGCCGGGCCGGCCCTGCGCCTGGTGTCGTACACGCACCCGGAATACCTGGAAATGCTCGGCGAATATTTCCTGACCGCCTCTGATCCCGCGCGCGGCGACGCTTTCCTGATGCGCGGCACGGAGGGCGAGACGGTGGCCAACGCCAACAAGGCGCAGCAGATCGACTGGTTTCACGGGAGCGAACGCACGGTGCTGGTGGAAAAGCAGTTGCTGGTCGAGGAGTTGCCGCATCTGCCCGCCGAGCGCGATGCGGCCACCACGGCCGCCTGGATCGCCGCCGTGCTGCGCGGCGAGGTGCCCGTGCCGCCGTCGATCGCCGGGCAAGTGGAGCAATGCCTGATGGCATCGCGGCAGATTGCTGCACGGCCGCGCTAGCCGCCTCGCCGCAGTTTACAATGGCGTCTTTGTAATCAGCGGTGAGCGGAATTCTTATGGCAAAACAATTTGATGTGGCAGTGATCGGCGCGGGCGCGGCCGGCATGATGTGTGCGGCTGTTGCCGCCCAGCAAGGCAAGCGCGTGGTGTTGATCGATCACGCGGCCAAGCTGGCCGAAAAGATTCGCATCTCGGGTGGTGGACGGTGTAATTTCACTAATATTAACGCCACTCCGCAAAATTTCCTCTCAGAAAATCCGCATTTCTGCAAAAGCGCGCTGTCGCGCTACACGCCGCAGGATTTCCTCGCGCTGGTGAAAAAATACCGCATCGGCTACCACGAGAAGCACAAGGGCCAGCAATTCTGCAATGAATCGGCCGAGCAGATCATCGACATGCTCAAGGACGAGTGCGCCGCTGGCGGCGTGCACTGGCGCATGCCGTGCAAGATCGACAATGTTGTCCAGCAAGCTGATGGTGGCTTCGTGCTGCAGACCGATGGCGGCGATATCGAGACGGCCAGCATCGTCATCGCTACGGGCGGCCTGTCGATCCCGAAGATCGGCGCCACGGATTTTGCCTACCGCATCGCCAAGCAATTCGATCTGATGATGGTCGAGCCGCGTCCGGCCCTGGTGCCGCTGACGTTCGATGCGGACAGCTGGGCGCCGTTCGCGGAACTGTCCGGCATCGCGCTGGAAGTGGATGTGGAAACGGGCAGCCTGAAAGGCCGCAAGGCAACGGGTGCGCGTTTCCGCGAAGATTTGCTGTTTACCCATCGCGGCCTGTCCGGTCCGGCGATTTTGCAAATTTCCAGCTACTGGCTGCCGGGCGAGCCCATCGTCATCAACCTGTTGCCGGAAGTGGACGTGGCGCAGACCTTGATCGAAGGCAAGGGTACCTTGAAGAAGCAGCTGGGCAATATCGTCGCGCAATGGCTGCCGCAGCGCCTGGCTGACTGCTTGCTGGCCGTCAACGGCCTGGCGCCGGATGCGCGCATCGCCGACATGCCCGACGCCCAGCTGCGCAAGCTGGGGCAGGCCATCAATGCCTGGTCCATCGTGCCGAACGGCTCCGAAGGCTACCGCAAGGCCGAAGTGACACGGGGCGGCATCGACACGCGCGAACTGTCGCAGCAGACCATGATGGCCAACAAGGTGCCGGGCCTGTATTTCATCGGCGAAGCGGTCGACGTGACGGGCTGGCTGGGCGGCTACAACTTCCAGTGGGCCTGGGCATCGGGCGTGGCGGCAGGTATTGCCTTGCAGTAAGCAACTCTGTAATATTGGGTTCTGGCGCCCGGTGCGCCGGCCCCGGTGCGTGGTTTACGCCACATTCCGGCAGCGATCGCAGGCTGCATGCCGCACGCAAGTGGGGGAGGGGCTTCCCTTTCCGAATAAAAGCTGCTACTATCTATCTCTTCCTATACACCACCTCAACGGTTTGAATTTTACATGACCACTATTCGCCTTAAAGAAAACGAGCCGTTCGAAGTCGCAATGCGTCGCTTCAAACGCACCATCGAAAAAACGGGTCTGCTGACCGAATTGCGCGCACGCGAATTCTACGAAAAGCCAACAGCTGAGCGCAAGCGCAAGCTGGCAGCTGCTGTAAAGCGTCATTACAAACGCATCCGCAGCCAACAACTGCCGAAAAAATTATTCTAAGACTGTTCAGTCAGAACCAACCCGGGTAGTTCGGCGCATTGTTCGCCACGGGTTTTGTTTTGATTCGCCTGGAGTGATACTTCAGATGAGTCGCATACCCGCTCCGGTTCGCCGCAGCGGGTTTTCGCTTTTGTGGCCGCCTGCTTAGCCTGCGCGCACGAGCATCGAGCCCCACTACCACTTACCAACACGAGGATTGCCATGAGCTTGAAAGAACAAATTACCGAAGACATGAAAAACGCCATGCGCGCCAAGGAAGCGGGCAAGCTGGGCACGATTCGCCTGTTGCTGGCGGAAATCAAGCGCAAGGAAGTCGACGAGCGCATCGAATTGACGGATGCCCACGTGACGGCCATCGTGGAAAAAATGATCAAGCAGCGCAAGGATTCGATCACCCAGTTCGAGGCCGGTGGCCGTGCCGACCTGGCCGACATCGAAAAAGCCGAGCTGGTGCACCTGGCGGGCTACATGCCTGCAGGCCTGTCGGATGAAGAAGTGGCGGCCGAAGTGGCTGCCGCCGTGGCCGCCTCGGGCGCCGCCGGTCCGCAAGATATGGGCAAGGTCATGGCCATCGTCAAGCCGAAGCTGGCCGGTCGCGCCGACATGACGGTGGTGTCCGCCCTGGTCAAGAAAGCCCTGACGCCGGCAGCGTAAGCATGCAATAGTAGCAAGGGCTGCCAGCCGTCGCGCTGGCAGCCTCTTAACAGCCCACACGTTGACCTGGCTCAACCTCAGGCCACGTGCGGTAGTATAGTCTGACCTATAACAAGACCCGCCCTAGCCAGTGATACCTCAATCCTTCATTTCCGATTTGCTCAACCGCGTCGATATCGTCGATGTGGTGGGCCGCTATGTGCAACTGAAAAAAGGTGGCGCCAATTTCATGGGTTTGTGCCCATTCCACAGTGAAAAATCGCCCAGCTTTACCGTCAGCCCCACCAAGCAGTTCTACCACTGCTTCGGCTGTGGCGCGCATGGCACCTCGATCGGCTTCCTGATCGAATACTCGGGCATGGGCTTTGTCGACGCCGTCAAGGATCTGGCGCAGAACGTGGGCATGGTCGTGCCGGAAGCGGATGACAAGATCCCGCCGGCCCAGCGCGCGCAGATCCAGGCGCAAAGCATGGCCCTGTCCGACGCCATGACGCAGGCCTGCGATTACTACCGTGGCCAGTTGCGCCACGCACCGGAAGCCATCGCCTACCTGAAGAACCGGGGCTTGACGGGCGAAGTGGCCGCTCGCTTCGGCATGGGTTTTGCGCCCGGCGGCTGGGATAATTTACGTTCCGTCTTCCCCGATTACGACGTGACGGCCCTGGCCGAGGCCGGTCTCGTGATCGACAAGGTCGATGAAGAGGGCAATAACCGCAAGCGCTATGACCGTTTCCGCGAGCGCATCATGTTTCCTATCCGCAATACCAAGGGCCAGGTCATCGCCTTTGGTGGCCGCGTGCTCGACCATGGTGAACCGAAATACCTGAACTCGCCGGAAACCCCCTTGTTTTCCAAGGGTTTCGAACTATATGGGCTATTCGAGGCGCGCCAGGCCATCCGCGATGCCGGCTATGTGCTGGTGACGGAGGGCTATATGGACGTGGTGGCGCTGGCGCAGATGGGTTTCCCGCAGGCGGTGGCGACCCTGGGCACGGCGTGCACGCCCACCCACGTACAAAAACTGCTGCGCCAGACCGATAACGTGATTTTCAGCTTTGACGGCGACAAGGCCGGCCGCCGCGCCGCCCGCCGGGCGCTGGAAGCGAGCCTGGCCCACGTGTCGGATAACAAGACGATTAAATTCCTGTTCCTGCCGTCGGAACATGATCCGGATAGCTATATCCGCGAATTCGGCACCGAAGGTTTTGAGCAGCAAGTGCATGAAGCCATGCCGCTGTCGCAATTCTTGCTGAAAGAAGTGTCGGGCGAGCATGATTTGTCGGAACCGGAAGGGCGTGCCCGCGTGCAGTTCGACGCCAAGCCCCTGCTGCAGCTGATGGCGCCGTCGTCCCTGCGCCTGCAGATCGTGCGCGGCCTGGCGCAGCTGACGCAGTCCACGCCGGCCGAGATCGAAGCCCTGTTCGAGTTGGCGAAACCCGTTGCCGTGGCGCGCCGCGCGCCGCCGAAATCGGGCCGCCCCGTGCCCGTGGGACTGGAATTGAAGATCATGCGCATGCTGGTGGCGCATCCGCCCCTGAGCCTGCGCATCGACGAAGCCGCCCTGACCGCTTTCCAGCACCTGGGACCGGATGCCGCCCACAGCCTGGGGCAGCTGGTGGCCGTGGGGCAGGCGCTGGGCGAGCATGGCAGTTTCGCCGCGCTGGCGCAGCAGTTGAAGGAGCTGGGTAGCGAATACGACGAGATCATCGGCGAGATTGCGGCCGGCACGGAATCCGATTACGACAGCGAATTGTCGTGGCTGGTGAGCACCATCCGCGAGATCAAATTGAATGCCTTGAAGGCGGAATTGCAGCAATTGTTTGCGTCGGGTTTGCCATCGGAGAAAATTGGTGTACGCTACCGCGAAATCACGCAGGAGCAAGGCGAGTTGGAGCGCGAACGCGATGCCGAGTTGGTGAATCGCTAATCTTGCTCTGGGGGTATGGCGCGCACTGGAAAAACATTTTTCGCGTGCTATAATTAAATGCTAAGTATTGTGTGCTTTGGCAAGCTAGTTCTGTTTCGTAAATAGTATTTGTTTTCAGTAAGTTAGGCTCTTGATCGGCGCGGTGGATCGTGTCGGCAGCCAGGGCCAACTGGCGTTTTCAGCGTTGCGGGCAAGGCTCGCAGACGCTGGCAAGCCGCGCCAGGCTCTCGCTCCCAACGCGGTCGATGCAGGAATTTTTGCCGAGGCGGCTGGCAACAGCCGGTGGACAGGAATTGCTGCGCTTCCCGCGGATCGTGGCCGATGAGGTGTAAGTAACGTAACAGTGTCGGATTTGCGTTGTCGGCAGGTTCGAAGATGGTGGTTCCCGCAGGTAGACAGGGAACTGGCAGCAAACTTTATCCTAATCCACCGTAAAGCAAGTCGTTGTGTAATCGAAAGCGCCTGTGCCAATCAAGAAACCCGAATCCAAAGCGGCTGCAAAGCCCACTAAAGTTACCACGAAAGCCGAAAAGGCGCTCGACCGGCCAGAAGCGCGCGTGACCAGCGCGCCCGTGGTCAGCCAGACCACCGACGCCGCCACCCTGGCGGCCATCGATACGTCCGGGTATGTCTTGCCGTCGGTAAAAGTGCCAGGCCGCCGCGGCCGCAAGCCAAAAGAATTCCAGCCAGAAAATGATGAAGTCGCTGCCCTGAACGCCGTCGAGCGGGCCGAACTGAAGGCCGTCGACAAGGCCAAGGCCAAGGACCGCAAGGCGAAAGAGCGCGCACTGCTGAAAGACGCCTTCTCGTCCGACACGGAAGCGAGCGAGGAAGAACTCGAGCGCCGGCGCCAGAAACTCAAGACCCTGATCAAGTTCGGCAAGGAACGCGGTTTCCTGACCTACGCGGAAATCAACGATCACTTGCCCGAAAACATCGTCGATCCGGAAGCCATCGAAGGGATCATCGGTACCTTCAATGACATGGGCATCGCCGTCTACGAACACGCGCCTGATGCGGAAACCTTGTTGCTGTCCGATAACGTTGCCGTCGTCACCAGCGACGACGAGGCGGAAGCGGCGGCCGAGGCCGCATTGTCGACCGTCGACTCCGACTTTGGCCGCACCACCGACCCCGTGCGCATGTACATGCGCGAAATGGGCTCGGTCGAGCTGCTGACGCGCGAAGGCGAGATCGAGATTGCCAAGCGCATCGAAGATGGCTTGAAAGACATGATCCAGGCCATTTCCGCCTGCCCCGTGACGATTGCCGAGATCATCGCCGCCGCCGACCGCATCGCCAACGAAGAGATCAAGATCGACGAAATCGTCGATGGCCTCGTCGATGAAAGCGAACCGGTCGCCGCCGCGCCTGTCGTGGCCGCTCCCGTCGAAGAAGACGAGGAAGAAGGCGAAGCGGAAGAAGAGGAAGTCGAAGAAGAGGAAGAGGCGAACGCTTCCGGCGCGGCCGGCTTCTCCGCCGAGCAGCTGGAAACCCTGAAACGCACGGCGCTGGAAAAATTTGCCGTCATTTCGCAGCAGTTCGACAAGATGCGCCGCGCTTTCGAGAAAGAAGGCTACAACTCGAAGCCCTACGCCAAGGCGCAGGACGCCATTTCGCAAGAGTTGCTGGGTATCCGCTTCACCGCCAAGGTGGTGGAAAAGCTGTGCGACACCCTGCGCGGCCAGGTCGATGAAGTGCGCCATATCGAGAAGCAGATTCTCGACGTGGCCGTGAACCGCTGCGGCATGCCGCGCGCCCACTTCATCAAGGTTTTCCCCGGCAATGAAACCAACCTCGACTGGGTCGATGGCGAAGTCAACGCAGGGCACGCGTACAGCGCCATCCTGGGCCGCAACATTCCGACCGTCAAGGAACTGCAGCAACGCCTGATCGACCTGCAAGCGCGCGTCGTATTGCCGCTGCCGGACTTGCGCAACATCAACCGCCAGATGGCGGCCGGTGAAATGAAGGCGCGCAAGGCCAAGCGCGAAATGACGGAGGCCAACTTGCGCCTGGTGATCTCGATCGCCAAGAAATACACGAACCGGGGCCTGCAATTCCTCGATCTGATCCAGGAAGGCAATATCGGCCTGATGAAGGCGGTCGACAAGTTCGAGTACCGCCGCGGCTACAAGTTCTCGACCTATGCGACCTGGTGGATCCGCCAGGCCATCACGCGCTCGATCGCCGACCAGGCGCGCACGATCCGCATTCCCGTGCACATGATCGAGACGATCAACAAGATGAACCGGATCTCGCGCCAGATCCTGCAGGAAACGGGTGCGGAACCCGATCCGGCCACCCTGGCGATCAAGATGGAAATGCCTGAGGACAAGATCCGCAAGATCATGAAAATCGCCAAGGAACCGATCTCGATGGAAACGCCGATCGGCGACGACGACGATTCCCACCTGGGCGACTTCATCGAGGACAACAACACCCTGGCGCCGGCCGACGCAGCCCTGCACGCGTCCATGCGGGGCGTGGTCAAGGACGTGCTCGATTCCCTGACGCCACGCGAAGCGAAAGTGCTGCGCATGCGTTTCGGCATCGAAATGTCCACCGACCATACGCTGGAAGAAGTAGGCAAGCAATTTGACGTGACGCGCGAGCGCATCCGCCAGATCGAGGCCAAGGCGCTGCGCAAGCTGCGCCACCCATCGCGCTCCGACAAGCTGAAAAGCTTCTTGGAAGGCAACTAGAAGCCAATAGGGCTTGACGTACGTCCCTGATACCCCTATCCTCGCGTGTCCGTTTCCAAAACGGCCGCGCGAGGCGGTTTCAATAACGCCGCCACGCCGCAGTCCCCCGGGCCTCTAGCTCATGCTTGGTTAGAGCAGCGGACTCATAATCCGTTGGTGCCGTGTTCGACTCACGGGAGGCCCACCAATTAAATCAAGGACTTAGGTGAAAACCTAAGTCCTTTTTTCGTTTCTATTGTGTGGTCCGGTACAAATTCGGTACAGTAAGCAAAAATTCGACAGTACTGGAGAGTTCATGGCTACCATTGTAAAGACCCCGTCAGGCACCTGGAAAGCGGTCATCCGCAAGGCAGGATGGCCCACCACCATTAAAACATTTCGTCTCAAAAAAGACGCTGACGACTGGTCGCGTCGAACCGAGGATGAGATGGTGCGCGGTTTGTTTATTCAGCGTGGTCCATCCGAACGGATGACGTTTGAGGCCGCGATGAAGCGCTATCTGTCTGACGTGACGCCGACGAAACGGCCACTTACGCAGAGCGCCGAAAAGAACCGGGCCGGCTCCTTGGTTGCGTTCTTTGGAAAATACTCACTGGCGGCGATCACGACAGAATTGATCGCACAGTATCGAGATGCTAGGCTCGCGGGCGAAGACCGGATGAAGTCTGGTAATGCCCAACCCCGTGCCGCAAATACCGTACGGCTTGATCTGGCCTTGCTTGGCCATCTGTTCACAGTTGCGGTGAAAGAATGGGGTCTAGGCCTCCCCTACAATCCGGTATTGAATTTGCGCCGTCCGTCGCCTGGGCCTGGTCGCAATCGCCGCCTAAGCGCAGAGGAGGAGTCGCGGCTCTTTGCCGCCGTCGATAAACATTCCAATCCCATGCTGAGCTGGATCGTTCGCATTGCCATTGAAACGGGTATGCGGTCTTCCGAGATCGCGACCTTACGACGCCCTCAAGTTGAACTTGAGCGCCGTATCGTACGCTTGATTGAAACAAAAAATACTTTGCCCCGTACCGTGCCGCTCTCCATGGCCGCAACTGAGAGTTTCCGACTCGCCCTGAGTAATCCCGCTCGCCCCGATGGAACGGACCTTATTTTCTACGGTGAACCTGGGAGAGATGGGCAGCGCCGACCGTACAATTTCAATAAAGTTTGGGCGGACATTAAGGAAGACGTCGGTATCACCGATTTCAAATTTCATGATCTTCGACATGAAGCGGTAAGCCGTTTGGTGGAGTCCGGGTTGAGCGACCAAGAGGTGGCATCCATCAGTGGGCACAAGTCAATGCAAATGCTGCGGCGATACACACATCTTCGAGCCGAAGACCTGGTTGTGAAGCTCGACAATATTAGGAATGGATAGGCTTTCCGTACCGTTAAGTGCCCGCTCAAAAATTAAATGTGAAATTATCGCGAACATAACCGGATGCGATGCAAGGTACCCGTCGCGCAGTAGTACTGGCAGTGCAAGCGGTGCGTTGGGCAATACAGCAGCGAGCCGGTTAATAAAGCCAGAAATCGCAAGAATTTTCGAGTGGATACTTAGCGAGCCCCTTTTCGGATGCCGAAGACCGGACCGTAAGCGAATGGCGGCAAGAGACCGGTGAAGCGCGCGCTGGAAAAGGGAAGTTCGATCATCAGCGGAGCTTCGCCCGAGTCCGTTTCGTGTGGAAAATTGTGATTTGCAAATCGGATTATCCGCTCTGCATCGGAGGCTGTAAGGGCGCCGATCTCTCGCATCCCTAAGGAGCGACTCTCTGCCCACAGCTTGCCGTCATCGTTCAATAGTAGCTCGACAATATTGGGATCTTCAAGTGCACTCGAAGCAGCTTGACCAAGCAGGTCGATGAAGCGCGCATGGGCCGCTGAAATCAGTTGCGGCGCCCCAGTTTTTCCAAGTGGTGGTAAGTCAAATCTATACATCGATAGAGTTGAGGCTAGCGCTTTGGCAACGGCTTGCCTGCTCTTTACGCCCACTTCTTTTGCAATTGCGTCGAGTGAGTATTGGGCAGTGCGCATTGCAACGATCCGCTTCTTTTTGTCGCTGATATTCCAGTCGATCAGTCGCCGTGCTTCATTTCGCAAGTGAGAGGTGTCACTTGGATAAACGGCAAGGTGTCCAAGTACCCTGAAATAAAAAAGATCAAGATGCTGATCGCCAGTCTCTGCATTGGGCTTGCTCATGGACCTGGCTTGCCAGGTCAGGCGTTTAAGCTCGGTTTCGAAGTTAAGCTGATGTCTCTGCGCCCTCAGGTACCGAGGATTTCGCGAGCCATCTAAAAATTTAGGGCGATGGTCCCAGCAATATTTGGCACTCAATCTCGCGTTGCTGGTGACGTCGTAGCCAGGCACGGACTTACCTTTTTCTTTAGCTGCTGCTTCAGTGTGGAAACCGCAGAACTCACAGTATTCAGCATAGACGCGGCTAGTCTTAGCGGATTCTGACTTCTTTAGAGCTGGCTTCTTGGGGCGCTTGGCCTTGCATGCAGCAGCTAAAACTCGAAGCGTTTCCAATGTTTCCTGAAATTGTAGGTCTTGAACATCAGTCTTGGTGAACTGGCGAAGGCTAATGTGAAGAACCTTTTCTACTAAGCCGAAACCTCCATGCTGCCTCACCAACTCTGAAAACGAATTATTTGGAAATAGGTTTCGACCACGATGATGTGCCGGAAGCGCTGCCAGATAGGTCGTGAATGCCGGCACAATCAGCCGTGCGAACAGCCCGTCCAACGAATGTTGTCGGGATTCTTTCGAGTACGGCTCCCATTGGTCACAAAAAGTGTCGACAGCGCTGGCAACACCTGCTGCGCAATGATCCCAAGTTTGGATGCGCAGCTTCTTTCTCATGTCAACTCCAATGATTACCTAAGGCCTTTAACTGTAACCGATTGCCGGGTATTGTTCAATCCATCGAAACCTACGTAAAGGCTGCCATGACAATGGAAGAAAATTTAGTGACCCGGTTTGGCCCTCTTATGCCACTTGCTGGTTTGGCCACGGTACTGGACCGTTCGCCGGAGGCCGTGCGCATGTTCCTTCGTTCGAACAGTGACCTTGCCCAATACATCAATAAGACCAAACTGAAGGTGGGTCGGCGGCTGTATTTTCGTACCTCCGAGGTTGCATACGTGTTGAGTGGAGCACAAAAGTAAGCCATGAGCGAAAGTACCTTTCCTCATCACAGCGGTGGCGTCGTTCGCGTGCAGTACGTCACGCGATACGGCTCGGTACCCGAATCTCTATTGGAGGATTCACGGCTTGATCTTGATAGTCGCGCTGTGGCGGCATGGTTGGCCGTTAAGCCGTCCGGGTGGCAAATCAGCGTTACGAATCTGCGTCTAAGGTTACCGCCCCAGGGTAGTAAGATGCTCGGCAAGGATCGATGGCAGCGCATTGCACTTGAGTTGGAGTCCGCGGGTTATCTCGTTCGTAGGAAAGTGAACGGTGAAGCGGGCAAGTGGGTTTGGCACATTACCTTCAACCCCGTGCCCGCGAGTTTAACCGTAGCCGTCTTAGCCAGCTCTGGTTCAGCCGCGCATGGTTCATCCATCGACGGCCGAACCGGGGACGGTCAACCCGGCCATAAAGTAATACCAAGTCCAGAACTACCAACTAAGAAACCTACCACTACTAAGAAGCGTACTAGCGCGGGTCCGGACGAACGGCGATGTAACGATGTCGTAGGCCCGGAATCTGTTGAGGAGCTTCATTATCCGAAAGTCACGAACACGGAGCTGGCGGCGCTTGAGAAGCTGATCCCGCTTTGTCACGTCAACGCGCGGCAAGCAGTATTAGATGAGATTGAGGGTATCCGTCAGAAGGGTGGAATTAAACGTGGCGCTGTAGCACTTGCGAAGGCGCTCATCGCGAAGGTCGCAAATGGTGAGTTCACTTTGAGCGCGGGACACAATGTACTAACGCAACGGGAACAGCGCCGTAGGCATGAGTTGGCGGTCGCGGTTTCGGCTGCGCCAGAGCAAGCGTGGCTGCCGATGTCTGAAGTTGATATCGCGAGACTTCCCCCGAACATCGCGCGACGTGTGCGGGAGCAAATGGTGAAACATCCTAATGGATGAGGGGCTGCAAGCCATCAAGCATAGTGCCGGGAGGCAGCGCTTTCCTACTGTGCTTCACGGGCGTCGAAGTACTGTTGTGTATCGCCCAAAAAGGCGCCGGAATTTCACTTAGATATCGGATGGAGGTCTGCCGCATATGTGGTTCGAATCTACCTCATATTCATAGCAATTCCCTCCACGCAGTTCTGGACAGGATGCCAGATGTCCGTACACGGCCATCTGGAGTTTGAAGTTAGGTCGCTGCGCGCCACGCACTTCCACTCAGGGCTGCGCCCCGAGACCCCGGCAAATTCTTCATAGCTCTTCTCAATAAACTAAGGAACGTATGGAATCGACAAAGTTAAAAAAATATTCACTGGGCGAGCTGTTCGAACAGCGCGAAAAACGCGAGCGCGAGTTTGAAGCGATTCAACTCGCCGCGACCCAAGAACTTTATGTCGAGCTAGTATCACTCGCTCAACTGATGGGAATCACCCTAAGGCAACTGATGCAACGTGGCACCGCGCCCGGGCCACTGTTTTATGTGAATCCGGAGAACATTTCTCAGCAGTGGCGGGGGCGAGGTGCCAAACCGCAGTGGCTTCTAGATTGGCAGGCGGCGGGAAAATCGCTCGATATGGTTCGCATGTGAGCACAGTGTTGGTTATGTTAAATCAATCGATGTACGCCTTCGGCGATGTGCCCCTGGCCCTGTCGTCCTCTTAGAGCTAGGGTCTTCCCTGCCTGATTTTTTCGAGTAAATGATGCGAAGACATAAACTATTTACACCACTACCAGATGGCGTCGGTAAAGAAGTGCGTATTGAGTTTCGCGCGTCAAAAGCCGAGCGTGAAAAGATAAAACATTTGGCCGCTGTGCGCCAGATGCCTCTCTCCGAATTCTTGCGCCGAGCGGCGCTGGGTCGGGCTGCGCCGGTGGATTTTGATACTGATCTCGTTCTATGTCTTTCCGATGCCACCAGGGCGATTCGGCATCTTCACAAGGCGTATCTTGATATCGGATATAAACCGCCGGAGGAGCTCCTTCGCCCAGCGATGGAAGAGATACTCATTGCGCTCCATCGAATTTCTGACAGCAAGTGAATCCTCACGCGAATCGCGATAGCAGCGGCGCGCAGGCACAGGTGCAGTCCAGTTTGCAGGCCAATGCTCAGCAGCGTGAGGGTTTTCTGAATGTGACCTAAGCAGGACGACTTTCTTCTGGCTAGGCCGCCGGCGCAATCGTTCCGCTGCCGATGCGGCCGCGATTCGGCACGAAATCGGGGAGTTGGACGCGCAGCCTGCGAAAACGACTTGCCGCCAATGCTGATGAGCAGGTTGAGGAGCGCGATTGGACAAACTCGGTGTAGGAAAAAGTTTTCATCGATCAAGTGTATTTATGCACGGATTCCGTGTATTATATGAATGAGAGAAACGACTTTTGTTAGTTATGAGGAATTTTTGAATAAGACTAGCCCCACGCCAGCAGAAATCAGATCTGTGCGCCAAGCATCTGGGCTTTCCCAGACCGCCGCAGCAAAATTGATCTATTCAACATTGCGAACCTGGCAGGATTGGGAGGCTGGAAAAGCGAATATGCACCCCGGGTTGTGGGAGCTGTTTCTCCACAAGAAGCCGGAAAGTCGGAGTGATCGAACGGGAGGTGAGGTGACGTAACGACCAGCAGGAAGCAGGCATGAACGGGGCTGTCACCCCGTCCATGCCCTGACCACAACAATTCCATCCAGGAGCCATTATGGTTAACGAAGATTGTAACATTGCACCCGGCTTCACACTTTATTTCAGCAAACGTAATCAACGTTTTCTGCTGCCGATCGCCACCGTTGCCGAGCTTGTGTCCGAAGCTGACCTCGCGACACAGAAAGCGGTAGCGGAAAAGGCTGCTAGCGCTGCGGCAGCCCCAGTCGTGATGAAAACGACATTCGTCGAGTCGAAGTCAGGGCCGCAGCACGAGAATATTTTAAGGTTACGTCAAGTCGATTTTGATCTTTCCAGCATTCGCACAGACACCAAATACGACTTGTCGGACGCGATGACGCTCGCGTCTCGTTTGCTGGCACAATCGACAGCTGCGCTGGACCGTGCTTCGGCGGCGATGTCCAACGACTTGCTTGTTGCTATTTCTATGAGTCTTGCTTACGAGCATGGTGACGGCAACCTGATCGATGTTCTTAATTTTCTTCGCGATCCACTATGGGATAGCGCGGCACAAATACTCCAAGAATTTTTCCAGCCTCAACCCGCGTTCCAGCAACCAGATGCAGCCCACTGGATGAGTGTTTTTTGCCGAAAAATCAGGAAGCTGACGACGGGTGAAAAAGATACGTTGGTGGCCAACTGCTACAAGCATTGGACGAGCGCTGGCCAACCCATAATCAAACGTAGAAAGAGCACAAAGACGCCTGCCCGAACACAAGTGTTTGACCCGGATGACCTCGCAAAAGCCACCATGCGGGTCGGAGAACTGAAAGACGATAGGCGCGATGCCGGCGCACGCATTTTGCAAAATGCCCATGCGAACAGCGGCAACAGAACATTGCCAGATACCAAAGCGGCCCATGTTCGGCTGGAGGCGGCAAAGTCCCGCTTTGAAAATCTCGTGGAGCCGATTGAGCGGCTGCAAATTGATTTGATCCTTGCCGGCGCCATGAAGCCAGGCAATTTTCGTGTGACACCGCTGCTTTTGCTTGGCGATCCAGGTATCGGAAAAACTTTTCTAGCAACGCAGCTTGCCGATGCGTTGGGAGTGTCTACTGAGAAAATTAGTGCCGGTGGCGCGCAAGGGGGATTTCAGATAACCGGTTCCCATAGTTCGTGGACTGGTTCGCGGCCAGGCATGCTTTTTTCGTTGCTTGCCGACGGTGATTCGGCTGCGCCGGTCGTAGTCATTGATGAAGTCGATAAAATCCATGACGCTCAATTTCCTGTCTTGCCGGTACTGCTCGACTTGCTCGATGCTGATAGCAGCAAACAGTTTAAAGATGAATTTTTTGAGCTCCAATTCGATGTCAGCCGCATCATCTTTGTGTTGACAGCGAACAGCATAGAAAACGTTCCTCCGGCCCTGTTGTCGCGTGTTGAGGCATTCAACGTGCCGGCGCCGGGGCCCGTGCAGCGGCTGCGCATCATCCAAGAAACGGCTGAAATTTTGCGTAGCAAAACAAAGCGAAAAATTACTCTGGACGAAAGCACCGTGAACTCGTTGTCAGAACGCGTAGACATCGACCTTCGACGAGTCACCAGGCTGGTCCATGAGGCATTTACTAGGGCAATGCAAGCCAGTGATACTGTGGCGCGCATTGCAGTGCCCAAGCAAGATGGAAAGCGCAGCATCGGTTTTCATTGATGAGCCGGGTAGTTGGGCGCACACCATATTGCCTGAATGGTAAGAGTGTGAATTTTTGGCTTTGCAATTGTGTTATTCTTCCGCTCTGTATTGCGAGTGTACTAAAGTCATATCGCCTCGCGAAGCGGATGATTTTTAACCCATTGATAGAGAAAATTGACGAACCAACTTAATTCTACGCCTGCACCTAGGGGCGGTCAGCGGCCCCAATGCCTTAGTGACGTATTGCGAAGTCTCCACTTGCAATGTAGTAGCGCTGTGGAATCCTCACTCCAAGGTGCGAATGAGAATGTTCTAGGAGAGAGCTATGTTTTCGCAAGCGACCTGGAAGCATGGCGTGACGCGATAGGTGGAAGTTCTGAAGCGAGCCTGTTGGCGACGGCGGCAACCGAGTATGTCGTTGCTATGCTGAATATTTGCCAGGGGCAGTATCGCAACGGATTCAAAGGATTGCGCCTAGTACTTGAACTTTGCCTTCAGGGCACGCATTTATCCGCGAATCTCCTACTTCGAGAGGAGTGGATTCGGGGCGAAAAGGATACGGTGTGGGCGACGTTGGTGGATGAAGAAAATGGACCTTTAAGCCTTCGATTCTGCAGAGCATTTTTTCCTGAGTTAGGGGAGCACACTGGGCATTTCCGGCAGCTAGCGCGAACGATTTATCGTGAGCTTTCGGAATGCATACATGGCAATGTTCCCAATCACATCCCCCTTCCTTCAAAACTGGACTTTTCGCAGGAAACGTTCGATTTGTGGCATAAGAAAGCAGAAATCGTTCGCCTTGTAGTTCATTTCGCTTTTGCTGTTCGTTACCTTCGAACTCTTCCGACCCAGAAGCGTACGGGAGTTGAGGTCGTGTTGATCGAACAACTTGGCTATATTGCGGCAATCCGCACGGAGTGCAATACAGATGCCTAACGTGAATGATTCAAATAGTTTCGTAATTCGAACGGAGGATCTCCGACCGGAAGAGATCCTAGGCTTATTCGTTCCGACCGAACGAGACTTACAATTGATCGCTAGTTTGAAGTCGGCTAGTCCGATGATCCTTGAGGGCAGTCGTGGAACAGGAAAGTCATTCTTGTTGCGAGTGTGTGAGCAGCAGCAGTTCGCGGAGTATCCGACGACGCAAGTCGTCCCTGTGTACATCTCATTTGTGAAGAGTTCGCTACTCAGCACGAAAAACGATCAACAATTCCAGCAATGGATGCTTGCCCGGCTTGCATCGCGTGTACTTCGCACTTTGTACCAGCTCGGTTTGCTTGCAAAGCCCACCGCCTCTGCGACAGTGCTTGCAGGAGGAGCGGTCGGTGTGGTTGGTGAGGAGACGCCCCTAGAACGAATTGCGCAGCGCTTTGAGGATTCGTTTAAGAAGCCTGGCGATCTCGTTGATGCTGGAGACGTTCCGGACGTGGAGTCCTTTAAGGATGCGGTTGAGGATCTGTGCGGCGAACTTGGATTGCGCCGTATCAATGTTCTTTTTGATGAAGCGGCCCATATTTTTAGGCCGGAGCAACAGAGGCAGTTCTTCACGTTGTTCAGGGACCTTCGCTCCCCTTACATGACATGCAATGCTGCGGTTTATCCTGGTGTAACGTCGTATGGTCCATCATTTGAGGCAGTGCATGATGCACAGATTGAATCCTTAAATCGCGACATTCACGCGCCAACATACCGCGAGCAGATGCGGGAGATTGTGCTGAAGCAATCTGGTGCTGAACTTCAAAGTGATATCGAACGGAACGGTGAAAACTTCAACGCGCTTGCTCTCGCCGTTAGTGGCAATCCGCGACTATTGCTCAAGACCGTAGCGCTCGCCGGAAAACTTCGCTCTTCTGATTCGCAGGCTGTGCTAAAGGATTTCTATCGAAACGCAATTTGGGCCGAGCACAGCGCCCTTGCTGAACGCTATCCTGGACACAAAGAATTGATCGACTGGGGGCGTGTATTTGTTGAGCAGTTTGCGATTCCTGATGCGATCAAGAAAAATGAGGTCTGGAAGGCTGAAAGTAAACCCGAACGTACTTGCTACTTTTGGGTGCATCGTGACGCACCGGAAGCGGTTAAGGAAGCGCTCCGTCTACTTGCGTACACTGGAGTAATCACAAAGCTGGATTCCGGAGTCATAGCGACCCGCAGTGAGGTTGGTGTCCGTTATGCGATCAACATAGGTTGTGTTGCTGCTCCTTCAGCGAACCCTGTGGCATATATAACTGAATTAAGAAAAGGACTGACCGTTAAACGGCTCACCGAGTACGGCCAGAATATGCCTGCGTTTGTTGAAATCGCGGCTCGGGTAGGTGCTATGGCAGACGCGGATCTTTCAACGGAACTCGCGCGATTGTTATCGAAGCCGACATCGGTACTCGATTTAACGGCGCATCAACAGTGGGCGCTAAGTTCTGTAGGCATAAAGACGGTTGGGGAAGCATTGACTTCGACGGAGGCCAGATTCCGACAAGCGTCATACATCGGTCCCGTTCGGTCGCGAAAAATGATGAACGTCGTTACTGCAGCGGTCTTAGAGTTCCTGTCGGGCTGACACCGGATGACTAAGCACGCCAAGTTTAATCGATTAGGGGGCCTGCTGTTGGCGCCGACGCTTAATTGACCCACGGCGCCGGAAATTGCTGACCCAGCTAGCCTGTGGCTAAACGATGGATGGGAGCGGTTTCTGGCCGACTCCGTACGGGGCAGTTTGAGTCGGCCACGTGGGGCAATTTGGCGTTGGCGCCAACATTGGCTACCTGCGGGGATCGCCGGGCGAGTTGCTGCTGTCGCAGGCTGGCCGCCTCTCGCAAGCCGAAGCTGTGGGCAGCGAGGCGCTGAACGCGAAAAAGCTGTGCGCCGGCCGGACCAACGTCTGGATCGCGAACCGCAAGCTGGCAGAGCTCGCGTGGAGCAGTACGGGTGGAAAGCCCGAGGAGCTACGGTTCGGGCCGGTAATCCTGGAGTTACGCATGTACCTTGCGGCAGCCGGGAGTTCCCGTCTGCTGAGGCCGCCAAATGGCGCAAGGCCTATGACGAGATGCGCGTCAATGGCACTTCGTCATGCATTCGCCAATTTTTCAGTCACAACGATTGAATCACCAGCGTGATTTCTGCCTGCTGCGATTTGTTACAATCTACAATCATTTGTTAAGAAAAAACACTCACGGTTATCCGTCACGCAACAGCATTCCAGAAATTGATAAGAAATGACAAGTTCAACCACGCTGCAAGACCTCGAAAACCGCCTCTGGGCCGCAGCCAACCAGCTTTGGGCGATGACCGACCTGAAGCCGTCCGAGTTTTCCACCCCCGTGCTGGGCCTGCTTTTCCTGCGCTACGCAGAAAAGAAATTTACCGATGCCGAAGCGCGCTTCGCTGCCGATGGCATGGAATATGGCGACATCGACAAGACCGACTTCCAGGCCGAGGGCGTGCTGTACTTACCCGAACATGCGCGCTTTAGCTACCTGGTTAATCTATCGGAAGGTGAGAACTTGAGCAAAGCTGTCAACGACGCGATGGCTGCTATCGAGTGGGAAAACGAAGACTTGCGCGGCGTGCTGCCGCGAGCCTACGCCAAGCTCGACAATGCGGTAATACAGGAACTGTTGCGCCTGCTGGCACCGGTGAATGTCGAGGGTGACGCCTTTGGCAAGGTCTACGAATATTTTCTCGGCAAGTTTGCCATGGCCGAAGGGCAAAAGGGCGGCGTGTTCTACACCCCGACCAGCATCGTCAAGCTGATAGTCGAGATTCTGGAACCCTACCATGGCAGGATTTTCGACCCTGCCTGCGGTTCCAGCGGCATGTTCGTTCAGAGCGCGGCGTTCGTCACGGCTCATCAACGGCGCGCAGTCGATGAGCTGGCCGTGTTCGGCACCGAAAAATCGTCGGATACCGTCAAGCTCGGCAAGATGAATCTGGCGGTGCATGGCTTGTCCGGCGATGTGCGCGTGGCCAACAGTTTTTTTGAAGACCCGCACGAAAGCGTCGGCAAGAACGGCAAGGGCAAGTTCGATTTCGTGATGGCCAATCCGCCCTTCAATGTTAGCGGCATCGACAAGGACCGCATCCAGGGTGACCCGCGCCTGCCATTCGGCGTGCCCAGTACCGACAATGCCAATTACCTGTGGATACAATATTTTTACAGCGCGCTGAACGACACCGGCCGCGCCGGCTTCGTGATGGCCAATTCGGCCGGCGACGCGCGCGGCAGCGAACTGGAAATCCGGAAGCAAATCCTGCAGTCGGGCAGCGTTGATGCGGTTGTCAGCATCGGTAGCAATTTTTTCTACACGGTGACGTTGCCTTGCACGCTCTGGTTTTTCGACAAAAGCAAGCGTACCAGCGAACGCAAGGATAAGGTGCTGTTTATCGACGCCCGCCACATTTACCGGCAAGTCACCCGTTCGGTACGCGACTTCAATCCAGCCCAATGTGAATTCCTGTCCAACATCGCGCGCCTGTATCGCGGCGAGCAGCCTGAAAACATGCACGGCAGCGATGAACTGATGGCGCAGCATTTTCATACTGGCGTCTATGCCGATGTGGCAGGCCTGTGCAAGGCGGCGACGCTGGCTGAAATCGAGGCGCAGGGATGGAGCTTGAATCCGGGGCGGTATGTTGGCACAGTAGCGAAATCGGCAGATGATTTTATATTTTCGGAAAGATTAGGGGATCTTTACGAAAAATTGGAAGTGCTAAATTCTGAATCTAGCGAGTTAGAGCGGATTATTTCCAGTAATATTTCCATTCTATTGGAGGTTTGAACTTTGGTATCAAATTTCAAAGTGTACAAATTGGGCCAGCTTGGTCGAATTGTTACGGGAAAGACACCTCCGACAAGCCGAGATGAATTGTTTGGTGATGAATACCCTTTTATTACCCCTGTGGATATGCATGATGTAAAAAATGCAAATTCTACAGAGCGCGCTCTTTCAGAAGCAGGTGCTCAATATCAATATCGGCTTATAATTCCACGTGGAAGCATTGCAGTTTCCTGTATCGGGTGGCAGATGGGTAAAAGCATCATCATAACGCGCCCATCATTTACCAATCAGCAGTTGAATACCATAATTCCGCACGATTGGGTTAATTCTGATTTTCTCTATTACACATTGGTAACACTACGTCAAAAAATTTTTTCGATTGGCTCAGGTGTGGGTGTTCGGACTCCGATATTAAACAAATCAGCGTTCTCGGCATTTGAAGTGGCACTTCCTCCATTCGATTTGCAATGCCGTATCGCCGCTATTCTTTCAGCCTACGATGATCTGATTGAGAACAATAAGCGGCGTACTGCGATTCTCGAAGATGTAGCACAACGGATTTACGATGAGTGGTTCGTCAATTATAGGTTTCCAGGTCATGAGTCAGTGCAATTCGTAGAGTCGGACATTGGGGAAATTCCTGATGGGTGGCAGTCTGGCACCTTGCAGGATATTGTTGATAATGTTCGTATTGCTACCAAGCCAGGATCACATCTTGCAAACCGAAGGTATGTTCCGATTGAATGTATTGCCCGAAAAAGCCTCGTTCTTTTGGATGCAAAGATTTATACTGAAGCGCAGAGCAGTCTTGTATTGTTTGAAAAAGGTGACATTTTATTTGGAGCAATGCGTCCCTATTTTCATAAAGTTGCAATAGCTCCATTTTCTGGCGTGACCCGGACGACTTGCTTTGTTCTCCGGCCGCGAGATAAGAATTTTGTTGGCTTTGCTACCCTGACCTTGTTTTCCGAGGCAGTTGTCGCCCATGCTTCTGCGCACATGCAGGGCGCGACCATTCCATACGCAGTTTGGGATGGTTCACTTTGCGATTATAAAATTGCTATTCCACCCAACGCTTTGCTAGAGCGCTTCGAAGAAATAGTTAGTCCTATATTGGCATGGATTAATACTGCCATGGGGAGGCAAGAGAACCTCCGTCAAACCCGGGACCTGCTGTTGCCGCGCTTGATTTCCGGCGAGCTCGACGTTTCGACGTTGCCGATGCCCGAGGATCTGGCCGCATGAGCGAAGAAAATCAGCTCTACGACAAGAAGTCGTTGAAAGTGCTCAAGGGCGGCGACGTCGGCTTGCGCGACCTGGCAAGCGATTGCGTGGCCTTTGCCAATGCCAGCGGCGGCCGTATCGACATCGGCATCGAGGACGACGCCAGTGCGCCGGAGCCCGGGCAACGAGTGAGCGATGCTCAGCTTGGCAAGCTGCAGAAAATGATTCCCAGCCTGACGGTAAACGTAGCCATTTCGGTTACCAAACAGGTGACGGAAAACGGCGCTGAACTCCTGTTACTGCAAGTGTTTCCATCGAGCCAGAACATCGCGGCCACGTCGGACGGGCGCTATTTTTTGCGCGTGGCCGACGAGTCGCGCCGCCTGATGCCGGAAGACCTCGGGCGCCTGATGAACGACAAGTCGGCTTTCGTATGGGAAGCCCAGCCGATGCGGCAAGTGCCAACGCAACAGGTGGATACGGACAAGGTGCGTGACTTCCTGCGCAATATTCGTACTTCCGACCGGGTCAGCGAGCGCGTGAAGCAGAAGTCGGACCGCGAAGTGCTGGAGCACTACCTGATGGTGCGCGATGATTGCCTGACCAATCTGGGTGTGCTGTGGGTGGGCTTGCGCAATGACCGTGCGGTGCTGCGCTATGCGCCGATTGTCCAGTTTATCCGTTACGACGAGCTTGGCAACAAGGTATTCAAACGCACCTGGGATGATTACAGCCTGAACCCGCAGGAGCTGATCGAAGCCATCTGGCGCGACGTACCTGATTGGCAGGACAGTTATGAATTCCCTGACGGCCTGTTCCGCAAAAATATTCCGCACTTCGACGAGGTGGTAGTGCGTGAACTGTTGGCCAATGCGCTGGTGCATCGGCCCTATACACAGGGCGGCGATATCTTCATCTGTTTGTACCCAGACCGACTGGAAGTGCACAACCCGGGCTTGCTGCCGCTGGGTGTGACTGTAGCCAATATCTTGCATACTACGAAGAAACGCAACGACCATCTGGCGCAAGTCTTTTACGACCTGCGCCTGATGGAGCGCGAGGGGTCTGGTTTTGACAAGATGTACGAAGTGCTGCTGGCGAGTGGTCGGCCCGGTCCAGTGGTGGTGGAAGGCGACGATCGGGTAGCGGTGACCGTTGCACGCCGCGTGGCGCACCCGGCGGTCATTGATTTGATTGACAAGGCGGACCGCGCCTATCAGTTGCAGGCGCGCGAACGTATCACGCTGGGCTTGATTGCTCAGTATGAGTCGATGACGGCGACGCAGCTTTGTAAGGCGCTGGCGATCAAGAGCGCCGACTTGCTGAAGCCCTGGCTGGGGCGCCTGGAGAATTTCGGTATCGTGGTGACCAAAGGCCGGACCAAGGGCACCGCTTACTCGGTCAGCCCGGCCGTGTTGCGCGCACACGACTTCCGGGGCCGTACTTCGCTGAAAGGCATCGAGCGCCACCGGCTGCGCGAGCTGATTGTCAGTGACCTGCAAATTTATGGCGTGGCAAAGCGGGGTGAGATTCATGATCGGATTGGCCGGGACGTGCCGGAGCGGCAGTTGCGCAGCGAGTTGATGAGCATGGCGGGGGACGGTGTGCTGGAGGCTATAGGCGAGCGTGGTGGCCGGCGCTATAGATTGACAAAAAAGACGTGAATAACCGGGTCGGTGTCAAAGTTTTGTCAATCTAATTGACTAAGGATTTCGTAAGCCATTGTTAATTAAGGATAATTCTATGGTTTTGATTGCCGAAATCCGTAAAATTTATAAGTGGGAACTGTCAATGCACGGCATCGATTAGGCATTGTTTTTTGCGCTTTGCTTGTATTTAAAACTACCTTTCGGGAGTGACCGGAACTATGCTCTACAACTCCGAACAAACCATTCCTCTTCATGCGCGCGAAGCGTCGGCCGCCTACGGCGAGATGCTGCTGGTGGAAGCACCGGCCATCGCCCTGCTACAAACGCTGGGCTGGGGGCACGCCGACTTGTATCAGGAAAGAATGGGCAAGGCTGGCACGGAAGGGCGCGAAAGCGAGCATCAGGTGGTGCTGCCGCGTCGCTTGCGCGCTGCGCTTGAGCGGCTGAACCCCGGCTTGCCGGCGGCTGCCTACGAGCAAGCTGTCGAGCAACTGAGTGCCGACCGCAGCCGCGAGACGCCAGTCAATGCCAATCGTGCCATTTACAGCTTGCTGCGCGATGGCGTCAAGGTTGCACTGCCCGATGACGAGGGCACGATGAGCAATGAGACGCTGGCCGTCATCGATTGGCGTGACCCAACCCGCAATGAATTTTTCGTCGCAACGCAGTTCTGGGTCAGGAGCGACATGTACCGGCGCCGCTGCGACGGCGTGGGCTTCATCAATGGCTTGCCGCTGGTGTTCCTGGAGTTCAAGGCGCCGTCGGTCAATCTGAAGTTGGCCTTCGACGATAATTTGCGCGATTACCGTGGACAAAGTATACCGCAGCTATTTCATTACAACGCGTTCATTATGCTGTCCAACGGGCGCGAGACGAAGGTCGGCACGCTGACGTCGATGTGGGAGCACTTTGCCGAATGGAAGCGTATTTCCAGCGAAGAGGAATCGGCTAGGGTATCGCTGGAAACGGCGCTGCGCGGCATCATGGACCACGTGCGCTTGCTAGACATGGTGGAAAATTTCACGTTGTTTGAAGAAGTCCGTGGCGGCCTCATCAAGAAAATTTCCAAAAACCATCAGTTTTTGGGGGTTAACAAGGCCATAGTCGAAATCGGTAATCTGAAGGAAAACCAGGGCAAATTAGGCGTGTTCTGGCACACGCAGGGCAGCGGCAAGAGCTTGTCGATGGTGTTCTTCACGCAGAAAATCCTGCGCACCTTGCCGGGCGCGTGGACCTTCGTGGTGGTCACAGACCGCGAGGAGCTCGATACCCAAATCTACAAGACGTTTGCCAACACTGGCGCGACCGGCGGCGCGGAAGTGCAAGCCGACAGCGCCGCGCACTTGAAGGAACTACTGGCTGGCAACCAGCGCTACGTGTTCACGCTGATTCAGAAATTCCGCAGCGACCTGGGCACCGACTACCCAGTGCTGTCGCTGCGCTCCGACATCATCGTGATGACCGATGAAGCCCACCGCAGCGAATACGGCACCTTTGCAATGAACATGCGCAAGGCATTGCCGAACGCCGCTTTCATCGGCTTTACCGGCACACCGCTGATTGCCGGCGAAGACGAGAAAACCCGCGCCGTGTTCGGCGACTATGTATCGGTCTACAATTTCGCCCAGGCTGTCGCAGACGGTGCAACGGTGCCTCTGTACTACGAGAACCGCATCCCCGAACTGCAACTGACCAACGATGACTTGAACAGCGACCTTGAGGGTATTCTGGAAAGCGCGGCCCTCGACGATGAACAGGAAAAACGGCTGGAGCGCGAGTTCGGGCGCCAGTATCACCTGATCACCCGCGGCCAACGCCTTGATACCATCGCTGCCGATATCGTCCTGCATTTCACCGGGCGCGGTTATCGCGGCAAGGCGATGATGGTGTGCATCGACAAAGTGACAGCCGTGCGCATGTATGACAAGGTACAGGCGCATTGGCAAGCGACATTGACGCAATTGAGGGGCGAACTGGCCCAGGCCAGCGGCGACCGTAAAAAGGCGCTGCACGAACGCATCGCGCTGATGGAATCGACCGACATGGCGGTAGTGGTGTCGCAGGGCCAGAACGAAGTGGAAGAGCTGAAGGCCAAGGGCGTCGATATCGAGCCGCACCGGCGCCGCATGTTGACCGGCAAGCTGGAAGACGATTTCAAGAACCCGGCATCGGACTTGCGCATGGTGTTTGTCTGCGCGATGTGGATTACCGGCTTCGATGTGCCGACTTGCTCGACGCTGTATTTGGATAAGCCGATGAAGGCGCACACGCTGATGCAAGCTATCGCCCGCGCCAACCGTGTGGCAGAGGGCAAGACCAGCGGCCTGATTGTCGATTACATCGGCATCTTCCAGCGCCTGCAAGACGCGCTGGCAATCTACGCTCGCCCCGGTAAAGGTGGCACTGGCCCTACCGATGTGCCGGTCGAAGGCAAGGAACAATTGATTGCCTTGTTGGGGCAAGCGCTGGCCACCGCCGAGGACTGGTGTACCGTGCGGCGCATCGACCTGCCGGCCATTATCGCGGCGCAGGGGTTCGAGCGCGTCGGCTTGATGATGGATGCGGTGGATGCCATTGTCGCCACCGACGAGACCAAGGGACGCTTCCTGCAACTGGCCGGACAAGTGGCTAAGCGCTACAAGGCCATATTGCCGGACGCCAGCGCATCGCGGCACGCCGCCAAATCGATTGCGTTGTCTTTCCTCGCGCGCCAGGTCAAGGCATTGATGCCGCCGGTCGACATCAGTGACGTGATGAGCGACATCGAGGCATTGCTCGACGATTCGATTGCGACCGAAGGCTACCGCATTGATGCGATGGGCATGCCGACGGCGCTGGTCAACCTGTCAGAAATCGACTTCGAGGCGCTCGACGCCGCGTTTCAAGCCAAGAAGCGCAAGCATGTCACGACCGAGCAATTGAAGGCGGCGGTCGAAAAGAAACTGAAGGATTTGACGGGCCAGAACCCTCAGCGCATTGATTTTGTCGAGCGCTTCCAGAAGCTGATCGACGAGTACAACACCGGCAGCAAGAACATCGACCAGTTTTTCGAGGAACTGAAGCGCTTTGCCCAGACCTTAAGCGCCGAAGAGCAGCGCGGCGTGGCGCTCGGCTTGTCGGAAGAGGAACTGGTCATCTTCGATATTCTGACCCGTCCAGACCCGGTGCTAACCCGCGAACAGGAGCTTGATGTGCGGCGCCTCGCCAGGGATTTGCTAGGTAAGCTGAAATCTGAAAAACTGATTCTGGACTGGCGTCTGAAGCAGCAAGCGCGCGCCGGCGTACAGAAAACGATACGGGACATTTTTCGCACATTGCCGCAGCCATACACCCTCGACCTGCGTCAAGAAAAGGCCGCCCGCGCTTACGGGTTTGTCTACGATACTTATCCTGGAAGGGCGAGGCCGGACATGCATGCGTGATGCGGGTGAATGCGTTTGGACGTTCGCAGTTTCCGGCTTAAGGCGAGAGGCGGCTGACATGATTTTTGGAGGCGTTGTGGATAGGGGGAGCCCACAATGCCACATTCTATAAATGGCGGTATCACACCAAAACAGAAGCTTGCCCTGGCCGCTTAACCTCTATTTTTAGCGCGCTCTAAAAATGGTGGTGGTGGGTGCCGTGCCTGCTTACTTGGTTGAAGTCGAGATCAGTTGATCCACCAGGCCTGGACGCCGCAAATCGCGCAGCCCAACGATTTGAACGTTGTGTTGCGTTGATTGAATCCGCAGGCGGAAGCCGTCGGGTCGTATGACATTTTGTGTAAGATCAAGTCCGAGCTAGTATACCTATGGCAGAGGCAGCGGCAGCGGCGCTGGGGGATCCTCGATTTTGATGAGTTCCTTCATTTTATTCTCAGCATAATAACCGATACCGATCCCCGCACTCATCGCCGCAACACCACAAACAAGAAATCCCCATCCAGCGGTACTGACGCCAAAACCCACGCAGAGTGCCATGCCCCATGAGCTAACCTGACGGTCGAGGAGCATCCCTGTTGCCTTGGCCGACATCGCGAGTGCAGCCTTTCGCTGCTCTTGCTCACTGCTGGCGGTCATGAAGTCGCCTACCGCAGGCGCGATCTCGACTGCGACCATGAATTTGTCCGCCACCTTCAACGCCCTGGCCAGCTTGCTGTCGATGAGCACCGGCGTTTCGGCGAGGTATGTAGGGGCGGCGTTGCCGCGCCTGGGCGCATTGCGCACGAGGTTATCGAACGGCCGGCCCTTCAGGGTAGTCATGGCATTTACGTCGCTGGCCAACCGTAGCGTCGCCAGTGACGAGTCGAGCATATCGATGGATGGCGCGATACGATAGAAACTGATGCCGGGGAACACATCCTTCAGGCTACTCGTTAGTACACGTCGCGCCTCCAAGATAGTGGATGCGTGTGCGGACGTGTACTTGCCGTACTTGGCGAAGTCGTCGGCGACGCTTTGCGCCGTTTTCGAAAATCGCTTCCCGGCAACTTCGACTTGCTTGAGATAGAACTCGCCTCCGCCGGTGGCCTTGCCCAAGCCGCCAACCAGCACGTCGCGTTGTGAAGGTATTGCAGGGTCCAATGCGAGTTCGCTCAACTGTTCGAACATCCCTTGCGCAACGAACGGGTCGTCGGTTGGCATGCAAATATCATAGGGTTCGCCCGGCTTGGCCAGTATTACCTTGACCTGTTGCGACACACCGGCCACGCGCACTCTGGCGCGCGTGGCCGGTGTGTCAGGGTAGCGCAGTTGTGCTTCGCTTGCCTGTGCCATGATCCAACTCCGCAGCGATGCCCTAGATGAGAAAAGTCAGCTCTTGCTTGACTGTCTTGTGTACGATGCGCGCTAGATTAGCCGACGACTGGTCTAGCCATTGCTGGTCGGCGCTGAATGCGAGGCGCTGGTTTAGGTCTGCCCCCGTGACCGAAAAATCGGTAACGAAGGTGTCTCCCACATACAGGCTCCAGTCACCAAGCAGGGGGGGCTTTTCGAACAGCAGTGCCAGGGTGCGCAGGTCAGGTGCCTGGGCGCTGACTACATTACCTGGATCGACCCGGTACAGGCGCTGGGCCAGCGCTTCCTGATAAGCGGCGCGGGCGTGGATTTCGCGCACCTGTGCGGTGCCCCGCTCAAATTCGAGGTCGCGCATGTTTTCCGAGTAGGGCTCGGTGCCGGGCCGCACGCCGACAAAAGCGTCTAGGTACAGGCCGGGCGAACCGACCACGAGGGTTTGGACATCGCACTTCGGCTGTCCCGGCGGCATCACTGGCTCGTTGGTGTACTGAATGGCGTTGAGCGCACGCGTGAGCAAGTTGATCTGCTCGTCGATCTTCAGAGTCGGGTCAATGTCCAGATCGAGCTCGGCACTGCCCGAGGAATCGGGCACACCAACTTTATATTCCTGCAGCGCTTCCATCAGAGCTGCGACAAGTATCTTCTGGTAGGCCTTGAGGGCGTTTTCATCGCCGGCGTTAGGTCGGATCGGAAATCCGTCCAGTTCCATACGCTTGAACACTAGCGGCAGCTGGTGCAACGAATACACCTCAGGCAACACGATTCCGCTGCCGGCGATAATCTCGCGCCCGTTCAGCAGGGTGAAGGTCATTCGCTCAAGCCGCAGCGTCAGCGTGTAGATGTTGTACAGCTGGTAGAACAACAGGTTGAGCGATCGACCATCGTTGATATTGCTGATACTGATCTTGGTACTCTGCCTAGAAGTGACGCTAGTTTTGAGCGAGGTCTCAGTCTTTACTTCCTGGCGCGTTTGTTGGGTTACTGAGCGGGAAGCCTTATTTGCCACTTTTTGCAGGTCGCGCGCAAACTGGCGCGTAGTCTGGGTCGATGAGGAGCCGCCCTCGGCGGATCCAGAGATAGGGCCGTAGCTGCCGCCAACCTTTGCGCTCATGCTCTGGGTAGTGGTGCGTTCACTCGATGAGGTGGCCTCTTTTTCCATTTCCGTAGACAGATCGATACGGTCCGATTCCGTCAGGTCGCTAATTGAGATAGCGGTACGCCGCGTCTCCTGCTCGGTCAGGGTTGACTTTTCGATGGTGATTTCGCGCTCCTCGCCTGGGGCCAGATTGATAGACTCGATCAGTTCGCCAACTTCGACCGCTTTGAAGTGGGTCGAGAAAAGCAAATCCTCTTCAATATAAAGGCGCGGTAGGTGGACCGGCTGTGTACCGCGCCGTGGACGCAGGATGACCAGATAGCGCGATAGTACTTCGCCGCTGACCAAGCCCTGTTCGTAGACCGGGATCATGACTGCACAGCGGTTGCCAAAGTCGACATCAAGCTCGCAGCGCTCGACGATCTGCTCGATCGGATCGCCTTGCACCGTCGTGTATTTCTCGCCTACCCGTACAAAGCGGAACACGGTGAAGCCGCCCGCAGCCAGTTCGCGTTCCTTCTCGATCCACGGATCGAAATCGGGAATCACCTTGCGGTACTCCGAAATACGCTGGACGTGGTCAACTTGGTAGGGAATTTGCAGCACCCAACTGGAACTGGAGAACCATCCCTCGGAGCGAACTAGTAGTCGCCGGTATTGCACGGTCTGCCAGCGGAACAGGGTCAAGAACGGCTGGTAAATCTGGCCGGCATCGAGTTCATATTTGCTGCCGTCGGGCAAGCTGATACTTTCCTTTTCCAGCGCCAGGTAGTAGCCAAGGTCACGCGCGCGATCACGCAGGCGTTCAAGCTTAAGGTCGATATCGGTTTGCAGCGACTTCATAGTCAGGTAAGAGCTGGTCATGCTGTCGATCTCAGCCGCCGACAGAAAGCTGTCCAGTTCTCGGGCTGCAATCTTGTCTGCACTTGCCGACAGTGATGCTCCAAGTGTGCGCAGCGAGACCAGCTCTCGATACTGGCGATAGATGATCGCCGGCGCTAGGTCTACGCTGGACATCTCGCTCGGATCGTCGTCGCGGCTGCTGATCTTTGTAACGTTTTTCCAGAAACCGTAATACTCGGTTAGGGTAATTAAGGCCGGCGGCAGAGGCGGCAGGGTAACCAAGTCGTTGGGCGCCATCATCAACATGTAGACGCGGCGCGAGTTCGGAACGCTAAACCGTACCAAAGGCGGATCGACCGACACCGTGAAGATAGCGATGCGCTGAACGTCTTCATCGGTTTGCAGCCCGTTCGGATAGCCCCATAAGCGCTCCAATTCTGAGCGCATATATTCGATGCCAGTGCCAATCAGGTAGGGGGTGCTGGCGGCGGGGGCTCCGACGGCCGGGGCGTTGGCGATCACCTGGTCCCAGTCGATGCGCACCTGGCGACTGCGGGAAAAGCTGATCCGTTCGAGCTCGCGGTCTGGATTGATCGATTTCAGCTCGCTATGGCGCTTCAAGTCGTCGTTATCCTGGCTGCGCAGGATGGCTTGTTCAAGGGCGCGGCTGGAAAGATGCAGGGTCATAGCAAGCTCCTCTATTCCACCACGAATTCGCACACGTTCCCCCAAGTGGACACGATGTGTCCGTGGTTGGCCTCGCGCTTCAATACTGTCAAACGGACCATGATGGTTTTGTCGCTTGGAAGCAGGGCGTATTCGCACGCCCATTTAACGGTATGCACCGTGGGACCACCGGGCGGGGCCTGGAAGGTTTCTTCATGGCGTGCCAGTTCACGGTCTGGACGCACCAGCTTGAGCGTGATATCGACCAGAACCGGCTTCGCCGCCTCGTTGTCGAACCTGATGGTCGCCGTGGTGTCGAAGCGGTGGGCGTTGCCGGCCGTAACGAATGGCGGCGGGCAGGTGTAAATCAGCTTGGCGCTACCGGTAATGGCATCGGCGACCAATATTCTCTCTGTCATGACGTACCTCAAGGAGTGAACGGATACCGCTCGTGCCGCCGGAATGCTGGCCCGTGTTGCTCGCTGCGCCTGCCAGCTAGGCCGTAACGGAACAACCAGCTCATGGCGCCGCTATCGATTATTTAGTTTAGCAGCATGGTCGCGCACCACGTTTGTGACGCATCAAATAGGATGTTGTGTATTTTTCAATCACGTACCTATGGACGTAAGCGTTTTGTCAGCGCCGTCTTGAGCGCACCGGCACTTTGACCGATGATTGCATCACACCGCTGGGAAGCGGCCTAATATAAAGGAGAGGCGTGCGTGTTGCAGTTCCAAGGCAAGAAGTCGTCAACGCGGTTGGCGGGATGATCGACGATATGCGTCAGCCTATTTGCGCACGCTGCTGATCCACGGTGCTCGATCGGTGCTGGCACATACGAAAGAGCCGAGCAAGTGGCTGCAGGAAATCGGCAAGCGCCTGCCGCTGAACGTGGTGGCAGTGGCGCTTGCCAACAAAATGGCACGAACGATCTTGGCGCTCCTGGCGCACGATCGGAAGTATGAAAGCGCTCACGTCAGCGCCAGGCCGACGTGAGCCGTGCTGCAGGACCAGACAGTTTATTAACGTAAATACAGGGAGCGTTGAAAGGTTGCGTAAGGTACAAAGTGTGATGGCAAACAGGTCAGACCGTGATCCACCAAGCCTGGAGACTACTTCGGACTACCAGTCCGTGAGACAAATGAGGCGTGGGTCAGCGAATTCCATCGGGACCAGCAGGTTCGACCTGCAAGAAGGCCGGATATAAAACTGCAGCCTATCCTGTCCAACAGCACACAAAAATACCTGGCAAACGGGAGGCGTCCATATAAGTAGTCTGATAATCATCTAGCCAGCCCCCTTTCGGCAAGCACCGGGAACTATAGTGACAGTACGATTTTTGATGTTATCGCCCCGCCTTGCGGCGGGGCCAGCGACACATAGCCGGAAGCACGTCGGAGCGGTGCATGCCACCCAACTTCGTCTGCATGGATTGCAGACGCCGCCGGCGGCCGGGCGATGGTTTGGGACGTGGTCAACAGACATTTTTACAGAGGGAGAACATCATGCTATTTTGTGGCAGTGACCTTCATTCGAACAACAGCGTCGTGGTCGTCACCGACGATGCCGACAAAGTGCTGTATTCCAAACACCTGCCCTACAATCTTGCGGATATCTGCGGCGCGCTCAGCCCGTATCTGAAAGAATTGTACGGCGTCGTTGTGGAATCGACATTCAACTGGTACTGGCTGGTCGACGGCCTGATCGAAGCTGGTCATTCGGTCCACCTCGCCAACACCGTGGCGATCAAGCAGTACGATGGCCTCAAGTATCGCGGCGACGAATCCGACGCCCGTCATCTGGCCCACATCCTGCGGCTTGGTCTTTGCCGGAGGGACACATCATGCCGCAACCACTGCGCGCGGTACGCGACCTGTCGCGCAAACGCATGCAGCTGGTGCCGCAGCGCACCACCCAACTCCTCTCGATAGGGACCTGCATGACGCAGCAAACCTGTGGCCAGATTGGCGGCGACGCCATCAAGAGAGTGATGGAGGCCGATATCGACAAGATGCCGATCGGCGGCAGCGAAGCGATCGGCGTCAAAGCCAACCTGGCGGTGATGCATGCGCTGCAGATGCAAATCGATGGAATCGAGAAGGCGCTGGCTATGCACTGCCGTGACAAGCGCGGCTATAGGCTGCTTAACACCGTGCCCGGCGTCGGTGCCACGCTGGCAACCGTTATTTTGCTTGAGATGGGCGATATCGATCGCTTCGCCGACGTCGGGAACTATGCCTCGTACTGCCGTTGCGTCGGCAGCATCCACCTCTCGAACGGCAAGAAGAAAGGCGAAGGCAACACGAAAAATGGCAAGTGCTATCTGGCGTGGGCATATATCGAGGCAGCCAATTTCGCCATTCGATTTTGTGAACCGGCACGCAAGTTTTATCAGCACAAGAAGGCCAAAAGGAACCAGATCGTCGCGACCAAGGCGGTCGCGCACAAGCTGGCGCGCGCCTGCTTCCTGATGCTCAAAACAGGAGAGGAATTCCCGGTGGAGCGCTGTTTTACTTAAAATGGCAGTGGCCGGCGAGCCAGGCCCTGTGTTGGACTTCGAGCCACCTAGTCTGATTGGACGCCGCACCGTTTGCCATCACTTCATGTATTGATGAAATGAATCGTCCGGATTGCGAGCCACCTGGGTTTGGACCCGCCTTGCGGGAGCCACAAGTTTGCCCAACAATTGGACGCAAGACGGTACCGAGATGCTTCTGGGACGGCACTGCCGTCAGGGCGGAACAGGATGGTAGCGCTTCCGTTTGATCCATATTGGTGACTGGTGCGATTCACACAACCACTCGACGAAGCAGAAGGTACGAACATCATTTTCTGCATGGACGGGGGCAATGGCTGTATGGAAATGACTATCGCGGAGGATTGCGAGAATTTTATTTAACCCCTTGACTTGGGCCGGCTAATGGGCGGCACAGGGCATTTCAAGAAATTGAATATGAGCGATAGGAGATGTGCAACTTCGTCAATCGACCTAGCATGACAGCTGCGACATGGCTTCGTCTTTCATTTGCTTATCCTTGTCATCCAATTGTTTCACTTTCTGGCAGAGGGTTGCAACCATATGACCGGTCTATTGCGCAGGAGAACTAGCACTTTTCGATCAAATGTAGTTCCGTCTTGTACCCCATCATGGTCAGCTGTTCCACGATGCCACGCAGCGCCACCTTACTGAAGAAGGGGATGTTGAGTTTTTTCGTGCGCGCGTGTTTTTTCTTCAAGATACCGTACACAATGGTGTAATCCGATGGGTTGATGTTCGCCACTTTGGGCAATAAGGCGACAAAACCGGAACGAGCGTGCTTCGTTTCGCGCTTCCCGGCCTCCTTGCGAGCATCTTTCCGGAATTTTTTGTCGAGCCGAAACGACTGCGCCGAAACCAGTCCCTGATTCCACAGATGGCTGAGTGGCGCCGATGTTGCGGAATCCTTGAGGTGGATCAGCTGCTGTTGCTTGGAAAAGAAGTCGCAGGGTTCCATATTCGAGCCTTTGGCCCCTGTGGGGGAGACCTTGGTCTGGTCCATGCACAGCAGGTCTGGGTAGCTTGGATCGCATAGGTCGGCGATCAAAGCGCGTTCGTTCTTTGCTGTGGACGACAGCAGGAAAGCAGGCTTGAGTACGTCGAGATAGGACTGCTCCACCTCTTTGTAATAGTCGTCACTGACCCCGAACCACTGCCCATCGAACAACACGTATGTGGTGTTGCTGTGGATGGTTTCGTAGACAAAACAGTCGTACACTTTCATGCTGCCAAAAGGTTTGCTGGGGTCTGTGCTCATCGCGCGGACTTCATGGGTGCGGATGTCCGCAATGTCTTTGTTTTTCGCGAAACTGCCCGTCAGTTCTTGAATATAATCTTCGATCACCAACGCGTTGAAGCGTTCTTTCTTGTACGGTAGGTTGGAACCGTAATAGCAGAGTTCCGGCACCTGGTCCGGTCCGAGGAAGTCCGGTACCGCCAGATGCAGGTCGGAAGCCATGCCGGCGACCAAGCCGGTCAGTTCGGCGAAGAGTTGGGCGTCTAGGGTGTCGAGTAGTGCGCCTCTGTGCACTGGTTTGACCTGGTCAATAAACTTGAAATCTTTTTCATATTCCGTGGCGGCGTACAGGGTGAGCAGTTCCGCACAAAACTGCGGCAAACTTGAGATAGCCATCTTCTTACGGACTTGCAGCGCATCTTTGCCGGACATTGCCTTTGCAAGCGCTACATCACTCGGTTTGCCGGATGCAAGGCGCAGCAGGTCGCGATTGGTATCGAGTCCGAATTCAAGAAGGTCGCTCTCGCGGCTGGCTTGGGTGCGGCGCTGGATCACAGTCGAGTCGAGGCTTGCGCTATCGAGTCCGCGAAGCTTGTCGCGCGCGACGCTGTTCAGGACAACACGCAGGCCGAATTGCCGTTCCATACGGTCGGTCTCGATGGCGTGATGGCCTTGGCCGAAGCATATGGCGAACAGACGACTGGCGCCGATCGGCCCCGCCTCGATTAGCAGCACGGCGGACGAGTGCTGGCCGCTCAGTTTAGCTTTGAGGCCGGGGGCGCTGGCTTCAAGGAAGTTGGCCCAATCGGGGGGCTCCGCTTTGGGCGTCTCGTAAAGCAGCGTGCCATAGTCACATTTATGTTTCACCAGCCCATGTGCCGTTTTCAAGGCGTCGGCTGGCTTGACCCCAGGACTCATGAGGCGGATCGACAGGTCTACGGTCGCTTCATGGTAGACGCTGGGCGAGATCGCAGTTGTGGATTTTTTAGGGGATACTTTGGTTGCCATCGTTTTCTTACTATGAAATTTTAATGGTTTGGATGATGAAGCAGGTCACCCTGCCTTAGCGCGCAACGGTGACACCAGCGGTGACAAGTTGCAATTGGTTACGAATTGCTTAACTTCAATGGCTGTGATCGAATAGTGTACTTATATTGTCAACTATTGTGCTTCTTGTTCAGCGCGACTATTTTTTTCATCGTCTCAATACCTGGCACTACAGAGCGGCTTTGATGTTCAAGTCTGACTGATCATGGGTCTTAGGCCATACGAGGAGGCTGCAATGTCTTCTTTCCATCAAACGTATTGAATAGATGAACTAGTGCTGATCAGGCAGCCGCACTGAGAGAGGGCTGAACTAATAAGAAGAGGTAATTCGGTACAGCAGCGGTACACTCCTAACGATCTGTCGATTTATCTAAATTTCGCTAACTCATTGATTCGTTGTATACTATTCCCTTTACCAACTTGCGCTTACTTGACCTCGATTTACCTACGGACATGGTTTTGCTGGCAAACTCATAATCCGTTGGTGCCGTGTTCGACTCACGGGAGGCCCACCAGAATTTAGT